>Ga0310345_10000106_pt1 | contig 174107 bp, 160 predicted proteins | sample HC15DNA20500_MG_FD_204667 | JGI IMG/M metagenome (GOLD analysis project Ga0310345, IMG submission 204667) | Marine microbial communities from station ALOHA, North Pacific Subtropical Gyre - HC15-DNA-20-500_MG | ecosystem: Environmental > Aquatic > Marine > Oceanic | place: Pacific Ocean... | reverse complement strand
CCGACTCCACTCGACGCTGGGCTACGTCAGCCCCATGACGTTCGAGAAAAACTGGTCCGCAGCTCAGCAACACCGGGCTGCCTAATTCCCTCGGTTATGGGATTCGTGGAACAGGGGCAAGGTCAGTCTTCTGGCTATCAGGTATCGGAATCCCATCCCTACGCTGACCACGTTTTCTGCGTCCGAGAAAGATTGCCGGCCGTAAGCCTTGCCGAGTCCCGAAAATCCAAGGACAGACCATCGCGGCTGGATATCCCAACGCAATTCGACCTCCGTGGCAATGGCGTTGCGGTCCTGGTAACGCGCCTTCTTTACGCCACGAAGGTCAATATAGGGCTGGACAAAGAACGGTACGTCTCCTGTCGAGAAACGCGTGTCCGCTCTGAGTCCCAGGACGAATGCCTTACCAAGAGGTAGCCAAGTGTAGCCGCGCGCCGCATACATGTTGTAATTCTGTGTGCTGCCTATACCGTCGCGAGCGAATTGGGTTTCGATTTCGGCAAAGCTGCCGCGGTTAGGAAAGAAAATGTTGTCCCGAGAATCGTAGTCGATCACAAGGCTCGCCGCGCTGATACGCTGGTCCCGACCTTGACCGGTCACATCAGACGGGTTCTGTCCGAACTTGAAGGTCGCGTTGGCATCGAAGAAGATATAGCGTGGCCCAGCGAACCATCGGCTGTTTCCAATGCGGACCAGTAGCTGCTGGAAGAGTCCGATCCCATCCAGTTCATACGCACGCGCCTGATTTGCCACGCCGAAGTAATCCAGATTCGCATCGACTTTGGCGACACCACCAAGATAGCGGTATCTGTCGTTATCCCAGCTATGGAAGTGTGCGACCGCGCCTGCCCACGTACCGTTATCGGTGTAAGCACCCCCGAGCACCGTGATGTTCGGCGGCGCCCGCTCCTGCCCAAGCTCTTTCGCTCGTGTCTCGCTTTCCGCGAGGGACTCGGAGAAGAACAGGAGCCCGATACCGACACCGAATCCGACCGCCGGCTCGGTAATCACAAACGGGACGGGCAACGCACCCTTGTGTTCGAGTAGATAGTTGCTGAGATCAAACGCCCCGTCTTCCGGGTCGCGAAAGCTCGGCGAGCCCGATTGTGCACTCGCACAGATCGGGAGGAACGAGAGCAGCAAGGACATGGCTGCCAGCAGTAAGGAACTCCGCCTGAAAGCGACATCTCTCATACGCCCACCCAGATCCGTAGTTCGCTTCAATTCCCGCGTGTCTGCAACATGGAAATCCGATCGATTCCTTTCGTCTATTGGACCAAGGACCATTGCTGGCCGCGTGTGTGCCACCTACATGTTGCGGCCATGCCTCGCGCCTGACTGGAGGGCCCGTGATGAAGGACAGGCTCTATCGCCCCAGGTCCCGCTCAAGTGCTGAAGCAGCCATCGACAAGGCGTAGCCTGTCGGGGCGATGCCGCGCCCGAGAAATACGGCAGAAGTACGGCCGGCGCTAGCGTGACATCATCAGAACGCTTCGTTGATCTGAAAATAGACGCCCTTCGTGTTGCGGCCAACGCCGGCATCAAAGCGAACGTTCACGCGCGGCTTGAATTCGAAACGGTATCCGACACCAGCATTCGGCAACCAGTGCGCGGAAGTGAGCGCGCCCGGATTGGGAGCCACTGCCCCCGTACCGACCCAGAACACCATGCCCTGCCGCCCGACGATGTGCCATCTGTACTCCGCCTGGACGCCTGCCATGACCTTGTCCCGGAATTGGCCAAGAAAGTAGCCGCGCATGCGCTTGTTGTTACCGAGCGTTGCCATCATGTCCCACGGCACATCCCCAAAATTGAAGTTCCCGTAGAGATCGAACGCCAGCACATCGCGCTCGCGCATCCGGAAATACTTGTTGGCGGTGATCTCGAGATTTTCCATGTCAGTATCGCTGCCCAGTGCACGCCGATACACCGTGGCATTGGCCAGCAACGACTCGCCACGGTAGGGATTCGGGATGAAGTCGCGCGTGTCATAGGAGAAATGCGCGCTGATCCCGGAACTCAGTACGCGCGGACCGTGTGGATCCGTCGCCAGCGCGCTTTCCGCGCCACGCTCGAGTTTGGTGGCGTTGTCATACTGCAGGCTATATCCAGCCCCCATATAGACGTTCGGCGCGACCCGGAACAGGATCTTTGGCTGTAGCGCCACGGTTTGGCGCGTATAGGATTCCTTGTTGGCGCTGTCGATGGCGTTGTTGTAGCCGATACCCCAATATGCCGTCGGCATGTTGATGAGGTCCGCTTCGATTGTGACGCGGTAGCTATCGTCCGCGAAGAACGTATTGTTCTCGACCGATATGCCGTAAGCCCCCTTGACAGTGCCGAAGCCGCGGATCGACAGCGTGGAAAGCTGCGTCTCCGCCTCCGCACTCTTGGGCTTGTAGAGTCCGATCGCTGCCGCCCCGATTCCGAACCCCATCTCCGGGTTATAGAACGGCCCGGGCAGAACGCCCCAGTCGATGCCCTTGCTGACGTCCACCTCCTTGGACGCGCCGAGCTTGTTGAGAAGCCTGTCAATCCACCCTTGCTTCTCACTGTCGTCTGCTTGATTGACCTCGGCCGAGATGGCCGTAGCGCACCACAGGCCGATCACGAGTATGCAGGTGGTCTGTGGATGCGCGCGCATGAAGTCTTTCTAGAATCGGAAGAAGCCGGTCGCAATAATATTGTTCCGGTTGTATCCGTAACCGAACTCCATGATGAACCCCAGACTGCGGTTGACTGCCCAGCTCACGCCTGCCGATCCACTCCAGGCGCCGACCACACTCTGATTGATTTCGTAATTCAGCCGCGCTGTCTGGCCGCCAGCATCTTGGATCGGGACGTCAAAATGGCCAGTGATCTTGGCATGAGTCCTGAAATAGGTCACACCGACAAATGGCGTCAATAGGCCCAGACCTGGGCCAAGGCGAAAATTCCAGCCGATGCGCGGGCCGATGTTGATGGACTGCACAGGCGTCTCTGACATCGTAATGTCCGAAACGGTATAGGTTACGGGCAAGGAGAAAAAAAGCTGCTTGTACGTGCCAACCAGCGTAAAGCCACCACCGAAGGTGTGGCCGCTATAGTTCGCGAATTGCGTGGGCAGCTTGATGGGGTTGGAACACTCTGGACGAGGCCGACTGCCACCGCAGCCGATATTGATGCCGAAGAACTGCTGCAAGTCCGTCTTGGACGAGAACGAAATGTCGATCGCCCCATTCCCCTCGATGGTGCCGAGCATCCCATAGACATTCAAGAACGGAAATATCCACGCTCCGATCTGGAACTGATTTGAGACGTTGTGAAGTTTGGATTGCTGAAACTGGACGAAGTCCGCTGCGCGTAGAGGATTGCTCCCCGCGGAAACCGCGAGGTCGCTAAGCTGATACCGCTGGTATCCGTTGTAATAGGAATAGCCGATGTTGTATGGATTCGGAAGGTTGTAGCCTTTATCGATCACGCGCTGCGCAAAAAACGGTAGTGCTCTGTCCCACTCCTTCGGTGCCTCGGGCGCGGGCTCCGCAGTGCCTACCGGCCCGACAACGCCCCGATAGGGTCCAGATTCCGTGTCGGGGCTGGCCGTAGTCGCTCCGGCACCGCCATCGCTGCCTGCAGTCCAGGCGTGCGCCGCGAATGCACTGACGGCAAAAGCCAGGAAGACAAGGTAGCGAGGGAGCGCTCCGCGCAATACTGATCTGCCCATGTGACATTCCCGTCCGGTGGCCAACTCCGCGTTGCCTCTGCGTCCCCCGTGTGGGGTTCGATCGTGTAGCCCTTTGGAGCGGCCGAGCCGTTTGAGGCAGTGCTGGCGCTCATCCTGGTCTTCAGATGAACGTTGCACGCAGCACAAGACGTCGGGTGAATGGCGTCTGACAGAACGACAGAACACGAAACCAGACGTCCCGGCACCAGTAGCGCGAGTGGTCTCTGTCAGCGGTTGAAGTCCAGCACGATGCGACCTTCGATCTGGCCGGCCTTCATGCGGTCGAAAATACTATTGATCGAGTCCAGTTTCTCCGTGGATACCGTGGCTTTCACCATACCGCTCGAGGCGAATTCGAGTGCTTCCTGCAGATCGCTACGCGTGCCGACAATGGAGCCACGGATAGTGATGGCCTTGAGCACCACGTCAAAGATCGGGGTGGGGAAGTCTCCCGGAGGCAGGCCGTTCAGCGAGATCGTGCCACCGCGCCGCACCATGCCGATGGCCTGCGAGAACGCCTGCGGCGAGACTGCGGTGACCAATACGCCGTGCGCACCGCCAATTTCCTTCTGCAAGAAGGCAGCAGGATCGGTAGTGCGAGCATTGATGGCAACTTCGGCACCGAGCTTGCGCGCGAATGCGAGCTTCGCGTCGTCGATGTCGACGGCGGCCACACGCAGGCCCATTGCCTTCGCATACTGTACGGCCACGTGGCCCAGACCGCCGATTCCAGAGATCACCACCCACTGCCCTGGTCGTGTGTCGGTGACCTTGAGACCCTTGTAGACCGTCACCCCAGCGCACAGGATCGGCGCGATTTCGATGAAGTCGACATTCTTCGGCAGCAGACCGACATAGTTCGGATCGGCCACCACGAACTCGCCGTAGCCACCGTTGACGGAGTAGCCGGTGTTCTGCTGCTTCTCGCACAGCGTTTCCCAGCCCTGGAGGCAGTGCTCGCAGTAACCGCAGGCGCTGTAGAGCCACGGCACGCCGACGCGATCCCCTTCCTTCACGCGTTTGACATTGGCACCAACTGCCGACACGAATCCCACGCCTTCATGGCCGGGAATGAATGGCAGCGACGGCTTGACCGGCCAGTCGCCCTGCGCCGCATGCAGATCGGTGTGGCAGACGCCGGACGCTTCGATCTTGACCTGGATCTGGCCAGGGCCAGGCTGCGGCACGGGCACTTCGTCGATCGTCAGAGGTGCGCCGAACGCGCGCACGACTGCGGCTTTCATCATGGCTGGCATATGTGGCTCCTTCTACAGGTGGCGCGTCGTCGACAGCGGGAAACATGCCATAGGCACGCGGCGTCCGACGCCAGAGTCATGATATGAATCAGGATCCGGATGGTCCAGAACTGAACACGGACTGTGGATCGAGACCGTGGCCCCGGACTACCAGAACCCCAGAATCTTCCACCAGATACCGCCTACCACGGCGAAGATGACAAGTTCAAAGACACACATCACCGCGCCGACCCGCCACCATTGCCCCATCGTCACATACCCGCTGCCGAATATGATCGGCGATGTGCCGGTGGCGTAGTGGGTCAGCGTCATCATGATCGCCGAGCCGGCGGCCATCATCAGCATGAAAGGTGCGATGTAAGCCGACGGAATCAACTGCGCGCCCACTGTCAGAAAGGCCAGCATCATCGCGCTGATATGGGCAGTGGTACTTGCGAATAGGTAATGAGAAAACACGAACGCCAGCACCAATATGGCGGCAATCGAGAGCCAACCCATTCCACTGGCAGCAATGGCATCGCGCATATCGGCCGAGAACCATGCGATCACGCCAAGCTTGTTGAGCTGCTCCGCAAGCATTACCAGAGCGCCGAACCAGATCAGGGTGTCCCAGGCGCTCTTCTCCGATAACACATCGTCCCAGTCGATCGTGCCGGTAATGATCAACGCGAACAGGCCGAGAAAGGCGACCACCGTCGGGTCGAGCGTGAACGTCGGCCCCCAGATCATTGCCGGCACGTTGGCCCACAGAATCAGCATCATGGCGAAGACACCAATCATGACGCGCTCTTTGCCACCCAGGGGGCCCATGCGAGCCAGCTCGCCCCTGGCGTATTCGATCGCGTTGGGGGTCGCCTTCAGTTCGGGCGGACAGAGCACGAGAATGACAAGCGGCATCAGAAGCAGGCAGACCAGGCCGGGCAGCAGCATGCACAGCGCCCAGGTGGTCCAGCTCAGGTGAAGCGACTGGCCACTGGCCTTGGCCACGTAGTCGACGACCAGGGGGTTCGGCGCGGTGGCGGTCACAAACATGGCCGAAGTGATCGGGTTGGCGTGGTAGTTGACCAGTGCCAGATAGGTACCGACCTTTCCCTGTGTCCCGTTAGCCGGATCAGATTCGAAAGCGCCGGCAATCGACCGCATGATCGGGTGCACGATGCCGCCGCCGCGCGCGGTGTTGCTGGGCGTGAATGGCGCCAGCACCAGCTCGCAGATCGCCAGCCCGTAGCCGATGCCGACTGTCCGCTTGCCCAATAGCGCGATGAACATCAGGCCTATGCGACTACCCAGCCCGGTCTTCTTCAGGCCGCGCGAAATCAGGATGGCCACAACGATCAGCCAGATCAGCGGACTATCAAAGCTGCTCAGCGCATCGGCAATGGCGCCCTTGGACGAGTTCGAGGTCACTTGCGCCAGTGACACGATCACGATTGCCATCATCGCCATCACACCGATCGGCATCACCTTGAGAATGATGGCGACGATCGTGGTCAGAAAGATGGCGACCAGATCCCAAGCGTTGTCCTTCAAACCAGCCGGCGTCGGTGTGAGCAGCAGTGTGACAAGCACAACCGTGGTGATGATGGCCGGCGTCAGCCGAAAAGGCACCACGGACATGAAGTAGCGATATGTCGCGACGATCTTGGCGAACATCTCCGAACCTCCTCGAAAAGGACACGGCGAAATGAAGGCAGCCAAAGTCTCCGCGTCTGCCGACACGATCTTCTGACACGAACAGCTCTACCCGGCTGTGCCGCGCGCTTTCCATACTCAGAAAATCCTGATGGAAGGATTCCGCGAGCGGAAGTGAATCTTTTCGAAAATTGGATGAAAAAACTAAAAACCTGGAATCCTTCGGCCGTGATGCCGGGACGACGGCGGCCTACCGTCAGGGATCAGGCTCGCCCGACGAAAGGGACGACGGTTCATCTTGCAGCGCCGGCTGCACACTATTTTGGAAGCGCCCCGCGTGGACATATGATTGATCGGGGCTCCGGCTGGTGAGCGTCAATATGCACGTGGGACCGAGCATCCACGCGTGCCGCAAGCAGCACCTTGCCTGCGTATGCTGACTTCGCACGACAAATCGCCTTTGGCATGGGGGAAGATCGGCCATGTCCAGGTGAATGAACAAGTCATTTCTGACCAATCAGTAGACGTTTCATCAGCGGGAATCATGGGCCATTCACAGAGTTCAGCTACTTACTGGTCGATGGATCGGCGCATGAAGAAGTCGTGGCTTCGGCGGGCGTTACCTATTCTGGCCCTGCTGGTGGCCATAGATATCCTGGTGAATGTATGGCAGTCCTACTATGACTTTCGTGCAATCAACGCCTTGGCCGCCCGGCTACTGGATGTGCAATCTTCCCTGATGGCCGGACGTATCGCAGATCAGTTTCGCGACGTAACTGCGTTAACGAGCGGAACGGAGCGCCTGCTCGATACGGGCACACTCACGGACGCCACACTTGTCAATCTCACCGAGGCTCTGGATAACCCATTGAGACGCGCGCTGATCGGGGTGTTCGATCCGCAGGGTGAGCATCTGCTTGCCAGTTCCCGTCCGGGCTTCATGAACGAAGTGCCGCCGCTTGACCAGATTTTGGCAAGCGTGCGAGCCAATCCGTCAAACGCCGTCATACTCCCCGTCGCGTGGGGCGAGCGTGGCGCGGTCGTGCTCGCCAAAGGGCATCAGAACCGGGCGATGAACCTAGATGCGGTGGTCGTCATCATCCTGACCTACGAACGCCTTGTGCTTGACGGCGTGAACCTGGCACCCGGCACCTCCGTTCTGCTATTGGATAGCGAACACCGCCTGGTGATGCGTGATCCGGAGCATCCGACACTAGCCGTTGGACAGGTCCTGCGCGAAGATCGCGGGCGGGCCGGACCAACAACCGCAACGCAATATGCTTCCTCGCAAATCGACGGTATCGAGCGTTTGGTGTCCACACGAAGCATTGCGACACGGCTGACCCCCGACCACTGGACGGTGGCGGTCGGATATTCGGTCAGCGATTTCCGGGAGGGCTTCTGGCGGAGCACCTACATCAATGCGGCCGGCGCCGCTGTCATGCTTCTCATGTTGCTGAGCGGCATTCTGCTGATCCTCCACGAGCGTCGTCTGCAGGATCGGGTCGAGAGGTTCGCGAGCATGGTGTCAACCATCGTCAAGAACATGCCGACGCCCGTTGCCGTAGTCGACCATGACACGGAACAGATCCTCCTGACTAACGAAGCCATACTGGCGGACTTCGGCGCTGTGGCCGGAGCGGGGCAATCATTCTCCCGGCTCTTTGCGAACGCCGCAGACTGGTCGCAGGTATGTACGACCCGTATGGATGAAGCCATTCCCATGCTTACGCGCGACGGAACGCGATACATGCTGGTGCATTGTGCTCAGCTTGAGTTTGGAGGTGAATCAGTCGCGTCAAAAGCGGTACTTGTCACACTGGTCGACGTCAACAGCCAGCAACAGATGCTCAAGGAGTTGCGAACCCAAGCCGACCTCGATGCACTGACCGGGCTCGCCAACCGCCGCTATTTCGAAAACGCAGCCCAGAAGGCAGTCATGCACACGCGCAAGCAAGGCAGTGCCTTGTCGATACTCGCGCTCGATCTTGATCTATTCAAGCGGGTGAATGATACCTACGGCCATGCCGCTGGCGATCGCGTTTTACAGGTGGTGGCGCGGCAATTCGAGGGCGCATTGCGTAGCACTGACCTTGGCGCGCGTATAGGCGGAGAAGAGTTCACCGCAATCCTGTTTGATACGGCACTGGGACAGGCGCAGGTGATCGCCGAGCGCATCCGCGCCGCCATCCAGAATACGCCGATCATTCTTGAGTCCGGAGAAGCAATCACGCAGACCGTGAGTATTGGCATCGCGGCGTACCGCGAAGGCGAATCCGACCTCGCGGCAGCGCAGGAACGGGCGGACGCCGCCCTCTACAGCGCCAAGGCAGCGGGGCGAAACCGCGTTCATGTGTATGTGCCCGAGACGTCTGCGCCCCAAGATGCCGGCTAGGTACGGAATGTCGGTTTGACCATCGCAAACTGCCGCCTGGCCTGGGTGGCTCTGGATACGCATGGGGTGCGGACGACAAATGTAGGCAGAGAGCCTCACCCAGGCATCACATTGCAGACGAAGCGCCTGAGACTATTCTTACTCTGATCCTCTGCTTTCCTGGCACTTGAAGGTGCGGCGCTCGCCCGCTTTTCAGCCGACCCTTGGCTCCCTTCCGTCCATCCTGGGGTACGAAATGATCAAGCGCATCACAGTTGTTTCGGCTTCGGTTGCCCTTGGGTGTCTCGCGACGGTCGTACCAGTCCTCACCAGCCTCTATGTCGCGAAAAAGGACGTCGAACGACGAGAGCGTGCCGAGATTAAGGACTTCGCCAAAAAGGCGATCATGCGCGCGGAAGTTGTCACGTCCCAGGCCTTTGCCGCCCTCAATGATCTTGACCAACAGCCGGGTGCGCCTTGCTCGCCCCCCAACCTCGAACACGCGGCACGCGTGATCTACAACTACCGGTACGTTCAGGATGCGGGTGCGTACGCCGATGGGCTGTACCTCTGCTCGCCACTGCTCGGCGACGTGCGCGCGAAGGACCTGACGTTGCCTCCCCCGGATTACCGGAGCAACGAGGGATATTCCATGTGGTTCAGGCGGAGGAGTCCGCTTAGCAACGAGCGCAATGACCTCCAGATCGGACGCAACGGCCGTTACGTCTCCATTGATCGCGGCTCCTACGTCGACCTGATCGACCCAGCCAAGCGCCCCATCGCGGCAATCCAAACCGCCACGGGAACGCTGATCGCCGTCTCGACCGGCGCCGACCCAGGCGACATGCTCAACGCCTGGAAGCAAAGTGGCAACGTGAAGAGTGACGAATGGAATTACGCCGTAGCCCAGTCTTCAACACGACAGATCGCCGTCGTTGTGAAATCGCCGCGCAGCAGTATCGCCGGCAACTGGCCGAAGTTGCTGGCTGCCTGGCTTTCCATTGGCGTCACTGCGGGCGCATTGCTTGGATGGCTTGCGTACAAACGCATCTCCTGGCAGTTCTCATTCCCGGCAACCCTTGAATGGGCCATTTCACGGCGCAAGATCGACGTTGTCTATCAGCCCATCGTCCGCATCGCCGACAACGAATGCGTAGGCGTCGAGGCGCTCACAAGGTGGACCCTTCACGGTCAGGCGATTTCACCCGAGGTATTTGTGCGAGTCGCCGAGGAGAATAACCTCATCCAATTTTTGACAGACGTCGTCCTCGAGAAGACGATCGCGCAACTTGGCAAGATGCTCGTCGCGAATCCCACGTTCTATGTCTCGATCAATGTGAGCAGCGAGGATCTGCGCAGCGTACGCTTCCTTAACCTGCTCACGTCGTCGCTTGCCGGGACGGGCATCACCCCTCGGCAGATCCGAATCGAAGCGACGGAGCGCAGTTTCATGAATACCGATGAGACACGGGGTGTCATTGCCGCGTTCAGGGCAGCGGGCCATCCCATCTACATTGACGACTTTGGAACGGGCTACTCGAGTCTGTCCTATCTGCAATCCTTCGAGATTGACGTTCTGAAAATCGACAAGTCGTTCGTCGACACGATCGAGCAGGACACCGCCTCAAGTGTTGTCGCTCCCCACATTATCGCGATGGCTCATGACATGGGCTTGGAAATCGTCGCTGAAGGTGTGGAGTCGGCCGTTCAGGTCGCATGGCTCCTCGAAAGAGGCGTGCATTATGCGCAGGGATGGTATTACGCCAAGCCGATGACGGCGGCCACACTCGCGACATGGCTCAGCAAAGCTCATGCGCCACGCCAGGCAGTCAGCCTGGCAACAACTTAGAAGACCGATGCGCATCGATGCCATTGGTATGACTCGGCGAGACAGCCAGGCGGCTAGAGAGCATTGCGCTGGACGTGTCACGGGCCTAAAGAACCTGGAGCGCAATCACTCTGAGCTGGTCGTCATAGGGTGTCCGTGACTCTTTGATTTGGACCCTCTCCTCAGCCGCGCCCCCGAAGCACCTGGCGCCCGTCTCTCTCGCGCTCAGGATACCGCCGCAAGGGACTCGCTCAGAGATGGCGATTGAGTACGGGCCCGGTCCAATGGGCGGGCCGGGCAACGAGCGAAACGCGTGGGACTTTTAAGGGACCAGAGAGGGACGCGAAGGGGTGCAGCGAAGGACCACAACTACGGCCAGAGAATCGCACCCCAGAAAAAACAAAACCCCGGAAGACCGCGATCTTCCGGGGTTCGCCGCCAATACGATGTAGTGGCGGAGACGGAGGGATTCGAACCCTCGATCCAGGTTTTGGCCCGGATGCTCCCTTAGCAGGGGAGTGCCTTCGACCTCTCGGCCACGTCTCCCAAACTTGCGTTGTGCGAGGGAGCCGCACAACGAAGCGCGTATTCTAGCGAGGGTACCGCTACTGGTCAATGAAAATTCGATGACCCGCAGCAAAAAATGTCACGCCCCGCCGGAACGTTTTCAGTTCCGGATCACGCCTGATCCAGCTCGAACACCTTGTGCAGCGCGCGCACGGCGAGCTCCATGTACTTCTCGTCGATCAGCACCGAGATCTTGATTTCCGACGTGGAGATCATCTGGATGTTGATGCCCTCTTCCGACAGCGTGCGGAACATCTTGCTGGCGATGCCCACGTGCGAGCGCATACCCACGCCCACCACCGACACCTTCGACACCTTCGGGTCGCCCGACACGCTCTCGGCGCCAATATGGCCCTTCACGTTGTCGTTCAGGATCGTCAGCGCACGCTGGTAGTCACCGCGCGGCACGGTGAACGTGAAGTCGGTCTTGCCGTCCACGGACTGGTTCTGGATGATCATGTCGACGTCGATATTGGCGTCGGCGATCGGGCCCAGGATCTGGTAGGCAATGCCCGGCTTGTCCGGAACGCCAAGGACAGTGATCTTGGCTTCGTCACGGGCAAAGGCGATGCCGGAGATGACGGCTGCTTCCATTTCAGACTCTTCCTCAAAAGTAATCAGCGTGCCCGAATGCATTTCCTGTTCGAGCGGCATCAGGGGGTCGGTCAGCGACGACAGCACGCGCGTCTTCACGCGATATTTGCCGGCAAACTCCACCGAACGGATCTGCAGCACCTTCGAACCCAGGCTGGCCATTTCCAGCATTTCCTCGAAGGTGATCTGGTCCAGGCGGCGGGCGTCTTCGACCACGCGCGGATCGGTCGTATACACGCCATCCACGTCGGTATAGATCAGGCACTCGTCGGCTTCAATCGCCGCGGCAATGGCCACGGCCGAGGTATCGGAACCACCGCGACCCAGTGTCGTGATGTTGCCGTCGCCGTCAATGCCCTGGAAACCCGTGACCACGACCACCTTGCCGGCATCCAGGTCACCCAGGATGCGCTCGTCATCGATCGATTCGATGCGGGCCTTGGTGTAGGACGAGTCGGTCTTCACCGGCACCTGCCAGCCCGTGTAGCTGACCGCGTCGATGCCTTCGCCGTGCAGCGCGATGGCCAGCAGGGCCACGCTGGCCTGCTCGCCAGTCGACGCCAGCATATCGAGTTCACGCGGGTCCGGCTGCGCGGAGATTTCCTTGGCAAGGCCCAGCAGGCGATTGGTTTCGCCCGACATGGCCGAAGGCACCACGACAACGCGGTGACCGGCGCGGTGCCACTTGGCCACGCGCTTGGCGACATTCTTGATGCGTTCCGTAGAACCCATCGAAGTGCCGCCGTATTTGTGAACGATGAGAGCCATCTTCTTATCGACGCCAGCGATTGTGCAAAGCACATGAAATTACACGAAGAGTGGCTGCCCGTAAAGGCCAAAGGGGGTAAAACCGGCAAGAACACTGCAGATTTTGCATCATTTTCTTGTGAAAATAATTCACAAGCCGAAATGATACTGTCCCCATTTTTTGCCGAAAACTGGGAGATTAACCGCGCAGATCGGGCCGCGCGAGCCACTCCACGCGCCACCGCGGGGCATGTGGCGCATCGTTGGGCCAGCGACGATGCATGCCCAAACCAGCCGCCAGGACCAGCACATCGGCACTCCATAGCAGCGGCAGATGCGCTCGCCGCCATGCGGGAATATCCGCCTCCTGATAGGCCTGTTTCAGCGCTCGCGCCGGGCCACCCGGACGCAGGACGATGCGCTCGCCCCCTGCCCTGCCAGCCAGCCTCAACGGCACGCGCAGCACAGACTCCGGCACACCAAAGGTGTCATCACGCTCGAAGTGCAGTTCGCCACGCCATGCCGGCACGACGATGCGCGATTCGCCGCGCCACTCGAACGCAAACGGCGCCGGCATTCCAGCGGGCACGGCTGGGCAGGCCAGCAGCCGGTCACGGAAACGTCGTAGCACCAGGCCATCGTGTGCGATGGCCGGCTCGCCACCTTGATGCTGGATGAGTTGGGCCCGCATCGCGGCCAGGCGCGCCGTCGACGGCGGCTGGGTGCCGAGATCGCGCAGCCAGTGGCGAAGCACGGCATCCGCGTGCTCGGATGGCAAGGCGCGCAGGCCCGCGAGATCAAGTTCTGAAATGGTGTCGGCATCGCGCCCGGCGCAGACCAGCGAAGCCAGCGATTGCGCGGCCAGCGCATCGAGCATGCCGGCGGCCTGTACGAAATGCGTGGCGGCCTGGGCCACGCTCTCATAGAGGGCCGGAAACGCCTGTAATAGTGAGGGCAATTGCGCGCGCAGCGCATTGCGCGCGAAACGCGTGTCCGCGTTCGAAGGATCGTCGATCCAGCGCAACCCCTGCCGCGCGCAGTAATCATCGATCTCGGCGCGTGTCACACCGAGCCATGGGCGCACCAGTTGAATGTCGCCCCGTTCATCGAGCGGGCGTCGCGTGGGCATTCCAGCCATGCCGGCCACACCCGTTCCACGGAACAGCCGCAGCAGCACGGTTTCCACCTGATCGTCACGATGATGCGCGAACAGCAGCAGCCGCGCGCCCTGCTCGCGACACATGCGACCCAGCGCCTCATGGCGAGCGCGCCGCGCCGCAGCCTCTATGCCCTCGCCCGTCGCCGCCTGCACCGTCACGCGCGCGCTGGCCAAGGGCACTTGCAGATCGCTGCACAGCGCGGCGCAGAATCGGTCCCAGTCATCGGCCTGCGCCTGCAGGCCATGGTGCACGTGCAGCGCCACCAGACGCGCAAGCGGCCACGTGGCTGCCAGGGCTTCCCGCGTGGCATGGAGCAGCGCCACGGAGTCGCGGCCACCTGACAGCGCCACCGCGACGGTCACGGGCTGCCTGTCGGCGGCCAGTTGGCCACCAGTCTCCAACCGCCTCTCGCCAGAAACAACAAAGGCCGCACTGGCCTGTAGAGCCTGTGCGACCTTGTCGGTCAGACGCGCGATCAGTTGCGTCGAATTCCCTGCGCTCACATCACTCCTGGGCGCCGGTTTCCTTGAACTTGCCATAGGCCATCAGTCGCTCGTGACGACGCGCCTGCAGTTCCTTGACGCTCATGCCCTGGAACTGGCGCAGCGATTCGGCCAGTGAGCGCTTGAGCATCGTCGCCATGCCCTTCGCATCGCGATGCGCGCCACCCAGCGGCTCGCTCACGATCTTGTCGATCAGGCCCAGCGCCTTCAGTCGGTGAGCAGTCAGACCCAGTGCCTCGGCAGCTTCAGGCGCCTTCTCGGCAGTCTTCCAGAGAATCGACGCGCAGCCTTCCGGCGAAATCACTGCGTAGGTTGCGAACTGGAGCATCTGCACCACGTCGCCGACGGCGATCGCCAGTGCGCCACCCGAACCGCCTTCGCCGATGATCGTCGCAATCAGGGGCACCTTCAGGCCAGCCATGACATAAAGGTTGTGGCCGATGGCCTCGGACTGGCCGCGCTCTTCGGCGTCGATGCCCGGGAATGCGCCCGGCGTGTCGACGAACGTGAAGATCGGCAGGCCGAACTTGTCGGCCAGTTCCATCAGGCGCTTGGCCTTGCGGTAACCCTCGGGCTTGGACATGCCGAAGTTGCGCAGCGCGCGTTCCTTCGTGTCACGGCCCTTCTGATGACCGATCACCATACAAGCCTGGCCGTTGAAGCGCGCCAGACCGCCCACGATCGACAGATCGTCGGCAAACGCACGGTCGCCGTGCAGTTCATGGAAGTCGGTGAAGATCTCGCGCACATAGTCCAGCGTGTACGGACGCTGCGGATGGCGCGCGATCTGTGCCACCTGCCACGGGGTCAGGTTGGCGTAGATGTCCTTGGTCAGCTGCTGGCTCTTGCCGGCCAGCCGGGAAATCTCTTCGGAAATATCGACAGCCGAGTCGTCCTGCACAAAACGCAGTTCTTCGATCTTTGCCTCGAGCTCGGCAATCGGCTGCTCGAAATCCAGGAAGGTGGTTTTCATAAAAACGCGGACCTGTCTGTGAAGGGGCGCATTCTACCGGAAAAAATACCGTTTCCGACCGCCCAGGAAGTTGATTTCTACGCACAAAACGCAGAAATTAACGCCGTTTTTGCTCCAAATTTACCCTACCGCACTCCTGCCGTATTCCTAATACGTCACTGGCAGGGGGTCCAGACTGCGCCACATGTACCACGTCGCCACCGTTCGCCACGGCTCCCAGTTGGCGGCCACCTCGCGTGCCTCACTACGTGTCACCGGTTCGCCGCTGAAGTAGTTGGTGGAGATCGCGTTGATCAGCCCGACATCGTCGAGCGGCAGCACGTTGGGTCGCATCAGATTGAACATCAGGAACATCTCCGCCGTCCAGCGTCCGATGCCGCGGATCTGGGTCAACTCGGCGATCACCGCCTCGTCGTCCATCGCCACCCATTCCTTGACGTGCACGCGCCCCGCCTTGAAGTGGTCGGCCAGATCAATGATGTACTCCGCCTTGCGCTTCGACAACCCGCAGCCAGCCAACTCCTCGGGCCCGGATTTCAGGAACTGCGCCGGTGTCAGACGCGGGCACATGGCGGCGAGCCGCTCCCAGACCGATTGCGCGGCCTTCACCGATATCTGCTGGCCGACGATCGAGCGCGCCAGCGTGACGAACGGATCGCCACGCGACACCAGATGTGCCGGACCATAGGTAGGAATCATCTTGCGCAGGATGCGGTCGCGCTTCATCAGGTCGGCACACGCCTCATCCCAATAAGCGGGCCGCACGGCGTCGACGACGGTTTCGACCGGCAGCGGTACCGCATCCACCTCGGGCAGGTCCGATTTGCGGGGCTTGCCGCCGGCTTTTGGCGCGACCTTGGCGGCGGCCTTCCCCGCCACCGGCTTCGGCTGGGCAGGTGCAACCGCCTTCGGCTTGCGCGCGGCAGCGTTCAAGCACGCCTCCACTCGGTGGCACCACCTGGCTTGTCTTCCAGCACCACGCCGGCTTCGAGCAATTCGGCGCGAATGCGGTCGGCCTCGGCGAAATTGCGTGCGGCCTTGGCGGCACGGCGGGCCGCGATTTGCGCTTCGATCTGCTCGCCGCTCAGGCTGCCGGCGACATGACCACCTTGCAGGAACGTGTGCGGATCGCGCTCAAGCAGACCCAGCGTGCCGCCGAGCGCCTTGAGTTGATGCGCCGCGGCCACGGAACCGGTGCGATTGACCTCGCTGGCCAGGTCGAACAGCACCGACATGGCGATTGGCGTGTTGAAGTCATCGTTCATCGCTTCGGCAAAGCGCTTCGCGTGAGACTCTTCCCAATCCACCGCGCAACCGCCGGGCTGCGTTTCCTTGAGCGCCGTATACAGGCGCGTCAGTGCGTGGCGTGCGTCATCAAGGTGGGCATCGCTATAGTTCAGCGGGCTCCGATAGTGCGCACGCAGGATGAAGAAACGCACCACTTCGGCGTCGTACTCCTTGAGCACGTCACGGATCGTGAAGAAGTTGCCGAGCGATTTCGACATCTTTTCGTCATTCACACGTACGAAACCGTTGTGCATCCACATATTGACGAACGGCCTGCCGGAAGCTCCTTCCGATTGCGCGATCTCGTTCTCGTGGTGCGGGAACTGCAGGTCGGCGCCGCCGCCGTGAATATCGAAATGCTCGCCGAGCAGCGTGCAGCTCATGGCCGAGCATTCGATATGCCAGCCCGGACGGCCGCTGCCCCACTTCGAGTCCCACTTGCTTTCGGGCGGCTCGGTTGCCTTGGCCGACTTCCACAGTACGAAGTCGAGCGGATCCTGCTTGGCATCGTTGGCATTGACACGCTCGCCGGCGCGCAGGTCTTCCAGCGACTTGCCCGACAGCTTGCCGTAGCCCGGGAACTTGCGCACCGAGTAGTTCACGTCGCCGTCCGTCGCCTGGTAGGCCAGGCCTTTGGCTTCGAGTTTCTCGATGATATTGAGCATCTGCGGCACGTATTCGGTCGCGCGCGGCTCATAGTCGGGACGGATCACGCCCAGCGCCGTGGCATCCTCGTGCATGTACTGGATGAAACGCGTGGTGAGCTGACCGATCGTCTCGCCGTTCTCCGCGGCGCGACGAATGATCTTGTCATCGATATCCGTGATGTTCTGGACGTACGTCACGTCGTACCCGGCGGCGCGCAGCCAGCGGTGCACCATATCGAACACCACCATCACCCGCGCATGGCCAACGTGACAGTAGTCGTACACGGTCATGCCGCACACATACATGCGGACCTTGCCGGGTTCGATGGGCACGAAAGGCTGCTTTTCACGCGCGAGCGTGTTGTAGATGTTCAATTGCTGCATGAAGCGGATGTGAGTGGATACGGCGTCGATGACATCGAGCGAGGCTGTCGCGCGCTGACAAGCATGTCGATGGCGCGCGAGCCCCATATCTTACCGGAAGCCATCAACGGCGGCCGGACGCGCTGCCGACAATGTCACGCGAACTTGCGGCCTGTGCTCCACGCCCCGCCGCTTTGTTAGAATGCCGCGGAGTATAACGGACCGCCCTTACATGAGCCTGCCTCTGCCCATCCAGACCATTGCTTCGCCCCGCCGTGGCGGACCCCTTTCCGCGCTGGCAAGCGCGCTGGCGATGGCCGCCGCGCTGAGCGCCGCGCCAGCGTTCGCGCAGAACGGGCCGCTTTCGCTGACGCCGCCACCGGCCGCGCCGACCGGGCCCCAATCGGCGGACCCCGGCATGAAGCCCGCGCAGAAGGCGGCCAATGAGAAGCGCTATGACGACGCCATCGCCGGGTTCGACCGCGTGCTGGCCGACAACCCGCGCAATGCGCAGGCTCGATTCCAGCGTGCATGGGCAATGGCCAAGGCCGGCCGCGAGGACGATGCGATCAAGGCCTTTGCCGAAATGGCGCAGGATTTCCCCGAACTGCCGGAGCCGCACAATAACCTGGCGCTGCTGTACGCGAAACGCGGCGACCTGAAGCGTGCGGAGGCCGAACTGCTGCTGGCCATCGAGGCCCGGCCCGACTACGCGCTCTCCTATAGCAACCTGGGCGATGTCTATCGGGCCCTGGCCGTCCAGGCCTATGGCGACGCAACGCGCCGCAACCCCGGCGACAAGCGCGCGGCCGCGAGCCTGCGCGAACTGCAGCCGGCCGCCGCATCCGCGCCATCCGCCATGCCCGCCCCGGCATCGGGCGCCTCGGCGATCAAGGGCATGGGCAAGGCAAAGCCACCCGTGTCGCCGGTTACCCCGCCCGCCAGCGCGCCCGACGCACGCTGAACTCGCACAGTATTCAACGCCTCATCCGGCGGCGTCCAAGTGACGTTGCCGACTGCCAGACCTGCAACCCGGAGTCCAGACATGACCCTTTCCCGCCGCATCGTCCTGACCGGCCTGATGGCCGCCGCCACTGCCCTGTCTCCGCTGGCCGCAATGGCCCAGGGCGCCAGCCCCGCCACCGCCGCGCCGAAGACCGAGCGCGTGCAGTTCGTGACGAGCGCCGGCAAGTTCACTATCGAGTTGTACCCCGATGCCGCCCCGAAGACCGTGGCCAATTTCATGGGCTACGTAAAAAGCGGCTTTTATGCCGGCACGATCTTCCATCGCGTGATCAACGGTTTCATGGTCCAGGGCGGCGGCTTCGACCGGGACATGAAGGAAAAACCAACGCTGGCGCCGATCCCGCTGGAATCGCAGAACGGCCTGAAGAACAAGGCCGGGACCGTCGCCATGGCTCGCACGTCGAACCCGAACTCGGCAGCCGCCCAGTTCTTCGTCAATGTGGTGGATAATCCGAACCTCGACTACCCGCAGCCGGACGGCAATGGATACGCCGTCTTTGGCAAGGTGGTAGAGGGCATGGACACGATCGACAAGATCAAGACCACACCGACCACCGCGTATGGCGCCATGCGCAACGTGCCTGCCGCGCCGATCGTGATCGAGTCGGCCACCGTGGTCACCAAGTGACCCCAGGCAACCCCGAATACAATCGTCATCGCATCATCGAACAGAGGTAACCCCATGAGCAAGGTACAACTCCAAACCACGCAAGGCGCCATCGTCATCGAACTGGACGCCGAGAAGGCCCCGAAGACGGTCGAGAACTTCCTGTCGTACGTGCGCAAGGGCCACTATGACAACACGGTCTTCCACCGCGTCATCAAGAACTTCATGATCCAGGGCGGCGGTTTCGAGCCGGGCATGAAGCAAAAGGATACCGATGCGCCGATCGAGAACGAAGCCGGCAACGGCCTGAAGAACGACCGCTACACGGTTGCCATGGCCCGCACCAACGCGCCGCACTCGGCCACGGCCCAGTTCTTCATCAACGTGGTGGACAACGACTTCCTGAACTTCAGCTCGCCCACGCCGCAAGGCTTCGGCTATGCCGTGTTCGGCAAGGTCGTGGAAGGCACCGACGTGATCGACGCCATCAAGGGCGTGCGCACCGGCAGCTCGGGCTTCCATCAGGACGTGCCGCTCGAGGACGTCGTGATCGAGAAGGCCACGATTGTCGAGTAATCGCGTTTAACGTCGATTCGAACGACAGGCGGCATGCCGCTCGTGGTGAATACAGACATCCGGACCGCATGACCGCTCCCACCCGCACGCCGGTGGCCGCCCCGATCGAGGTGCAGGCGCCGGCGTGGTTCATTTCCGATCTCCACCTGACGGCGGACATGCCGCGCACGCTGGCGGCCTTCCACCGCGTGCTCGCTCGTGCGGCGCAGGATGCGCGCGCGCTGTTCATCCTGGGGGACTTTTTCGAGTTCTGGGTAGGGGACGAGGAAACCGACTCGCCGTTCGCGGCCGAGGTTGCCGCCGCGCTGCGCCGGCTTGCCGATGCCGGCGTGCCGGTCTATCTGATGCACGGCAATCGTGATTTCCTGCTTGGCCGTCGATTCGCGGCCAGGGCGGGCGCGACGCTGCTGCCGGACCCATCGGTGATCGCCTGTGCTGGCCATCGCGTGGCGCTCAGCCACGGTGACATGCTGTGCACGGACGACGAGCGCTACATGCGCTTTCGCCACTGGACACGCAAGGGCTGGGTACAGCGGCTGTTCCTGCTGCTGCCGCTCGGCACGCGGCTGTCGATCGCCCGACGCCTTCGTTCGGACAGCGAGGCCGGGCGCACGCGCCAGGACATCGACGCGGTGCCGGTCACCTATGGCGATGCAGCACCGGACGCCGTCAACGCACTGCTCGCCTCGAGCGGGGCCGGCACGCTGGTGCACGGCCACACGCACCGTCCCGCACGCCACACACACGAAGCCGGCGAGCGCTGGGTGCTGACGGATTGGGACCTCGACGGCCGCCATCCACGGGCCGCCGTGCTCCAGCTCGACGACACCGGCTTCCGCGTGCTGCCGCAGGTCGACTGACGATGCCGGGCTCGCGCCGACCGCCACGCCGACCGGCGTGTGCCTCCACTACTTCATCAGCTTGCGCAGCTCGCTCGCGTCGAAGCGGCCGTTTGGCGTGTTCTCGAGATGCTCGCCGAGCCGGTCGAGCGCGGCCAGCACGGCCTCGATGCGGTCATGTTGCCTGGCCGCGTTGTCGATCAGGCTCTTGAGCGCCAGCGACACGGGATCGTCCGCGTTCGGCGTGATGCCGTAGGCCGAGAACTCCTGCTTCGCGCCCTGCTGCGTGGAAGGCGCATCGGGCATGATGATGCGAGCCGGAATCCCCACCGCCGTCGCACCAGGCGGCACAGGCTTCAGCACCACGGCATTCGACCCAACGCGCGCGCCCGCGCCCACCTCGAAGCCGCCGAGCACCTTGGCGCCTGCGCTCACCACCACGCCGACGCCCAGCGTCGGATGGCGTTTCTGGCCCTTGTACAGCGACGTGCCGCCCAACGTCACACCCTGGTAAATCGTGCAATCGTCGCCAATTTCGGCGGTTTCGCCGATCACCACGCCCATGCCATGATCGATGAACACGCGACGGCCCAGCTTGACCGCCGGGTGGATCTCGATCCCAGTCAGGAAGCGAGACCAGTGCGAGATCCAGCGCCCCAGCCAGTGAAATCCACCCCGCCAGCACGCATTGGCCACGCGGTGAAACATCACGGCGTGCAGCCCGGGATAGCAGGTCAGGACTTCCAGACGGCTGCGCGCGGCGGGGTCGCGCAGCATGATTGTGTCGATATCTTCCTTCAGGCGAGTGAACATCTTCTTCGTGTCGTGTTGCCGCAGCGTGCGCCGTTCATGGAACTGGTCGCCGCCGAGGTCATTGGCCGGTACTGAGCAGTCGGTGTGGGGGGGACGGCTCTGGCGCGAGACAGCGAGTGTAAGAGATTTGCGCGCCTGCCGCCCCGCCCTGACGACGTCAGGGCTTCTTGGAAAGCCGCCTCAGAACGAGTCTGAAACGACGTCCCGGGTCAGCACCAGGCTCAACATCGTTCCGGCAAATGCGCGCACGCACGCCCCACCACCGGGCGACCAGACGCCGCGCCACGGATGAGGCCTTGCATAATGTACGCCGGGAAAATCGCCACGGAACTAGTCTTCCTTGTTGTCGTCGTGCTTTGCATCGCCCGTCAGCAGCATGCGCTTGGCGATGCCACGCAGGATGTTCACTTCCTCGCGCTCCAGGCCGGTCCGCGCGAACAACCGGCGCAGGCGCGGCATCAGCTTGCGCGGATTCGCCGGGTCCAGAAAGCCGATCGCCGCCAGCCCGGCCTGAAGGTGGCCAAACATCGCCTCGATCTGCTCGGTGTTGGCGGGGTCACCAGCATAGCCGATATCGCCAGCGACGTCCGGGAGCCCGCCGGCCGTTTCCTGCGCCTCTAGCAAGGCCAGCCGCATCTCATAGGCGATGAGCTGCACGGCCTGGGCCAGGTTGAGAGAGGCGTAAGCCGGATTGGCAGGGATATGCGTCACGGCCGAACAGCGCAATACCGCGTCGTTCGGCAAGCCGAAGCGCTCATTACCGAATACGAAGGCGACCGTGGTAGCGGGGTCCGCCTCCAGCACCGACCGCGCCTTGGCCACGGCGGCGCGCGGTAACAGCCTCGGCGGCCCGAATTCGCGCTGCCGGGCGGTCATGGCGACGGTAAAGGCCGTACCAGCCAGCGCGGCCTCGATGCTGTCGACGATCGTGGCGCTGGCCAGCACATCATCGGCACCACTGGCCATCGCGACGGCATCGGGATGCGACACGACTCCCTGCTCGCGCGGCGAGACCAGCACCAGGCTCCCCGGCACGTGCCCGAAGCCCATCGTCTTGATCGCCCGCGCGACCGAGCCCACGTTGCCGGGGTGACTGGTTTCCACCAGCACCACACGCACATGCGCGAAAATGTCTGAAAGATCACTTGCGGCCGCGCCGTTCGGGATCGGATCCATCTGAGAGTTCAACACTTCGGTCATCCGGCGCGTCCCGCCCGTCTCGATCGAGGTTGTCGACTCGTGCGAGAGGCCAGGTTCCTATACAATGCTGCCTTCCAATTGCGGTGCGGCGCCTCACATGGCGACGCACCCCGTTCTTCTACAATTCGTTGTGTTGTCTGGCGGCCCCGGCAGCCCGCGCGATTCGCCCTTGTTTCTGTGGCGTCCCATGTCGCGTCGTGGCGCGGTTGCCCCGCCTGGAGAAATTCATGCATCCGATGCTCAATATCGCCGTCAAGGCGGCCCGCAAGGCGGGGTCCATCATCAACCGCGCGTCGATCGACGTCGACCTGGTACGCGTTTCGCGCAAACAACACAACGATTTCGTCACTGAAGTCGATCGCGCGGCCGAAGCGGCCATCATCGAGATCATCCGCACCGCCTACCCCGAGCACGCCATTCTAGCGGAAGAGTCCGGTCAGTCCTGGGCCGACGGCGAAGAACAGAGCGAATTCACCTGGGTCATCGACCCGCTGGACGGCACCACGAACTTCATCCACGGCTTTCCGCAATACGCGGTCTCGATCGGCCTGCTGCACAAGGGCGTGCCGTCGCAAGCCGTGGTCTATGACCCGACCCGCGACGAACTGTTCACCGCAAGCAAGGGCGCGGGCGCATTCCTGAACAACCGCCGCATCCGCGTCACGCGCCGCGACAAGCTGGCCGATTGCCTGATCGGCACCGGCTTCCCGTTCCGCGATCTGGAAGGCATGGACGAATACCTGGAAATGTTCGCGCTGATGACGCGTAGCTGCGCCGGTCTGCGCCGTCCGGGTGCCGCCGCCCTGGACCTGGCCTACGTCGCCTGCGGCCGTCTGGATGGTTTCTTCGAGCGCGGCCTCAAGCCGTGGGACATGGCTGCCGGCATGCTGCTGATTACTGAGGCTGGCGGTCTGGTCGGCAACTACGCCGGAGAATCGCGCCAGATGGAACAGGGTGAAGTGCTGGCCGGCAACCCGAAGGCCTTCGCGCAGATGGTTCGCCTGCTGGCCCCCTTCTCGCTCGACAACGCGAAGCCCACCGCAGTCTGATCCTTAGCTAGCCCCCAGGCTGCCTCCAAACAGGCGCCATCGGAGAGATCCGATGGCGCCTGTTTCGTTTTGCGCACTTTCTTTCAGAATCTCGCCCGGGATTTTCCGATTCACCCGCCATAAAGTTACTCGCGACACACAAGTTTACTTGCGCCCCCAACACCGTGTGTAGACTTACACACGGATCACCCAGGGCTCGAAATTGCACTCGTCCACGTTGATCCGATTGCTCGAACAGAAGGGGTGGAAGCTGGTGCGCACGCATGGCAGTCATTTCACCTTCAAACATCCGCAGCACATGCTGATTGGGACCGTGCCCCATCCAAAGAAGGATCTGCCGACAGGCACGGTCCGAAACATTCTGAGGACGGCCGGACTATAAGCGGCGCGCCGTGTACAAAGAGGAACGACATGGACTTTCCCATTGCCATTCACAAGGATGCGAATTCGGTCTACGGCGTGACGGTGCCCGATGTGGCGGGCTGTTACTCCGCCGGCGAATCCATCGAGGAAGCGGTCCGCAATGCACGCGAGGCCATCACGACTCACGTGGTGGCACTGCTCTCCCTTGGCGAGGAGGTTGTTCTGAAAGCGACGCCGATCGGCACGCTGATGGCCCAACCGGAGTACGCAGGCGCGATCTGGGCACTGGCCGACATCGACATGAGCAAGCTCGACGCGCGCCCTGAGCGAATCAATATCAGCCTGCCTCGCTTCGTATTGCACAAGATCGACATGTTCGTGGAACGTCGCCACGAAACCCGGAGCGGGTTCCTCGCGCGCGTCGCGCTGGACGCCATCGCGGGCAGCGTCTGAGTCCAGAACGGAAAATCCCAGCAAAAATGAGAATCCGGCACGAAGCCGAGGTGTGGGGTCGCAGTAAAATGCACCTTTGCGCCGTGCACGGGGTGGGCCTGTAATCCAGACGCCACCAGACCGCCGGCAACCGATACACCGGCGGCCCGGCACCTGCGCCGCTTGCCGCCCGAGAGGAATGCATGTCAGAAGCCCTATCCGTACCTGCCGCTGAAGGCGAGAACACCGTGACCGCGAGTGAATCGCCCGACCTTGCCGCGACTTCCGCCAGGGCCGAGAAAGTCGGCAAACAGGAAAAGCCCGAGAAAGCCGAAAAGCAGTCGCCCATGATGCAGCAGTACCACCGCATCAAGGCCGACCACCCGGACACGCTCCTTTTCTACCGGATGGGTGACTTCTATGAGCTATTCCATGACGATGCCGAGAAGGCCGCGCGATTGCTCGACATCACGCTGACCGCGCGCGGCCAGTCTGGCGGTGTGCCAATCCGCATGGCCGGGATCCCATTCCATTCGGCAGACCAGTATCTGGCGCGCCTGGTAAAGCTTGGCGAATCCGTGGCTATCTGCGAACAGATTGGTGACCCAGCGACCAGCAAGGGCCCGGTCGAGCGCAAAGTGGTGCGCATCGTTACGCCCGGCACGCTGACCGATGCCGCCCTGCTGCCGGACAAGTCCGACACGTTCCTGCTGGCCGTGCACCAGCAGACCACACGCCGCGGCGTCGGCAAGACGGGCCTGGCATGGCTGAACCTGGCCAGTGGCGAACTGCGACTCATGGAGTGCGACGCCGCGCAGTTGTCCCGCGAACTCGAGCGTATCCGCCCCGCGGAGGTGCTGTACACCGACGGCATGGACCTGCCGGCGCTGACATGCGCGCGCACCCGGTTGCCGGAATGGCACTTTGACCAGGAAGCCGGTACTCGCCGCCTGCGCGAACAGATCGGCGTGGCCAGTCTGGAGCCGTTCGGCTGCTCGGGCCTGGGAGCCGCCCTCGGCGCTGCCGGCGCGCTGCTCAACTATGCGGCCACTACGCAAGGCCAGTCTCTGCGGCACGTGCAGGGCGTCACCGTCGAGCGGGAATCCGAATTTGTCGGCCTCGATTCGGCTACACGCCGCAACCTCGAACTGACCGAGACGCTGCGCGGCACCGAATCGCCAACGCTCTTCTCGCTGCTCGACACATGCGCGACGACGATGGGCAGCCGCGCGCTGCGCCACTGGCTGCATCATCCGTTGCGCGACCCGGCCCTGCCGCGAGCGCGTCAGCAGGCCATTGGGGCACTGATCACACAAGGGCCGGACGGCTTGCGTACCGTGCTGCGCAAGCTTGCCGACGTCGAGCGGATCACCGCACGACTCGCGTTGCTGTCGGCACGTCCGCGCGATCTGTCCTCGCTGCGCGACACCCTGCGTGCCCTGCCCGATGTGCAGGCCGCCACGGTCAGTTCAGAGGATGCGCCGCTGCTGGCGCAGACCCTTGAGGAAATCGACATTCCGCAGGACTGCCTGGAACTGCTGATCCGCGCCGTGGCGGATGAACCCTCGACGGTGATTCGCGACGGCGGCGTCATCGCGCGCGGCTACGACGGTGAGCTCGACGAACTGCGCGATATCTCGGAAAACTGCGGTCAATTCCTGATCGACCTGGAAACCCGTGAGCGCGAGCGCACAGGCATCACGAACCTGCGTGTCGAATACAACCGTGTTCATGGCTTCTATATCGAAGTCACCAACGGGCAGGCCGACAAGGTGCCCGACGACTATCGACGCCGGCAGACCCTCAAGAACGCCGAACGCTACATCACACCCGAACTGAAAGCGTTCGAGGACAAGGCGCTCTCGGCGCAGGATCGCGCGCTGGCTCGCGAGAAGCAGCTCTACGACGGTCTGCTGCAGGCCCTGCTGCCGCATATCGGCAGTCTGCGCCGCGTAGCCGGCGCGCTCGCCCGCCTCGACGTGCTTGCCACACTGGCCGAACGGGCGAAAACACTCGACTGGGTCCAGCCGGAGCGCGTCCACGAGAACGTCATCGACATCTCGCAGGGCCGCCATCCCGTCGTGGAAGGTCAACTGGCCGCGGAATCGATCGCGTTCATCGCAAACGACTGTCAGTTGAACGAGGCCCGCAAGCTGCTGCTGATCACCGGCCCGAACATGGGCGGTAAATCGACGTTCATGCGCCAGACCGCATTGATCGTTCTGCTGGCCTGCGTCGGCGCCTGGGTGCCGGCACGCCGTGCCGTGATCGGCCCGGTGGACCGCATCTTCACGCGTATTGGAGCCGCCGACGACCTGGCGGGCGGACGTTCGACCTTCATGGTCGAAATGACCGAGGCCGCAGCCATCCTGCACAACGCCACGCCATCCAGCCTTGTGCTGATGGATGAGATCGGCCGCGGTACTTCGACCTTCGACGGCCTCGCCCTCGCGTGGGCCATCGCGCGTCATCTGCTGTCCCACAACCGCAGCCACACACTGTTTGCCACCCATTATTTCGAGCTGACGCAACTGCCGGTCGAGTTCCCGCAGGCCGCCAACGTGCACCTGTCAGCCGTGGAGCATGGCGATGGCATCGTATTCCTGCACGCGGTGCAGGACGGTCCGGCCAGCCAGAGCTACGGGCTGCAGGTGGCCCAATTGGCGGGTGTTCCGCAACCGGTCATTCGCGCAGCACGCAAGCATCTCGCGTGGCTGGAAGAACAATCGGCGGACGCCACGCCCACGCCGCAGATGGATCTGTTCTCGGCGCAGTCTTCACCGTCCGCGGACGATGAAGATGAAGATCACAAATCGACGAGCCAATCCGCCGTGCCGCCCGCGCAGGCTGCCACGCTGGAAGCGCTGGCCGATCTCGACCCGGACAGCCTCTCGCCGCGAGAAGCGCTCGAGGCGCTGTACCGACTCAAGTCCATCTCGGAGACCGCGCGAACGGTATGACGGCACGCTTCCGGGGTCGAAGCTCGGCGGCCACTTGCCTGGCGGCCATTGCCTGCGCGTTGCTCGCGGTGCCGGCGCTCGCGCACGCGGCGCGGGCGGGCAACGTTGCGCCGCCGCCAATGCCCACCGTGCAGATGACCCGGATTGCCCTGATTGCCGACACCCCGCAATGGCCAGCCGCGGAAGCGGACACCACTGCGCTGTTCGACATGATGAACGCGCAGCAGGTAGCGATGATCGTCCATGCTGGCGGCATCAAGGGTGATACCGAATCCTGTGGTGACACCGTTCTCAACGCGCGGCTGCAGGTGCTCGACGATTCGCCCACACCGCTGCTCTACGTACCGGGCGAGACCGACTGGGCTGAGTGCCAGAAGCCCTCAAACGGGAAGTTCGATGCCGTCGAGCGGCTCAATCGATTGCGGGAGCTGTTTTTCCCGCTCGACACCACGCTTGGGCGACGCACGTTGCCAGTGGTGCGTCAGTCGGATCAGGCGCTGTTCCGCAGCTATCGGGAGAACGTGCGGCTCGTCACCGGTGGCGTGATGCTGGTGGGCCTGAATCTGCCGGGCGATAACAACCACTATCGCATCGAGGGCGGGCGCAATGGCGAATTCGAGGATCGGCGCGAAGCCAACCGGCAATGGCTGGCCAGGGCATTCTCGGTTGCCGAGCAGCGCGATCTGCCCGGCATCGTGGTCATCGCGCACGCCGATCCGTTATTCGGGAACGGCTGGGAAAAACGGGGCAAGCCAAGCCTGCTGGACGCGTTCGTGCGCCACGGGGCACGCGACGGCTATCTTGAGTTCAAGCGTCAGCTTCGCGACCTGTCCTCGAAGTTCTCTGGCCAGGTGCTGCTGGTCCATGCAAGCGATAACGGCTTCAGCGTCGACAAGCCTTTACGCGACACGTCAGGGAAGATCGTTGCCAACTTCACGCGAGTCGCACTGCCCATTGGCGCTCCTTCGCGATGGACGGAGCTGACGATCACGCCGGGCACACGATCGGTATTCCAGGTTCAGCTACAAGATGGGCCCAAGGGCAATTGATGTTCATCAACAAGAGGACAAAATGAAAAAGCCGGCAAATGCCGGCTTTTTCATTTTCGCGATGACCTATCGCGGATCGCTCGTGTTGTGAGACTCAGTGCAGCGTGCGAGGTGCCTCGCCTTCGCCGTCCTCGTCTTCGTCCACCACTTCAATGCCCGAAGCGCCGTGCGCGTGACCGTGCTCGACTTCCTCGCTCGTCGCCTCGCGGACTTCCGATACCTTCAGCCAGAAGCGCAGCGCCATGCCGGCCAGCGGGTGATTACCGTCGAGCACGACCTTGTCCTCGGCGACATCGGTCACCGTGTAGATGATCGAATCTTCGTCGTCACCGTCCTCGGGCACGCCCTCGAACTGCATGCCCACTTCGAGCGGCTCCGGGAAACGATCACGCGGCTCCACCTTCACGAGTTCGGCGTCGTAGTCGCCAAACGCCTCGTCCGGTTCCAACTGCAGCTCGGTCTCGAAGCCGGCGTCGTGGCCGTCCAGCGCTTCCTCGATCTTGGGGAACGTGCCATCATACCCGCCGTGCAAATAGACCATGGGCTCATCCGACTCTTCGATCAGATTGCCCTGCGCGTCCGACAGCTTATACACCACGGACACCACCGTATTCTTAGCGATTTTCAATTCTTGACTCCATGAGCGATTCCGCATTATACGCGCACGCCTTGCCTCCGGAACCTGTCGATCCCGACGCGCCGCTCACCCTGCTCGGCGGCATGACGCCCACAGCCTTCATGCGTGATATCTGGCACCGCAAGCCGCTGCTGATTCGACAGGCCGTGCCGGAAATCGTGCCCCCAGTGTCGCGCGAGGCGCTTTTCGAGCTTGCCGATCGCGACGACGTGGAATCACGTCTGGTGTCGTTCTTTCGCAACCGCTGGAAGCTCGAACACGGACCGTTCTCCGAGGACAACCTGCCCTCGCGCAAGACCGGCAAGTGGTCGTTGCTGGTCCAGGGCGTCAACCTGCACGATCGTGCGGCAGCCGAGCTCATGAGCCAGTTCCGCTTCGTTCCCGATGCCCGGCTCGACGACGTGATGATCAGCTATGCCACCGATGGCGGCGGCGTGGGACCTCACTTCGACTCCTACGATGTGTTCCTGCTGCAAGTATCGGGCCGGCGCCGCTGGCGCATTTCGTCACAGACGAAGCTCGACCTGATCCCCGACCTGCCCCTCAAGATCCTTTCGGATTTCAGCGCCGAGCAGGAATGGGTACTCGAGCCCGGCGACATGCTCTACCTGCCACCTCAGTACGCGCACGATGGCGTGGCCGAAGGCGAATGCATGACGGCCTCGATTGGTTTCCGCGCCCCCGCCTATCGTGAGCTCGCAGGTCATTTCCTGGCCTGGCTTTCGGAGACCGTTGCCGACAACGAAGGCCTCGACGGACGTTACGCCGATGCAGGCGAATCGGCGACCTCGACGCCCGCGCAACTGCCGGCAAACCTGGCACGGGCGGTGGCGGAACGCCTTCAGGCGCTCAAATGGAATGCGGGCATGGTGTCGGAATTCCTTGGTACGCATCTGTCCGAGCCGAAGCCGTCCGTGCAATTCGACGAAATCGAGGAAATTCCGCTGCGTCAATTCACGAAGCTGGCGCGCGCGCATGGTGTTGTTTTGGCGCCCGCTTCCGTTGCGCTCTATGACCGCACGCACTTCTTCCTGAACGGCGAAGCCTACGAGCCGCCAGCATCGCTGACCAAGTGGCTGCGACGTCTGGCTGACCGTCGTCAGCTCACCGCGAGCGAGGTCGAGGCATGTGTTGCGCTGCCCGACTTGATGGATACCTTCCACGACTGGGCAATGGAAGGATGGCTCCAGATTGCACCGAAACGCGTGTAATAATGCGTAACAAATCAAACCTGCAAATCTTGACTGTACACAAGCAGGGGAAACGCGGATATAATCGCCCGCTGGCTAGTACTGTGGACCACTGCACTGTCGGCACCCGGGAGAGCCACAAATTCGCAGTTCAAGAGCGATAATTACCGGTAATTATTCATCGCCTGTTTTCGTTATTAAAAGTTAAAGGACGAACAATGAAGAAGTCTCTCCTGATCGCATCCCTGCTGGCTGCTGTTGCTCTGGCCGCTTGCGGTAAGAAAGAAGAAGCTGCTGCTCCCGCCGCTGACACGGCTGCTCCGGCTGCTGCTGCTCCGGCTGAAGCTTCGGCTCCGGCTGCTGACGCTTCGGCTCCGGCCGCTGCTCCGGCTGCTGACGCTTCGGCTCCGGCTGCTGACGCTTCGGCTCCGGCTGCCAAGCAATAATCGGATTCGTCCGATAAAAAAGCCGACCTTCGGGTCGGCTTTTTTTATTTCTCGGATTTTTCTCACCCCTCATTCGCGGGGAAGATGAATGCCGAGATTATGGGCGCACCGTCTGCCAGCCCAATCCCTCTTCCTGATCCGCGATCAGGATATCCCCCGGCGATGTGCCAAGCACCGAGGCCAGCGCACCTGCCGCCAGTTCGCACGTATTGTTCTGCTTGCTCAGATGCGCGGCAACCACGCGCGACATCTGCCCATGCATGACCTGAGACAGAATACTCGCGGCAATGTCATTCGCCAGATGCCCAAAATCGCCACCAATGCGCTGCTTGAGCGAATACGGATAGACCGACTTACGCAACATCTCCCGGTCGTGATTGCATTCGAGCACCAGTGAATGCACGCCCGCCAGCCGAGCGGTCACATACGGCGTCTCCATCCCTGCATCGGTCAGCACACCGAGCCGCGCATCGCCATCAGTCAGCACGAACTGCAATGGCTCACGTGCATCATGCGGCACCGTATAGGGATGGATCTGCAAGCCACCGACCGAGAATGAATGATCGGCACAGCACACGCGCACATCCGCCACATCCGCGCCTCGCATATGTGACGTCGCCAGCCACGTGCCGTGGCTCGTGTGGACCGGTAGCTTGTGGCGCGCCGCGAACGCATAGGCCGAGCCGACATGGTCGCCATGCTCGTGTGTGACCAGCACCGCGTCGAGCTGCTCCGGCACGACGCCGAGCCGCTCCAGCCGGCGAGCGGTCTCCTTGATGCCGAAACCGCAATCCAGCAGGACGCGCGTCACGCTCGTACCATCACCCGCCTCGATCAGCAGCGAATTGCCCTCGCTGCCGCTGCCCAAAAAAGCAAAGCGCATCATGGATGCGCTCGCTCGGGTTGGCACTCGACGACTCGCGCCGTCGGTGCCACTTGACTGCCTGGGACGATCATCAGTGAAGCTGTTCGTCGAGCAGGGTCAGGATTTTCTTGCCGATCTCGGAGTTCTCGGGCTGGCCAGCATCGTTCAGGACGGTCACGGTGGTGCCGGTACCGTTGCCCTTCAGCGCCACGCGATACTTCTTCGCGGTCTTGCCATCATTGGGCTTGGTGAAGAGCTTGCCAAAGAAGCCACGATCATCGACCGTGGTCTTCGGATCGACGTAGCGCACGTAGTACAGGCCCTGAGCGCGATCACGATCTTCCACCGTGAAGTTCACGCGATCCAGCGACAGACCGACCGAGCGCCAGGCGCGATCGAACGGCTCCGGCAACTGCAGCGCTGGCGAGCCATTCACCTGCGCCAGGAACGACTTGTTGCTGGATGCCGCAGCTGCCGTGGCCGCGCCGGTAGCGGCGGCGGCACCAACGCCCGCAGCAGCAGCCGACGGCTGGGCCGTACCGATACCGGCCGGCGTCGGGTTCTTGGCCATCTTGTCGGCCTGCTCCTTCTGCACGCCCAGGCGTTGCGCCAGACGCGAGAGGAATTCGGCTTCCAGCTCCGGATCAGCCGGACGCGGCGTCCAGACCGTCTGCGACTTGTCCACGCCGGTCAGTTGTTCCTGCGCGCCACGGTGGCTGATGAACACCTCGAGCTGGCCGTTCTGCGAACGCTCGACGCGCGTGCGGAACTTGTCGCGCTCCGACGTCGAATACAGGCCATCGAACACCTTGCCGATCGTGTTGCGGATGATGTCCTGCGGGATCTTGGCGCGGTTCTCGGCCCAGTCCGTTTCCATGATGCCGGTCTCAGGAGAGTCCTGCGTCAGCAGGAAGCCGTTCTCCTGCCAGAAGCCACGCAGCGACTCCCAGAGCTTGTCAGGGGGCATGCCGTTGTTGATCACGAGCCAACGCTGGTTGCCATCGCGCTCCATGCGGATGCCGTCCGTGCTCGGCAGCACGTTGTCGGTCGGCGAGGCTTCGCGGGTCTTGTTGGCCTGGCTGTAGTTCGACAGCGTCGACGTACCGGCTGCATCAGGCACCGTATAGCGGCGATCGCCCTCGAGCTTGGTCAGGTCCGGCGGGATATCCAGCGATGCGGTCTTCTTGCCCTGGGACTTATAGTCGATCTTGTCGGGCTGCATGGCCTCGTTGATGCTGCTGCAGCCTGCAATCAGCGACAGCGCCAGCACCGGCGCAACCACAGCGACACGGCGGACTTGCGTCGCGCCGCGACGGTTAAGCTTCTGTTTCATTGACACGTAATCCTGGTTTCAAGAGTCGGCACATCGCCGCATGTGGGCCGGTAAGTCTTAGCCAAGCAGGCCGGCGGCGGCGAGCGCGCGGCGCACGGTTTCATGCTGACCTTCGGCCAGCGGGGTCAGCGGCAGGCGGATACCACCTTCCATCTTGCCCATTTGCTGGAGCGCCCATTTCACGGGGATCGGATTGGCCTCCACGAACATTGCGCGATTGAGGTCAATCAGCTCCATATGCAGACGACGTGCCGTCACCACATCGCCCTTGAGCGCGGCAACACACATCTCATGCATCTTGCGCGGCGCCACGTTCGCGGTCACCGAGATATTTCCATGGCCGCCCAGCAGGATCAGCGCCACGGCCGTGGGATCGTCGCCACTGTAGATGGCGAAGCCTTCCGGCGCGCCATTGATCAGTTGCGCGGCACGGTCGATATTACCAGTCGCTTCCTTTACGCCGACGATACCGGGTACCTGCGCCAGGCGCAGGATCGTATCGTTGTTCATGTCCGCCACGGTACGGCCGGGTACGTTGTAGAGCACCACCGGCAGATCCACCGCTTCCGCGATCGTGCGGAAATGGCGGTACATGCCTTCTTGCGTCGGCTTGTTGTAGTAGGGCACGACCTGCAGCGATGCGTTGGCACCCACCTTCTTGGCGAAGGCGGTCAGCTCGATCGCCTCGCTGGTGGAGTTGCCGCCCGTGCCCGCGATGATCGGTACACGGCCCGCGGATTGCTCGACGGCCACGCGAATCAGTTCGCAGTGCTCGTCGACGTTGACGGTCGGCGATTCGCCCGTGGTACCCACGATCACGATGCCATCGGTACCTTCTGCCGCGTGCCAGTCAATGAGGGCGCGCAGCGCGGGAAAGTCCAGGCTGCCATCCTCGTGCATCGGGGTGACGATGGCCACGATGCTGCCGGTAATCTGTGTCATAGCTCAGGAATTCGGAAATTCGAACATCCGCGATTGTACCGGAACCGTCAGGCCCTCCGGACACCTACGGAATGAGGGAAAACGTTAGCGGGCGTAACGTGTGAAGGCGCCGCCGCGCTGACACCTGCGCCCACGTTTCAGGTGGGCAATCGGTAACGCGGCGGCGCAGTGCCATCCACGCCACCCGGCGCTTCGCGCACCGCACATATGCGCTGCACGAACGCCGTACGGGGCACTTCAAGCGTGCCATCTTCGTAACCGACCACGCGCAGCGCGTCATGCGCCACTTCAAGCAATTCGCCCGGACGCAGCAAAAAATCTGGGCGGGAAGGCTTGCCCACGGTCTCGTTACCGGCCGCGAACGTCTCATAGATCAGCACGCCACGGGGCGCCAGCACTTCAATCAGGTGCGGCCACAGCGGGCGGTGCAGGTAGTTCGTGACCACCACGGCGTCGAACCGGCCGGCATCGGCCAGCGGCCAGGCGCCCTGCTCCAGGTCCACCGTGCGGCGCTCGATGCCCGACGGCAGCGCCGCGATGGCCTCGGCATCGCGATCCACCGCCAACACGGCAAATCCCTGCGCCGCCAGCCATGCCGAATGGCGTCCGCTGCCGCAGGCAAGGTCGAGCACGCGGCCGCCAGGTCGAATCAGATGCGCCCATCGGGTCAGCCAGGGCGATGGCGCCGCGATCGGCGGGTGTGTCAGGGTCATGCGCGGGACAGGCAAGGATTGGGAAAGACGGAGACTGGCGTCACTGGAGCAGCCACATGACCGGACGCAGCATCAACTCGACGATCGACAGCAGTCCGTTCATGACCGGACGCATCCAGATCTTGGTGATCACACCCGCCGCCACCAGCGCGAGAACGACAAAAATGCCATAGGGCTCGATGCGCGCCATGACGCCGGCAAGCCGCTGCGGCAGCAGCGCCGTCAGTACCCGGCCGCCATCGAGCGGTGGAATCGGGAACAGGTTGAACGCCGCCACCACCGTGTTGACCAGTACGCCAGCCCGGGCCATTTCGCTCCAGAACGGCTCCTGGATATGTGCCAGCGCCAGACCAATGGCCACCAGCGCCCACGCGAACGCCTGGACGATATTGCTGGCCGGGCCGGCCAGCGCCACCCACATGCCATGCCAGCGCGGATTGCGCAGGCGATCGAACGCCACCGGCACAGGCTTGGCGAAGCCGAAGACGAACTGGCCGGCAGTCAGGAAGTACAGGAGCAGGGGTACCGCCACCGTGCCGATCGGATCAATGTGCCGTACCGGGTTCAGGCTTACCCGGCCAAGCAGGTAGGCGGTGTTATCGCCGAAATGCTTGGCCACATAGCCATGCGCGGCCTCGTGCAGCGTGATGGCGAACAGAACAGGCAGGGCGTAGACCGCGAAGGTCTGAATCAGGGAGGAATCCATGCGGACTATTCTATCGGGCAACCTGCCCACGGAGGCATCGAATGTGTGTCAGGTCGTGGCGAAGTCCGACGCATTCAGGCCGAAGCGCTCCACGTCGCCCCTGCCCGCCCGCACCAGTACCGGCTCGCCGCTGGTCAGATCAATGACCGTGGTCGGCTGAGCCGGCGCCGGACCACCGTCGATCACCAGGTCGAGGCGCTTTTCCAGGCGCGCGCGGATCTCTGCCGGGTCGTTCATCGGCGCATCGTCGCCCGGCAACTGCAGCGTGGCGGAAATCAGCGGCTGACCCAATTCGGCCACCAGCGCCAATGGAATCGGATGCTCGGGCACGCGCACGCCGATGGTCTTGCGCGCCGGGTGCGACAGCCTGCGCGGCACTTCCTTCGTCGCCTCCAGGATGAACACATACGGTCCGGGCGTCGCGCCCTTGATCCAGCGGTACTGGCGGTTGTCCACCCGGGCGAAATTGCCAAGTTCGGACAAATCGCTGCACATCAGCGTCAGGTGATGCTTCTCGTCGATCTCGCGCAGACGGCGCAACTGCTCCACGGCGGCCTTATCGTCGATCTGGCAAGCCAGCGCGTAACTCGAGTCAGTCGGGAGCGCGATCAGGCCGCCCTGGCGCACGATCTGCGCGGCCTGCTTGACCAGTCGCGCCTGCGGATTGTCGGGATGAATCTCGAAGTATTGGGACATGTAGGCTGGCTATGAGGGCACTTACCAGTCGTACCAGACCGGCGTGACATCGGCCGGCAGCGGGGGCAACGCGCCGAGTTCCACACGGCCCTCGCCGGGCCCGTGGAAATCCGAACCGCGCGACGCCAGCAAGCCATAGTGGCGTGCCACGTTGGCATAGCGGCGGAACTGATCGGGCGTGTGGCTGCCAGTCACCACCTCGACGGCTCGGCCGCCAAGCTGCGTGAACTCGTCGAACAGCGCATCGTGCTGCATATCGGTGTAGTTGTAGCGACCCGGATGCGCCATCACTGGAATACCACCAGCGGTCCGAATCCAGCCTACGGCCTCGGCCAGCGTGGCCCAGCGATGCGGCACGAAACCGGGACGCCCTTCGGAGAGAAACTCGGCGAAGACATCGCCAATCGTCGCGCAACGTCCTTCGTCGACCAGCCAGCGCGCGAAGTGCGTACGGGAAATCAGGTCGGGATTGCCGACGTAGCGCAGCGCGCCATCATAGGCGCCGGAAATGCCGACTTTCGCCAGCGCTTCACCAATATCCTGCGCCCGGCGCGCGCGGCCATCGCGCGTTTTCGCCAGACCATCGATCAGTTCGGGATGAAAGGGGTCGATCTGCAGGCCGACGATGTGGACGGTCTGCCCGGCCCACGTCACCGATATCTCCACACCCGGCACATATTGCATGCCAAGCGCTTCGGCGGCGCGGCGCGCCTCGATCTGTCCGCCTACCTCGTCATGATCCGTCAGCGACCAGAACGCGACGCCACCGGCGTGCGCCCGGGCCGCCACGTCGGACGGCGACAACAGCCCGTCGGACACGGTGGAATGACAATGCAGATCGGCGTTGATGGCGTGAGCATTTTGCATGGCAACCATTCTACTCCCGGCAGGGTTTTTTAGCCCTGCCGGCAAAGGTGGCGTGCCCGGATTGCCGACGACCGCAAGGTATGATGGAACCGTTACGAAACCGATACCTTCCTCGTCCGCCATGTCCACGACACCCACCTCCGCGCCAGAAACCACCCAGACCGATGTGCTGATCGTCGGCGCAGGCCCGGTGGGGCTGTTCGCGGCGTTTCAGGCCGGCGTGCTAGGGCTGAAATGCGAGATCGTGGATGTGCTCGACCGCGCCGGCGGCCAGTGCACGGAGCTGTACCCCGAAAAGCCAATCTACGACATTCCGGCCGTCCCGGGCTGCCTTGCCCAGGACTTGGTCGACCGCCTGCTGGAGCAATGCGCGCCTTTTGCGTTTCCGATGCACTTCAGCCAGCGCGCCGAATCGGTCAGCGACACCACTTGCACAAACGGCCATCCGCGCCTGCTGGTGACCACCGACGCAGGCAAGCGCTTCGACGTGGCTGCGGTGCTGATCTGCGCCGGTGCCGGCGCCTTCGCGCCGCAACGTGTGTCGCTGCCAGAGGCGGCAGCGCTGGAAGACCGTCACGTCCACTACGCCGTGCGCGATCTATCGCGCTTCGCCGGCAAGCGTGTGATCGTGGCCGGCGGCGGCGATTCGGCTCTGGATTGGGCGATGGCGTTGCGCAAGACCGCGGCGCGCGTGACGCTACTGCATCGGCGCGAAGGATTCCGCGCGGCCGACCACACGGTCAATGCGATGCGTGACGCGGTAGCCGCTGGCGAGATGGATTTCGTGGTCGGCATGCTTGGCGGGCTCCAGACCAATGCGGATGGCGCGCTGACCGGCGCGGTGGTCAAGTCGCGCGACGGCGAGCAGGCGATCCCCGCCGACGACCTTGTCGCGTTGTATGGTCTGGTGTCCGAGCCGGGCCCGATCGCGCAATGGGACATGGATATGCGCGCGGGCCGTATCGCGGTCGATACCACGACGTATGAAAGCTCCCGCCGGGGCATCTTCGCGGCCGGCGACATCGCGTTCTATCCGAACAAGCAGAAACTGATCCTGTCGGGCTTCCACGAGGCCGCGCTGGCGCTGCGCAAGGCCTACCACTACGCATTCCCCGAGAAGTCGCTGGTGCACGTGCATACGAGCAACAACGCAGCGCTCAAGGAAAGGCTCACGCACGGGTGATGTCGCTGCCCCCTTCCACTCGTGGAAGAGGGAGACAGCCGGCCTCAGCTCAGAAAATCCTCGATCAGTTTGGCCACCACCGCCGGCTGGTCGTGATGCAGCATGTGCCCCGCATCGTCGACGGTGGCTTCGCGGAAGTCGGAGAACGCCCGGAAGCGTTCCCTGAACTCCTCGACGGTCTGCTTGTGCGCGATGTGCTTGAGCGTGGCGGAATCGCGTGCCTCCACGTGCAGCACCGGCGCCGTGACCTTGGCCCAGATCGCCATGATTTCGTCGATGCGATACAGCATCGGGTTGGTCATCTTGTGGGCGGCATCGCCAAGAATTTCCCACCTGCCATCGGCATTGCGACGCGACCAGTGCGCGGCGAGGAAGGCGGCCCGGTCATCGGGCAAGCGCGGATTGGTCTTCTGCAGACGCGCCGCGACCGCTGCCTCGCTCTCGTAGGTCTTCAACTCGGGCGGGTCGCGTAGCTCGTCGAGCCAACGCGCCATGCGGCCCGGTGCCTGCTCGGGGCGCGTGCGCGTCATCCCGAACCCCTCCAGGTCCACGACGCGCCGCACACGTTCCGGACGCACGCCGGCGTAGATGCACACCACATTGGCACCCATGCTGTGCCCCACCAGATCCACCTGCCCGTCGGGCTGGTAGTGGTCGATCAGTCCCTCGAGATCGGCAACATAATCAGGAAACCAGTACGACGCGGTACCCGGATAGCGCGTCGGATGATCGGTCTCGCCGAAGCCGCGCCAGTCCATGGCGATCACGTGCCAGTCGCGCTGGAACGCATCGACCAGGAACTGGAAGGAAGCGGCCACGTCCATCCAGCCATGCAGCATGAACAGCTTGGGCGCGCCGGGATCTCCCCATTGGCGCACGTGCGTGCGGAGCCCCCGCAGCGTGATAAATTCGGAACGCGAGGTTTCCGTGATGGTCATTGTTTCTGTCTCCGTGTCCGGGTCTTCTGGCACGCGCGGCTCAAACCCACGCGGCGGCCCGAATAAAAATAGAACGATCGTTCGCTTGCCGGATTATAGCCATTTCGCGAGATCCGGGCGCGGCCGACAACCTGGAGACAACCGGATGACCGCCTTGCCGGCCACGCGGCGCGACGACTATCGCGCACTGCACGATTCCTTTCACTGGGACGTGCCCGAGATATTCAACCTGGCCGAAGTCTGCTGCGGCCGCTGGGCACGCGACCCGGCCACGATGCACCGCATCGCGGTCTACACGGAGCACGAGGACGGCCGACGCGCGTCGCACACCTACGCGCATATCCAGGCCGAGGCAAACCGTCTTTCGCGCGCGCTGCGCGAACTCGGCGTGCAGCGTGGCGACCGCGTGGCCATCGTCATGCCCCAGCGCATCGAGACCGTGATCGCCGGCATGGCTGTCTACCAGCTCGGCGCGGTAGCCATGCCACTGTCGATGCTGTTCGGCCCCGAGGCCCTGTCCTACCGTATCGACCACAGCGAGACCTGCGTGGCCATCGCCGACGAGACCTCGATCGACAACATGCTCGCCGCCCGCCCCGACTGCCCGACGCTGCGGACAGTCATTGGCGTGGGCGACGCCACCGGCCGCGGCGATCTGGACTGGGACACGCTGCTGGCCGCGCAGATCCCCGAGTTCACCGCCGAGCAGACCAAGGCCGAGGAAGCCGCGGTGCTGATCTACACCAGCGGCACCACTGGCCCTCCGAAGGGCGCGGTCATCCCGCATCGCGCGCTGATCGGCAATCTGACCGGCTTCGTGTGTTCGCAGAACTGGTATCCACAGGACGACGACGTGTTCTGGAGCCCGGCGGACTGGGCCTGGACAGGTGGCTTGTGGGATGCACTGATGCCGGCGCTCTACTTCGGCCGTCCGATCGTCGGATATCAGGGGCGATTTTCGGCGGAGCGCGCGTTCGAACTGCTCGAACGCTACGGTGTCACCAACACGTTCCTGTTCCCGACCGCGCTCAAGCAGATGATGAAGGCCTGTCCGACCCCATCGGATCACTACCAGCTCAAGCTGCGGGCGATCATGAGCGCCGGCGAGGCCGTCGGCGAAACGGTCTTCACCTGGTGCCGCGACGCGCTTGGCGTGATCGTCAACGAGATGTTCGGCCAGACCGAAATCAACTACATCGTCGGCAACTGCACCGCGCAGTACGACGAAAGCCGCCTTGGCTGGCCCGCGCGACCTGGGTCGATGGGACGCCCCTACCCCGGCCATCGCGTGGCCGTGATCGACGAGGACGGCCGCCCCTGCCCGCCGGGCGAGGATGGCGAAGTCGCAGTCTGCGCGACCGATATCCACGGCCATCCCGATCCGGTGTTCTTCCTGGGCTACTGGAAGAACGAAGCGGCCACCGCGGCCAAGTATTCGGAATATGACGGCCTGCGCTGGTGTCGCACCGGTGACCTCGCGCGAATCGACGCGGATGGCTACCTCTGGTACCAGGGCCGCGCGGACGACGTGTTCAAGTCATCGGGCTACCGCATCGGGCCGAGCGAGATCGAAAACTGCCTGCTCAAGCATCCGGCGGTGTCGAACTGCGCCGTGGTGCCGTCGCCGGACCCCGAGCGTGGGGCGATCGTCAAGGCGTTCATCGTGCTGACGCCGTCGGTGACGCGTTCGTTCGATAACGACGCGGCACTGATCGCCGAGCTTCAGCAGCATGTGCGAGGCCAGCTTGCGCCGTACGAGTACCCGAAAGCGATCGAATTCATCGACCAGTTGCCGATGACCACCACCGGCAAGATCCAGCGCCGCGTGTTGCGGCTGCAGGAACAGGAGCGCGCCGAAAAGCCAGCCGGCTAGCCGGCCGAGGCCTCGAGCCAGGCCAGTTCGTCCTCGTCGAAACCGGCCGCGCGGCGAGCGTCGAGATTGAACGGGCCGCGCAGCTTCGGCGCGCGGTACTGTTCGGCAAGCCGCGCGTAGGTGGAGATCGGGTCCAGCCCTCGCTGGGCGCAGAGCCAGCGGTACCAGTGATTGCCAATGGCCACGTGCCCGACTTCGTCGCGCAGGATGATGTCGATGATCTCCGCGGCCGCGGTATCGCCCACCTCGGCCAGCTTGGCACGCACTGGCGGCGAGGCGTCGAGCCCACGCGCCTCCAACGTGCGTGGCACCAGCGCCATGCGCGCCAGCACATCGCCCGAGGTGCGATCGGTCATCTCCCAGAGCGAGTTATGTGCCGGATAGTCACCATAGGTCGCCCCAAGCGTGGCCAGATGGTCGGCCAGCAGCGTGAAATGGAGTGCCTCCTCGTCAGCCACGCGAAGCCAGTCGCGGTAGTACGCCTCCGGCATCCCGGCAAAACGCCAGACCGCATCGAGCGCCAGATTGATCGCATTGAATTCGATATGGCACAGCGCATGGATCATCACCGCGCGGCCGGCCAGGGTGTGTAGCGAGCGCCTGCGGTCCACCTGCTGCGGGGGCACCAGCTCGGGACGCGCCGGGCGCCCCGGGATCGCCGCCGAGGCATCGGCCACCAAAACTTCATCCACATCCGTTACCGTGCCCCCGTGCGCCAGCAGATCGGCATGGAGCGCACGCGCAGCGGCCGCCTTGGCCCTGGCGTCGGTGATACACAGCACCGCCAGCGCCCGGCGGCGCGTGGCAAGTGGCGAATCGGCGATTTCGGCGGGTGCGATGTCTGGCATAGGCGTAAAATCCGGGAAGCCGTCATTGTAGAGCCTCGCCGGTGCCACGCCGGCCCGCGGGAACCGGCTCTTTTAATCGCGACGGCCACCCCCAATTACTTACATTGCTTCAGGCAGGAGACCCCATGGCGCTTTACCAGCTCGGCGAGATCGCCCCGACCATTCACGACGATGCCTACGTGGCCGCGGAAGCCACCATTATCGGCAATGTGACGCTAAAGGCGCGTGCGAGCGCCTGGCCCGGCGTCGTGATCCGTGGCGACAACGAACCGATCGTGGTGGGCGAGGATACGAACATCCAGGAAGGCTCGGTGCTGCACACCGACCCGGGCCGCCCCCTGACGCTGGGCGACAAGGTCTCGATCGGCCACCAGGCCATGCTGCATGGCTGCACGGTCGGCGAAGGCTCGCTGATCGGTATCCAGGCCGTGGTGCTGAATGGCGCAGTAATCGGCAAGGAATGCCTGGTCGGCGCCGGCGCCGTCGTGACCGAGAACAAGGTGTTTCCTGACCGCTCGCTGATCCTGGGCGCGCCCGCCAAGGTGGTGCGCGAACTGACCGATGCTGACGTGGCCAACCTCTATCGCAATGCGGAGACGTATGCGAAGCGGCAAGCCACTTACAAGACCGATTTGAAGCGTATCGGTTGATACCGATACGCCGGATTGACATTGCTTTACGTGAAAGACTGATAGAACCGTGACCGCTACATCGAATCCCGACACACTCCAGAAATTCCTGTTCGACGCTGCCCCCGTGCGCGGCGAGCTGGTCCGCATGGAGGCCACCTGGCAAGAAGTGCTGAACCGCCATGCCTACCCGGCACCGGTGCGGCGCCTGCTGGGCGAGATGATGGCGGCCGCGGCGCTGCTATCGGCCAACCTCAAGTTCAACGGCGCGCTGGTGATGCAACTGCACGGCGACGGCCCGGTGCGGATGCTCGTGGTGGAGTGCCTGTCCGACCTGTCGATGCGCGCCACGGCCAAGATTGCCGAGGACGCCACGATTACCGACGATGCCACGCTAACGACGCTCGTCAACGCGCATGGTCATGGCCGCTTCGCCATCACGCTCGACCCGCAAGACAAGCTGCCGGGCCAGCAACCGTACCAGGGCATCGTGCCGCTTTCCGACGAGAACGGCCCGCTCGAATCGATGGCCTCAGTGCTCGAACACTACATGCAGGCGTCCGAGCAGCTCGACACCCGCCTGTGGCTTGCCTCGAATGGGCAGGTCGCCGCGGGCATGTTGCTGCAGAAGCTGCCGTCTTATGGCGGCACCATGGAAGCACAGGTTGGCGAAACCGGTTCGCCGCTCTCCGGTGATGTGCAGGCGCAGGACCTGGATACCTGGGATCGCGCGTGCCAGTTGGGCGCCACGCTCAAGCAGGACGAACTGCTGGCCGAGTCGCCTGAGACCCTGCTGCGCCGCCTGTTCTGGGAAGAACTGCAGAATGCCGGCCTGCGCGTCTTCGAGCCAATGACGCCGCATTTCCAGTGCTCGTGCTCGCGCGCCAAGGTCGCCGGCATGTTGCAGTCGCTGGGCCAGGCCGAAATCGAAAGCATCATTGCCGAACGCGGCGACGTGGAAATCCATTGCGACTTCTGCGGCCAGCGCTACGTGTTCGACCCGGTGGATGCCGCGCAGCTCTTCACGGTACCCGTGGCAACGGGCGCAGGCGAAGGCGCGCAGCAGCAGCACTGAGCATCCGTCCGCTCCCCTGCCTCATCAGGGAGAAGGGGAAAAGACCACGGGTATGTCAAAGGTTCCGGATCTGCGCGGAACCACATACCCGCGCTCGCGGGTCCAATGACATTCCCGAACCCCAGTTGCCGGACGGAGGCCGACATGATCAAGACGTATCGTTCCCGCGCACTGTCCGGGCTGGTCATTGCCATGGCTGCGATGATCGCCGGCTGCGCAGCGCCCGTTCCACGCGATTTGTACGGCAGCCCTGCCACCGCACGCCTGGAGCCCGGTTCGACTCCCCCCGCCCCCCTTACTGACGAAGAAAGGCAGCACCTCACGGCGCTGAACCAGCAAGTGCTGCGCGAGCAGGAGCAGGCGATCGCCAGCCAGCAGCAGGCCGAAGCCTGGGCGCGGGCAGCTTACGCCTACCCGACCACAAACTGGAATCTGTACTACGGCGGATGGGGCGGCGGCCACTGGGGTGGCGGCGTAGGAATCAGCTCGCCTGGCTGGGGCTGGGGTGGTTACCCGTACGGCTCCCCGTACTGGTGGTAATTCAGAAGAAATCGAAACCGGGCCGCAGCGATGTGCAAACGCGACAGACCGAACGGTCAAGGTCGCACCTCGGCATCGGAATAGTCCTAGTAAGCCGGTTAATGTCCGCCGCGTCCCGCGACGGAATTGGGTGGCGGCGGCAGCGGAGGCGTGGCGCTGACCTTCGGAGCCGGCGCCACGAACTGGACGAAGACTTCCCCGTCCTTGACCATGCCCAGCTCATAGCGGGCACGCTCCTCGATGGCACCCGTGCCATCCTGCAAATCCTTCACTTCCCCTTCCAGCTTGGCATTGCGCAGCTTGAGCGCCTGGTTGTGCACGGTCTGCTCATTGACCTGGCGATTCAGATCCCATACGCGTAGCCAGCCGCCCTTGCCCAGCCATAGCGGGTACTGGATTGCGAGCAGCAGCACGAACAACAGCAGGGAAATCAGGCGCATCAGGGCGAAAAGGCGCTAGGAAAAGGATGATTTGGCTATTTCTGCGGGACCAATGATCCACCAAGCCGCCAAAGATTGCAAAACAAAAGACGATACAAAGCGAAACAACGGCGCAACAGGCATCCGGTTGACAAAAAAAAGCGCCGCCCCAGTGCTCTGGGGCGGCGCTTTTTCTGGGACTCAGAACACTAACCGGCGATATCAGCGCAGGTTGTAGAACGTGCTCTTGCCCGGGTACGTGGCGATGTCGCCCAGGTCTTCCTCGATACGCAGCAGCTGGTTGTACTTCGAAATGCGGTCCGAGCGCGACAGCGAACCGGTCTTGATCTGGCCGGCGTTCGTGCCGACGGCGATGTCGGCGATCGTGCTGTCTTCGGTCTCACCCGAACGGTGCGAGATCACGGCGGTGTAGCCGGCGCGCTTGGCCATCTCGATAGCGGCGAACGTCTCGGTCAGCGTGCCGATCTGGTTGATCTTGATGAGGATCGAGTTGCCGATGCCCTTCTCGATGCCTTCCTTCAGGATCTTCGTGTTGGTCACGAACAGGTCGTCACCCACCAGCTGGACGCGCTTGCCCAGCTTGTCGGTCAGCGTCTTCCAGCCTTCCCAGTCACCTTCGGCCATGCCGTCCTCGATCGACACGATCGGGAACTTGTCGCACAGGTTGGCCAGGTAGTCGGCGAACTGGGTCGACGTCAGCTTCAGGCCTTCGCCTTCGAGCGAGTACACGCCTTCGGCTTCGTGGTAGAACTCGCTGGCGGCGCAGTCCAGCGCCAGCAGCACGTCCTCGCCAACCTTGTAGCCAGCCTTTTCGATAGCCTGCACGACCGTGTTCAGGCACTCCTCGTTCGACGAGAAGTTCGGAGCGAAGCCGCCCTCGTCGCCCACGGCGGTGGACATGCCCTTGTCGGACAGGATCTTCTTCAGCGCGTGGAACACTTCGGCGCCGCAACGCAGGGCTTCACGGAAGCTGGTCTGCGACACGGGCATGATCATGAATTCCTGGATGTCCAGGCTGTTGTTGGCGTGCGCGCCACCGTTGACGATGTTCATCATCGGTACCGGCATCTGCATCGCGCCCGAACCGCCGAAGTAGCGGTACAGCGGCAGGCCGGCTTCCTCGGCAGCTGCCTTGGCCACGGCCATCGACACGGCCAGCATGGCGTTGGCGCCCAGGCGGCCCTTGTTCTCGGTGCCGTCCAGTTCGATCAGCGTGCGGTCCAGGAAAGCCTGCTCGGAGGCATCCAGGCCCATGATCGCTTCGGAGATCTCGGTGTTGATGTGCTCGACAGCCTTCAGCACGCCCTTGCCCAGGTAGCGCGACTTGTCGCCATCACGCAGTTCGATGGCTTCGCGCGAACCGGTCGATGCACCCGACGGCACGGCAGCACGGCCCATCACGCCCGACTCCAGCAGCACGTCGCACTCGACGGTGGGATTGCCGCGCGAGTCGAGAACCTCACGACCGATGATATCTACGATTGCACTCATATTTCCTCTCTGGACTGTTGAATCTGGTGAATCTTATTACCGCGCAGGATGCCCGACGAATATGTCAGATGCCTTCCACGACGATCATGTTCATCTTCGCCGCATGCTCGCGGGACTTGCGCGCCGCCAGGTATTCCTCGCTGGCGTGGAACGCGCGGGCGGCTTCGTAGCTCTGGAACTTCAGGACCACGACGCGCGTGGGGCCCCAATCACCCTCGAGCCGTTCGGTCTGGCCGCCGCGCACCAGCACTTCCGCGCCGTGCGCCTGCATGGCTTTCGTGGAAAGCACCTTGTACTGCTCGTACTGCTGGGGATCTGTCACATCGACGTACGCGATGATATAACCGGCGGCCATGCGCTATCTCCGAATCTTTTGTATTGTCTTTCGATACCGTTTCGTCAGCATTGAAGCCGGAGGTCCGGCAGCGGCACCAGAAACAGCACCGCCCGCGTCAGGCGCGGGCGGCAGTTGCCAAGGCAGGCTCAGGCGCAGGCCGGCCAGCCGAAGTTGTCTTCCAGGAAGCCGGCACGCTTGACCATGCTGTCGAGATCGCGCAGCACAGTCAGCAGTTCCTTCATGCGCGACAGCGGCACGGCGTTGGGGCCGTCCGACATCGCCTTGCTCGGATCGGGGTGGGTCTCCATGAACAGACCCGCCACGCCCGTAGCCACCGCGGCGCGCGAGAGCACCGGCACGAATTCGCGCTGGCCGCCTGAGCTGGTGCCCTGGCCACCCGGCAACTGCACCGAGTGGGTGGCATCGAACACCACGGGGGCGCCCGTCTCGCGCATGATCGCCAGGGAGCGCATGTCGGAGACGAGATTGTTGTAGCCGAAGGAAACGCCACGCTCGCAGGCCATGAAGACGTCATCAGGCAGACCCGCCTCACGGGCAGCGTCACGTGCCTTGTCGATCACGTTCTTCATGTCGTGCGGCGCCAGGAACTGGCCCTTCTTGATGTTCACCGGCTTGCCACTCTGGGCGCAGGCACGGATGAAATCAGTCTGGCGGCACAGGAAGGCCGGTGTCTGCAGCACATCCACCACGGCCGCGACGGGCTTGATCTCGTCGATCTCGTGGATGTCGGTGAGCACCGGCACACCGATCTGATGCTTTACCGTGGCCAGGATCTCAAGACCCTTTTCCATACCGAGGCCGCGGAACGACTTGCCCGACGACCGGTTGGCCTTGTCGAACGACGACTTGTAGATAAACGGAATGCCCAGTTCACCCGTGATCGCCTTCAGCTCGCCGGCCGTATCGAGCGCCATCTGCTCGGACTCGATCACGCACGGGCCAGCGATCAGGAAAAACGGCTTGTCGAGGCCGACGTCGAATCCACACAGTTTCATGGCAGTTTCCTTCCCCACCAGCGCCTCAGGCGCCTTGGCGTTGCGCGGCGAGCGCGGCTTCCACGTAGGCCTTGAACAGCGGGTGGCCATCACGCGGCGTCGAGGTGAATTCCGGGTGGAACTGAACGCCGACGAACCACGGGTGCATCGATTCCGGCAGTTCCATCATCTCCGGCAGGTTCTCGGTCGGCGTGCGCGCCGAAATCACCATGCCAGCCTTTTCCAGCTCCGGCACGTAGTGGTTGTTGACTTCGTAGCGGTGACGATGACGCTCGTTGACTTCGGCGCCATAGATCTGCGAGGCCTTGGTGCCGGTCTTGATAGGCACGCGCTGGGCGCCCAGACGCATCGTGCCGCCGAGGTCGGAGTCCGCCGAACGCTGTTCCACCTTGCCGTCGCGATCGACCCACTCGGTGATCAGCGCGACCACCGGGTGTTCCGTGTCGAGGTTGAATTCGGTCGAATTGGCGTCGCCCATGCTGGCAACGTGACGCGCGAATTCGATCACGGCGAGCTGCATACCCAGGCAGATGCCCAGGTACGGCACCTTGTTCTCGCGGGCATACTGGATCGCGCGGATCTTGCCTTCGGTGCCGCGCTTGCCGAAACCGCCCGGCACCAGGATGGCATCCAACGGCTTCAGCACTTCGAGGTGACCCGACTCGAGCTCTTCCGAATCGATGTACTCGATGTTCACGCGCGTGGCGGTATGCATGCCGGCGTGGCGCAGCGCCTCGATCAGTGACTTGTACGACTCGGTCAGGTCGACGTACTTGCCAACCATGCCGATCGTGATTTCATGCTCGGGGTTTTCCTGCGCGTTGACCAGCTTCTGCCACATCGACAGGTCAGCCGGTTTCGGGTCCAGACGCAGTTCCTCGCAGATCAGGCGGTCGAGGCCCTGCTCGTTGAGCATCTGCGGAATCTTGTAGATGCTGTCGGCATCCCAGACCGAGATCACGGCTTCCTGCGGGATGTTGGCGAACAGCGAAATCTTGGCGCGCTCGTCGTCCGGAATCGGGCGGTCGGCGCGGCACAGCAGCGCGGTCGGCGAAATGCCGATTTCGCGGAGCTTCTGCACCGAGTGCTGGGTCGGCTTGGTCTTGAGCTCGCCGGCGCTGGCGATGAACGGCACCAGCGTCAGGTGCACGAACGCGCAATGATTGCGGCCCAGGCGCAGGCTCATCTGGCGCGCGGCTTCCAGGAACGGCAGCGACTCGATGTCACCCACCGTGCCGCCGATCTCCACCAGTGCCACGTCGGCCTTGCCGTCGTGCGACGCGGCAGCGCCACGCTCGACGAAAGCCTGGATTTCGTTCGTGATATGGGGAATGACCTGAACGGTCTTGCCGAGGTACTCGCCGCGGCGTTCCTTGCGGATCACCGATTCGTAGATCTGGCCGGTCGTGAAGTTGTTCGACTTCCGCATCTTGGCCGACACGAAGCGCTCGTAGTGACCCAGATCGAGGTCAGTTTCCGCGCCATCTTCGGTCACGAACACCTCGCCATGCTGGAAGGGGCTCATCGTGCCGGGATCGACGTTGATGTAGGGATCGAGCTTGAGGAGGGTGACTTTGAGGCCGCGCGACTCGAGAATAGCCGCGAGCGAAGCAGCAGCGATGCCCTTGCCGAGAGAAGAGACGACGCCACCGGTGACGAAGACGAATTTGGTCATAAACCGAGCTTGCCGGGGAAATCGGGATTATACATGAGAGCCCGATCCCCGCCGACGCCGAATTTGTGAAATCGGGGTGTCGGCCCGGCACGCAAAGGCGGCCTGCGGCGCATACGCCGCACTGCAAGCCGTACCGCAAGCCGAGCCGGCGCCGCGCGCGCCGGCTTCCCGGACTTCAGCGCCCGGACTTGCGCATTTCCTCGATCAGGTCCCGCACCAGACCGGCGGTCTCGAGGGGCCGCTCCATTGGATACAGGTGGCCGCCTTCGATATAGCGCAGCCGGTCGCCCACGAGCTTGCGGGTTGCGCCGAGCCCCGCCTGCCTAACCTCGCGCGAGCGGGTGCCGGCAACGAAGCTGACCGGGATCGGCGCGCCACGCGCCACCTTGCGGCCCAGGCTGGTCGGCAGCGTCCGGTAGATCCAGTATTCGACCTCGCGATCGAAGCGCAGCTTGCGTTCGTTGGCCACACCAGTGGGCTCGGTGCCATGCTCGGCGTAGTCGCGCAGGACCTCGGGATCCCACACTTTGAAATTGCGCTTGGACTGAAAATGACTCCAGACCGCGTCGGTATCGGGCCAATGGGTGCGCCGGTTCTTGGTGACGGCTGCGGGGCCCGGTTTCTCGTCGAGCCCCAGCATCTGGGACGCGCGCACCAGTGACGCCTTCCAGCCGGCGATGATCGGTGAATCCAGCATCACCACGCCCCGCACCCGCTGCGGCCGACGCAGCGCGGCCATCAGCGACAGGAAACCGCCCAGCGAATGGCCAACCAGCCAGACCTTGGGCGCGTCGGCACCGCTCCGCCCCGGGCGATCCAGCTCGCCAAGCAGTTCGTCGACCAGATGCGGCCACTCGCGCGTGACCGGAAACTTGGGATTGTGGCCGTAACGTTCGACGGCGCGGATGTCGAAGGTGTCGTCTAGCGCGCCGAACAGCTTGCGATAGATCGGCACCGGAAAACCGTTGGCGTGGGAAAAGAGCAGGATGTCGCGCATGGCGGCAAGTCGATGGAATGAGTCGGAAAAACCTGGGATGAAAGGGATCAGCTTCGGTCGCGGCGGGCCCGTACCGGCTGGCCCCAGCGATCGGCTTCGTCGCGCGCGAGCGGGAATTCGGCCGGCTGGCTCGCATCCCATTCGGGATTGGCGATTTCGCCGAAAACCTGGCGCAGGCGCTGGCCCCAGGTGTCGCGGATCATGCGGAAGTATGCGTTCTTCTCGTCGATGCTGACGAAGCGCGTCACGCGGAGCGAATCGGCCTCGTAGACCAGCAGGTCGAGCGGCAAACCGACCGAGATATTCGACTTCAGCGTGGAATCCATCGAGACCAGCGCGCACTTGGCCGCCTCGCCCAGCGGCACCGACGGCGTGATGACACGGTCGACGATCGGCTTGCCATATTTGGCCTCGCCAATCTGGAAGTAGCAGTTCTCGGGCGTGGCCTCGATGAAGTTGCCCGCCGCGTAGACATGGAACAGGCGCGTGCGCTCGCCCCGGATCTGCCCGCCGAAAATCAGGTTGACGCTGAATTCGATGCCAGCCTCGCGCAACGCATGGGCATCGCGCTTGTGCACGGCGCGCACCGCCTCGCCGACGATGGTGACCGCCTCGAACATGTCGCGCGCGGTCCACAGCGAGCGCTTCTCGTCGCGCGCCTCGGCCAGGCATTGGCGCACAGACTGGCTGATCGCGAGATTGCCGGAGGTAAGCAGCACCATGACGCGGTCGCCCGGCTCCTCGAATACGGTCATCTTGCGCGCGGTGGAAATGGCATCCACACCGGCGTTGGTACGGGAATCAGACAGGAATACCAGACCGGCATCCAGCCGCATGGCTACACAGTACGTCATGGGTTCGGGTTGACAGAGGCGCGACGGCGACGCCCCATTCTAGCCGCACGGCGGTGTATGAATACCGAAAAGGATTAGAGGCGCTATCAAAATGAAGCGAAGCGGTTCTGGCTAGGCGTGCGGCCGCAGACAGTACACGTGGTACGGCAAGGCCGCGCAACGACGCCAGAATCATTTTGATAGCGCCTCTTACTCTGCCGCCGCACTTCGAACCAACCTGGCTTCGCCATTTCAGGCCAGCGGCGTGATCTCGATGTCGACTTCCATTGTTTCCCCGGCCCCGCCTTCGAGGATGCCCCGGATTGGTGCGGCCGAGGCATAGTCACGCCCCACGGCAAGGCGGACGTGGCGCCCATTTGTGATGCAGCGATGCGTGACATCGATGCTGCACCAGAGCCCGCGGTCCGCATCCAGGCAGATGTCGGCCCAGGCATGACTGGCTAGCGAGGCTGCGGCCGCATCGTAGAAGTAGCCACTGACATAGCGGGCCGGAATGCCGAACGCGCGACATGCCGCCACCATAACCTGCGCCTGATCCTGGCAGACCCCGCTGCCCAGCCGGAAAGCCTCGACGGCGGACGTGCCGACATCGGTCGTATTGGCCCGATACTGGACCCGGTCGGCGATGCCATCGGCCAATGCCAGCAGGGCCGGCACCTCGTGGCCAGCGGCCAGGTATGGGGCTGCGAACGCCCGCATGTCCGTCGGCGCCTGGGTCAGCGGCGTGCCCGATAGAAAATAGAGCGGCGACACGCGCGACTCACCAGCTTCGGGCAGGTCCTGGAAAGCGCCATGGCCACCCTCCCCGGCCTCGGCGCCCGCCTGGCCCGTTGGGGCTGGATCGATCCTGACCTCGACCTCGCCGGTAGCGACGATCGCAATCGTACGAGCGGGGCCGGCCATGGTGAAGTTGTGGACGATATTACCGAAACCGTCACGCGCTTCGGAAAGGTTACCCGGCGCGGAAAGCGTCCAGTACTGCACGGACTGCAGTGGGCCACTGCGGGGCGCCAGACGCAGCTCATGCACGCTGCGACGCACCGGCTCGGTGTAGCGGTAGATGGTCTTATGATGGATCTTGTATTTCACGGGTATATCTCGCGCCACATGCATGCCGGCCCCAGTCGGGGATGCCGCACACCCGGCGCATGACGCCGGGCGCTCCTGCAACGGTCAGGCAGCTAGCAGCGGCACGAGGAAATCCCGGCTGATGCCATTGCCGAGGTCGCCGATGCGCTCCAGGAAGCTGGTCAGGTAGGCATGCAGGCCGACGGCGAAAATGTCGTCGATGCGCGCGTACTTTAGGTCTGCGTGAAGTTTACCAGCCTGCCTTTCGGTCTCCGCCGACTGCTGGTTCGACACCAGCGCCAGAATCGCGACCACTTCGTCCATGCTGGAAACCAGCGAACGCGGCATGTCGGGCCGCAGGACCAGCAGTTCCGCCACGCGCTGCGGCGTGATCACGGCACGGTAGATCTTGCGATAGACCTCGAAGCCAGAGACCGACCGCAACACGGCCGCCCAGTGATAGAAATCGTTCTGCTCGCGGTTCGGGTCGCTGTCGTCGCGGCCCGAGGCCTGAAACTTGACGTCGAGAATCCGCGCGGTGTTGTCGGCCCGCTCCAGGAAGGTGCCAAGCCGCATGAAGTGGAACGCATCGTCCTTGAGCATGGTGCCGAACTGGACGCCACGGGCCAGATGCGAGCGGAACTTTACCCACTCGAAGAAGCGCGATGGATCTTCGTGCAGCTCGCCATCGGCGATCATGCGCTGGACGTCGAGCCAGGTGGTGTTGATGGTCTCCCAGACCTCGGTCGTCAGCGATCCACGCACCGCGCGCGCATTCTCGCGGGCCGCGCGCAGGCAGCTCATGATCGACGAGACATTGGTCATGTCGCGCACCATGAAGTCGATCACGTCGTCACGGTGCAGCAAGCCGTACTTGTGGTCGTAGGCCTGGGTCAATTCGGAGATATCGAGCATCGCCCACCAACCCTGCTCGGCCACTTCGGCCGATTGCGGCAGCAGCGAAGTCTGGTAGTTGACGTCGAGCATGCGCGCAGTATTCTCCGCGCGTTCGGTATAGCGGGCCATCCAGAACAGGTGGTCGGCGGTACGGCTCAGCATGGTGAAATCTCCCGGCAAACAGCGCCTATGGACTTAGAAGCCGTTGCAGATTGAAGCGAAGCGGTTCTGGCCAGGGTGAAGCGGTACGGCAAGGCCGCGCAACCACGCCAGAATCATTCTGAAACGGTTTCCTAGCGTTCCAGCACCCAGGTGTCCTTGGTGCCGCCGCCCTGGGACGAATTGACCACGAGCGAGCCCTCTCTCAACGCCACCCGCGTCAGCCCGCCCGGCACCATGCGCACCTCCTTGCCCGACAGCACGAACGGGCGAAGATCGATATGGCGCGGCGCGATGCCCGCATCGACATAGGTCGGGCAAGTCGACAACGCCAACGTCGGCTGCGCGATGTACTGCTCGGGGCGCGATTTCACGACCTCCCGGAACTGGTCGATCTCCGCGCGCGTCGCGGCCGGTCCCACGAGCATGCCGTAGCCGCCGGCGCCATGCGTTTCCTTGACCACAAGATCCTGCATATGGTCGAGCACGTACTGCAGATCATCCGGACGCCGGCACATGTAGGTCGGCACGTTCGACAGGATGGGTTCCTCGCCGAGATAGAAGCGGATCATGTCCGGCACGTACGGGTAGATCGACTTGTCGTCGGCCACGCCCGTCCCGATCGCATTGCTGATCGTCACGTTGCCGGCACGGTAGACCGAGAGCAGCCCGGCCGCACCCAGGGCGGAATCGTGGCGAAATACGAGCGGGTCGAGGAAATCGTCGTCCACGCGCCGGTAGATCACGTCGATACGCTGCGGCCCCTGCGTGGTGCGCATATAGAGATGGTCGTCCTCGACGAACAGGTCATTGCCTTCCACCAGTTCGACGCCCATCTGCTGGGCCAGGAACGCGTGCTCGAAGTAGGCCGAGTTGTACATGCCCGGCGTGAGCACGACGACGGTCGGATCGGCGATATTCTGCGGCGACACGCTGCGCAGCATGTCCAGCAGCAGATCGGGATAGTGCGCCACCGGGGCCACGCGGTTGCGGGCGAACAGGTCGGGGAACAGCCGCATCATCATCTTGCGGTTCTCGAGCATGTACGACACGCCCGATGGCACCCGCAGGTTGTCTTCGAGAACGTAGAACTCGCCCTCGCCCGCGCGTACGACGTCGATGCCGGCCACGTGCGCGTAGATGTCGCGAGGCACGTCGATGCCCAGCATTTCCGGGCGGTACTGCGCATTGTTGTAGATCTGGTCCGGCGGAATCACGCCGGCACGGATGATGTCCTGCCCGTGGTAGATGTCGTGGATGAAGCGGTTTAGCGCCGCGACGCGTTGCCGCAGGCCGCGCTCGAGCGTGGCCCACTCGCTGGCCGGGAAAATGCGCGGAATCACGTCGAACGGAATGGTCCGCTCGGTTCCGCTGTTGGACTCATCCTTGTCGCCGTAGACGGCAAAGGTGATACCCACACGCCGGAAGATCAGATCCGCTTCCGCGCGCTTGTTGCTCATCGTCGCCGCAGACTGCCGCCCCAGCCATTCGGCAAAGTTCCGGTAGTGGGGCCTGACCGCCCCCGACGGCAGCGCCCGCCCGGCCTCGATGGCCTCGGTTGCTCCGTCCTCTCGCCCTTCCAGCATCTCGTCGAAAAACCGCGCCGCCATGATGGCCGCTCCTTCGTGAAATTGGGCGCCTTGCCGCGGTTGTCCTCCGGTGGTTGTCTCCCGGTTACTGCCTGATACCAACCGCCGCCGCCCGTTTATCGATGCCTTGTCGAGTCGACTCCTTCAGCATATCCGTACCGGCTGAACCCGCAAGGGGTTGCACACAAGTGACACGCGCCGGCACACAGAAACGATTTAGCAAGATGCTTGCCAGCCACAGGTGATTCAGGGCGCCTTCCCGGAACAGGAGGCCGATGCCGGCGGGCACTTTTCCAGAATGTCCTCGACCAGTGCCTCGGGGGTGCGGCGAATATCGAGCACGAGCGCGTCGCAAGGCTCCTCCAGGGTCTCGAACTGGCTCTGGAGCAGCGCGGGATTGAAGAAATGGTCCGTGCGCGCGGACAGGCGGCTGCCGATGGTCGAGGCGTCGCCTTTCATGAACACGAAGGTCACGCCGCCGTCCGACGGCAGCAGGCGGTCCCGATAGACCTGGCGCAGCGCCGAACATGTGAATACGTGGGTGCGGCCCTCGGCGCGGGCGGTGTCGATGGCGGCCCGCATTGCGTCCAGCCAGGGCCAGCGGTCGTCATCGGTCAATGGGATGCCGGCGTGCATCTTGGCCTTGTTGGCGTCGCTGTGAAAGCTGTCCGCGTCGTGGAAGCCGCAATGAAGCCGGTCCGCCAGCATCTGGCCGACCGTGCTCTTGCCGCTGCCGGAAACGCCCATCAGGATATAGATCATGTCTGCTCCATCGATCATGTGTCGGATGGTGTTGCCATCCTTGTCGGTAGCCTTCGGCCACGTCGATGTGGCGCGAAGGTGCTTCCGGGGTGCAGCGCGTGCTGCCGGGCACCCCGGAAGAATACGCAAGAGAAACGGAATGATTGGCGCGAGCGCCGCCTGACGGCCCGCCTATTGTGCGACGGCGGACGCCGTTTGGACAGCGGGCGCCAGCGCATCGGCTTCGGACAGGTCCAGCGCGCTGCCCCCCTCCTCGGCGGTCCGCGCATGGCGGCGGAACAGGCCGAACAGGCCCCGGCCCATGCTGAAACGGGCGAATTCGTCGGCTGGCGCCGCTGCCGGCACTCGCCCGGCAAAGTTAGCCTGGGTGGCAGCATCGCCCACCAGATCGAGTGTGCCCGCCAATGCGTCCACGCGAATGACATCGCCGTCGCGCACCCGAGCCAGCGGCCCGCCTGCCAGCGCCTCCGGCCCGACATGGATTACGGCGGGCACCTTGCCCGACGCACCCGACATGCGGCCATCGGTTACCAGCGCGACCTTGCGTCCGGCATCCTGCAACGCGCCAAGCGCGGGGGTAAGCCGGTGCAACTCGGGCATGCCATTGGCATTCGGGCCCTGGAAGCGCACCACGGCCACCACGTCACGATCGAGCTCGCCCGCCTCGAAGGCGGCCTGCAGCGCTTCCTGCGAATCGAAAACTCGCGCCGGCGCCTCCACCACCCGGTGCTCGTCGGCCACGGCCGAGACCTTGATCACCCCGCGCCCCAGGTTGCCCGCCATCAGCCGCAGCCCCCCCTCGGGCGAGAACGGCGCCGACGCTGGCGCCAGCACCGACTCATCCCCGCTCGTGGCCGGGCCAGCCCGCCAGCGCAGCACGCCATCGGTCATGACCGGCTCCTCGGTGTAGCGCTTCAGGCCGGGGCCCGCCACGGTCTGCACGTCCTCGTGCAGCAGACCGGCGTCGAGCAGTTGGGCAATCACATAGGCCACGCCGCCCGCTGCGTGAAAATGGTTCACATCGGCCGAGCCATTCGGATACACACGCGCCAGCAATGGCGTGATGGCTGACAGGCCGTTGAAATCGTTCCAGTCGATCAGGATGCCGGCGGCACGTGCCATCGCCACCAGGTGAATCGTGTGGTTGGTCGAGCCACCAGTGGCCAGCAGGCCAACCATCGCGTTGACGATCGCCCGTTCATCGACAATCTTCGCCAGCGGGGTATAGGCGTCACCGCGAGCGATCAGCGCCAGCGCCCGCTGGGCTGCCGCGGCGGTCAGCGGGTCACGCAGGCCGCTGTCCGGGTGCACGAACGCCGAGCCGGGCATGTGCAGGCCCATGATCTCCATCAGGAACTGGTTGCTATTGGCGGTGCCATAGAAGGTGCAGGTACCCGCGCCGTGATAGGCGGCGCATTCGGCCTCCAGCAACGCATCGCGCCCGACCTGCCCGGTGGCATACAGCTGGCGCACACGCGCCTTTTCCTTGTTCGACAGGCCCGTTGCCATCGGCCCGGCCGGGACGAACACGATCGGCAAATGGCCAAACTGCAGCGCCCCCATCAGCAAACCCGGCACGATCTTGTCGCACACGCCCAGCATTAGCGCCGCGTCGAATGTGTTGTGCGACAGCGCGACAGCCGTGCCCATCGCGATCGCATCGCGGGAGAACAGCGACAACTCCATGCCGGCGTTGCCCTGGGTAATCCCGTCACACATGGCCGGCACGCCACCCGCCACCTGCGCCACGCCACCCACGGCGCGCGCGGCCTCGCGAATCACGGCCGGGTAACGCTCATAGGGCTGGTGGGCGGACAGCATGTCGTTGTAGGCGGTCACGATGCCGAGATTCGGGGCATGCTCGACCCGCAGCTTGAGCTTGTCGTCCGAAGGCAGTGCGGCGTAGCCGTGGGCAAGGTTCGCGCAGGACATGCCGCGCAAGGGCCCGAGTTCCTGCTGGGCGCGCTCGCACCTGGCCAGATAGGCTGCCCGGCTGGCGCGACTGCGGTCGACAATGCGTTGCGTGACGGCCAGTACCTCGGCATGAACGGCTTGGGACATGTTGGAGTTCTTCCTGGTGGGGAAGCCGAGGCACTCATTGGATGCCTCGGCATGTAGAATTTCTACATTATATCCATGAGACTCACGCTACCGGAAGACATGAGCCTCGGGTAGATGGGCTGATTTATGAGGAATCCGGGTAAATCCCAAGCACAACACCCCGCGTAGGCACTTCCGAGAATCATCGCAATCTGTGTAGAATCTCTACATTATCGAGGCTGCACCGAAGCCAGCCCAGGGACACCGACACAACCGGCGCCCCCCCCCAATACCTTTACGCACGATCCCGCACTCTCTCACCATGCGCGACAGAATCCTTGCCGTCTACGACTCGCTACGCCCGTCCGAACGCCGCCTGGCCGATTACGTGGCACGACACGGTGCGAGCGTCATCCGGCTGACCATGCCGGAACTAGCGGAACGGGCCGGTGTCTCGCAGCCCACGATCGCCCGCTTCTGCGCCGCGCTTGGCTACGACGGCTTCAAGGAGTTCAAGCTTCAGTTCGCTCAGAATGTGGGGGGTGGCACGCCCTTCGTTCACCAGGATGTGGAAGCCGACGATCGGCCTGCCGATATCGCCGGCAAGGTGTTCGATCGCACCATCGCCACGCTGATGTCCGTGCGCAACGCGCTGTCCGCCGACCAGATCGAGCACGGTATCCGGCTACTGGCCGGGGCGCGCCGCATCGAGTTTTATGGCTGCGGCAACTCGGGCATCGTTGCGCTCGACATCCAGCACAAGTTCTTCCGCCTGGGCATTCCCACCACGGCCTATTCGGACCCGCACGTGTTCAGCATGTCCGCAGCGCTGCTGCGCCCGGGCGATGTCGCCGTGCTGGTGTCCAACAGCGGCCGCACATGGGACATGCTCACCGCCGCCACGCTGGCGCGCAGCAGCGGCGCCAGCGTGCTGGCGCTGACCCATAGCGGATCACCGCTCGCCCGCCTTGCGGACGTCTGCGTCTTCTCCGACGTCGAAGAGGACAGCGAGGTCTATACGCCCATGACTTCGCGCATCTGCCATCTCGTGCTCGGCGACGTGCTGGCCGCAGGCGTGGCACTGGATCGCGCCGACTCGGTCGCCGCAGGCCTGCAGCGAGCCAAGGCACATCTGCGCGAGCGCCGGATTGCGGGGGCCGATCCGACGCCGCTAGGCAAGACTCCGGCATCGACCTCGGCCACGACCGCATCCGAGGCGACATCACAAGCATCCAAACCGAGCCGTGCAGCGCGTCGTCCGACAAAATCCGACAGCCCAGACAGCCCCGCCAGCAAGACTACCAAGCCCGCAGCTCACCGTGGCGCGGGGGGCGCGTCCCGCCAATAACGGCGCTGTTGCTGGCGGAACGACGTCACCACATGGTCGCCGCCGCCCGTGACGATCGACACCGCGCCGGTTTCATCGGTGCGATACCGCGCCGCCCCCGCACGCGCGTACCGCTGCCAGACATCGTCACGCGGATGCCCGTGCCGGTTTGCGAAACCAAGCTGAAACACCGCCACTTCGGGCTGTACAGCCCGCAGAAAACCCGCATGTGAAGACGTGCCACTGCCGTGATGCGGCACCAGCAGGAAATCCGCGCGCAATCGCTCACCTAGTTCGCTATCAATCAGCCGCCGCTCCTCCGATACACCTATATCGCCGGTCAGTAGCATGCTGCGCTGCGCCGTTGCCACGCGGAGCACGCAACTCCGGGCGTTGGCCGACAGGTGCCGCCGCGCCAGATCCTCTTCCGTCGGGTGCAGGACCTCGAAGTCCACACCATCCCAACGCCACGCAACGCCAGCCAGACACGGCTGCCACGCGCGCCCCTCCGGCAAGCGTGGCAGTGGCTTGTTCCCAGGCCCTTCCGCCGTCAGCCCCCGCGCTACCGGCACGGCCTGCAACACGGCGTCAACGCCGCCCGCGTGGTCGTCATGCTCATGGCTGACCATCAACATATCCAGATGCCGCACCCCGGTCGCACGGAGATAGGGCACGATCACCTGACCACCTGCGCTGGCACCCGACACATACGAAGGCCCTGTGTCGTAGAGCAGCGCGTGGCGGCGCGTTTCCACGAGCACGGCTTCACCCTGCCCGACGTCGAGCGCCGTCACGCGCATTTCCCCTTCCTCCACCGGCTCGCGCCCGGCCGAGAGCATCGGCGCCATCAGCAGCGCGCCCAACCAGCGCGGCACGATCCGCACTCGCCTGGCGCCTTTCGCATCGGACGGACGGGGGATGAGCAGGACGTAGACACCAGCCAATGCCAGCCCGGTCGCCACCGTCCCCGGATGCGCGGCCTCCCATACCGCCCACGCAGGCGCGGCCAGCCACGCGAGCCCCCCGACCAACCACTCCAGCGCTTTGTGGGCAATCCACAGCAACGGCGCAGCCCAGTCAGGCGGCAACACCGCGCCAGCCAGCGCCAGCGGCGTAACAAGCAGACTGACCACCGGAATCGCCACGGCATTGGCGAACACGGATACCACCGATACCTGCCCGAACAGCAGAAGCGTCAACGGTACGAGCCCAATAGTCACCGACCATTGCGTGCGCGCCGCCTCGGCAACCACGCCCCCAATCCGGCTCATCCAGCGGCTCACCCAGCTTCTCGGATCCGCCTGCCGTTCCTCCACCGTCTCCCCATCCCCACTGCCGTCGCCCCGCGCGCCCAGGAAGATCACCGCCACCGCGCCAAATGACAGCCAGAAGCCCGGTGACATCACCGCCCATGGATCGATGGCCACCGAGATCCCCGCCGCCCAGGCGAGCACTACCGTCGGCGGTGGTGTCCGCCCGCTCCACAGCGCCACGGCAGCGACCATCAGCATCGATACCGTGCGCAGTGCCGGAATCTGCATGCCCGCAATCAGCCCGTAGCCGAGCGCCGCCTGCACCGCTACCACCATCGCCACCTTCTGCGCGGGCCAGATCAGCGGCAGCGGCCGCCGGAGCCAGCGCCCGATGCCGAACGAATGGCGCCAAAGCAGGCCCGCCAGCGCCGCAGCCACCCCCGATATCATCGTGATGTGCAGCCCGGAGATGCTGACCAGATGGGAGATGCCGGTACGTCGGAACACATCCCAGTCCGCCTGCCCAATGCCCCGCTGATCACCGATCACCAGCGCGACGAGCACTGCCCGGTATTGCGCATCGGACGGCAACGCCGCCCACAAGCGGTCACGCAATCCGGCCCGCCACTGCGTGATCCGGATCGACAACGGCATCGCGACATCACGATCCAGCAACTGACCGTGGCGTACATAGCCCGTCGCCCCGATGCCTTCGGCAAGTAGCCAGTAGCCATAGTCGAAACCATGCGGATTCGCGAGACCGCGCGGTCTGCGCAGACGGACCGTCAACCGATGGCGCTGGCCGGGCCGCAGCACCTCCGGCGGATCTCGCCACGTCAGCAATACCCTGTGCGGTAATGGCGCTGTTGACAGTGGCGCCACCCCTTCGTGGCGATCTCCCATCACCACGCCACCCGACGCCCCGCTCTCCACCGTGAACAGGAACCGCGTGCCGTGCGGGGCCGCGTCCGGCAATCCGCTGACAACACCATCGATGATCTGGTCACGCCCTGCCAGCGACGGGTCCAGCCACGCGCCGAGCCGCACGTCCGCCCGCCACGCCGACCAACCCAGCCCCACGAGTGCCGCGATCGACAAGCTCACCAACCATCGAACCCAGATTACCCATCGCGCCCCACGCCCACGCAACCCCCAGACCCCAAGCAGTCCAACCAGCGCAAAACACCCACAACCGACCCAATCCCATGGCCCCGGCAATGCTGCCTGCTGCTGCAACCACCAGCAGCCCACCACGAACGCGAGCAGCACTGCACGCATAGCAAGGCACGCCCCCGCATCTGATTGCTGAAGGGCTTATTTGTACTGCGATTGACAGCTGGGAAAGGTGACCGAGCGATACGTCGGTGTGTCAGAAGGTTAAATCTGCGCGCGGAGCGCTGAGGGCCGCCTAGCGAGGGGCCATGACATCCGCGAACGCCGCCAGTCTTGGCAGCGCGGCCACGGAATTGCGCCACATGGTATCGGCGAGCTCTCGTTCCGAGACGCCGCGCAGCTCGGCCATGACGCGCGCCACGCCCACCACTTCCGCAGGCGTATTACGGGCCTTGTGCTGCTCGCCGAACTGATCGTCGGAAAGCCAGGCGGGCGCGATATCGGGCGCGTCCGTTTCCAGCACGATCGACTCGATCGGCAATTCGGCGGCCAGGCGGCGGATCTGCCGCGCTCGGGAAAACGTCACGTTGCCGCCGAATCCGAGCTTCATGCCGTGGGTCACGTAGTGGTACGCCTGATCGTGACTGCCGTTGAACGCATGGGCGATACCCTGCCGCACGCCCGCGCGACGCAGCTGCGCCAGGATCTGGTCCTGCGACTTGCGCACGTGCAGCAGCACGGGCAGGTCGAAGTCGCGCGCGATCTTCAACTGCTCCGCGTACAGCCAGGTTTGATGGGTGGCGTCGAGCCCAGGCACGAAGAAGTCGAGCCCGATTTCGCCAATGGCAACGAGGCGCGGGTCGTCGATCGACGCCGTCACCTGGCGGCGCAGTTCATCGAGATCGGCCTGCCCGGCGGCCCGCGAGTACAGCGGGTGGATGCCGAGCGCATAGACGCAGCGTGGGTCGGCATGCGCCAGCCCACGCACCACGTCGAAGTTCGCCACTGCGACGGCCGGCAACACAATGCCGGTCACACCGGCTGCCGCAGCCGCATCCGTGACATCAGCCCGGTCGGCATCGAACTCGCTGACGTCGAGGTGGCAGTGCGTATCGATCCACATGGCGGGGGCTGAGTGAAAGCGAAGGGAAGACTGTGGGTTGGCTACCGGCGCTCAACGCTCTTGATGCAGATGACCGTCGCGCAGCCGCAGCACGCGGTCGCAACGGCCAGCCAGATCAAGGTCGTGGGTGACGATCACGAAGCTCGTGCCCAGCGTGCGTGACAGTTCCAGCATCAGGTCGTACACGCCGCCTGCCGTGTGGTCGTCGAGGTTGCCGGTCGGCTCATCGGCCAGTACGCAGGCCGGCTTTCCGACCAGCGCGCGGGCAATTGCCACGCGCTGGCGCTCGCCGCCCGAGAGTTCGCCGGGGCGGTGTTTCGAGCGGCCGCCGAGCCCCACGCGCTCAAGCACGGCCTGCGCCTCGGCACGCGCGGCGGGCTCGCTCAGGCCGCGGATGCGCATTGGCATCGCCACGTTGTCGAGCGCGGTGAACTCCGGCAGCAGATGGTGAAACTGATAGACGAAGCCCAGCGAGCGGTTGCGCACGATATTGCGTTCCTTCTCGCGTAGCGCCGTGAACGGCTTGCCCAGCAGCGCCACGCGGCCGGCGTCGGGGTTGTCGAGCCCGCCCAGCACGTGCAGCAGTGTCGATTTGCCCGAACCGGAAGCACCGACGATGGCCACCTTCTCGCCAGCGTCGACGCGCACATCCACGCCGCGCAGGACTTCGACGTCCAGGCCGCCCTGTTTGAAACGCTTGGTCAGGCCCTCGCCCAGCAGGACCGGCGTGCCGGTTGGCGTGCCAGCGCCGTGGGTGCCGGCCTGGAATGAGGCCTCGGGGAGCAGCGTCGTATCACTCATAGCGCAGCGCCTCCGCCGGGTTCACGCGCGAGGCGCGCCAGCTCGGGTAGATCGTTGCCAGCGAGGCCAGCACGAAGGAAATGATACCGATGGTAGCGATGTCGTTCACGCGAGGATCCGAAGGCAATTCGCTGATGAAATAGATGTCCTTGGGCAGGAACTGCACATGGAGGATCCGCTCGATGAAAGGCACGATCACGTCGATATTTGTGGCGATCAGTGTGCCGCCCAATACGCCAAGCAAGGTGCCGATGAAGCCGATGGCCACGCCCTGAACGATGAAGATCTTCATGATCGAGCGCGGCTGGGCGCCCATCGTGCGCAGGATCGCGATGTCGGCCTGCTTGTCAGTCACGGTCATGACCAGCGTGGACACCAGGTTGAATGCGGCCACGGCGATAATCAGCGTCAGGATGATGAACATCATGCGCTTTTCGGTCTGCACGGCGGCGAACCAGTTGCGGTTCTGCTTCGACCAGTCGCGCAGGTAGAGGTCGCCACTCATGGTGCCCGCCAGTTCCTGGGCCACCTGCGGCGCGCGCTGCATGTCCTGCAGCTTCAGGCGCACGCCCGTGGGTCCGTTCTGGCGGAACAGCGTTTCCGCATCAACGATGTCGATCAACGCCAGCGCGCTGTCGAACTCGTAGTGACCCGACGAGAACACGCCGACCACGGTGAACTGCTTGAGACGCGGCAGCATTCCGGCCGGCGTGATCGTGCCTTGCGGCACCACCAGCATCACCTTGTCGCCCACGCGCACGCCCAGCGCATTGGCCAGTTCGCTGCCGAGTGCGATGCCGAAGCCGCCCGGCGCCAGCGCGTTCATGCTGCCGGCGCGGAACTGGTTGGCGATATCCGACACCTTGGGCTCTTCGGCGGGGTCCACGCCGCGCAGCAGCACGCCGCGCACTGCGTCCTCCCGCGTCATCATGGCCTGGGCCGCCACGTACGGCGCGGCGCCCACCACTTCCTTGTTGCGCAGGGCCTCGGCGGCCGTCTTCTGCCAGTCCGTCAGCGGCGCGGCGCCGATGACTTCGATGTGCGACAGCACCGACAGCATCCGATCGCGCACTTCCTTCTGGAAGCCGTTCATGACCGAGAGCACGACGATCAGGGCGGCCACGCCAAGCGCGATGCCCATCATCGAAATCATCGAAATGAATGAAATGAACGTATTGCGGCTGGCGCGCTTGCTCGCGCGGGTGTAGCGCCAGCCGATCTGCCATTCGTAAGGAAAGTTCAAGAGGAGTCCTGTTGTTCGAGGAAAAGCGCCGACGGCAGTTTATCGGTTATCCGGTAACGGGAAACTGGCGCCGGCCAGCCGGGAGTTTACAATCTCGCCAACCATGATGACGCACCTGACCCTGATTGTGCCTTTTTCCGTCCCGCCCGGTGCCGGCGACGACGCCTCGGACGATGTCGTGCCCGGTGCGCTGTTGCGGCAGTTGGAGTTGCCGGCGCTCGGAAAGTTGCTGACGCGCGCCACCCCCGGCCCTCGCGAGATGCACGACGATCCCTACCTGCGCACACTGCCGCAGGAGCGCTGGCTGGCCGGACGGGCCGGACTGGATACCACGCGAGTGCCGACTGCGCCCTTCATGCGGCTGGCGGATCACCGCGGCATCGCCCCGCCCCCCACGCAAGCAGCCGGGGAAGGCGGCTGGGCCTGCCTGCAGCCGGTCCACATCCATGCCGCGCGCGATCACCTGGTGCTGATGCACCCGGACCAGCTCGACATCCGCCCCGACGAGACAGCCGCCCTGCACGCCGCCATCGCCGGGCTGCTGGACGAGGCAGGCATCACGATCGATACCCCCCACCCTGCCCGCTGGTACATCCCCGATGGCATGTTCGGGGACTTGACCGCGACCACGCCGGTGCGCGCCACCGGCCGCAATATTGATATCTGGATGCAGGCTGGCCCGAAAGCGCGCGACTGGCGCCGCCTGCAGAACGAGATCCAGATGACCTGGCACGGGCACCCGGTGAACGAGGCGCGCGAGGCCGATGGACGGCTGACCGTCAATTCCGTGTGGCTGCACGGCGGCGGCAGTGCCAACGCGGCGCGCAAGCTGGCTGACACGGTGCTGACCGACGACCCGTTCCTGGCCGGGCTCGGCCTGGCCGGTGGCAGCCGCCTGGGGCCGCAGCCGGCCCGCTTCGCCGACATCGCTAATACCGATGGCTCGGTCATGACGCTGCTCGACAGTGCCACCGAAGCCCATATCGCTGCGGACTGGGGGCTGTGGCTGGAGCGGATGCACACGCTCGACGCTGAATGGTTCGCGCCGGTGCTGGCCGCGCTCGGCGAGGGCCGGATTCAGGCCGTGACGCTGGTGCTCGGCGGCGAAAACCACTTTGCCGAGTTCACCGTCACACGGGCCGACCTGCGCAAATTCTGGCGCGGGCTGGGCTCGCGCGGAGACTGGCGCGCCCTGCTGTCCGACCTGGCCATGGTCTCCTGACCCGGCGGCCTGACATCACATTGACGAATTCGAACGCGAACGCCACATGACCCGGATTGCCATCCGCTCCTTTTCCGACGAACACGCAAAGGCCCTGGCGGCCTCGGGTCTGCATCCGACGCTGGCGCGCATCCTGTCCGCGCGTGGCGTAGCCCAACCCTCCGAACTGGCCACGGACCTGCCCGAACTGGCGCCGCCGGCCAGCATGAAAGGTATCGGCCATGCGGCCGAGTACCTGGCCGACGCGATTGCCGCGAATCGCAAGCTGCTGATCGTGGCTGACTACGACTGCGATGGCGCTACGGCCTGCGCGGTGGGCGTGCGCGGGCTGCGCATGCTGGGCGCGCGCGTGGACTACATCGTGCCGAACCGCTTCGAGTACGGCTACGGGCTGACGCCGGAGATCGTCGAACTGGCAGCCCGGCAACATCCTGACGCGATCGTCACGGTCGACAACGGCATCGCCAGCGTCGACGGTGTGGCAGCCGCCAACGCACGCGGCATCGACGTCGTGGTGACCGACCACCACCTGCCCGGCGAGACACTGCCCGACGCGGCGGTGATCGTGAACCCGAATCAGCCGGGATGCGAGTTCCCGAGCAAGAATCTGGCGGGTGTCGGGGTGATGTTCTACGTGCTGCTGGCCCTGCGCGCTGAACTGCGCCGCCGCGGCGTGTACACCCAGGCCACTCAGCCACCGCTGCAAACCCTGCTGGATCTCGTGGCGCTTGGCACGGTAGCCGACGTGGTCAAACTGGACACGAACAACCGGATTCTGGTGGCCCAGGGGCTCAAGCGCATGCGCGCAGGACGGATGCATCCCGGCGTGGCGGCACTGTTCCGTGCCGCCGGCCGCGAAGCCGCGCGCGCCAACACGTTCGACCTCGGCTTCGGCCTGGGCCCGCGCCTGAATGCGGCGGGCCGGCTGGCTGATATGTCGCTCGGCATCGAGTGCCTGCTGACCGACGATGCCAATCGCGCCTGGGAAATCGCCCAGGAACTGGATGGCATGAACCGCGAGCGGCGCGATATCGAGGCCGGGATGCAGCAGGAAGCACTTCAAATCCTCGAACAGCCGCTGGCCGGGCTGGACCCGACATCGCGCCACACCGTCAGCGTGTTCCATGACACGTGGCACCAGGGCGTGATCGGCATCGTCGCATCGCGGCTCAAGGAAAAATTCCACCGCCCGACCATCACATTCGCGCCCGGCGACGAGGAGCACATCAAGGGTTCAGGGCGATCGATCCCCGGTTTTCACCTGCGCGACGCGCTGGATCTGGTGTCGAAGCGCCACCCGGGCCTGCTGGTGAAGTTCGGCGGACACGCGATGGCGGCCGGTTTGACCGTGCGCGCCAAGGACTTCGACACCTTTGTCAGCGCGTTTGAGGAAGTTGGCCGCGAATGGCTGACCGATGACCAACTGGCGCGCGTGATCGAGACCGACGGCGATATCGAGGACGCGTGCTTCAGCCCGGAATTCGTCACCCTGCTCGAAGGCCAGGTCTGGGGCCAGGGTTTCCCGGCACCGACGTTCTGCGGCGAATTCGACGTATTGCGCCAGACCGTGCTCAAGGGCAAGCACCTGAAACTCCAGCTCGGTCGGGGCAGCCAGCGCTTCGATGCCATCTGGTTCAACCATGCCGATGCGCTTGATGGCGCCAGCGCAATGGTGGCTTACCGGCTCGACAACAACACGTTCAACGGAATGACCCGGGTGCAACTGGTCATCGAGCACGCGCAGTAAGGGCAACCGTTTGTTTTCTCCTCTCCCGCCTGCGGGAGAGGGGGCGAACCGTCTGACAGGCGGCTCCTACCCCCTACCCCCGAGAAGGCAGATAATTCGCCGGATTCAGCGGCCGACCGTTGCCGCGCACCTCGAAATGCAGTTCGGCGGCCTGCGCCATGCTGCCAATCTCCTGGCCTGCGGTAACGCGATCGCCCTCCTTGACCAGCGGCTTGTCCAGGTTGCCGTAGACGGTCAGCCAGTCGTCGTTGTGCTTGACGATGACCAACATGCCGTAGCCACGCAGCGTGCCGACGTGAATCGCCCAGCCCGGCGCGGCCGCGCGGACCTTGCCGCCAGCCGGTACCTCGATACGCATTCCCTTCTCCGCCGGCGGCGCGAAACGGCCCGAGACACGGCCATCGGCTGGCCATTGCAGGCTGATCGAACTGGCGGGCGGCTTGGCGGACGGCATGTCCTGGACGGGACGCGCGGGCTTGTCGGACTGCGGCGCCGCCGCCGATGTGGAGGCGCCGCCGGGAGGACGGACGCGAATCAGTTGCCCAACCTCGATCTGGTTGGTGTTCGACATATTGTTCCAGCGTGCCAGTTCGGACACCGAGCGCTTGTTCCGGCGCGCGATCGAATACAGCGTGTCGCCACGCTCGACGCGGTAGAAACCGTCCGGAGCCGGCTCGGTCGGCGTGGTGCCGCAAGCCGCCAGCAGGGCGGACAGGGAAATCGCGGCGAGGCTGCCGAGTGCGCCCAGGGCACGGCGGCGGGTCTGCAGATTGGCGTGGTGCGTTCGATTCATGCGCCGAAATCACTCCTGAAAAATGGCGCCGGGGTGGGCGCGGTTCGGGCGTTATTGTCGCCGAAGCGGCGAGAAGGCTCCGCGAATAGACCGTTCGCTGCGCGAACGGTTCGCATTTTCGTTGCGAGAACTGTCCGCCCCACCCCGGATTTGCCCCGTCAATCCGCTATAATTCCCGGTTTTGAAGCGCAAGAACACTACAACATGGAAGCAGAACGCCTGAACGCCATCTCCGGTGCAATCTCCGATCTCCGTTCCCGGACGGAAGATCTACGGGGGTATCTTTGACTACGATGTCAAAGTAAACCGGCTGGATGAAGTCAACGGGTTGCTCGAAGACCCCGACGTCTGGAACAACCCCAAGCGAGCCCAGGACCTGGGCAAGGAAAAGAAGGCGCTGGAAGGCGTCGTGCAGGTACTCGGCAAGCTGACCGACGACCTCAACGGCACGGACGAGCTATTCGAGCTTGCCCGCGAGGAAGGCGACGACGAGACACTCGAATCCATCGAGGCCGACGTCTCTGGCTTCGAGGCCCTGGTGGCGGACATGGAGTTCCGCCGCATGTTCTCGGGCGAGATGGACCAGGCCAACGCGTTCATCGACATCCAGGCGGGCGCCGGCGGTACCGAGGCCTGCGACTGGGCGTCGATGCTGCTGCGCCAGTACCTGAAGTACTGCGAGCGCAAGGGTTTCAAGGCCGAAGTGCTGGAAGAATCCGAAGGCGACGTGGCCGGCATCAAGAGCGCGACGATCAAGGTCGAGGGCGAATATGCGTTCGGCTACCTGCGCACGGAAACCGGCGTGCATCGCCTGGTGCGGAAGTCGCCGTTCGATTCGTCGGGCGGGCGCCATACGTCGTTCTCGTCGGTCTTCGTCTACCCCGAAGTGGACGATTCGTTCGAGGTGGAGGTCAACCCGGCCGATCTGCGCGTGGATACCTACCGCGCGTCGGGTGCCGGTGGTCAGCACATCAACAAGACCGACTCCGCCGTGCGGATCACGCACATGCCCACCGGCATCGTCGTGCAGTGCCAGAACGACCGTTCACAGCACCGCAACCGCGCCGAGGCCATGTCCATGCTGAAATCGCGCCTGTACGAGCATGAAATGCGCAAGCGTCAGGCGGAAGCCGACAAGCTCGAAGCCGGCAAGACGGACGTGGGCTGGGGCCACCAGATCCGCTCGTACGTGCTGGACCAGAGCCGTATCAAGGACCTGCGCACCAACGTGGAAATGTCCAACACCCAGAAGGTGCTGGATGGTGACCTCGACCCGTTCATCGAGGCCAGCCTGAAACAGGGGTTGTAATCCAGACGCCTGATACTCAGGTCCTGGCAATTTCTGCCGAAGATTGCAGATAGACGTCGCCGCGCAATGTCCCCGGACAAACTCGGGGCCTGCGCGGCGATTCCGATGCCATCTCACTGAACAAGGTCCACTCACATGACCACCGGAACGCCCCGCTCCACCCATCTCTACATCGTCACCGGCGCCTCGCGCGGCCTGGGGGCCGCCCTGGTTCGCGCGCTGCTGGTACCCGGCAACCGCGTGATCGGCGTGGCGCGCAGCCGCAACCCCGAGCTCGAGGCCGAGGCTACGGCCAGCGGCGTGCGCGTGGCCTGGCATCTGCAGGATCTGTCGCAGCCTGGCCCGTCGGCCGGCTGGCTGGCGAGCGTGCTCGATGCCGTGGAAGAGGCGCCCGCCAGCATCACCCTGATCCTGAACGCCGGGGTCGTCGAGCCGATCGGTCCGATCACGCAACTGCATGACAGCACGCTGGTGCCGCATCTGCAGACCAACCTGGTCACGCCGATGACCATGACCGGTGCGTTCATCGAACATACGGTGCGCTTCGATTGCCCGCGCAAGGTGCTGGCAATCTCGTCGGGCGCCGCGCGCAACCCCGTACCGGGGTGGTCTGCCTACTGCGCCGGCAAGGCTGGCCTGGACATGTTCATCCGCTCGGTGAACACCGAGTACGCGAGCGTGCCCGAGCCGCGCACCTTACGCGCCGTGGCGCTGGCGCCGGGCGTGGTGGATACCGGAATGCAGGAAACCATCCGCGGCGCGGATTTCGCCCAGGTGCAACGCTTCCGCGACCTCAAGGACAACGAACAGCTCGCCTCGCCTGACGATACCGCCCGGCGCATCGTGGCCTATCTGGCCCGTCCCGATTTCGGCACCACCGAACTCGACGACATCCGCAAATACTGAACCGAAACATTGAACCGAACCCGCGCGACGCTCCGCGCCGCGCGATCGAACCTCACATCATGACCGAACCGACCCGCGCCCAAGCCGCCACGCCCACCACCGAAGGGCTTGCCGTAGATGAGAACAAGATCATCGCCGAGCGGCGCGAGAAACTGCAGGCCCTGCGCCAGCAAGGCGTGGCCTTCCCCAACGATTTCCAGCCGACGCACCAGGCCGGCGCGCTGCACGCGCAGTATGGCGAAACGGACCAGGCCACGCTGGAAGCCAGCCCGGTGGAAGTGTCCATCGCCGGACGCATGATGCTCAAACGCGTGATGGGCAAGGCCAGCTTCGCCACGGTCCAGGACGGCAGCGGCCAGATCCAGTTCTACATCACGCGCGACAAGGTCGGTGAAGACGTCTATGCCGCGTTCAAGCACTGGGACCTCGGCGACATCATCAGCGCGCGCGGAGAACTGTTCCGCACGAACAAGGGCGAGTTGTCGGTGCAAGTGCGCGAACTGCGCCTGCTGTCGAAGGCGCTGCGTCCCCTGCCGGACAAGTTCCATGGCCTGGCAGACCAGGAAACCAAATACCGCCAGCGCTATGTGGACCTGATCGTCTCGCCGGAAACGCGCAGCACGTTCCGCGCCCGCACCCAGGCAATCTCGTCGATCCGCCGCCATATGGCCGACGCCGGCTTCATGGAAGTGGAAACGCCGATGCTGCACCCGATTCCGGGCGGCGCGGCGGCCAAGCCGTTCATCACGCACCACAACGCACTGGACATGCAGATGTTCATGCGCATCGCGCCCGAGCTCTATCTGAAGCGCCTGATCGTCGGCGGCTTCGAGCGCGTGTTCGAGATCAACCGCAACTTCCGTAACGAAGGGGTGAGCCCGCGCCACAACCCCGAGTTCACGATGATGGAGTTCTACGCGGCCTACACGGATTACCGCTGGCTGATGGACTTCACCGAGAACCTGATCCGCCAGGCTGCGATTGACGCGCGTGGCAGCGCCACGGTGACGTACCAGGGCCGCGAACTTGATCTGTCCAAGCCGTTTCACCGCCTGACGATCTGCGGGGCGATCCAGAAGTACGCGCCGGAATACACCGACGCGCAACTTGCCGATGCCGACTTCCTGCGCGCCGAGCTCAAGAACAAGTTCAAGATCAACACCAGCGCGCCGCAGTTCCTGAACGCCGGCCTGGGCACGCTGCAGCTGGTGCTCTTCGAGGAAACCGCCGAAGCGCAACTCTGGGAACCGACCTATATCGTCGACTACCCGGTCGAGGTATCGCCGCTGGCGCGCGGCTCGGACACGCAGCCGGGCATTACCGAACGCTTCGAACTGTTCATCACGGGCCGCGAGATCGCCAACGGCTTCTCCGAGCTTAACGACCCGGAAGACCAGGCCGAGCGTTTCCGCAAGCAGGTCGAGCAGAAGGATGCGGGCGACGAGGAAGCGATGTACTTCGACGCCGACTACATCCGCGCGCTCGAGTACGGCATGCCTCCGACAGGCGGCTGCGGTATCGGCATCGACCGCCTGGTGATGCTGCTGACCGACAGCCCGAACATCCGCGACGTGATCCTGTTCCCGCACCTGCGCCGCGAGGACTGATTCTCACGGCCGAACCCACCGGCCAGTGAGAATATGACCCTGACCAAGAGCCCCGCCCACGCGGGGCTTTTGCTTTGTTGAGGCGCCCGGCAACTGCACATCGCGTGCCCGATTGTTACAACGTCATTGTCAACGATGATCGAGCACAGATATAAGCCATTGATTGCCAAGCATTTTTGGGACTACAGATACTTACAAAAACGAACGGTAATGCGCTCTGGTATCGGCCAAACTTGAAACTATCCACTGCGCATGCGGTGACCTGGAGAACAAGCAAATGTCTGGTCCGGAAACCCTCCCCTCCTTGCCGACCCAACGCCGCCTGAATCCGCTGATTGGCGCGGCGGCTGTGTCGATCGTCGTTGCCAGTCTCGCGGCCGTGGCAGCGATCACGGGTGTGCTGCCGATCAGCAAGGCCAACCAGGGTGGCACCGAGCCCACCGCGGCACAGTACAACGCGCAACCGGCCACGCAAGCGGAGACGCAAGCAGAGACACAAACGTCTGCGCCCGGCTCGACCACACGCCCGCCGGCCTATGACAGGCAGTACGCCCAAAACGCAATGCCACAAGCGCCTGCCCAGCAACAGCAACAGCCACAGCAACAACAGCAGCAACAACCGTCGCAGACCGAGCCGAATACCGCCGCACGGCCCAGCCATACGGCTGGCCACGTAACCGGCGTGCAAGTAGTGGAATCTGAAAAGCCAACCTCCGGTCTTGGCGCGGTGGGTGGTGCGGTAGTGGGTGGCCTGCTCGGCAACCAGATCGGCAGCGGCAATGGCCGCATTCTGGGGACTGTCGCGGGCGCGGCAGCCGGCGGCTTCGGCGGCAACTACGCCGAGAAGAAACTGAACACGAACAAGTCCTACCGCGTCAGCGTGCAGATGGACGACGGCTCGCGCCGTACGTTCACCTACCAGAACCCTCCGGGTGTGGAAGCTGGACAGCGCGTGCACCTCGAGCGTGGAGTGCTTGTGACGGGCTGACAGCCGCGCGTTCAAGCCAATCAGCAAGACTCTGATCTGGCGCAACCTTGAACCGGGGGCTGGCTTTTTGCCGGCCCTGATTGTTAAGATGGCCCGATTTCTTTGCTGGCCACTGTAATGTTGTTGTCTGAAGTTCTGTCTTTTCTGTCGCGCCGTCTGCGCATGTCAGTCTTGTTGTTGAGCGCCACCGCGTGGATGGCGCCTGTCCATGGACAGGAGGTGCTTGTACTGGGCGGCTTGCAGCGCTCTGACCAGGGTGGTGAATCCAGCTACGGCTACACCTACAGCTACCAGCACAATCTGTCCGAGAACTGGTACGCATCGTTCTCCTATCTGAACGAAGGCCATATCCCCGACCACCATCGCGATGGTCACAGCGTTCAGCTCTGGTGGCGCTATCCATTTGCCGACCGGAATCTCAACGTCGCCGTCGGCATTGGCCCCTATCGCTATTTCGACACCACCAGCCGAAGCTCAGGCAATGGCTCCGACAACGACCACGGCTGGGGCGCATTGGCCAGCTTGTCCGCCACCTGGTATGTCAACGGCGGCCCGTGGATGGTGCAGGCGCGATACAACCGCGCGCAGACGCGGTCGAGCATCAAGACCAATACGCTGCTGCTCGGCGTGGGCTACCAGCTCGATCGTGGCGATCGCGGCGGACCCGTGGTGCCGCCGCCGTCTCGCACGAATAACGTCACGCAGAATGAATTCACCGTGTTCCTGGGCGGGACCATTGTGAACACGTTCAATTCGGAAACGTCGTTCGCCAAGGCGATCGAATACCGGCGCGGCCTGAGCCGCTACCTGTCAGGCACGGTGAGCTATATCAATGAAGGCCAGAACGCCGCATTGCGCCGCAATGGCGTGGCCGCGCAGCTGTGGGTGGAGCGCGCATTCTTCAATGACAAGCTGACGCTGGGCGTTGGCGCCGGGCCCTACTACGCGATCGACCTGAGCAATCACGGCCAGGCCGCACCCGAGACACCGTCGCGGTGGTCGGGGCTGATGACGATGTCGGCCAGTTACCGGATCAACCAGCAATGGTCTGCACGCCTGTCGTGGAACCGGACGGTGACCGGCTATGACCGGGACACGGACATCATCATGGGCGGTATCGGCTACCGCTTCTGACGCGGAAAACAAAAAAGCACGGCATGATCGCCGTGCTTTTTTTCTCAAAGGTCACGCAGGCTTACTGCGCTTCCTCGATCCACGCTGCCTGAATTGCCTCCAGGATCTTCTCGCCCGAACGCTCGGGCAGATCGCTAAAGTCGTCGAGTTCGAGCACCCACTGGCGCAGTTGCGTGAAGCGCACCGTCAGCGGATCGACCTCCGGAAACTTGTCATAGAGCGCGGCGGCGATATCGTAGGTATCAGTCCATTTCATAAGGAAACTCCGGGCGTCAGGCTCAGTGGCCTTCCTTGGCATGGTTGATCGTGTACTTCGGAATCTCGACGGTCAGGTCGTCGTCCGCCACCAGCGCCTGGCACGACAGGCGTGAATTCGGTTCCAGACCCCATGCCTTGTCGAGCAGGTCTTCTTCCTTTTCCTCGGCGTCTTCGAGCGAATTGAATCCCTCGCGCACGATCACGTGGCAAGTGGTGCAAGCGCACGACTTCTCGCACGCATGTTCGATCTCGATGCCATTGGCAAGCAACGCGTCGCAGACGCTCGTGCCGGTCTTGGCTTCGAAGACAGCCCCTTCGGGACACAACTCGACGTGGGGCAAAACGATGATCTGTGGCATTTCTATCCTGTTGTCTTTCCGCGGCGCGGGCAGCGCCGCCTTCAGCCGATTTCCTGAACCTTCTTGCCGGCCAGCGCGCTCTTGATCGAGCGGTCCATGCGGCGTGCGGCAAACTCGTCGGTGCCTTGCGAGAGGCGTTCGACCGCCGCCTTGATCGCGCGATGGTCCTCGCCCTTGGCGATTTCGCTCACATTGGCAATCAGCGCGTCGACTGCGGCACGCTCGTCGGCGGACAGAAGGTTGCCGTCGGTTTCGAGCGCACGCGTAGTGGCTTCCACCAGACGGGCAGCGTCCACGCGTTCCTCGGCGAGCGCGCGGTTCTTCATGTCGTGCTCGGCTTCCTGGAAGCTCTCCTGCAACATGCGGGCGATATCGTCATCGGCCAGGCCATACGAAGGCTTGACCGTCACAGATGCTTCCACCCCGGAACCGATCTCGCGGGCCGACACCGACAGCAGGCCGTCGGCATCCACCTGGTAGGTCACGCGGATACGCGCCGCGCCGGCCACCATCGGCGGAATGCCACGCAGCTCGAAGCGCGCCAGCGAACGGCAGTCGCTGGCCAGCTCGCGCTCGCCTTGCAGCACGTGAATCGCCATTGCGGTCTGGCCGTCCTTGAACGTGGTGAACTCCTGCGCGCGCGCCACGGGAATCGTGCTGTTGCGCGGGACGATCTTCTCGACCAGCCCACCCATCGTTTCCACCCCCAGCGAGAGCGGGATCACGTCGAGCAGCAGCCAATCCTCACCCGGCGCATGGTTGCCGGCCAGCAGGTTCGCCTGCATGGCTGCGCCCAGCGCCACAACCCGGTCCGGATCGAGGTTGGTCAGCGGCTGCTGGCCAAAGTAGTCGCCCACCGCCTTGCGGATCGCCGGCATTCTCGTGGCGCCACCCACCAGGACCACGCCCTTCACGTCCTCGGGACCGACACCGGCGTCACGCAACGCCTTGCGCACCGGCGTCAGCGTCTTCTGCACCAGGTTGGCGGTGATCTGTATGAAGGTATCGGCATCCAGCGTGAGATGCACGATCTCGCCGCTCGTCAGCACGGCGTCAATCACCGTGCTGTCACTGGACGACAGCGCTTCCTTCGCCGCGCGGGCGCGCACCATCAGCAGACGCGAGTCTTCGGCGGACAGCGGTTGCAGACCGACCTGCTCGACGATCCAGCACAGCAGGCGCTGGTCGAAGTCGTCGCCACCGAGCGCCGAATCGCCGCCCGTCGACATCACTTCGAACACACCCTTGGTCAGCTTGAGCACCGAGATATCGAAGGTGCCACCGCCCAGGTCATAGACGGCGTAAATGCCTTCCGCGGCGTTGTCGAGGCCATAGGCAATCGCGGCGGCAGTCGGCTCGTTGAGCAGGCGCAGCACCTCGAGGCCCGCCAGTTGAGCGGCGTCCTTGGTGGCCTGACGCTGTGCATCGTCGAAGTACGCCGGCACCGTGATCACGGCACCGACCAGTTCATCACCAAGCGAGTCTTCCGCGCGTTGGCGCAGCGTGGCAAGGATCTCGGCCGAGACTTCCACCGGGCTCTTGATGCCGGCAGCGGTCTTCAACTGGACCATGCCCAGCGCATCGACGAAGTCGTACAGGCTGTGCTCGATATTGGCCACGTCGCGCACGCCACGGCCCATGAAGCGCTTGACCGAAATGATCGTGTTCTTGGGATCGCGCACGGCCTCGTCCTGGGCCTTGTAGCCGATATGCGCATTGCCGTTCGGCAAATAACGCACCACGGACGGCAGCAGCGCGCGGCCGTGCTCGTCGGGCAGGACTTCGGGAATGCTGTTGCGCACGGCGGCCACCAGCGAGTTGGTGGTGCCAAGGTCGATACCCACGGCCAATCGGCGCTGATGGGGCGCCGGCGACATGCCGGGTTCGGAAATCTGGAGCAGTGCCATGGTATTTCTTCAATCCTCGAGACGATCGATCGCCTCGCTCGCGTCGTGTTCGATCTTCTCGATAAACATTAGCTGTCGTGCCGCCTCGCCAGCGGCGCCGTTATCGTCTGCATCAAGCAGCGCGCCGAGCGCCGCGTGGCGCTCGAGCTTTTCCTGACGCAGATCGCGCAGCAGGCGATCCAGTTGATCCACCGCGCGGCTGTCGACCGCATCCTGCAGCGCCTCACGCCATTCCATCTGCTGCATCAGGAATTCGGGTGCCATGGCCGTATTGCTCTCGGCCTGGATATCGACGCCCCGCAGATGCAGAAGATAGATCGCGCGCTTGAGCGGCTGACGCAGCGTCCGGTATGCCTCGTTGGCATGTGCGGCCCACTGCATGGCCACGCGCCGCTCGGCATCGCCCGCATTGGCGAAACGGTCCGGGTGTGCCTGCGACTGGACCGTGCGATAGGCCGCGTCCAGCGCGGCCTCGTCCACTTCATAACGGGCAGGCAGCCCGAACAGCGCAAAAAAATCGTCTTTCAAGAGCTTCCCCAACAAAAAGGAGCGGCTATGCCGCCCCCTGTTGCATGCCTTGCGGCAAAAGCCGTCAGACCCGGAACGACTCGCCGCAGCCGCACTCGTCCTTGACGTTGGGGTTATTGAACTTGAAGCCTTCGTTCAACCCTTCGCGTGCGAAATCCAGCTCGGTGCCGTCGATGTACGGCAGGCTCTTCGGGTCCACGATCACCTTGATGCCGTGCGTTTCAAACACCTGGTCTTCGGGCAGCACTTCATCGACGTACTCAAGCTTGTACGCCAGACCCGAACAGCCGGTCGTCTTCACGCCCACGCGCAGGCCCACGCCCTTGCCGCGGCGTTCCAGGTATCGGGCGACGTGCTTGGCCGCCTTTTCGGTCATTGAGATCATCTTTGCCTTGCTGTCGAACACCGCGCGCGACCCACTTGCCACGCGCGGTCATGCAAACCGTCTACGCCGGATCAGGCAGCCTTCTGCTCGGCGCCCGGGTGCTTCTTCTTGTAATCATCGACGGCCGCCTTGATGGCGTCCTCGGCGAGGATCGAGCAGTGGATCTTCACCGGCGGCAGGGCCAGTTCCTCGGCGATCTGGGTGTTCTTGATCTCCAGCGCCTGGTCCACGGTCTTGCCCTTGACCCACTCGGTCACCAGCGACGACGAGGCGATCGCCGAGCCACAACCATAGGTCTTGAACTTGGCGTCTTCGATCACGCCAGCCTCGTTCACCTTGATCTGCAGCTTCATCACATCGCCGCAGGCCGGGGCGCCGACCATGCCGGTACCCACCGCGTCGTCGTTCTTGTCGAACGAACCGACGTTACGCGGATTTTCATAGTGGTCGAGAACCTTGTTGCTGTAAGACATTTTGGCTACCTCTAATCAATCTTTTAATGGGGTTGTTCTTTTTACGTGTGCCGCAATCAGTGCGCGGCCCACTGGATCGAATTCAGGTCGACGCCGTCCTTGAACATTTCCCACAGCGGCGACAGGTCGCGCAGCTTGCCGATCTTGTTCTTGAGCAGTTCGACGGTGTAGTCGATTTCGGCTTCGGTCGTGAAGCGGCCCACGGTGAAACGGATCGAGCTGTGCGCCAGCTCATCATTGCGCCCCAGGGCGCGCAGCACGTACGACGGCTCCAGCGAAGCCGACGTGCAGGCCGAACCCGACGACACGGCCACGTCCTTGATCGCCATGATCAGCGACTCACCCTCGACGAAGTTGAAGCTGACGTTGAGGTTGTGCGGCACGCGGTGTTCCATCGAGCCGTTCAGGTACACCTCTTCCATGCTCGACAGGCCATTCCACAGGCGGTCGCGCAGCATCCGGATACGTTCGTTTTCCGTGGCCATTTCCTCGCGGGCCAGACGGAATGCCTCGCCCATGCCAACGATCTGGTGCGGAGCCAGCGTGCCCGAGCGCATGCCGCGCTCGTGACCGCCGCCGTGCATTTGCGCTTCGATGCGCACGCGCGGCTTGCGGCGGACATACAGCGCTCCGATGCCCTTCGGGCCATAGGTCTTGTGGGCCGAGAACGACATCAGGTCGCACTTCAGCGTGCTCAGGTCGATGGTCACCTTGCCGGTCGCCTGCGCGGCGTCGCAATGGAAGATGATGCCCTTCTCGCGGCAGATCTCACCGATCTGCTCTACGTCCTGGATCACACCAATCTCGTTGTTCACCAGCATCACCGACACCAGGATCGTGTCCGGGCGAATCGCCTGCTTGAACACATCCATGTCGATCAGGCCGTCATCCTTGACGTCGAGGTACGTCACCTCGAAGCCCTGACGCTCCAGTTCACGCGTGGTATCGAGCACGGCCTTGTGCTCGGTCTTCACGGTGATGATGTGCTTGCCCTTGCCCGAGTAGAAATTCGCCGCGCCCTTGATGGCGAGGTTGTCCGACTCGGTCGCGCCCGACGTCCAGACGATTTCGCGCGGATCGGCGCCGACCAGCGCGGCCACCTGCTCGCGCGCCTCTTCCACAGCGCGCTCGGCGTCCCAGCCATACGCGTGGCTACGCGACGCCGGATTACCGAACTGCTCGCGCAGGTACGGAATCATCTTGTCGGCCACGCGCGGGTCCACCGGCGTCGTTGCCGAGTAATCCATGTAGATCGGGAAATGTGGGGTGGTGCTCATCGTTATGACTGCCTTATAGGTACAGCTAATCGCTTAATGTCTACCGATAGTTTACTGCAGCCGCGAAATCCCTGCTCAGGACTGCGCGAGGCTGAATACCGAATTGACCACGCGGGGGCGTGCCGGCTTTTCCTGCTTGTCCGCCTTGCCACGGGACACGGCGACCGGCTGCTGCGCGGCGTCTTCGCGCATGTCGTGCAGCACCGCCGGCTGGCGGGCGCGCTGCTGGTCGACCAGATTCTTCAGGGAGACGGAGTCGAGATACTCAACCATCTTCTGGTTCAGCGTGGCCCACAGTTCGTGGGTCATGCAGCGTCCGCTGCCGTCATCTCCGTTACAATTGCCCTTCCCCCCGCACTGCGTCGCATCGAGCGGTTCGTCCACGGCGATGATGATGTCCGCCACCGTGACGTCCTCGGCCTTGCGGGCGAGACTGTACCCGCCGCCCGGGCCACGCACGCTCTCCACGATTTCGTGGCGGCGCAGCTTGCCGAACAGCTGTTCCAGGTACGACAGGGAGATCTTCTGACGTTGACTGATGCCTGCCAGGGTGACAGGACCCTGGTCCTGGCGCATGGCCAAGTCGATCATGGCGGTTACCGCGAAACGGCCTTTGGTGGTCAGTCTCATGATGCTCGGGGAGGAATACTTGAGGATTTCGGTCGAGTATAAGATTTTCCGACTAAATCAGTCAAGTACCCCTTGCTGCAATGCAGTGTTCCACTCGCTATAACGACGGGCTTCCCTCGGGCGCCGAATCCGGCGCTTTACGCGGCGGAATCAGCAATGAAAGCGGGTGCCGGAGAATGCGCTGACGCACCGCCCGCACCACTTCCCGCCGATCGACCCGACGCAGGTTGCGCGAGCGCAGGGCCATGTTGAAAGCCAGCGCGAAGCTCACCGCCACGTTCAATACCCCCATCAGCGCGATCCCCGCCACCGCTAGCCACAGGGCGGGCATGCGCAGCGCATCGAGCCCAAGCACGCCAATGGCTGCGCCGATCGAACCCGTTGAAAGCGTCACATGGCGCACTTCCATGTGCGGGCCGAAGAAGCTCAGGATCTCTGGCCCCAGCCCAAGCAGAAAGCCCAGCGACACGTTGGCCGTGATGCCCGAGAGATTGCGTTTCCAGAAGTCGGCCAGGCGCATCGCGCCGCGTTGACCGAGTACATAGCGCAAGCGCCGGTTGTAGGCCATGACATCGTGCACACGATGCAGCGCGAACCAGTTGTCGGCCCATCCCGCGATCAGGCTCGACAGCCAGAGCAGCACGCCCGTGAAGATCGCATAGAGCGGCGTAGGGCCAAGGATCGAGAACGATTCGATCGTCGCGATCGCCTTCGCGGGCGTCAGCAGGTGGGCGCCGAACGCCTTGCCCACGCCCCACTCGATCGCCAGCGCCACCGGGAACACCACGGACAGGTTGCCGAAGATCGCGGCCGCATTTGACCGGATCATGGCGATCGTGTCGTCGACGAAAATCTCGCGCCCTTCCGGCCGCCCAGCGCCGTCGAGCCGGTGTGCCAGCGCCGGCCCCGTCATGGCCGGCTGCTTGGTGGCCAGCGTGAAATGCGCGAAATGGATCGCGAGGAAGCTACCCGCGTAGTTCAGCGAGGCCAGGAAGCCTTCGATGAACTTGTCCAGGTGAAGCCCGTAGATCAGGAACTTCAGGTAGACGGTGAGGACGGTAACCAGACCACCGCCCATCGCGGCGCGCATCAGTTCGGCATACTCCTTGCGATCGCGCGTGATGTAGTGCTCGCCGCTCTCGGCCGAACGCTCGACGACCTTGCGCGCGAGTTGCGCGAACGACGAACTCATCAGATGCCCGACGCTGCGCCGCGCCTGCGTCGATCGGATCAACTCGGCAATCAGGTGCGCGTGCCGCCCATGGTGCGAGGGATCGACCCATGCGGTGAGGAGCAGATCGATGCGTGCCAGGCGAGCCTTCATCCGCTCGATCTGGAACACCACCTCCACGGAGACACCGTTTTCCTCGAGATCCTCGTAGACCTGGCGCGCGGCTGCGTGGCAACCGTCGAGCAGGCCACGGAAATAATTGAGCCGATGGACGAATGCATCATCGTGCGCCAGTCCTTCCTCGCACAATGCCGCGACAGCGCGGTCCAGGCGGAAGAACGGTGTCTCGTCCACACGCCCACGCAGGCGGCTGCGGATCGCCTGACTCAGCCCCGTCGCCTTCACCTGGCTCACCAGAACCTGGATGCTGGCCGTCAGCGTTGCCTCGCGCGCCTTGCGCAGGCGCTTGACGCCATCCCCTTCTTCCGCCCCGCCCTCGGCGCCCACCAGCAACGCCTGGGCAAGCCGCTCGACCAGTTCGTCGTCGAGTGTCTCGACCCAGTCAGCGTCGTTCTCATCGACAAACAACAGCGCGAACAGGCCCGCCATATCGCTGCGATTCGGGGGCGGCGGCAGGAAGCGCGCCTGGAGCCGGTCCGCCATCTCGCTCCAGATCCCAGGGTGGGAGGCCACGCCGGTATCGCAGAACAGCGAGGTCGGATCGTTGTCGCGCACGATCGAGCGGACCGTGCGGGCGAAGCTGTCGGCCCAGTCGGGATGCCGGGCCAGCACCTGCAGCAGGTAACGCAGACGAACATGGACCGGAAAACTGCGGCTGCCGGCCCCGCCCGCCTCCGCGCCGGCATCGAGATTGCCGTCCCGGCGCAGCCAGTAGGCGAGTTCGATCAGCCATTGATTTCGGTCGGCGAGCAGCGCATCGGGGTCGGCCGCGGCCAGGATGGCATCCAGTTGCAGGCTGGCATTGCGTGACTCGCGCCACTTTCGAAACAGGGAACGCAGCATCAGATCAGCCGCTTCCGCAACATCTCGATCACGCCGTCACAGGCATCCTCGATATAGTCCAGCACGCGCTCGAAACCATCGCCCTCGCCGTAGTACGGGTCGGGCACTTCCTCGGCGTTGTGCTGCGTGGCAAAGCTCATCAGCAGGCGTAGCCTGTCGGCGCCAGCATCGGCATGGAGCGCGCGCAGCGCCGAAAGGTTGGCCTGGTCCATCGCCAGCACCAGGTCGAAGCGACTGAAGTCCGCCACGACCACCTGCCGGGCACGCAGTGCGGACAAGTCGTAGCCGCGTCGCAGCGCATGGCGCTGGCTGCGCGCGTCGGGCGCCCTGCCCACGTGATAGTCATGCGTGCCGGCCGAATCGAGTTCGACCAGATCGGCAAGGCCGGCGGCCTCGAGCTTGGCGCGCAGGACACCCTCCGCCGTCGGGGAACGGCAGATATTGCCCATGCAACACATCAGAATGGCGTACTTTTTCATCGGCGCGATTCTACCGCCTGCCGACTGACGCCGAAACGACTTCGCCCGGTCAGAGCTGCTCGGCGATCGCCTTGCCACGCGCGAATCCGGCCGCCTCGGCTTCTTCGGGCGTTCCGTACCGCTCGGAGGGTGGCGCTGTTTCCACCATCGTGCTGGCAGCGCGGATATTCGTGCCCTTGCGGCACACCCGCACCGTGTATTCCCATGCGATCGGTGAACGGGGTTTCACCAGCACCTGAATCTCGTGCGTCTCGAAAACCCTCTTCTTCCACTCACTGCTATAGGCCATTACCTGTCTCCTGCGTCCTGCGCTTCCGGATGCTGCGCGTTGCCGGCCCGTCAGTTCACTTCACCGGCGTCGATCGTACGCATGGCCTCGGCTTCCGCCAGGGCAAGCGCAGCCTCGGGCGAATGCGCCGTGCCGGTTTCCGTCTCGAAAGTCGGGCCGCCGGGCTCGCCGAACGCGTCGGCAATCGTCAATACCCCGGCAAACCCACCGCCCGCGTGCGGGACTGCACGGGCCACTACCGCATAACCACCATATTCGAACTGACTCACCATGGCGTGCTCCTTGTCCGTGATCCGGCGTCTCCGCCCCAACCACTATAGGATGCCGGCGATACGCCGTGGCTCGGGGTGATCCCCGATCGACCTCTTACGCGGACGGCGGCAGGAGATGATCGCCGTCGGCCCCAGCCCCGAACACCTGCGTCCGCAGCTTCGCGAGTTGATCGCGCACCTGGGCCGCCTTTTCGAACTCCAGGTTCTTGGCGTGGTCGAGCATCTGCTTCTCCAGCCGCTTGATCTCCTTGGCCACCTGCTTTTCGCTCATGTCTTCGTACCTGGCCCGCTCGGCGGCGGCCGTCAGTTCGGCCTTGACATCGTCGGCGTTGTAGACCCCGTCGATGATGTCCTTGATGCGCTTGACCACGCCTCGCGGCGTGATGCCGTTGGCTTCGTTGAAGGCCATCTGCTTCTCGCGGCGACGCTCGGTTTCCCGGATCGCCACCTTCATCGAGTCGGTCATGCGGTCGCCATACAGGATGGCCGTGCCATTGACGTTACGCGCGGCCCGCCCGATGGTCTGGATCAGAGAACGCTCGGCGCGCAGGAAACCCTCCTTGTCCGCATCGAGGATCGCCACCAGCGACACCTCGGGGATGTCGAGCCCCTCGCGCAGCAGGTTGATGCCCACGAGCACATCGAACGTGCCAAGCCGCAGGTCGCGAATGATTTCCACGCGCTCGACGGTATCAATGTCCGAATGCAGGTAGCGGACCTTCACGCCGTTTTCCGAAAGGAACTCGGTCAGTTGCTCCGCCATGCGCTTTGTCAGCGTCGTCACCAGCACACGTTCGTTGACCTTGACCCGCTGATGGATTTCCCCAAGCAGGTCGTCCACCTGCGTCGTGGCCGGCCGCACCTCGATCACCGGATCGACCAGCCCGGTCGGCCGCACCACCTGCTCGACCACCTGCCCCGCGTGCTCCTTCTCGTAGTTCGCCGGAGTGGCTGTCACAAACACCGCCTGGCGCATCTTTCGCTCGTACTCGTCGAACTTGAGCGGCCGGTTGTCCAGCGCCGAGGGCAAGCGGAAGCCGTACTCGACCAGCGTGGTCTTGCGCGCGCGGTCGCCGTTGTACATGCCGTTCAACTGGCCGATCAGCACGTGGGACTCGTCCAGGAACATCAGCGCGTCTGGCGGCAGATAGTCAACCAGCGTCGGCGGTGGCTCGCCCGGCTTCGCGCCCGACAGATGGCGCGAATAGTTCTCGATGCCCTTGCAGAAGCCCAGTTCGGTGAGCATCTCCAGATCGAACCGCGTACGCTGCTCGAGCCGCTGCGCCTCCACGAGGCGGTTCTCCTTGTAGAAGAAATCCAGCCGCTCGCGCAGCTCCACCTTGATGTCCTCGATCGCACGCAGCACCGTTTCACGCGGCGTCACATAGTGGCTCGAGGGATAGACCGTGAAGCGCGGAATCTTCTGGCGCACGCGGCCGGTCAGCGGATCGAAGAACTGCAGCGAATCCACCTCGTCGTCGAACAGTTCGACGCGCACCGCCATCTCGGCGTGCTCGGCCGGGAAGATGTCGAGCGTGTCGCCGCGCACGCGGAACGTGCCGCGCTGGAAGTCAGTCTCGTTGCGCGTGTACTGCATCGCGATCAGGCGGGCGATGACATCGCGCTGGCTGATCTTGTCGCCAGTACGCAGCGTCAGGATCATCTGGTGGTATTCGCTCGGATTGCCGATACCGTAGATCGCCGACACCGTGGCGACGATGATCGTGTCGCGTCGTTCCAGCAGGCTCTTGGTCGCCGACAGCCGCATCTGCTCGATATGCTCGTTGATCGACGAGTCCTTCTCGATGAACAGGTCGCGCTGCGGCACGTAGGCCTCGGGCTGGTAGTAATCGTAGTAGCTGACGAAATACTCGACCGCGTTGCGCGGGAAGAACTCCCGGAACTCGGAATACAGCTGCGCCGCCAGTGTCTTGTTTGGCGCGAAGACAATGGCCGGCCGGCCCATCCGGGCGATCACGTTGGCCATCGTGAAGGTCTTGCCGGAGCCGGTCACGCCCAGCAGCGTCTGGTACGACAGGCCGTCCTCCACGCCCTCCACCAGTTGGCGGATCGCCTCCGGCTGGTCGCCCGCCGGCGAATACGGCTGATAAAGCTGGAATGGAGACCCCGGAAACGTGACGAATTTGTCTTCATCCAGGGCGGGGGCGGCTTCAGCAAGGTTCGTCATAAACGTAGGGAAATACCTGAGGAAAACTGGCGGATACGCTAGAATCTTGGGGTTGCGCGGCTTGGTTCAAGCACAGTCTGCCCGACGCTGCTGTCAGGTTCTGTCAGGAGTGTGTTCCAGGTTCCGCTGCAGCCACTGCGCAGTCGAAGCGATTCTACGCCCTCCGTTTTGTTACACAGCTGACCACGAGATTCCAAATGAGTTTGTTTTCTGCCGTCGAGATGGCCCCGCGCGACCCGATCCTGGGCCTGAATGAAGCGTTCAATGCTGATACCCGCGCCACCAAGGTGAACCTGGGCGTTGGCGTGTACTTCACCGACGAAGGGAAAATTCCGCTGCTGCGCGCCGTGCAGGAGGCCGAAAAGGCCCGCCTGACGACCGCCACGCCGCGTGGCTACCTGCCGATCGAAGGCATCGCCGCCTATGACCAGGCCGTGCAAACCCTGCTGTTCGGCAAGGAATCGGCCCTGATCTCCGAAGGCCGCGTGGTGACGGCTCAGGCACTCGGCGGCACCGGCGCCCTGAAGATCGGCGCCGACTTCCTGAAGCGCCTGTACCCGAACGCATCGGTCGCAATCAGCGATCCGAGCTGGGAAAACCACCGCGCGCTGTTCGAAGCCGCCGGTTTCCCCGTGATCAACTATGCCTACTACGACGCTGCCAGCCACGGCCTGAACTTCGCCGGCATGGTGGAATCGCTGAAGTCGTACCCGGCCAACACGATCGTCGTGCTGCACGCCTGCTGCCACAACCCGACCGGCGTGGATCTGGACGAAGCCCAGTGGAAGCAGGTCGTGGAACTGGTCAAGGAACGTAACCTGATCCCGTTCCTGGACATGGCCTACCAGGGCTTTGCCGAGGGTATCGAGCCGGACGGCGCCGCTGTGCGCCTGTTCGCGGAGTCGGGCCTGCCGTTCTTCGTTTCCAGCTCGTTCTCGAAGAGCTTCTCGCTGTACGGCGAGCGCGTAGGCGCCCTGTCGATCGTGACCACGGGCAAGGAAGAAGCCCAGCGCGTGATGTCGCAGATCAAGCGCGTCATCCGCACGAACTACTCGAACCCGCCGACCCACGGCGGCACCGTGGTGGCCACCGTACTGAACAGCCCGGAACTGCGCGCCATGTGGGAGCAGGAACTGGCCGAAATGCGCGACCGCATCAAGCTGATGCGCCATGCGCTGGTCGACAAGCTGGCCGCCAAGGGCGTGCCGGGCGACTTCTCGTTCGTGAAGGCCCAGCGCGGCATGTTCTCGTACTCGGGCCTGACCTCGGCCCAGGTGGACCGCCTGCGCAACGAACACGGCATCTACGCCGTGAGCACGGGCCGCATCTGCGTGGCAGCGTTGAACAGCCGCAACATCGACGCCGTGGTGAACGCGATCGCCGCCGTCTACTAAACCGGCGACATCGGACGGGCGCCGCACCAAAATGCGGCATCCGGCAGCGAAAGGCGACCTGGAGGCCACTCCGGTCGCCTTTTTCTTTGGGCGCTCGGAAATGTCATCTGGAATATAGGCAAATGCCCTATTGTCTTCCCCACTTGCAGGTACAACGATGAGGTTTATGCTGCAAAGCACGATCGTTCTATTCCGTGCATAATCGGTTGCACGACATCCGTTGGCGACAAGAAAGGCTAGACAGGTACCCCCATGCTTTATCAACTGCATGAATTCCAGCGCACGATGCTGAACCCGCTTACCGCGTGGGCCCAAGCGACTGCAAAGACATTTACGAACCCCCTCAGCCCTCTTTCACTGGTCCCCGGCGCTCCTCGGCTGGCAGCAGGCTACGAATTGCTGTACCGATTGGGAAAAGCCTACGAAAAGCCGGAATTCAACATCAAATCCGTCCGTTCGAATGGCCGCGACATTCCGATCGTCGAACAAACCATCCTGGACAAGCCGTTCTGCAAGCTGGTGCGCTTCAAGCGCTATGCGGACGATCCGGACACCATCAAGCTGCTCAAGGACGAGCCGGTCGTGCTGGTCTGCGCGCCGTTGTCCGGCCACCACTCCACGCTGCTGCGCGATACCGTGCGCACTTTGCTGCAGGACCACAAAGTTTATGTGACCGACTGGGTGGACGCCCGCATGGTGCCGGTGGAGCACGGCGAGTTCCATCTGTCCGACTACATCCGTTACATCCGGGAGTTCATCCGCCACATTGGCGCGGAGAACCTGAATGTGATCTCCGTGTGCCAGCCGACCGTGCCGGTACTTGCCGCGATCTCGCTGATGGCGTCGGCAGGTGAGAAGACCCCGCGCACCATGACGATGATGGGTGGCCCGATCGACGCGCGAAAGAGCGCAACGGCGGTCAACTCGCTCGCCACCAACAAGTCCTACGAGTGGTTCGAGAACAACGTCATCTACACGGTGCCGGCCAACTACCCGGGCCACGGCCGCCGCGTCTATCCGGGCTTCCTGCAGCACGCCGGCTTCGTGGCGATGAACCCGGACCGCCATGTGTCGTCGCACTATGACTACTACCTGAGCCTGGTCCAGGGCGGGTCCGACGACGCCGAGGCGCACGTCAAGTTCTATGACGAGTACAACGCCGTCCTCGATATGGCGGCCGAGTACTACCTCGAGACGATTCGCACGGTGTTCCAGGAATTCCGCCTGGCCAATGGCACGTGGGTTGTCGACGGCGAGCCGGTGCGTCCGCAGGACATCAAGAGCACTGCCCTGCTGACGATCGAAGGCGAGCTCGACGATATTTCGGGCGCCGGCCAGACCGCCGCCGCGCACGACTTGTGCACCGGCATCGCGAAGACCCGCAAGCAACACCTGACCGCCGAGAAATGCGGCCACTACGGGATTTTCTCGGGCCGCCGCTGGCGCGATAGCGTCTACCCGGAACTGCGCGATTTCATCCGCAAGTACCGCGCCTGACCGTCGCGCGTCGCATCAAAGTCAAACGCCCGCGAAGACTCGCGGGCGTTTTTTTATTTGCCGATGCCGGCGCCAGCTTCAGCGCTTCAGATACGACAGCAGCATCTTGGTATGCAGATCGGCAAAGCGCTCGTGCTCCTCCTCCGAGGCCACGTCGCGGCCGATCACGGCACTGATCGTGTAACGATTCGACAGCACGTAATAGCCGAGCGCCGAGATGGTCAGGTAGAACTGCGGCACGTCGATGTCATCGCGGAACAGGCCCTGCTTCTGTCCTCGCTTGATGATGTCGGCCAGCACGTCGACCACCGGGTTGACGAGCTGATGCAATTGCGCGGACTTCTTCAGGTGCCGCGCCTCGTGCAGGTTCTCGCTGTTCACCAGCCGGATGAACTCCGGATGCTGGTAATACCAGTCCCAGACGAAGCGAGCCAGCGTGCGGACGGCGGCAACCGGGTCTTCGTCGGTGATGTGGAGGCGCTCTTCGTCCGCGCGAAACTCCGCATACTGCTTTTCGAGCACCGCAAGGAACAAGCCCTCCTTGCTGCCGTAGTAGTAATAGAGCATCCGCTCGTTGGTCTCGGCGCGGCGCGCGATCTGGTCGACGCGCGCGCCGGCCAGCCCGCCCTTGGCAAACTCTTCCGTGGCCGCAGCCAGAATGCGCCGGCGCGTGCCCTCGGGGTCCCGCTTGGTTCTTGGCTCGTTTGACATGAATTCCTGGTCTGTGAGTTGCGCGGATTATGGCACACAGCAATGTCGCATCGCCCTGTTCCTCCCCGAACGGGTGACGCAGCGCATCATCGCTTTTTCTGGCCCGCGACGAAATCGGGGATAATCCTTGCCGCGCACACGCTCGCCAGAAGCGTGCCAGATTTCAGCCGTCCCTCGATATACGTTTCGCAGTCGTGACTACCACCCCCTCAGCCGCCGCCAGCCTGGCGGATCGCCTTGAAGCCCTGCTGCCACAAACCCAATGCACCAAGTGCGGGTTCGATGGCTGCCGCCCCTACGCCGAAGCCATGGCGCGCGGTGAAGCGGCAAGCAACCGTTGCCCCCCGGGCGGCGCCGAAGGCATCGTGCGGCTGTCAGCGGCGCTCGGCGTCGCGCCACAGCCGCTCGACCCGGAACGCGGCGTGGAGCAACCCCGCGCGGTCGCCCGGATCGAAGAATCGCTCTGTATCGGCTGCACGCTGTGTATCCAGGCCTGCCCAGTCGATGCCATCGTCGGTGCGCCCAAGCAGATGCACACCGTCCTGCCAGACTGGTGCACGGGCTGCGACTTGTGCGTGACGCCCTGCCCGGTCGACTGCATCGAGATGATTCCGGTCACCGGCGAGCAAACGGGATGGGCTGCGTGGTCACAGGAACAGGCCGACGCGGCACACGCGCGCTACGCCGCGCGCGGCGTGCGGCTGGTGCGGGAGCGCGAGGAAAACGATGCGCGGCTGGCTGCCAAGGCTGCCGCCAAACTCGAGGCGCTGCAGGCCGAGCCCGTCGCCAACACCGCGGAACAGGAAGCCCAGGCACGCAAGAAGGCGATCATCCAGGCGGCCATTGAACGCGCGCGACAGAAGCAGGCTGCGGCCCGGCCGCTCAACACCGAGAACGTTTCGCCGGCCGTCCAGGCGCAGATCGACGCTGCCGAAGCACGGCGGGCAAAGCTTGGCATGACAACGCACGAACCGGCCGGCGAGCAGGGCAATAAACAGGAAAACAAGCAGGACAACAACAACCCTTCGACATGAACTCCGCCAAGTGCCGCGCCATCTTCGAAACCCTGCGTGAGGTCAATCCGACGCCGACCACGGAGCTGGAGTACAGCTCGCCGTTCGAATTGCTGATCGCGGTGCTGCTCTCCGCGCAGGCCACCGATGTCGGCGTCAACAAGGCCACGCGCCTGCTGTTCCCGGTCGCGCATTCGCCGCAGCAGATCCTGGCGCTTGGCGAGGCGGGCCTGATCGACTACATCAAGACGATCGGCCTCTACAAGACCAAGGCCAAGCACGTAATGGAAACGTGCCGCATTCTTGTGGAGAAGTACGACGGCAAGGTGCCGCCGGTGCGCGAGGCGCTGGAATCGCTGCCCGGCGTCGGCCGCAAGACGGCAAACGTGGTGCTTAACGTTGGGTTCGGCCAGCCGACGATCGCCGTGGACACGCACATTTTCCGCGTATCGAACCGTACCGGCCTGGCGCCCGGCAAGAATCCCGACGCAGTAGAGCAGAAGCTGCTGAAGGTCGTGCCGACAGAATTCCTGCACGATGCGCACCACTGGCTGATCCTGCATGGTCGCTACGTGTGCAAGGCGCGCAAGCCCGAGTGCTGGCACTGCGCGATCGAACCCCTCTGCGAGTTCAAGGAAAAAACGCCCGCGCCGAAGCAGTAGCCGGTTCAGTCGCCGGTCGTCAGGAACGCTGACGATCCTTCAACACCAGCGCCAGTTGCAGCGCCGTCGCCGCAACGGTATCGACATCGGGCGCATAGCCGTGACGGATCCAGTGCAGTGCCACATGAATGATGCCGCCAGCCACACCGGCCAGCAGCATCGGATCCGGCTCCTTGCCTTCCGGCATCAGCACACGCGCCAGCAGCCCGCCGAAATCGCGCAGCGAGAGGCCGAGCGCCTCATCCACCAGTTTGCTGACACCCCGGATCTCCACCAGGAAGACCCGCGCCGAGCGGGGTTCGCACTGCAGCGTGCCGAAGTAGGCACGCAGTATCGCCAATGCGCGATGCTCGCCGTCACCGCCGGCCGCTTCGCCGGCCAGTTCGATCTTCTGCAGCAACAGGTCCGTGACTGTTTGAAACGAAGCCAGCAGCAAGGCCTCGCTGTTGGCGAATGACTCGTAGAAGTACCGCTCGGTAAGACCGGCTGCCTCGCAAACGGCCTTGACTGTCGCGTTCTGGTAGCCGCGCTCGCCATAGACCTGTACTGCCGCGGCAATAAGTTGCCCGCGGCGCTGGGCGCGCCGTTCTTCGGCTTCGGCGCCACGGTAGCGGCGCGCGGGAGAGAGCTCGGTAGTCATGGGCGCCATTATGACATTCCCTATTGTCAGATTGCTTCTGACAACCTATGTTGTCAGAAATGCCACTGATCCGGGTTCCCGTCATGACCGCCCCTACTCCTGATGACGCAGTCCTTGATGTTCTGATCGTCGGCGCCGGCCTGTCCGGTATCGGCGCCGCCCGACAATTGCAGGACCGCTGCCCCGGCAAGCGCTACGCCATCCTGGAAGCCCGGCAGGCCATGGGCGGTACCTGGGATCTGTTCCGCTACCCGGGCATCCGCTCCGACTCGGACATGTACACCCTGGGGTACCGCTTCAAGCCCTGGAGAGGCGCCAAGGCAATTGCCGATGGCCCGTCGATCCTGTCGTACATTCGCGAGACCGCCGATGAGGCGGGCATCACAAAGCACATCCGCTACGGGCACAAGGTGGTCAGCGCGGCCTGGGATAGCCGCTCAGCCTGCTGGACGATCGAGGCCGAGCGCACCGCCGATGGCAGCCGGGTCCGCCTGCGCACACATTTCCTTTATGTCTGCGCCGGCTACTACAGCTACGCGGAGGGACACCGGCCAACGTTTCCCGGCGAGGAGAACTTCCGTGGCCGCATGGTGCATCCACAGTTCTGGGACCCGTCGATCGACTATGCCGGCAAACGCGTGGTGGTAGTCGGCAGCGGCGCTACGGCCGTCACGCTGGTACCGTCCATGTCGCAAACCGCGGCCCACGTGACGATGCTGCAGCGGTCGCCCACGTATATCGTCACGCGTCCCGGTCAGGATGCGATCGCTCACAAGCTGCGCCGGATGCTGCCCGAAGGGCTGGCCTATGCGGCCACGCGCTGGAAGAACGTGCTGCTGGGGATGTTCTTCTTCCAGCTTGCCCGTCGCAAACCTGAGAAGGTCAAGGCCCGGATGATCGGCATGGCGGCCGAGCAGCTCGCGCCCGGCTATGACGTCGACACCCATTTCACACCGCGCTACAAGCCATGGGACCAGCGCGTCTGCCTGGTGCCCGACGGCGACCTGTTCCGCGAGATCCGCGAGGGCCGCGCCTCCATCGTGACCGACACCATCGAGCGTTTCACCGAGGACGGTATCGTGCTGGCCTCGGGCCAGACCCTGCCGGCCGACATCGTGGTGGTGGCCACCGGCCTGAAGCTGAATATGCTGGGCGACATCGTCGTCACCGTGGATGGCGCGCCGCGCCGCCCGGCCGAGGCGATGGCCTACAAGGGCATGATGCTCAGCGACGTACCCAATCTCGTGCTGGCCTTCGGCTACACCAATGCATCGTGGACGCTGAAGGCGGACCTGACCGCCGAGTACGTCTGCCGGCTGCTGCGTTACATGGATCGCCACGGCTACCGCTCCGCCGCGCCGCACGTGGATCCAACCGTGCAGACCATGCCATTTCTGAACTTCTCTTCGGGCTACGTGCAACGCGCCGCCAGTGTGCTGCCCCGGCAGGGCGACCGCCGGCCGTGGCGCGTCTACCAGAACTACTTCATGGATATGATGACCATTCGCCATGGCCGCATCGCGGATGGCGTGCTGCAGTTTGATAGGCAAGGCACCGCGACCTTGCCGCAGGAAGATGCCCTGGCGGAGGTACAGCCGTGAACGTCCTGCTCTCCGTCATCGTCGCCGTCGTTGGGCTGCTGGTACTGATCGGCCTTGCGCTGTTCCTGTTCACGTGGCGCACCACCCGGAAGATCGAAGCCGCCTTGCCGCCGACCGGGCGTTTCATTGACGTCCCTGGCGCGCAGTTGCATGTCGTCGAGCGCGGCACCGGCCCCGCTGTACTGCTGGTGCATGGCCTGTCCGGCCAGCTCGGCAACTTCGACTACGGGATGATCGAACCGCTTGCGCGCGACTTCCGGGTGGTGGCCATCGACCGGCCTGCCGCCGGATACTCGACGCGCGCGCCCGGCGCCGCTGCCGACCTGCCGGCGCAGGCCGACACGCTGGCTGCCCTGATCGACAAGATGGGCCTCGACAAGCCACTGGTGGTCGGCCACTCGCTGGGTGGCGCGATTGCGCTGACCCTGGCGAGTCGCCACCCCGAGCATGTGGGCGGTCTGGCCCTGATCGCCCCGCTGACGCATCCGCCCGAGCATATCTCGCCCGTGTTCGAGGCAATGACGATCCCGAGCGCATGGAAGAGAAAGCTGCTGGCGTGGACGCTGCTGATCCCGATGTCGATCAGGAATCGCGAGCAGGTCATGGACATTGTCTTCGGCCCCGACCGCGCGCCCGACGACTTCCCCACGCGCGGCGGCGGCCTGCTGGCAATGCGGCCGAGCCATTTCCTCGGTGCCTCGGAAGACCTGATCGGCGCGGCCGCGAGTCTGCCTGCCGTGGTGCCGCACTATGGCGCGCTGCGGATGCCGATCCACGTCCTTTACGGCCGCGAGGACCGCATCCTCGACTACAAGCTGAACGGCGAGGCATTCGCCGCGAAGGTCCCTGGCGCCAGGCTGACATTGGTAAGCGGAGGGCATATGCTGCCAGTTACCGCGATCGATACCAGCGTGGATTTTGTCCGAAACGCGGCACTGCAACTGCACGAGCCAGTGTCCGCCTGATCCGCCCGCCCGAAAATAGGAGCCCAACGATGGCCGCTTCGACCGGTTTCAACCCTTACAAGCGGGACTTGCCCACCGCCTTCGATGCCATCCGCAAACTGCTGGCGGACGGCCACGACACAGAGCAGGTCTTCCGCATCATGCGGGCGCTCAATGGCCCGAGCATGCCTAAGAACTACAGCCGGCTGCTGAGCACGCCGGAAGGCCGCCGCCTTGCTTACCTGCGCGAAGAACTGGCCGAGCGACTCTGCGATCCCGCATACATCGCCAGCTTTGCCCCGGGAACGGTCGGCGCGGCGTACCGTGGTTTTCTCGAAAAGACCGGCTATAGCGCGGATGGGTTGGCGAAGGTCTCGAACCTGAACCAGGAACCGGTGGTCGAGGACGCGTATATGTGGTTCGGCCGGCGCACACGCGACATCCACGATATCTGGCACGTGCTGACCGGCTACCGTGCCGACGAAAGTCTCGGCGAGGCGGCACTGGTCGCGTTCAGCTATGCGCAGACCGGCGGCAAGGGTTGGGCCTTCATCGCGGTCGCCGCTGCCCTGAAGAGCTGGCGGCTGACCGGCAGCCTCGCGTTCGCGCGCGCAGTGCTCGAAGGCTACCGCCTGGGCAAGCGGGCGAAGTGGCTGCTGGCCGAAGACTACGATGCGCTGCTGAACGAGCCGATCGACGCGGCCCGGGAGCGGCTTGGCATCTCGGAAGCAAAGCAATACCTCGCCTGCAATCCGATGGAGGAATGGTCGGCCTGAGCCCCTGAGCCGTCCACGCGCCAACAAAAAAGCGACCTCGATGGGTCGCTTTTTTGTTTCGGGTCAGCGGCGCATCAGACGATGCGGCAGGCTTCGTCGAACGTCAGGCGCGGACCACGCGGGAACAGCTTGTCGGCTTCGCCATAGCCCAGGTTCACCAGGAAGTTGACCGCCCACTTGCCGTCGGGGAAGAACGTGGCGTTGAGCTTGTCGGCATCGAATCCGGCCATCGGGCCGCAGTCCAGACCCAGTGCGCGGGCGGCCAGGATGAAGTAGCCACCTTGCAGCGAGCTGTTCATCAGCGCGTCGCGGGCAATCTTCTCGTCGTTGCCGGCATACCACGAGCGCGCATCGGCGTGGGGGAACAGCTTCGGCAGTTGGTCGTGGAAGTTGCGGTCGAACGCGATGATCGCGGTCACCGGCGCCGAGCGGGTCTTGTCGGCATTGCCAGCCGATACGCACTCGACCAGGCGGGCCTTCTCGGCCGCCGACTTCACGAACACGATGCGTGCCGGCGAGCCATTTGCGGCGGTCGGACCGAATTTCATCGCTTCGTAGATCTGCTTCAGCAGCGCATCATCCACATGCTTGTCTTGCCACACGTTGTGGGTGCGGGCTTCAGTGAACAATTGTGCAAGGACTGCCTGATCGACGGATTTCATTGCGCGTTTTCCGGGTTTTGGGATGAAAGAAAGCGCGATTGTACCCAAGCGTCCGCCGTGCGCCCACAAGCGCTTTGACGAACCCGTTCAATTCCGTTCGTCGGAGGTCTTCAGTGGGGGCGTACCGCTGGCCCGGCGTGTCAGCCAGAGCACTCCGGCGAGGATCAACCCGCCCCCGACGGCCTGGGTCGGGCCGATGTGTTCGCCAAGCAGCACGGCGGCCAGCACTACGGTCACCACAGGCTCCAGCGTCGACAGCATCGATGCCTTGGAGGCCCCAAGCCGCTGCAGTCCGGCGAAGAACGTCAGGATCGCGAGCACGGTGGATACCAGCGCGATGGCCACCAACGCCAGCCAGCCACCTGCGCTGGCCGGAAACTGCGGCGGCACGCCAGCCCCCGCGCGCAAGAACCCGAGCGTCACATAGACCAGTGCCGCCGCCGTACAGATCACCGTGGTCGTGGCGATGGCATTGACGCCGGCAGTCACGCGCGCACCCACCACGATATAGATCGAATAGATCACCGCCGCGGCCACCCCAAGGGCGATGCCTAGCGAACTGCCCTCGCCTCCCCCCACGGTCAAACCCGCGCCCACCGAGCAGAGCACCAGCGCGATCACCGTGGAAGTGGTCAGGTGCTCCTTCAGGAAGACGGCGGCCAGGATCGTCACGAACAGCGGATAGAGATACAGCAGCAGCGCCACCAGGCTGGCCTGCGCGTAGTTCAACGCCGTGAAAAAACAGTACGACTGGCTGACATAACCGATGCCACCCATCGCCGCCAGCGCCAGCACGCGGCGCCACGGCGGCAGGCTGATCCCCCTGGCACGCATCACAAAGCCCATCGCAATCGCGGCCAGCAGGAAGCGCACGGCCAGCAGGCCATAGACGTCCGCCCCCGCTGCATAGGCAAAGCGCGCGAAGATGGCCATGGCGCCGAAGGCGCTGGCGGAGAGCGCGATCAGCAACACGCCCGCGAGCTTGTCGCGGGCGTGGCCCATGGTGCCGGTGGCGGATGCAGTCATCGGTGGCGAATCTGAAAAATGGCAGTGGCTGAGGTTTGTTCGCGATAGTTTGTCAGCGTACTGAACGACGGCGAACAAACTTCCGCATTCTACTAATGCGCGGGGCGCCGTCGGCAGAGCCGCGACCGCTGCACTACAATAGCGGCCATCATGTTCAATCCCTCAAGAGAAGAAGTCCGCCGGTTCTTCTGCGAAGCCTGGCAGAAGCGCGTCGCGGGCAACGTCCTCACGCCGCTTGAAGCGATCGCGGTCGACTGGATCGACCAGCATCCCGAGTACCAGTCCCTGCTGACCGATACCGAAGCCGCGCTAGCGCGCGACTACACACCGGAAGGCGGCCAGACCAACCCGTTCCTGCACTTGGCGATGCATCTGTCGATCTCCGAACAGGTCTCGATCGACCAGCCGCCCGGCATCCGCGCCGCCTACGAGGCATTGAGCCGCCGGCTCGATTCGCCGCACGAGGCCCAGCACCAGATCATGGAAGCGCTCGGCCAGATGCTCTGGAACGCGCAGCGCAATGGCATGCCGCCGGACGGGCAGGCCTACGTGGACGATATCCGACGCCGGGCCGCCGGCTGATCCGCACCCACCCGGTTTGGCCACGCCCCGTGGCTAACCATTCGTCACATGCCGCACGCGCCACACATGGTACGCTTGCGGGCATCGCAACTCTTGTCGCGTCCACGTCACCGGAGTGCTGTCGATATCCCGCCGGTGCGGCGCTCATTGCTCCCGATGCCACGTTACGTGTCAGGCCGTGTTGCACTTCCACGCACGGCCTTCCGCCTGCTGTTGCCTACGCTGGCCTCGTCGGCCGTCCTGTTCCACGCCACGCCAGCCGATGCCGCGGTCTCCGTGTTGCAGCCGCCGCGTGTCATTGATGCCACTCAGCCGCTCACGCTGACCCTGCTGATCACTGGAGATCGGGACATGCGGCGCTATGCCGTGCCCGACACCCTTGAGGTGTCGGCCTCGGGAGACCTTGTGGCGCCGGCACCCATGACGCTCAAGCGCGTCGGCAAGGGGCCAACCGTCCTGAATCTGCGGCAAGGCGAGCACCAGACCGTCAGCTTCCGTGGGGAATGGCCTGCGACATTGCGTGGAGTGGTCCGCCTGGACATCTCCGGGATCGACGCCGCGCCGGTCCTGATCACGCTGAACCAGGCGCCGGGCGCAAACCCGGCCACCGTTACTGCGCCAGTGGTCGCCGGCACACCGGCCGAACCCAAAGCGGCCGGCGCGCCTGTCAGCGTCGGCCAGGTCACCCCGGTCGTATCGGCCGAGAATGTCCCCGCATCCACTCCGGCGCCAGCCGATCTGCGTGATGCGCAACGGCTTTCCTTCAACGAGCCGATGTACATCATGTTCGGCGCGCACGACGGGGCCAACGCCAAGTTCCAGCTCAGCTTCAAATTCCGGATCTACGAGGGCAAGGACCCGGCGTCGAAGCGCTTCATCGACAACCTCTACTTCGCCTACACGCAGTTCTCGCTATGGGACCTGCACAGCGCCTCGAAGCCGTTCGAGGACACCAACTATCGCCCTAGCCTGTATTACTACCTGTCCGACACGGGCGTGAAGAACAGCGTGATCAGCCGGCTGTCGATCGCTTCGGGCTTCGAGCACGAGTCGAATGGCCGGGCCGGCGCCGATTCGCGCAGCATCAACACGCTGTTCCTCAAGCCGACGATGTACTTTGGCGACCAGAACGACTGGCACTGGCGCGTGGCGCCCAAGGTCTATGCGTACCTGGAGAAAAGCGAGAATGAGGACATCGCGCACTATCGCGGCTACATGGACCTGAACCTGGCCTATGGGAAGCCCGATTCGTGGGAATTCGCCGCCACGCTGCGCAAGGGCACGCGGCAGATGTACGGCAGCGTCGACGCGCAGGCCTCGTACCCGCTCTCTCGCCTGATTCCGGGCACGGCTGGCTACCTGATGCTGGGCTACTTCTATGGCTATGGCGAAAGCCTGCTCAACTACAACCAGAAGACGCCCTGGCAGATCCGCCTGGGTTACGCGCTATCCCGCTAGCGGCTTGCCGCTGGCCTTGAGCCGCGCATTGCCCACGGCCGCCGAGAACTGCCCATGGCCGTGCCAGCCCGTGGCGCGGCCGAGCTTCTTACCCTTGTGGAAGAACATGAACACGGGGATACCATGCAGGCCGAAGCGCCGCCCCAGCTCGGGATGGGCATAGACATTGGCATGCAGCCAGTGCAGGTCGAGCGCGCGAATCGGTTCGGGATTGGCCAGGATCGCCTTCTTGGCCATCTCGCAGTTGAAGCAGTCCACACCCCAGAAGAACACGCAGACCAGATCGTCGCCAGCATTGGCGATCGCCGCGTCGATGTTCTCGCCATCGACTTCGGCCATATCGAGCGCCTCGAACGCGCGGTGATCGAGGTGCGGCTCGTTTCCTTCGGACATTTCGATCCCTCCTGAAACGACAACGCCCGGTGCCAATGGCCCGGGCGTTTCGTACTGCCGTATGCCGACGACTCGCGCTCAGCGCGGCGCCGAGACGGTCACCAGCGCCGGGCGCAGCACGCGGTCGGCAATCATGTAGCCGCGTTGCAGCACGTTGACCACGGTGTTCGGTTCCTGCTCCGACGGCACCATCGAGATGGCCTGGTGGCGATGCGGGTCGAACTTCTCGCCCACCGGGTTCACTTCGACAATGCGGCCACGTTCGAACGCGGCGGTCAGTTGGCGCGCGGTCAGTTCCACACCTTCGCGCAGCTTGCCGAGGTCACCGGTACCGTCGGCCAGCGCGGCCTGCAGGCTGTCCATCACGGGCACGAGGTTATCGGCAAAGCTCTCGATGGCGAACTTGTGAGCCTTGGCCACTTCGTCCTGCGAACGGCGGCGGATGTTCTCGCCCTCCGCCGTGGCGCGCAGGAACATATCGTAGTGTTCCTTGGCCTTGGCTTCCAGTTCGGCCACCTGTTGCGTCAGGCGGACCACCTCGTCGGCACCGGCTTCCGGCGTGCGGGCGGCGTCCTCGGCTGCCTGCGTATTGGGGGTTGGCGTCTGGTTCTGTTCTTCCATGTCGATTCGTATCAAAACAAAAGCACGGCCCGCTCTGGCGGCAGGCCATCGGGTGAGTCGGGTGTCAAACCGGCAAGTCTAGCTGCACTTGGTGTCAGTCCCCGATTTTTCAAGTGTGGAGGTTCAGAGACGCGGAAATACGTCGTTACAAAGCCTTGCTCGATGAAATCGAGCCGTCATTGCTTTGCTGCATCGCACACACTAAGATTCACTTAATAAAAAATGTCAAAAATAACGGGAGCAGAGAGGTGGATCATTTTGGTGCATCCTTCGGAAGGTTCGCCATGCACAAGCTGCCAGTCGTTGCCCTTTGCCTGATTGCCGCGCTCTCGGCCATGACGGTCTTCATCTGCCTGTCCGACACGGTTGCCCCGCGCGACACCGAGTATGGCAGCGGCAAGGCCGTATTCAAGCATTACCTCGTCCAGTACGTCCGCTAACCCGCTACATTACGGCCAGCCGGAGTGCCCCGCCCCCGGCTGGCTGCAACCGTCACCCCTTGAAGTCGTCGATTCTGCGCCGGTCGCGCTTGGTCGGTCGCCCGTGCATCTGCGCCGCCGGCTCGTGCTGGAAGCGCCGCCGTTCCGCGTCTGTCTGTCGCCCGGCCTGACTTTCCTCGGTCTCCGCATAGAGCGTCTGGGCGATCGGCGCCGGCCCGCGTGACGCGGCCACGCCCTTGACCACCACTTCCCAGCGCTGCTGATGCGCCTCCAGTATCACGGTGTCGCCCGGCTTGACCTCGCGCGAGTTCTTGCAGGGCTGCCCGTTGACACTCACGCGCCCCCGCTCCACCGCCTCGGCAGCCAGCGAGCGCGTCTTGAAGAAGCGCGCGCACCAGAGCCATTTGTCGATGCGCAGCCGCGCATCGGGTTCGAAATCGACTTGCATGATTACCGTCCGTTACTGCCCGTGACCGCCGTCACAGGCTCAGGCTCCCGCGCCGCGCGCCTGAGCGCGGGAGCGTCTTGCTTCCAGTTCGTGGGGATGTGGAACATTGAGCGGCCACCCCTGCAGATGCTGCAACGCAATATCCGCCAATCCGGCGATCCAGGCCTCGGCATCGTTGAGGCACGGGATGAAATGGAAATCCTGGCCGCCGGCCACGCGGAATTCCGACTGCCCCTCCATCGCGATCTCCTCGAGCGTCTCGATGCAGTCGGCGGGAAAGCCGGGACAGAACACGTCCACGCGCTGCGTCCCGACCTTGCCCAGTTCGGCCAGCGTCGGCGCTGTATAGGGCTGCAACCACTCCGCCTTGCCAAAACGAGACTGAAACGTCACCTGATACTGGCCGGGCTGCAAGCCCAGCGCCTCGCCGAGCAGACGACCGGTCTTCAGACACTCGCAGTGATAGGGATCACCGAGGTCCAGCAACCGGCGCGGAAGGCCGTGGAACGACAGGATCAGCTTGTCACCGCGCGCGAAATCCGGCTTGCCATGCTGGGCCCAATAGCCGCCCACCTGCTTGTGCAGCGCAGAGATATACGCCGGGTGATCGTGGAAATGCTTGATCAGCCGTAACTCGGGCTGGTTGCGCCACGCCGACAGGACACGAAATGCCTCGTCGAAGGCGGTGGCCGTGGTCGTGCCGGAGAACTGCGGATACAGCGGCAGCAACAGGATCTGTTCGGTACCCTGCCGGCGCAGCGCTTCCATGACCGATTCGATCGACGGATTGCCATAGCGCATCGCGCAGGCCACCGTTACGTCGTGACCTTGCTGCTGCATCAACAGTTGCAGCGCATGAGCCTGACGCTCTGTATACACAAGTAGCGGCGACCCGGTCATATGCGCCTCGCGCAGCCAGATCGACTCGTACTTCATGGCCGACGCCCGCGAGCGGAACGGCAGGATCAGCCCGTGCAGGATCGGCAGCCAGGCCAGGCGCGGGATCTCTACCACGCGCGGGTCGGACAGGAACGCCTTCAGGTAGCGCCCCACCGCCTTAGGCGTGGGCGCGTCCGGGGTGCCGAGGTTGATCAGCAGGATCGCGGTGCGCGGCGGCTGGCCGTGCTGGTGTGCCGGTTCAGGCGAAAACGTCATAGGGTTTCCGTTGGGACTGCCGGGGGCGCTGGCGAATCAGGGGCCGGCCGCAAGCCGTTGCAGGCGGCCGACTCAGGACAGACACGTCCACCGTGTCAATAGTTCGTGGCTCAGCTCTGGCTGAGCGCGCTGGACAGGAGCCGCGCGGTGATATCGACGATCGGGATCACCCGTTCGTAGGCCATCCGCGTGGGGCCGATCACGCCCAGGGTGCCAACGATCTGGCCATCCACCCCGTATGGCGCGGTGATCACGGCCATGTCCTCGATCGGCACAAGCTGGCTTTCGCCGCCGATGAAGATCTGCACGCCCTGCGCGTGACTCGACACATCGAGCAGCTGCAGCAGGCTCGTCTTGTGCTCGAACACGTCGAACAGGCGACGCAGCTTGTCCATGCTCGACGACAGGTCTTCCACTTCCAGCAGCTTGCGCTCGCCTGAGATGAACACCTGCTCGTTGTCCTCGGCCATCGCGCTGCTGCCCGCCTCGACCGCCGCCTGCATCAGCGCGGACATGTCGCGGCGCAGGTCCTGCAACTCCACGCGCAGGTGGTCGCGCACGGCGTCGAAACTCATGCCCGCATAGTGCGAGTTGAAGAAATTCGCCGCCTCGATGAGCTGGCCCGGCGTGTACGCCAGGTCGGTCTGGATGATCCGATTCTGCACATCCCCTTCCGGGCTGACGATGATCAGCAGGATGCGCTTGTCAGACAACCGCATGAATTCCACCTGCCGGAACGATTGCGCGCGCCGTGGCGTCATCACCACGCCGGCGAAATGAGAAAGATTCGAAAGCGTATGCGCCGCCGCCGTGATCATCCGCTGCGGCCCGAACTGCTGGCCACCCAGTTGACCCTGGATCTGGCCAGTCAGCTCAGCCAGTTCGGCACTGAACTCCGGCGCGCGCTCCAGCGGGCGCGCCGTCAGCATTGTGTCGACGAACAGCCGGTACCCGCGCGGCGTGGGGATTCGGCCAGCCGAGGTATGTGGGCTGGCGATGAAACCCATCTCCTCGAGGTCCGACATCACGTTGCGGATGGTGGCCGGCGAGAGATCAAGCCCCGAGAACTTCGACAGGGTGCGCGAGCCCACGGGCTGCCCCTCGACGATGTATCGCTCGATCAGGGTCTTGAGAAGCTTTTTTGAACGTTCGTCCATGATGCCCCGATTTTAATCAAACTTTGGCGGTTCAGGCGTCACCTGGAGCGGCGGCGGCCCAGTGCTGACAACGATCATGCCGGTATGGTCTAATCCCGGCATGTCTGCCCCCCACAAGACCGGCGCCGCGCGCCCCCCGTTCAAGACTGTAGCCCTGGTGGGCCGACACTCGACCGCTGGCATCGAAGGTCCGCTGGAAGAGCTCGCATCTTGCATCTCCCGTAACGGACAGGATGTGGTGTTCGAACGCGAAACCGCAATGGCTACCGGGCTGACAGGTTACCCGGTGCTGACCCCCGACGAGATCGGCCGCGAAGCCGATGTGGCGGTGGTGCTGGGCGGCGACGGCACGCTGCTCGGGCTGGCCCGCCAGCTGGCCGGGCACGATGTGCCCGTGATCGGCGTCAACCACGGCCGACTGGGCTTCATGACCGACATCCCGCTCGATGCCATCTCCACGGCACTGCCAGAGATGCTTTCCGGCCGGTACGAGGCCGAAACCCGGATGCTGCTGGAGTCGCGCGTGATCCGCGACGACTCGGTGATTTTCTCCGCGCTGGCGTTCAACGATGTGGTGGTGAACCGCTCGGGGATCTCCGGCATGGTCGAACTGGCGGTCTCGGTCGACGGCTATTTCATGTACAACCAGCGTTCGGACGGCCTGATCGTCTCCACGCCGACCGGCTCCACCGCCTACGCGCTGGCAGCGGGGGGCCCGATCCTGCACCCGACGCTGTCCGGCCTGGTGCTGGTGCCGATCGCGCCGCACGCGCTGTCGAACCGGCCCATCGTGCTGCCGTACGACGCCGAGGTCACGATCGAAGTGGCCAGCGCGCGCGATGTCAGCGTCAACTTCGACATGCAGGCGCTGGCCTCGCTGCTGCCCGGCGACCGCATCGTGGTACGCCGTTCGGCCAAGACCATCAACCTGCTGCACCCGGTGGGGTATAACTACTACGCCACACTGCGCAAGAAGCTGCACTGGCACGAGTATCCGACTGAAGACAACCGGCTCTGATCCACAGGCACCTCAACGTTCCGCCGTTATCCTCGTTACCCGCCCTTACCGCCCTTACCGCCCTTACCGCCCTTACCCGCCACCGCTCACCGCCCACGATGCTGCGCAGCCTATCGATCCGCGACTTCGTCATCGTCGACACGCTCGACCTCGACTTCTCCGCCGGCTTTACCGTCTTCACGGGTGAAACCGGCGCGGGCAAGTCGATCCTCATCGACGCGCTCGCCCTGGTGCTGGGTGAACGGGCCGACGCAGGCGTGGTCCGCGAAGGCGCGGCACGTGCCAGCATCAGTGCCACCTTCCACACCCACCCAGCGCTGGATGCGTGGCTGGCCGAGCGCGAACTGTCGAGCGACATGGAAGACGACGACGGCGGCACCGTGCTGCTGCGCCGGACTGTCGACGCCAGCGGCCGCAGCAAGGCCTTCATCAATGGCGCCGCGGCAACGCTGGCGCAGTTGCGCGAGGTGGGCGACCAGCTCGTCGATATCCACGGCCAGCACGCGCACCAGTTGCTGCTGCGTCCGGATGCCCAACGCCAGTTGTTCGACGCCCACGCAGGCCTGACCGAACAATCCGCCGCCGTGGCCGAGGCCTGGCGTGTGTGGCGCGCCTGCGTCAAGCAACGCGAGGCGGTGGAGCACCAGTCGCGCGAGATGCAGCTCGAACGGGAGCGGCTCGAATGGCAGGTCGGCGAACTGGACAAGCTCGCGCCGCAGCCAGGTGAATGGGAAGAGATCCAGGGCGAATACAACCGCCTGTCGCACGCGGCGGGCCTGATCGACGGCGGCCGCGCCGCGCTCGACGCACTATCCGAATCGGACGGCGCAGTGACCTCCGTGCTCAACGGCGTGGTGCACCGACTCCAGCAACTGGCCGATGTCGACGCGGGCCTGCGCGACGTGCTGGCCGCGCTCGAGCCGGCGCTGGTGCAGGTCGAGGAAGCCGCGCACTCCCTGAACCGCTATGTCGACCGGCTCGAACTCGATCCGGAACGGCTGCAGGCCGTGGAAGAGCGCATGCAGGCGCTGCACGCCACCGCCCGCAAGTATCGTCTGCCGCCCGAACAGCTATCCGACGAGTTGCTGGCCCGCCGCCAGCAACTTGACGACCTCCAGGCCGCCCAGGACATCAACAAGGTGCTGGCGCGCGAAGCCGCGTCGCGCGCTGCCTACCTGACCCTCGCCCAGCATCTGTCGGGGGCGCGCAAGGTGGCAGCCGAAGCCTTGTCCGCCGCCGTTACCAATGCGATGCAGGGCCTGTCGATGGCCGGCGGCACGTTCGCCGTGGCATTGCATCCGCTAGAGGAAGGCCAGAGCCACGGGCTCGAGCAGATCGAGTTCCTGGTCGCGGGCCACGCCGGCGTGAGCCCCAGGCCGCTCGCCCGCGTGGCATCGGGTGGCGAACTGGCGCGGATCAGCCTGGCGATTTCGGTCATCACAAGCGAGGCGGCGCCCACGCCAACGCTGATCTTCGACGAAGTGGACACGGGTATCGGCGGCGCGGTAGCCGAGGTGGTCGGACGCCGCCTGCAGGAGCTCGGACGCTCGCGACAGGTACTCTGCGTCACGCACCTGCCACAGGTGGCGGCGCAGGCCGGGACCCACCTGCTGGTCAGCAAGGAAACCAGCAAGGATGACAAAAAGGCCGGAGGCGACAATGGCGGCCCGGTGACGCGATCACGCATCCGGACACTTGATACAGATGGTCGCGTCCAGGAAACCGCGCGTATGCTTGGGGGTACCACGGTCACTGCCACGACCATGCAACATGCCGAGGAAATGCTGGCGCAAGGCACCCAGGCGGCCCAGGCGGCCAACTCGCCGCGCGAAAGCAGTGGCAAGCGCCCGCGCCGCGCGGCCGGCTGATTCCGGCACGCCGAACCACACAGGAGTTTCAAACCGATGACCCATGGCAAGTCGCCATCGCTCCACCGCCGCGTCGTCGCGGCCACCTTTGCCGCGCTGGCTGTGACGGCAGTGTCGGGCTGCGCCTCGGAATCGAAGTCATTTGCGCCGCCGCGCGGCAGCATTACGGACGACCGCGCGATCGGGGACATCCTCGTCAAGTTCACGCCGCCGGATGTGACAACCTCGGAAGACGCCGGCAAGCTGCTGGCAGCGATCGAGGGGCCGGTGCGCTATGTGGTCAAACGCCCGATGTCAGGAGGGGTCTGGCTGGTCACCGCGATCACGAAATCCCCCGACATCACCGCCGACCAGGCAGTCGCCACGCTGCAGGCCGCGCCGCGCGTGGAATCGGCAACGCCCGACCGCATGTTGAAGCCGCACCGCTCCATGCCGGGTGGCCGCGACATGCCCCAGCAATAAGTATCAGCATCGCCTAATCTGAGAGCCGAGTACCTCAGCAGTTCGCATCGCCGGTTGCCTCGACAAGCTCTAGCCGACAAAGCCCCTTAAGGAGCGATGATGCCGTACAGGTTGCTGAAGTCCTGGCTCACGTCCGCCGCGCCAGCCGCGCTGGTTGTCATCGGCGCAGCCCTCGCCCACGCTCCTGCCGCCCATGCCGATACCGGCACGGCAGCGCGTACCGCCCCGGTCTACACCGGCAACTACATCGTGCGATGGCGCGACGGCAGCCAGACCGTCGATACCCCCACGGACACCACCCGGATGCGCCAGGTGGCCTCCAGCACGGGGCTCGGCCTATCCGTCAAGCGTCCGATGTCCGGCGCGATGCAGTTGCTGACGGTAAAGGACAGTCGTGGCGACGATCCCGAGATTGTCGCAAAGCGGCTGCGCAACGACCCACGCATCGCCGACGCCGTGCCGGATCGCTGGCTGCGGTTGCATGACACCATTCCGAACGACCCCGAGTTCGCCACCAACCAGACGTATCTTGGCCCGCCATCGCAGGTAGTTGGCGGCGTCAACCTGCCGAAGGCGTGGGACCGCACGCGCGGCAGTAGCAGCGTCGTGATCGCGGTGGTCGACACCGGGTATCTGCCCCACCCCGATCTGGCCAGCCGGATAATCGCCGGCTACAACTTCGTATCGACGAACGGCGCGACGCGCAGCGGCGACGCCACGGACCCCGGTGACTACGTCCCATCCGGCGTCACCTGCCCGGACGGCTCCGCCGGCCCACAGGCCAGCACCTGGCACGGCACACGCGTGGCCGGCACGCTGGGCGCGTTGACCAACAACGGCCTCGGCATCGCCGGCGTGGACTGGTCGGCACGGATTCAGCCTGTGCGGGTATCGGGACGCTGCGGCGCGCTGCTGTCCGACACCGTCGACGGCATGCGCTGGGCCGGCGGCCTGAGCGTGCCAAATGTACCGGCCAACCCGACCCCGGCGCGGGTGATCAATATCAGCCTGGGTGGCGGCACGTGCTCGACGATTGAACAACAGGCAATCAACGATCTCAATGCAGCGGGCGTGGTGGTGGTGGCTGCCGCCGGCAACTCGGCCGGTGCCGTGGAAGCCCCCGCCGACTGCTCCGGCGTGGTCGCCGTGACCGCGCACGCGAACGATGGCGAGAACGCGAGCTACGCCAACTTCGGGACCCAGGTAACGCTGAGCGCGCCCGGCGGCGGCTGCGGCAACTCGAAGGTCGGCACCATCGCGGGTCAGCCAGTCTGCACGGCGGTGGGCGGCCAGTCATACATCCGGACGCTCTCGAACGATGGCGCGACGACCATCGGCAACTACACGATCGTCAGTTCTCAAGGCACGAGCTTCGCGACACCGATGGTGTCGGGCGTCGTCGCATTGATGTTCGCGGTGAATGGCGCACTGACGCCGGCCCAGGTCACGACTGCCCTGCAGAGTTCGGCACGTCCGCACCCGGCCAACACGTTCTGCACCACCGGCAGCAATGTCGGCAAATGTGGCGCCGGACTGCTGGATGCCGATGCCGCATTGGCGGCGGCGATTAGCGCGCCGGCCGGTTCCTCATCGACATCGACTGGCGGCAGTGGCTCCGGCAGCAGCGGGGGCGGGGGCGGTGGGGGCGGCGCGATGGTGCCGTGGAGCGCTGCCTTGTTGCTGGTGATGGGTGTGATGGGGTTCGCGATACGGAGGCGGGTGGGAGTGAAGCGGGCATAACCGCATAGCGGGCGCCTGCCCTTTGGCCCTGCCCCTTCCCCTTTCCTGCTAGCGGGGTCGGGGCAGAGCACCGCGGGAGTATCAAGATCGAAGGCTGGCGATTTGCGCCGCTCGCCGGCTGGCTGGAAGGGCGATAACCGCTCAACTATCCTTCACGCTTCCCACGCGCCCCCCACCATTCCTGCAGCAACCAGCAGCCCAATCCCGCCACAGCGCCCGCCGCGTGCGCGCCGCGCACCACGCCGAACCCCCACGACGGATCGAACACCACGGCCGCGAGCCACGATTGTTCGAGCCAGACCTTGCCCAGCACGATCACGCACGTCACCACGCCGATCAGGCGCGACCAGCCGGGTGCCTGCAGCAGCCGCAACGCCGTCCATAGCGCAAGCCCGTGTGTAGCCCCGGACAACCCGCCATACCAACCTACCGCCGGCATCGCGAGCAACGCCAACTGGGCGGCCAGTCCGCAGACCACCAGCACCGTCAGCGACTCACGCACCCGCGCCTCGCGCCCGGCGAGCAGCATGAGCCCGGCGGTGGCGGCAACATCGGAGAGATAGTGTCTGGTGTCGAGGTGCACCCACATCGCGGTGACCAGGCGCCACCATTGACCCTCCGTCCGCACGGCATCGCGCAAATAGAGGCCGTGCGCGTGCATCCACGGCACGAACGTGAACAACGCGGCCAGCGCCGCCACACCCGCCACTGCGGCGAGCATGGCCGGCCAGCCCGGCAAGGCGCGCTCAGCCTTCACCAAATACCGCGCGCCACAGGGTGCGCACCTGCGTGGCCTGTTCGCGCACACTCTCCGGTGGCACCCGCGCCTGGTCGAACCCATCGAGCCGCAGCTTGTGCTGGCGCGCGCGGAACAGCCGGTACGCGTCGCCCACGGCCTGCGCGAGACTGGCGTCGATCAGGTTCAGCACGCCCGCCATACGCAGCAGCGCGATGTTGCCGGCATTGCGGGTCAGTTCCGGATGCGCGCCGCTGTGCAGCAGCACCAGATACTGCACGGCGAACTCGATATCGACCATGCCGCCGCGATCATGCTTGAGGTCGAACAGGTCGGTCGGGTTCGGATGCCCCTCCGCCACCTTGGCGCGCATCTCGACGATCTCGCCGCGCAGCGCGGCACCATCGCGCGGCTGGCGCAGGATCTCTTCGCGAAGATCCTCGAAACGGGCGCCGATTTCCGGGGCGCCAGCGCAGAAGCGCGCGCGCGTCAGGGCCTGGTGTTCCCAGACCCATGCGGCGTTGTCACCCTCGCGCAACTGATAGCGTCGGAACGCGTCGAAGCTGGTCACCAGCAACCCGGCCGCGCCGTTTGGCCGCAGACGCGTGTCCACGTCGAACAACATGCCCGCCGCGGTATGGCTGGTCAGCCAGGTGATCAGGCGGCGCGCGTAGGCCGCATAGACGTCGGGCGCACGTTCGTGATCGTCGTCGTAGAGGAAGATCAGGTCCAGATCGGACGCGTACCCCAACTCCTTGCCGCCGAGCCGGCCATAGGCGATTACCGCGAAACGCGGGGTGTCGCAGTGACGCGTCGGCAACTGGCGCCACACGGCCTGAAGCGTGACGTCGAGCATCGCATCCGCCAGATCGGAAAGACGGTCGGCCACCTGCTCGACGGTGAGCATCCCCTGCAGATCCTGCAACAGGATGCGGAACGTTTCGGCATGGTGCTCGCGACGCAGGATATCCATCTGCGCCTCGATCTGGCCGTCCGACGCCTGCAGCCGTTCGCTCAGCCGCGCGCGGAAAGCAGGCCAGTCCGGCGCTCCGGCCAGCGCGTCGGCATCGAGCAGTTCGTCGAGCAGTTGCGGGTGGCGCGTCAGGTAGGTCGCGGCCCAGCGCGATGCGTGCAGCGTCTGCGCGACGCGGTCCATTGCCTGCGGATACTCCGACAGTAGCGACAGATAAGACGCCCGCCGGCTGATCGCATCGAGAAAATCGAGAAAGCGCGCGATCGTGCTGTCCGAATCGTCCTGCTTGGCCGCGAGATCGAGCGCCCGGTTGACGAGCTGGTCGAAGCGCGAGCGGCTGGTTTCGGACAACGCGCGATAACGCATCGACGTGGCGATCGCGCGGAGCCGGTCGTACAGGCCCGTGCAGTCGCTAAAGCCCGCGGCCTGCAGGCGCTGGCATGGTGACGATTCGGGATCGGTCTCCTCGCCGTCACCCGGGGTGTCCTGCGAGGCGCGGGAGCTCTGCTCCTCACGCACCAGCGCGGGCCACAGCGCCTCGCACTCCGGCGTATCGGGACTGGTGAACGTCGCCTCGAACTGCTGCGCCACGGGGTCCATCAGCGCGTTCATCTGCGCGACCAGCGCCTCCCAGTCGCCATAGCCCATCATTTGCGCCACGGCGACGCGCTCTTCGTCCGACGTCGGCAGGTGATGCGTCTGGGCGTCGTCGCGATACTGGAGCCTGTGCTCGAGCTGGCGCAGGAAGCGGTAGGCATCGGCAAGCTGCAGTGCCTGCCCAGCGGGCAACAGGTTGCGTTCCAGCGCCACGTCGAGCACCTCGAGCGTGGGCCGCACCCGCAGCGCGGGGTCCTGCCCACCGCGAATCAACTGGAACACCTGCGCCATGAACTCGATTTCGCGAATGCCGCCACGACCGAGCTTGATATTGAACGAGCGCTGGTTCACACCGTGCCCGGCCAGACCACCGCTGCGCTTGGCCGCTTCGGCGCGAATCTGGGCATGGAGCGATCGGATCGCCGCGATCACGCCGTAGTCGAGGTAACGGCGGAACACGAACGGCGTGGTCAGGCGCGAGAGCATGGACGCGACACGTTCGGCGTGCGGCGTATCGCAGGCCGACACCACACGCCCCTTGATCCAGGCATAGCGCTCCCACTCGCGGCCCTGCACCACCAGGTATTCCTCGAGCATCCCGAAGCTGCAGACGAGCGGCCCCGCGTCGCCATTGGGCCGCAGGCGCATATCGACGCGGAAGACGTAGCCATCAGCCGTGACCTCGGACAGCAACGTGATCAGCCGGCGGCCAAGGCGAATGAAATACTCGTGATTGGACAGGCTGCGCGATCCGCCCTGCGTCTCGCCATCCTCGTCATAGAGGAAGATCAGGTCGATGTCGGACGAGACGTTCAGTTCGCGCCCGCCGAGCTTGCCCATGCCGACGACCACCAGTTCCTGCGCCTCGCCGCTCTGCTCGCCGATGGGGCGTCCGTAGGTCGCGCCGAGGTCCGCGCCGAGCACGCGCAGGCCGAACTGGATCGCCAGCTCCGCCAGGTCCGTCATCGCGCCGGTGATCTCCGCCAACGTGGCCAGACCACGCAGATCGCGCTCGATCAGCACGCACATGACCTCGGCACGCAACCGGCGCAGTGCCTGGCCCGCGGCGGCCTCCGCATCGGCGGACGGCGCGACCAGCGCCTGCAGCCGCGACTCCATCCATGCACGGGACACCGGCGTCGCGGCGGCCTCGCCGACGATTGCCGGCAGGCCCGGGCGTGCCGCGAGCACCCGGCGTGCGTAATGAGAGTACGCAGCCGAGTACAATACGTGGCCTTCGCAATCTGCGGCGGCAAGTCCCTGAGCCGCGATCGTGGCATAGGCCCCCTGGGCCATGTTGCCGATCGGACCGGCCTCGCCGGGCAATGTCACATTCGAAGTGGTTCCTGCGCCATCCGCCATGCGCTGCAGGTCAGTCGAAGCCGGGGCATTGCCCTCGGCGGAACTCGTCGGATCAGGGACAGTCATTCCAGTTACTTTTTGCAATTTCGCAGCAGGCGCCGTGACAACACGCGGCATTCGCGTGCGCACCACTTTGGAGAGCGGCTAGTATTGTCGGATAATCTGCCCATGTCCAGCCGCCCTACCGCTCCACACGACGGTTCCGCATCTCCACGCGCGGGTGGCGAAGACCAAGCCGCGCTTGCCGTTGCTCCCCGGAGTTCGATGCCCACATCTGGCGCTGGCCGCCGGGCGGCGGCGTTCGTCCGCGCCACGCTGCGCGGGCTCTGGCTCGGATTGTGGACCGCCATCCGCCATCCAGTCTGGCCGCGACTCTGGCGGATGATCGTGCGCATCGTGGCGGCGCTGCTCGCACTGGCGATCGTCGCCGTGCTGCTGATCCGCTTCGTGCTCTGGCCGCAGGCCCACACCGCGCGCGAATGGCTCGAACACCAAGGGTCGACCGCGCTCTCCGCGCGCCTCACTATTGGCGAACTCGACACCTATTGGGATGGCTGGCATCCGGCGTTCCGCGCCCGCGACGTACGCGCGGTGGACGCGCAGCAGCGCGTGCTGCTGACCGCCGGGTCGCTCGACGGCAAACTGTCGTGGCAATCGGTGCCGACGATGGCGCTGCAGTTCGTCAGCCTGACGGCCGACCGTACCGATGTGCTGATCCGGCGCACCCCCGAAGGCAAGTTGCTGGTTGCCGGTGTGCCTGTGGAAACACAAAAGACCGGCGCGCAGGACGATCCGTTCCTGCACTGGCTGCTGTCCCAGGGGCGCATCGACCTGGTCAGCGGTAACCTGCGCTGGCTGGACGAGAAGGCCCGGCTGCCTCAGCTCGACGTGGCGGACATCCACTTCACCACCGAGCGCGATGGCGCCCAGCACATTGTGCGGCTCGAGGCGCGCAGCGCCGCGCTGGCGCCGCGACCGCTGGTATTCCAGGCCAACCTGCGCCACGACTACCTGCACGGCACGGGCAACTGGCAGCACTGGACCGGTCAGGCAAGCTGGGCCTTCAACCAGCTCGAATTGCCGGTCGTGCAGCGCTACCTGGCCATCTTCGACAGCGTGCAGGATGGCGTCTTCAGCACCGACGGCACCGTCGACTTCCGTGGCGGACAGGTACAGCGCAGCCAGATGCGGCTGCGTGCATCTGGCGTCGACCTGCATCTGGCTGGGGCGCCGGAGCCACTCAAGCTGGCCAACGCCCAGGCCCTGCTACTGCATAAGAGCGACCGCAACGGCAACCACCAGCTGACCATCGACACCCTGCTCTGGCAGGCCGAGCCGCAGGCGGGCCCGCCGTCCAACGCGGACGCGACGTGGCGCGAAGGGATGCGCAAGGTGACGATCGACTGGAACCGTGACAGCTCCGGTCAGTTACGCAAGTTCGCACTGCGGGCGCCGACTTTCGACCTCAACACGCTGCGCGCGCTGGCCACGTCGATGCCGCTGGACACCGCCGTGCTACGCCAGCTCCGCGCGTTGCAGCCGGCGGGCCATATCGACAATCTCGACGTCGCGTGGTCGCGCGACCGCGCCGGCATGCTGTCACGTACCCCTGGCACCCAGCACTACAACGTGCAGGGCACACTGCGCAACGTTTCCGTGAATGGCCAGCCCGCCGTGCCGGCCGTGGATGCGGACGGCCTCCCGCGCGCCGGCACGCCCGGCTTCAGCCAGCTCTCGGGCAGCTTCAACTTCGACGACAAGCAGGGCGTGGCGAGGGTCGACACTACCGGCGGCGCCCTGATCTTCCCGGGTGTGTTCGAGGATCCACGCCTGCCGTTCGACACGCTGCGCGGCGAAGTGCGCTGGACGCACGAGGGTGACAAGCTCGTGGTCCGTACCGATGGTATCCAGTTCGCCAACACCGATACCGCCGGCACGGTGCGCGGCACCTGGCGCCAGGGAGGCGACAGCCACGCCGGCGTGGCCGATCTGACAGGCGAACTCGAGCGCGCCCAGGCCAACCGTGTCCCGCGCTACATGCCGCTCACGCTGCCAGCCACCCGCCACTATCTGGCGGGCGCGCTGGTCGGCGGCGAAGCGCACGACGTCAAGTTTCTGGTCAAGGGCGACCTCACTCACTTCCCGTTCCATCCGCCGCTGGCCAAGGCTGGCGACTTCCGCGTGGAAGTGCCGGTGCGCCACGTGAACTACCAGATCGCACCAGACGAAACCGGCCCCAACGGCGCAAGCGGGCAAAAGGCCGGCACGGCATGGCCCGAATTCACGGACATCGAAGGCATGGTGATGTTCGAACGCGGCAGCATGTCGTTCCTGGCGAAGCGCGCGGGCGTGGCGGGTATCCAGGGCGTAACCCTGCGCGACGTGAGCGGGCGTATCGACGACATGGGTGACCACGGTCACCTGCTGGTCGACGGCAGCGCCAGCGGCCCGGTGCAGAGCTTCCTGCGCTTCGTGGCTACCAGCCCGGTCAAGGAGTGGACGGCCAACGTCACCGAGACGTCGCACGCGCCGGGCAATGGCGAGCTCAAGCTCAAACTGGACCTGCCGCTCAATCACGCGGCGGGTTCTAAGGTCAACGGCGAATTCCGCTTCCCCGGCAACGACGTGACCTTGTTCCCGGAACTGCCAACGCTCTACGGCGCCACCGGCGCGGTGGCCTTCGACGAACACGGCTTCCGACTCGACAACGTGCGTGGCCGATTTGTCGGTGGCGAGACTCGCCTCGGCGGCGGCACGCAGCCAGACGGCACCACACGTGTGACAGTCAGCGGCACGGCCACGGCCCAGGGCCTGCGCGAGGCGCTCGGTACGGAAATGTCAGCCCTCGGCAGCCGCATCGACGGGACCACCGCCTATAGCGCCGTGGTCGGCGTTCACGACAAGCATCTGCAGGTGGAGGTGGCATCCAACCTCAACGGACTCGCTCTGGACCTGCCAGCGCCGCTGGCCAAGACCGCCGCGCAGGACATGCCACTGCGCTTCGACCTACGACCGTCGACCGCGCCCGGCCGCGCGGGCCTGGACGAAGTCACCGTGCAACTCGGCAATGCGGCCAGCGCGCGCTATGTGCTACGCCGTGGCGGCGATGCGCTGGAAGTCCTGTCCGGCGGCATCGGCCTTGGGCAACCGGCGCCTCAGCCTGCAAGCGGCATCACGGTGGCGATGACCACGGACCGGCTCAATGTCGATGCCTGGCGCGCCTTGCTCAGCGGCCCGGATAACAAAGGCGGCGACAAACCCGCCGGTGACATAGGACGCTCGTCCCCATTCCTGCCCGATCGCATGACGGTGCGCGCCAAGGTGCTCGATGCGTTCGGCCGCAGTCTCGATGACGTTTCGCTCGATGCCGGCCGGGAGCGCGGCGACGGCGGCTGGAACATGCAGATCAATTCGCGCCAGATCGCCGGCACCGGACAGTGGCGCCGCAACGCGAGCAATCCGTCCGGGATGCTCACCGTGCGGCTCGCGCATCTGGACATCCCCGACGCCACCGATGACGGCCACATGACCGAAGCCATCACGCGCAGCGTCGAGGAAATGCCGGCGCTCGACCTGAGCGTCGACAGGTTCGTCCTGCACGGCCGGGAATTCGGCAAGCTCGAGGTCAAGGCCCATACGAGCCATGACGACAACCAGCCGGTCTGGACGCTCGACAGCCTGACCATCGAACAGCCGGGCGCCAAGCTCACCGGCAATGGCTCCTGGCGCCTGCCAAGGCGCTTGCGTGAAGCGGCGGCTCAAGGCGATGCTTCCTCGACCGAAGGCCGCCGCACGCTGCTGAACTTCAAGCTCGACATCCGCAACGGAGGCGACGTGCTCGAACGCATGGGCCTGCCCCACACGCTGCGCGACGGCAAGGGCACGTTCGAGGGTCGCATCGCCTGGCGCGGCTCGCCGATGTCGATCGACTACCCCACGCTTTCGGGTCGCCTGAAACTGAATATCGAGAACGGCCAGATCCTGAGCGTCGACCCGGGCGCCGCGCGGCTGCTCGGCGTGCTGAGCCTGCAAAGCCTGCTGCGTTTCGCCACGCTGGACTTCCGCTCGCTCTCGAGCCGGGGGATGGTGTTCGACAGCCTCAACGGCACCGGCACGATCGAAAACGGCGTGGGCAAGATCGAAGAGTTCAAGTTCAAGAGTGGCCAGGCCATGGCCTCGATGTCTGGCACGGCGGACCTGTTGCACGAGACGCAGGACCTGGAAGTGGCCGTGACGCCGCGCATCAACGCCACCACCACGTCGGTGGCCGCCGCGTTCATCAATCCGGTGCTGGGCATCGGCACGCTGGCCGCCCAGTTGATGTTCGCCGACGAGATCTCGAAGGTGTTCACGCAGCATTACCGCGTGTCCGGATCGTGGGCCGACCCCAAGGTCACGAAAGTGGAAGACAATAAGCCGCAACCGCCGATCCAGGAGCGTTCCGGCGCCTATCCGCGCTGAAGCCCCTGCTCCAGAGAAGGAAGCCAAGATGACTGCCACTGCCCCGATGCGCGTTGCCGCCATCCAGACCGTCACCGGCATCACGCTCGACGACAACCTCGCGCGTGCCGATGCGCTGATCGCCGAGGCCGCGCGCGGCGGCGCCGAACTGGTGCTGCTGCCCGAGTACTTCTGCATGATGGGCCGTCACGAGACCGACAAGGTCGCCATCCGCGAACAGGATGGCGACGGTCCGGTGCAGAGCTTCCTGGCCGATGCCGCGCGGCGTCATCGCGTCTGGCTCGTGGGCGGCACACTGCCGATGTGGTGCAACGACGATGCGCGCGTCTACAACACGTCGCTCGCCTTCGATCCGCATGGCCGCCGCGTGGCGCGCTACGACAAGATCCACCTGTTCGGCTTCACCAAGGGCACCGAGAGCTACGACGAATCGCGCACGATCCTGGCCGGCAAGACGCCGGTGGCCTTCGATGCGCCGTGCGGACGGGTGGCGATGTCGGTCTGCTACGACCTGCGCTTTCCGGAGCTCTATCGCGGACTGGCGGGCAAGAATGACGTCAGCCTGATCCTGATGCCGGCGGCTTTCACCTACACCACGGGCCAGGCTCACTGGGAGATCCTGCTGCGCGCCCGCGCGATCGAAAACCAGTGCTATGTGCTGGCCGCGGCACAAGGCGGCAAGCACGAAAATGGCCGCCGCACCTGGGGTCACTCGATGCTGGTGGACCCGTGGGGCGAGTTGATGGGCGTGTTGCCCGAGGGTGAAGGCGTGGTGTCGGGTACGGTCGACCCGGCTCGTCTTGCCGAAGTGCGTCAGAACCTGCCGGCACTGCGTCACCGCGTGCTGTAGGATTGACGGAAATTCACATTGCAGGCCGCCGTGGCAGACCGCCACGGGGTATCGAAAAGGACAATCATGAACGCCGGCGATCTCGGAATCCGCAACCTGGCCACTGCCCAGCAACTGCTGCTGGCGCCGTACGGGCTCGATGAAGCCAAGCTCCAGCGCGTGCTGGCCGACATCTTCACCCACAAGGTCGACTACGCCGACCTGTATTTCCAGCACACCCGCAACGAAGCCTGGAGCCTCGAGGAAGGCATCGTCAAGTCGGGTAGCTTCAGCATCGACCAGGGCGTTGGCGTGCGCGCCGTCTCGGGCGACAAGACCGCCTTCGCATACTCCGACGACATCAGCCTGCCGGCCCTGAGCCAGGCCGCCGCGGCTACCCGCACGATCGGCAAGAGCGGCGGCGGGCGCGTCAAGGTGGCGGGCTCGCTCGCCTCGCACACGGGCCGCAACCTCTACGCACCGAACGATCCGCTCGACTCGATGACCGCCACCGAGAAAGTGGCGCTGCTCGAGAAGATCGAAAAGCTGGCACGCGCCAAGGATCCGCGCGTGGTGCAGGTCATGGCCGGCCTTGCCGGAGAATACGACGTGGTGCTGGTGGCGCGCAGCGACGGCGTGATCGCCGCCGACGTGCGTCCGCTGGTGCGCGTGTCCGTGACCGTCATCGCCGAACAGAACGGTCGGCGCGAGATCGGCTCCTCGGGCGGCGGCGGCCGCTATGCCTACGGGTACTTTACCGACGACCTGCTGCGCAAATACGTGGACGAAGCGGTGTCGTCGGCACTGGTCAACCTGGAGGCGCGTCCCGCCCCGGCTGGCGCGATGACCGTGGTGCTCGGGCCGGGCTGGCCCGGCGTGCTGCTGCACGAGGCCGTGGGCCACGGCCTGGAGGGCGACTTCAACCGCAAGGGTTCCTCGGCGTTTGCCGGCCGCATGGGAGAGCGCGTGGCGGCCAAGGGGGTGACCGTGGTCGACGACGGCACCATCGCCAATCGCCGCGGATCGCTGAACCTCGATGACGAAGGCAACCCCACGCAGTGCACCACGCTGATCGAGGACGGCATCCTGCGCGGCTATATCCAGGACACGCTCAACGCGCGCCTAATGAAGATGCCGGTCACCGGCAATGCACGCCGCGAGAGCTATGCCGCGCTGCCGATGCCGCGCATGACCAACACCTACATGCTTAACGGCGACCGCGATCCGCAGGAAATCCTCGCCAGCGTCAAGCGCGGCCTCTATGCCGTGAACTTCGGCGGCGGTCAGGTCGACATCACCAACGGCAGGTTCGTGTTCTCGGCCAGCGAGGCATACATGATCGAGGACGGCAAGATCACGTATCCGGTCAAGGGCGCGACGCTGGTCGGCAACGGCCCCGAGTCGCTCAAGGACGTCACGATGATCGGCAACGACATGCGCCTGGATTCGGGCGTGGGCGTCTGCGGCAAGGAAGGCCAGAGCGTGCCGGTGGGCGTGGGTCAGCCAACGCTGCGGATCGAGAACATGACGGTGGGTGGCACGGCCTGACAGCCGAAGTTCGCCCCTCTCCCGCCTGCGGGAGAGGGGCGCCTGGTCAAAGCTACGGCCTCACCTCGTACACCAGATTGAACGGTGTCTGTGCCGTGCGGCGGAAGCTGCCAAAGCCGCCCTGCTCCGTCACACCACGCATGCGGGCCTCACCGGCCTGTGCTCCCAGGCACATTGCCCCCTCCTGCGACCGCGATCCCGGCGTGCAAATGAATGTCGACGCCGAATAGAACACGCGCCCGATCGGATTGAGGTTGTCCTGCAGCCGGTCATTGGCAAACGGCTCCACAATCATCCAGCACCCGTCGGGCTTGAGCGATTCTCGGATGTGCCGCGCGGCGCCAACCGGGTCGCCCATGTCATGCAGGCAGTCGAAGACCGTCACGAGGTCGTATCCGCTTCCGGGATAATCCTTGGCCGCCGCCACTTCGAACGTCACGCGGTTGCTCACGCCTGCACGTCTGGCAGACTCGATCGCATATCGGATCGACGGCTCGTGGTAGTCGAAGCCGCGAAACGTGGAAGCCGGATAGGCCTGCGCCATGATGATCGTCGAAGCACCGTGCCCGCACCCCACGTCAGCCACCATGGCCCCCGCCTTGAGCCGGGCGTCGGAGCCTTCCAGCGACGGAATCCATTCGCCGACCAGATGTGCCGCGTAGCCGGGGCGGAAGAACCGCTCGGTACCATGGAACAGCGCCGGGTCGTGTTCGTGCCAGCCAAGCCCTCGGCCGTTATGGAAGATGTCGACCATCTTCGGAATCGCGCGGAACTGTGCCACCGCAATCTGGAATGCGCCGGGAATGAACGCCGGACTGCCCTCCTGCGCCAGCGCCAGCGCCTGTTCCTCGTTCAACGAGAAGCTGTCGGTGTCCGCGTCGTATTCGACGTAGCCGCTGGCGGCCTGCGCTGACAGCCACTCGCGCAGGTACCTCGCATCCGTGCGGGTTTTTGCCGCCAGCATATCGGCGGTCATCGGTTTTTCGGCCAGTGCCTTGTACAGCCCAAGCTCGTCGCCCAACACCACCGTCGCCGCGTGCATCACGGCACCGATGTCATGGACGAATTTCTCCATGAAGGCATTCAGCCTTGCCTCATCGACTGGCATGATGGCTACCCTCCCTCCACCTTGTTCTTGTGATTCCACTATAGGAAGCATGGGTACTCTGCAATTGCTTAAATCTATCGATTGGCCGCTTGCCATCTTCCTTGAAAAGCGATATAAAGATGCTTCGTTGTCGCGCGAGCGGCGATTGCACCCCGTGATTTTTCCCACGAGTGCGCAATAAAATGCCTTTTGATCGCGCACCGCAGCATAAATTTCACGCATTGCCGCATAACCGACACAAGCTGACTACAGCCGATCCGATTTCCGCCATGTCCGCCAAGTTTTACTTTTACTTTTTTTGGCATCTCACACCGCTGGCGGATAGAGAGGGATAGCTGCAAGTAGCCCCGAATACTAAAAAAAGCCGCCAGCGACCCTGGCGGCTTTTTTTATCCCCGCCACCGCCGCAACGCAATTCCAGATCAGACTCACGACCTCACAAACCCGGAGCCATCATGCTGAAGAACACCGACGACCTGCGTATTCGAGAACTCAAGGAACTGCTGCCGCCCGCGCACCTGATCCGCGAGTTTGCTTGCTCGGAGGCTGCGTCCGACGTGATCTATGGCGCCCGTCAGGCCATGCATCGCATTCTGCACGGCATGGACGACCGCCTGATCGTCATCATCGGCCCGTGCTCGATCCACGACACGCGCGCGGCCCTGGAATACGCCAAGCTGCTCAAGGTGCAGCGCGACCGCTTCGCGGGTGAGCTCGAGATCGTGATGCGCGTCTACTTCGAAAAGCCGCGCACGACGGTCGGCTGGAAGGGCCTGATCAACGATCCGCACATGGATGGCAGCTTCAAGATCAACGACGGTCTGCGCACCGCCCGCGAACTGCTGCTGAATATCAGCGAAATGGGCGTGCCGACGGGGACGGAATATCTGGACATGATCAGCCCGCAGTACATCGCCGATCTGGTGAGCTGGGGCGCGATCGGCGCGCGCACCACCGAGTCGCAGGTGCACCGCGAACTCGCTTCCGGACTGTCGTGCCCGGTCGGCTTCAAGAACGGCACCGACGGCAACGTGAAGATCGCCGTCGACGCGATCAAGGCCGCCTCGCAGCCCCACCATTTCCTGTCGGTAACCAAGGGCGGCCACTCGGCCATCGTGTCGACCTCGGGTAACGAGGACTGCCACATCATCCTGCGCGGCGGCAAGGCACCGAACTACGACGCGGCCAGCGTGCAGGAAGCCTGCGACGCGATCTCGAAGTCTGGCCTGGCCGCACGTCTGATGATCGATGCCTCGCACGCCAACAGCAGCAAGAAGCACGAGAACCAGATCCCGGTCTGCGAGGACATCGGCAAGCAGATCGCCGGCGGCGAACAGCGCATCGTCGGCGTCATGGTGGAATCGCACCTGGTAGCTGGCCGACAGGACCATGTGCAGGGCACTCCGGTGGAGAACCTGACCTACGGCCAGTCGGTGACCGACGCCTGCATCGCCTGGGATGACTCCGTGGCCGTACTGGAGACGCTGGCCAACGCCGTGAAACAGCGTCGCCTGGTGACCGGCAGCGGCAACTGATCCGCACTGCAGAACGAAAAAGCCGCTCATTCGAGCGGCTTTTTTTTTCTTCGATTCCCTTGCGACGAAATCGAAGCGGCTGACGTCTTTCGACTTACTTCTTCAGCACCAGATCGCCCGGCAGCGATTCGATATACGCGGCAATATCCTTCAACTCCTTGCGCGTAAACTCCCGCGGCTTGCCGTCCTTGCCGGTAACCGCCGGGTTGCTCTTGACCTGACCGGCCATGATCGCATTATTGCGGCCCACCAGCGGGTTGCCGCTGATCTGGTAAGACAACAGGGCGTGATAGATGTAATCCTGGTGCTGGCCGGCCAGCTTCGGATAGTCCGGCGAGATCGGCGCGTTCAGATCCTTGCCGTGGCACGCCACACATCCACCCTTTTCCACCAGTGCCTTGCCAGCGGCGATATCTGCCGCCGAAGCGGACATGGCAGCGGCGCCAAGCGCGACAGCACCCAGCGCGAACGAAACAGCTTTCAGCATCTTCATGGTCAGGGGCCTCTTACTTGAGCGGATTGTTCTGCGTGTCGCGCTTCTGCTGCGAGTAGTACGCAGCCACGGCGGCGATGTCCTTGTCGGACAGGCTGTCGGCAATCCCGCGCATGGTCGGATGCTTGCGATCACCCTTCTGGTAGCTCTTGAGCGCGTTCTCAATGTACTTGGCACTCTGGCCGCCAAGCATGGGCACCTGATATACCTCGGGGAACGATGCACGGTAGCCAGGAATGCCATGGCAGCCAATGCACATTGCGACCTTGTCCTTGGCGGCGTCCACGTTGCCCTTGTCCTGGGCCTGCGCAGCCGTTGCGGCCGCGCCCAACACCACCATCGTGAGGAGCTTTTTCATTGTCTTAGCTGAGTGGGAAGTGTTTAAACCGCGTGTGACTGCCCTGCAGGGCGAAACGGCTTTGGGAACGGGGATCTGAAATCGCGGTAAGTGCTGATGTGCCGCGGGTGCTTCCACACCATTCTGCAACCATCTCGCGCTGTCGCCGCCTCCCGGTGAACTGCCATGTCTCAGTGACAGAACTGCCGGGTATGAGGGGGAGATATTGTGACCAGGGGCGCGTCAAACCGGCGCATTGTACCGCAGCGTGCACGCGCCAGTCCACAGAACGGCCTTGGGGTGTCCCCCACTGAACGCGAATCCCGATCTGCTCTTATACTGGCCCATTCCGACCGAAATTCCGATTGTTCATGCCGGTTGTTGCCCGACCGGATCATTGGCCCTGAGTCATTGTTTCCGATTGTCTGCCAACCACGCCCCTTGCAATACGATCAGACCGCCCATGTCCACCACCGCCAACGCCAATCCGTCCCAGCAGGTCAAGTTCGAAGGTAGTGCCCAATACGTTGCCACCGACGATCTGAAGCTGGCCGTCAATGCCGCACGCACGCTGCAGCGCCCCCTGCTGATCAAGGGCGAGCCCGGCACGGGCAAGACCATGCTGGCTGAGGAAGTGGCCGCAGCACTGGGTATGCCGCTGTTGCAATGGCACATCAAGTCAACCACCAAAGCCCAGCAGGGCCTGTACGAATACGACGCCGTGTCGCGTCTGCGCGACTCCCAACTGGGCGACAACCGCGTGCACGACATCGCCAACTACATCGTCAAGGGCGTGCTCTGGCAGGCGTTCGAGGCCGACGAGCCCGTGGTACTGCTGATCGACGAGATCGACAAGGCCGACATCGAATTCCCGAACGACCTGCTGCGCGAACTCGACCGCATGGAGTTCTACGTCTACGAGACGCGCGAACTGATCCAGGCGAAGCATCGCCCGCTGGTGATCATCACCTCGAACAACGAGAAGGAGCTGCCGGACGCCTTCCTGCGCCGCTGCTTCTTCCACTACATCAAGTTCCCGGATGCCGAGACGATGCAGCAGATCGTCGACGTGCACTACCCCGGCATCAAGCGCGAGCTGGTGGCGGCCGCGATGGAATCGTTCTACGAGATGCGCAACCTGCCGGGCCTGAAGAAGAAGCCGAGCACGTCGGAGCTGATCGACTGGCTCAAGCTGCTGATGGCCGAGGACATTCCCGCCGAGGCACTGCGCAGCCCCGACCGCAAGGCCGCGATCCCGCCGCTGCACGGCGCGCTGCTCAAGAACGAACAGGACGTGCACCTGTTCGAGCGTCTCGTGTTCATGAACCGCGCCAACCGCTAAGGACAGCACGATGTCGAGGTTCGTTCAACCCGTGACGCTGCCCGGCAGCCACGCCACGCTCGCGCCGCTGTCGATGGACCATGCCGAAGGCCTGCGCGAAGCCGCGGCCGATGGCGAGCTCCATCGGCTCTGGTACACCTCGGTGCCCTCGCCCGAAGGCATGGAAGCCGAGATCAAGCGCCGGCTCGACCTGCAGACGCAGGACTCGATGCAACCGTTCACCGTGCTCGATGCTGACGGCCGCCCGGCCGGCATGACCACGTACATGAACATCGACGGCAAGAACCGGCGGGTTGAAATCGGCTCGACATGGTACGCGCGGCGCGTGCAACGCACCGCGCTCAACACCGAGTGCAAGCTGATGCTGCTGCGCCATGCGTTCGAGACGCTCGACTGCATCGCCGTGGAATTCCGTACGCACTGGATGAACCACCAGAGCCGCACCGCCATCGCACGTCTGGGCGCCAAGCAGGACGGCGTGCTCCGCAACCATCAACGCATGCCGGATGGCTCGTTCCGCGATACGGTCGTGTTCTCGATCATCGCCAGCGAATGGCCCACCGTGCGCGCGCACCTGCAGTTCCAGCTCGACCGCCCGCGCTGACCGGGGAGAGTTTCCCATGCTGATCGATTTCTTTTTCTCGCTGCGCCACGCCAAGCTGCCGGTATCGGTCAAGGAGTACCTGACGATGCTGGAAGCCCTGCGCGCGCAGGTTATCGCGCCGTCGATCGACGAGTTCTATTACCTGTCGCGCATGACGCTGGTAAAGGACGAGAAGCACTTCGACAAGTTCGACCAGACCTTCGCTGCATACTTCAAGGGCGTGGAGAGCCTGATCGACTGGAAGAGCGACATTCCGCTCGACTGGTTGCAGAAGACGCTCGAGCGCGAGCTGTCGGCCGAGGAAAAGGCCAAGATCGAGGCCATGGGCGGCCTCGACAAGCTGATGGAACGCCTGAAGCAACTGCTCGAGGAGCAGAAGGAAAAGCACGAGGGCGGCAACAAGTGGATCGGTACGGGCGGCACCTCGCCGTTCGGTCACAGCGGCTACAACCCCGAGGGCATCCGCATCGGCGGCCCGTCCAAGGGCAACCGCACCGCGATCAAGGTGTGGGAGACGCGCGCGTACAAGGATTACGACGACCAGGTCGAACTCGGCACGCGCAACATCAAGGTGGCACTACGCCGCCTGCGCCGTTTCGCGCGCGAGGGCGCCGACACCGAACTCGATCTCGACGATACGATCCACTCCACCGCCGCCAACGCGGGGATGCTCGACATCAAGTTGCGGCCCGAGCGCCACAACAAGGTCAAGGTCCTGATGCTGATGGATGTCGGCGGCTCGATGGACGACCACATCAAGCGCGTGGAGGAACTGTTCTCGGCCACCAAGACCGAGTTCAAGCACCTCGAGTACTACTACTTCCACAACTGTCTCTACGACTACGTGTGGAAGAACAACCGCCGCCGCCATGCGGAGAAGATCGCCACGTGGGATCTCATCCACAAGTACACGCCCGACTACAAGGTGATCTTTGTCGGCGATGCGACGATGAGCCCCTATGAGATCCTGCAGCCGGGCGGCTCGGTCGAGTACAACAATGCCGAGGCCGGCGCCGTGTGGCTCAATCGCATGATCGAGCAGTTCCCGCGCTTCGTGTGGCTGAACCCCGAGCCGGAAGGCCTCTGGCAGTACCGCCAGTCGATCACCGTGATCAACCAGATCATGAAGAACCGCATGTATCCGGTCACGATCGCGGGGCTCGAGGCAGCGATGAAAGTGCTGTCGAAGTAAAAATAGCGGATGCCATGCATCGACGTAGCGCCCGGAGTTAGCGCCCGGAGTTAGCGCCTGGAATGAGCGCTTGCCGGGCCGCTACGCCACCACGTCGACACCCTCCATCAGCCAGGCCCGGAACGTCTGCAGCGCCGGCAGGTGAGCCTTCTGTTCCGGATAGCAGAGGTAATACCCCTTCTTGGCCAGCACGCGCGCGGCATGCGCCACCACCAGCGTGCCGGTGGCAATCTCCTCTTCGATCAGGCAGCGCGGAATCAGAGCGATGCCTAGCCCCGACACCGCCGCCTGCGTCAGCAACGAGAACTGATCGAAACGCGCCCCGCTCCACGCCTGGCGCGTGGACACCCCCAGTTCGGACAGCCAGTCTGGCCACGCCTCTGGCACCGTGGTGTGATGCAGCAGTGGGTAACGCAGCAAATCCTCGGGAGATGCAACCGCGCCCCCAGGCTCCTGCGCGAGCAATCCCGGCCGGCACACCGGCAGCACTTCGCGTCCGGTCATGTAGTCGGCGAGACTCCCCGGCCAGACGCCGTCGCCAAAGCGGATCGCCGCATCGAGATCAGGTTGGGAAAAATCGTAGCCCTGCGCATGGGGAACGAACTCCAGCGTGACTTCGGGATGCCGGGCGAAAAACTGCGGCAGCCGCGGAATCAGCCACTTGGCGCCGAGTGTCGGCATGCTGGCGATATGCAGGATGCCGCCCCGCCCCTTGCGCGCGATCAGTTCCACGCTGGCCGCCTCGATCTCGTTCAGGCTCGGCCGGATGCGCTCCAGATAGCGCTCCCCCGCGCCGGTCAGCATCAGGCGCTGGCGCACGCGCTCGAACAGCTCGACACCCAGGAACGCCTCGAGACTGCGTACCTGCTTGCTGACCGCCCCCTGCGTGACGTGAAGCTCCCGGGCGGCCAGCGTGAAGCTGTTGTGCCGCGCAGCGGCTTCAAATGCCTGCAATTCCGTCAGCGACGGACATAAGCGTCGCATAGGTCACCTCTACTTCAATACCATTTGGAATGATCCGGGGATTTTATTTCGTTTGCGCGCATCTTGCATCGGAAAGCAGAATCACGAGAGCTAAAGAATTCAGCTTTTGCTGAGTTCCGCTCCCTGAATCCCCACCGGAATCCCGACGATGCAACGCCGTCCCCTGCTCAAGATCCTCGCCGCCGCCACCGCCTTCGCGGCCGCCGGCCTGACCCTGCCCGCCCTGGCGCAAGGCACGTACCCGACCAAGCCGATCACGCTCGTCGTGCCGTTCCCGGCTGGCGGCACCACCGACATCGTCGCGCGTATCGTCGCTGACAAGCTCGGCCAGCAACTGGGCCAGGCCGTGGTGGTGGACAACCGCGGCGGCGCCGGCGGCAGCATCGGCACCGGCTACCTGGCCAAGGCCACGCCGGACGGCTACACGCTCGGCATCGCCACGGCATCGACGCACGGCATCAACCCGGCCGTGTATCCGCGCCTGCAATACGACGCCACCAAGGACTTCACGCCGATCACGAACCTGGCCTCCGTGCCGAACGTGATGAGCATCAACCCGAACGTGAAGGCCACCGACATGAAGTCGTTCATCGCGCTGGCCAAATCGGAACCGAACAAGATCGCCTACGGCTCGGCCGGCAATGGCAGCGTGTCGCACATGATGGGCGAGCTGTTCAAGATGAGCAGCAAGACCGAACTGCTGCACGTGCCCTACAAGGGCGTGGGCCCCGCGCTGAACGATGCGCTGGCCGGCCAGGTGCAGGTGCTGTTCGACAACCTGCCGTCGTCGCTGCCGTTCATCGAAGGCGGCAAGCTGCGCGCGCTGGCCGTGGCTGCGCCGAAGCGCGTGGCCGCGCTGCCGAACGTGCCGACCTTCGCCGAACTGGGCCTGCCTGAAGTCAATGACGCCGCATGGTTCGGCCTGATCGCCCCGGCCAAGCTGCCCGCCGACATCCAGGCCAAGCTGAACGCCGCCGCCATCAAGGTGCTGGCCATGCCGGAAGTGCGCGCCAAGCTCGAGAAACTCGGCGCCACGCCGGTGGGCGACACGCCGCAGCACTTCGCGCAGCAGATCGCCACCGAAGTGGCCAAGAACAAGCGCGTGGCCGCTGCCGCCAAGATCTCCCTGGACTAATCACGGACCGGTAACCCAGCATGACCGAAGCAGACCGAAAGACCGCGGAAAGCCCGTACTTCCTGCACATGCCGGAAGGCGAGTGCGGCCCGCTCTTTCTTGATTCCCCCCATAGCTGCACCACGTACCCGGCGGACTTCCGCTTCGCCGGCAACCTGCCCCTGCCGCTGCTGCGGCAGGCGGAAGACACGTTCGTGGACCAGCTCTATGCCGACGCGCCCGCGCGCGGCATCCCGCTGCTCTGCGCGGGCTTTCCGCGCAGCTACCTCGACGCCAACCGCGGTCTCGAGGAGATCGACGAAGCCCTGCTCGACGCGCCGTGGCCCGGCGCCAAGCAGGAAACGTCGAAGACGCGCCTCGGCAAGGGCCTGGTCTGGCGCGTGCTGGACACCGGAGAGCCGATCTACGATCGCAAGCTCGGCGTGGCCGAACTGCAGGCGCGCATCGACAACTATTACCTGCCCTACTACGCCCAGTTGCAGCGACTGTCCGACCAGGCCGTAGCCCGCCACGGCCGCGTATGGCACATCAACTGCCACTCGATGCCGAGCGAGGCCGCGCAATACGCGACTGAGCATCCGGGCCTGCAGCATCCGGACTTCGTGGTGGGTGACCGCGACGGCACGACTTGCGATACCCGCTTCACCGATCGCGTGGAAAGCGTACTCAAGGACATGGGCTACGACGTGTGGCGCAACCATCCCTACAAGGGCGTGGAAATCGTGCGCGTGGTAGGTCAGCCCCAGGCCAACCGTCACAGCCTGCAGCTGGAAGTCAACAGGAAACTGTACATGGATGAAGTCGGCCTGACGCACAGCGCCGGGTTCGACAAGCTCAAGCGCGACCTCAACGCGCTGATGGACGAGCTGCTGCGCTTCGCGCGCACGATCTGACCGACGGATCAAAGGGCTGCCGCAATGGCGCCCTGCCCCGAGGCACGCAGCACGCGTGCCTCGGGGTTCGCCAGAGTTGCGTGACTCGGCAATTCTCTGCTATCGCACACACCCAAATCCACGGGGATCGCGACGGTTGCAAGCAATTAGAATGAAGGGTAACAACATTTAGGAACTTTGCCGCGGGGGATTCCTCTATCATGGCAATCCTTCACTAACCCCTCCTTGCTTCACCGAGCAAAGACGACCCCGTGATCCGACGAATTTCCGAACTGTTCGGCAGCCGGCTGCGTATGCTGTCTGCCGCAGTGGCCGGTGCGATCGCACTCGCCGGTTGCGCCACCGCACCGACGGACGAGACCGCAGCCGTGGCTGGCCAGCCCGGCTCGCCCGCTGCCAGCACCGCCACCCCCGTAGCCCCCGGCCCCGCCTCGGCGACGGCCGCCAAGACCCCGACCACCAACGGCAAGAGCCCGCCCACGACGACGGTCACGCTACCCGACAGGGGCCGCGTGAGCTTGGCCGAATATCGCGCGCAAATGCGCGATCAGTTGATGAAGACGGAGAATGCATCGGCCGACGTAGCCGATTGCGCCGCGCACGCCAGCTGGGTGGTGCCGCGGTCGGCGACTTATGACGCGCTGAAGATCCCCACGGGCGCACTTGCCCAGGATCAGGCCACCGAGGAGCGCTGGGAAAGCCGGTTCTCGTCGGGCAAGCAGTCCGTAGTCGTCAGCTCCGTCGTGACGTTCGCTGCCAGCGCACACCGCCGCTCGGGGGAACCGCAATGGCAACCGGTCAAGGTCCGCTGCGGCTACGACAACGGCATGATGCTGGCGTACGAACTGCTCAACAGCAGCGGCGAGACGATCAGCGAGCCAGCCGCGGCACCCGCCGTGGCCACGTCGCACTCGAAGAAGAAAAAAGGCAAGAGCACCGCCAAGGCATCGACGTCGTCGAAGTCCAGCAAGGCAAGCTCGACGTCCAAATCGACATCGTCTTCCAAGAGCACATCTTCCAAGACGACAACCAAGAAGAAGCAGTAAGGCCCTGCGCCGACTGCGACTGAGACGCAGGCCCGCCTCCCTCTCCCGCTTGCGGGAAAGGGAGCGCTTGGCGCTTCAAACCCTGATCACGTCCGTCAGCCCAGATACTCCAGAACCGCCTGCAGCATCGACGTACCAAGCAGGCCGCTCTTCGCACCGTTCCAGCCCAGCACCGGGTCTGGCAGGTCGGCGTTGTCCTTGAACGGCATCTCCAGCGTCAGGGCCAGGCAGCCGAAGGTATGGCCGATGTACTTCGAGGCAAGCTTCAGTGCGTCCGCGTTGTACTTGCTTGCAGCGTAGCCGTGCACGTCCTGGAAGTCCGGCGTGGCCCGCTTGAACGCCTCGATGAAGCGCGACTGCTGGTCGCGCTGGGCTGCGGTAAAGCCAGGAAGCATCTCGCTGCCGGCTACGAAGTTGTACGGCAGCGCCTCGTCACCATGAATGTCGAAGAACAGATCGACACCAGTGGCTTCGATCGCCCGGCGCACGTGATACACCTCGGGGCTCGTCTCGAGGCTCGGCTGCATCCATTCGCGATTGAGGTTGGCGCCCGCGGCATTCGTGCGCAGGTTGCCGCGCGCCGAACCATCCGGATTCATGTTCGGCACGATATGGAACACGGCGCGATCGAGCAGCTTGCGCGCCACCGGATCGCCCGCCCACATGCCGGTGCCCGTCAAGCGCTGCAGCACGCCTTCGCAGAACCATTCGGCCATGCTTTCGCCCGGATGCTGACGCGCGATCATCCAGACCGTCTTCTTGCCCGGCCCTGGCTGACCCAGCGTCACGCAGGTCAGGTCGCGCCCATCGACGGTGCTGCCAAGGTGCGACAGCTTCGCCAGCGGCGAACGCTGGCAGGAGGCCAGCAGCGAAAGGTGCCGCTCCTCGGGATACGGTTCGAAATACGCAAACCAGACGCTGTCGTGTTCGGGCTTGAAGTCGACGGTCATGGTGGTGCCGTCGTAGCGCGTCGGCACGCGGAACCAGTGGGCCCGGTCATAGGAGGCCACGACGCTGTAGTCGCGCCAGCCGTCCGGATAGGTGCATTCGCCCGCGTTAAGGAACTGGAGCCTGCAGGCCTGCCCGGCCGCGCCCTGCAGCCGAAAGTGGAACCATTGGCGAAAGTCGGCGTGCGAATCGGCGCGGATACGCAGGCGGATGTCGTCGGCACGATCGAGGGCTTCGACTTCGATCGCACCCGAATCGAACAGCGTGGAGATATGCAGCGCTGAGGTCATGAAGTAGCTCCTTGGTTCTCAGTCTTCCAGACGGCGGCGGAATACCCAGCGGGCATCGTCGGACGCGGCCTTGTCGAAGGCGTAGCCGTCTTCGTTGAAGCGCTTCAGTTGCGCGGGATCCGTCACGCGATGGGTGACCGCGTAGCGGGCCATCGTGCCACGCGCGCGCTTGGCGTGGAACGAGATGATCTTGTAGCGGCCACCCTTCCAGTCCTCGAACACGGGCGTGATCACGCGCGCGGCCAGCACCTTCGGGCGCACTACCTTGAAATATTCTTCGGACGCCAGGTTCACCAGCGTCTGCGAGCCCTCGTGCTTGAGCTCGGCCATATCCTTGTTGATCAACGCCGTGACGTCGTCGCCCCAGAACGCGTAGAGGTCCTTGCCGGCGGCGTTGTCGAGCCGCGTGCCCATTTCCAGGCGATACGGCTGCATCCAGTCCATTGGCCGGAGCACGCCGTAGAGGCCGGACAGGATGCGGATGTGCTTCTGCGCGAAGGCAAGGTCGTCGGTCGACAGCGTCTTCGCATCGAGACCGTCGTAGACATCGCCATTGAAGGCCAGCACGGCCTGCTTGCTGTTGGCCGTCGTGAACTCGGGCGACCAGTCGGCGTAACGCGTGACATTGAGCACCGCGAGCTTGTCGGAAATATCCATCAGCGACGCCACATCCTGCGGGGCCAGCTTGCGCAGGCGCTCGATCAGCGTGGCCGAGCGGTCGATGAAACGCGGTAGCGTATGGGTCTTGACGCGTGGGGGTGTCTCGTAGTCCAGGGACTTGGCGGGAGACAGGACGATGAGCATGGCAAAATCGCGGGCAGAAACAAAGACCAGATTGTAGCGAATGCACACCACCCACACCGGCCACGATGCCAACTCCAGCACCGGCCCCGATGCCGGCGCCCTCTCCGTCACTTCCGCACCCCGGGTAGTCCTTGACTCCAATATCTGGGTAGACCTGCTGGTCTTCCGCGACCCGCATGTGGAGCCGATCCGGGCCGCGCTGGCAGCCGGCGCCATCGCCCCGGTGATCCGGGCCGACTGCCGGGAGGAGTTGCGCCGGGTGCTGGCCTATCCCCAGTTCACCCGCTTTGCCGTCGATATCGACGCCGCGCTGGCGGAGGTCGACCGCGTCACCACACTAGAACCGGCGCCCACCCAGGAAGACGCTGACGCGATCCGCCTGCCGAAGTGCAAGGACACTGACGACCAGAAGTTCATCGAACTCGCCCATTTCTCGCGCGCGGCGCTGCTGGTGTCCAAGGACAAGGCCGTGCTCAAGCTCCGCAGCCGCCTGCGCCGCTCCAGCGGGGTGGAAGTGCTGCCGCCGCTGGCATTCGGCGGCTGGCTGGCGGCATGGGTGCCGCCCGATGATCGCGGCTAGAATGTCGCTCTGGCTGATTGCCCCGCTTCTACTCTTTCAAGCTCCGTCATGGCTGAATCCAATCTCGCCCCGCTGAATCCGCCCCTGTCGCGTCTGCCCAAGGTGGGCACCACGATCTTTACCGTGATGTCGGCACTGGCGGCCGAAAAGAACGCCGTCAATCTCGGCCAGGGCTTCCCGGATTTCGACTGCGATCCGCGCATCGTCGATGCCGTGACGCACGCAATGCGCACTGGTCACAACCAGTACCCGCCAATGGCCGGTGTGCCGCAACTGCGCCAGGCCATCGCCGCCAAGATCGCGAAGCTGTACGAACACACCTACGACTGGAACACCGAGATCACGGTGACCGCGGGCGCCACGCAGGGCCTGCTGACCGCCATCCTCTGCGCCGTGCATCCGGGTGACGAAGTGATCGTGCTGGAACCGTGCTACGACAGCTATCTGCCTGCGATCGAACTGGCCGGCGCGACGGCCGTGCCCGTGACGCTGGAAGCGCCGCTGTTCCGCATCCCGTTCGACAAGCTGGCCGCCGCGATCACGCCGCGCACGCGCATGATCATGATCAACACCCCGCACAACCCGACGGGCACGATCTGGCGCGAAGAGGACATGCAGCAACTGGCCGACCTGCTGGCCGGCACCGACATCCTGCTGCTATCCGACGAGGTCTACGAACACATGGTCTACGATGGCCAGCGGCATGAGTCGGTGGCACGCCATCCCGAACTGGCGCGACGCAGCTTTGTCGTGTCGAGTTTCGGCAAGACCTATCACGTGACGGGCTGGAAGGTCGGCTTCGTGGCCGCCCCGGCCGCGCTGTCGAACGAATTCCGCAAGGTCCACCAGTTCAATGTGTTCACGGTGAACACGCCGGTGCAGTATGGGCTGACGGATTACATGGCCGATCCGGCTCCGTATCTGAACCTCTCCGGGTTCTACCAGGCCAAGCGTGACTACTTCCGTGCCGGTCTGGCCGGCACGCGCTTCAAGCTTCTGCCATCGGACGGCACCTACTTCCAGTGCGTCGACTACTCGGCGATCTCCGATATGAGCGAGGCCGATTTCTCGATGTGGCTCACGCGCGAAATCGGCGTTGCCGCGATTCCGGTCTCGGCGTTCTACTCCACGCCGCGCGAATCGGGCGTCGTGCGCTTCTGTTTCGCGAAGAAGGAAGAGACGCTGAAGCTGGCGCTGGATCGCCTGGCAAGGCTCTGATCCGAATCGGAGGCTTGCCAGCCCCACTCCCACAACGTGGAAGTGGGGTGATCCCCCTTCTTACTTGTTCCTGGCGACCATCTGCTCCAGATTCACCTTGCGATCCGCGTTGACCTTCTGCACGGACGGGCGTTCGGCCATCGCCTTCAGGTAATCCTTGGCCGGCAGGCCGGCCAGCAGGTCTTCGCCGTAGATGATCTTCGTGCAAGACGAGATCAGCGGCAGGTGGCAGATGGCGGCGCAATCGGCCAGCGTGAAAGTATCGCCCGCGATGTAGGGCGAGAACTTCGCCAGTTTCGCGAAGCCGGGGATGTACCGGTCGAGCAGCTTGCGCTGGCGCTCCTTGATACTGTCGCTGACCTTGCCGCCAAAGAACGCTTCCGGGTAAAGTTCGCGCGCTGTCAGTTCCAGGTACAACTCCAGAAACGTGATGACCTCGCGTACCTTGGCGGCCTGATAAGGGTCTTTCGGCAACAGCGGCGACCCCGGATAGGCCGCCTCGATATACTCGTCGATCACCTCGGACTCGCACAGCGGGCCCGCATCGGTGATGATGTAGGGAACCTTGCCGAGCGGCGAGGCCTGCAGGTCGGTCTGCCCCAGCCAGGCCAGCACTTCCTCGAATGGCTGGTTCTTCTCCAGCATCGCCAGCTTGACCTTGTTGTAGTAATTGCTGGCCGCAAAGCCGCAGAGCTTCAGCATGTTGTCTCTCTCCGTAGTAGTGTGAGATCGTCGGAGTCGACCCGAAGTCGCCTCATCGTTCCCCGCACTGCCGTTTCTGTCCGATCAGCGCACGCGGCGTGCGCGCCCCGTCTGTCGCGGCAAGTGCAAAAAACGTACGATCGTGCTAATTTAACCACAACTTTTTTGGACGAACGATGAGCAATTCCACCATCCAAACGCTCGGCATCGTCGGCACTGGCGCCATGGGCCGCGGCATCGCCCAGATCGCCGCGCAGGCTGGCCTGACCGTCAACCTGTTCGACACGAATGCCCAGGCCGTGGCGGCAGCACGCCAGTATCTGCAGGATACCTTCACCAAGCTGGCCGAGAAAGGCAAGATGAGCGCCGCCGACGGCGAGGCCGCGCTGGCCCGCGTGAAGGCCTGCGCCGCGCTGGAAGACCTGGCCGCGTGCGACATGGTGCTGGAAGCCATCGTCGAGAGGCTCGATGTCAAGCGTGACCTGGTGGCCAAGCTTGAAGCCGTCGTGCGCGATGATGCCGTGATCGCGTCGAACACTTCGTCGCTGTCGATCACGGCCATCGCCGTGGGCGCGAAGAAGCCCGGTCGCGTGGTCGGCTATCACTTCTTCAATCCGGTGCCGCTGATGAAGGTGGTGGAAGTCGTGGATGGCATCTCGGGCGACCCGGCCGTGGGCGACCGCCTGATGGAACTGTCGCGCCGCATGGGCCATACGCCGGTGCGCTGCAAGGACATGCCCGGCTTCATCGTCAATCACGCTGGCCGCGGCATGAACATCGAAGGGCTCAAGGTTGCACAGGAAGGCGTGGCCGAGTTCGTCGACATCGACAACATCATGCGCGAGCAGGCTGGCTTCCGCATGGGCCCGTTCGAGCTGATGGACCTGACCGGTCTTGACGTATCGCACCCGGTGATGGAGTCGATCTACAACCAGTTCTACCAGGAGCCCCGTTACCGTCCGTCGCCGATCACGTCGCTGCGTTCGGTCGGTGGCCTGCTCGGCCGCAAGACCGGCGCGGGCTTCTACGCGTACCCCAACGGCCAGAAGCAGGTACCGGCCGCCGCGCCGGTGCCGGCTGCGCGCCCTGCCAGCGTGTGGGTGAGCCGCGCCAACGAGCGTGGCCATGCGATGACCGTCAAGCTGCTGACCGCCCTGGGTGTCACGGTCGAGGCTGGCAACCAGCCGCCGGCTGACGCGCTGATCGTGGTGACGCCGCTGGGTCTGGACGCAACCACCGCTGCACTCGAGGAAGGCCTTGACGCCACGCGCGTGGTTGCCATCGACACCCTGATGCCGTTCGAGGCCACCAAGCGCCGCACGCTGATGACCACGCCGGCCACCAGCGCCGCCGCACGCGACGCCGCGCACGGCCTGTTCGCCAGCGACGGCGTGCCGGTGACGGTGATTCGCGATTCGGCCGGATTCGTTGCACAGCGCGTGATCAGCTGCATCGTCAACATCGCCAGCGACATCGCGCAGCAACGCATCGCCACCCCGACCGACATCGACCTGGCCGTGCACCTGGGCCTGGGCTATCCGAAGGGCCCGCTGGCACTCGGCGACACGATCGGCGCCGACCTGATCCTTGAAGTCCTGCGCAACCTGAACCGCCTGACCGGCGACATGCGCTACCGTCCGAGCCCGTGGCTGTGGCGCCGCGCCGGACTTGGCCTGTCGTTGCTGACCGAAGAAGCCTGACCCCACGCAGGCGCCCCGACGAGACACGGGGCGCCTTTTTCATTTCCGCCAGATCAAGAGGCTGCCGTGACCGCCCAACTACTTTCCGAACGCGTCGACTCGACGCTCGTACTGACCATCTCCAACCCCGAAGCGCGTAACGCGCTGCATCCGGACATCTACGCCGCTTCGGCGGAAGCGCTCGAAGTCGCCGCCCGCGACGATTCGATCCGTGCCGTGATCCTGACGGGTGCCGATGGCGTGTTCTGTGCCGGCGGCAATCTGAACCGACTGCTCGGCAACCGTTCGCAACCACCGTCGGTACAGGCAGACAGCATCGAAGTCCTCAACCAGTGGATCGAGTCGTTCCACGCCTTCCCCAAGCCGATCATCGCGGCGGTCGAGGGCCCGGCCGCCGGCGCGGGATTCTCGCTGGTACTGGCGTGCGATTTCGTCGTGGCCGCCAGCGATGCCAAGTTCGTGATGGCCTACGTCAAGGTCGGTCTGACGCCTGACGGTGGCGGCTCGTACGAGATCGCGCGTATGCTGCCGCGCCAGCTTGCCAGCGAGATCATGATGGAAGGCAAGCCGGTGGATCCGGCGCGCCTGGCGCACTTCGGCATCGTCAATCGCGTGGCGGCGCCGGGGCAGGCCCTGACTGAAGCGCTGCGCATCGCCGAAAACCTGGCCAAGGAATCGCCCAACGCGGTCAGCGGCATCAAGGCGCTGATCAACCACGCGGGCACCGCGACCCTGACCGAGCACCTGGCCGCCGAACGCGACAGCTTCGTGGCCGCACTGCATCACAAGGACGGTGGAGAAGGCATCAGCGCGTTCCTCGAGAAGCGCAAGCCAAACTACCGCTAAGCCCCCGAGAAGACACAACACATAAGGACACCCGGAGACAGCATGAGCACCAACGTATCGCACTTTGAAGGCACCCGCCCCGTGGCCGACCAGCAGCGTTTCGACGTCGGCGCCCTCGAATCCTGGATGCGGGAGCATGTGGACGGCTTCGCGGGCCCGCTGACCGTGGAGCAGTTCAAGGGCGGCCAGTCAAACCCGACTTTCAAGCTGATCACGCCGGGCCAGACCTACGTCATGCGTGCCAAACCGGGACCGAAGTCGAAACTGCTGCCTTCCGCGCACGCCATCGAGCGCGAGTATCGCGTGATGGCGGCGCTGGCCGGCACCGACGTGCCCGTGGCCCGGATGTTCGCGCTGTGCGAGGACGAAGAGGTGATCGGCCGCGCGTTCTACATCATGGAGTTCGTCGGTGGCCGCGTGCTGTGGGACCAGTCCCTGCCGGACATGACCAAGTCCGAACGTGGTGCGATCTATGACGAAATGAACCGCGTCATCGCCGCGCTGCACACGGTGGACTACAAGGCGATCGGGCTGGCCGACTACGGCAAGCCGGGCAACTACTTCCAGCGTCAGATCGAACGCTGGAGCAAGCAGTACAAGCTGTCGGAAACCGAGTCGATCCCGGCCATGGACCAGTTGATGGCCTGGCTGCCAGACCATATTCCGCAGGAGGATGTGGACCTGACCAGCATCGTCCACGGCGACTACCGCCTGGACAACCTGATGTTCCACCCGACCGAGCCCAAGGTGCTGGCGGTGCTGGACTGGGAACTGTCCACGCTGGGCCATCCGATGGCCGACTTCGGCTACCACTGCATGAGCTGGCATATCCAGCCGGGCCAGTTCCGCGGCATCGCCGGACTCGACTACCAGGCGCTTGGCATTCCTGACGAGGCCACCTATCGCCGCCTGTACGAGCAGCGCACGGGCCGCCAGATCACGGGCGACTGGAATTTCTATCTGGCGTTCAGCATGTTCCGCATCGCCGGCATCCTGCAGGGCATCATGAAGCGCGTGGTCGATGGCACCGCATCGTCGGCACAGGCCACGGACGCCGGCAAGCGCGCCCGCCCGATGGCCGAGATGGGCTGGGCCTACGCGCAGAAGTCGGGCGCCTGATGGCGGCCTGCGCATCGGCCACAGGTGTTCAAGAACATAGGTAACACTTGATCCGATGCACATCCGGGGCCCCTCTTCCTTCCGTGCAAGAGGGGCCAGCCCGGGAAAAACCAGTGCGTGAAGCAGCGCCGAAGTCATCTGACGACTGAGTACGCAGCCCGTCGCCTAGCCGCTTCGAGGCCGAAAATCCGGCCCATCTCCGTATTTTCCTGATAGACCCTCACCAGAATCCTGTCTACACTTGGCTCTAGTTGTACGACATCTTATGATAAGTGTTGACTGGAGACACAGCATGACCTCTCGCCGCCAATTCCTTGGCCAGGCTTCGGGCCTGGCCGCCCTTGGCACCCTCGGTACCGCTGGTATCCTCGCCCCCGCCTCCGCATGGGCCGACGACAAATGGCCGAGCCGGCCAATCCGGCTGGTGGTGCCCTACCCGGCCGGCGGCTCGTCGGACATCATCGCGCGCCTGATCAGCAAGCAGCTCGGCGAGGCACTGGGCCAGCCGATCGTGGTCGACAACCGTCCGGGCGCCAATGGCAATATCGGCGCGGCGATGGTCGCGCAGGCCGGCACGGACAACCACACGCTGCTGCTGTGCGATGTCGGCGCGCTGGCGATCAGCCCGTCGGTCTACACGAAACTCACCTTCGATCCGAACAAGGACCTCAAGGGCGTAGCCATGCTGGCCTACTCCCCGCACCTTCTGGTCGTCCACCCGTCCGTGCAGGTCAGCAACCTCAAGGAACTGGTTGCCCTGTCGCACAAGCAGACCCTGAACTTCGCGGTCACGGCGATCGGCAGCGCGCCGCACCTGGCTGGCGTGGCCGTGCAGCAGGCCACCGGCGCGGCGTGGCAATACGTGCCCTACAAGGGCGGATCGCAGGCCATTTCCGATACCGTGGGTGGCACCGCGCAGGTGCTGATGAACGGGATGCTGGCCACCTGGCCGCAGGTGCAGGCCGGCAAACTCAAGCTGCTGGCGGTGTCGAAACGCTCGCGCATGGCACTGGTCAGCCAGACGCCAACCATCGCCGAGAGCGGCGTGCCAAATTTCGAATCGGGAACATGGCAAGGCGTGATGGCGCCAGTCGGGATGCCGGATGCCATCGTCTCGCGGATCAATGCCGAGCTGATCCGCATCATTCGCACACCGGAGATCCGCGCCCAACTGGCCGGGCAAGGCGCCGAAGTCGTGACCATGTCGCCGGCCGAGACCGGCAAGTGGTTCGGGACGGAGGAAAAGCGCTGGGCGCAGGTGGTGAAGGCGGCCGGGGTGAAGCTGGACGCCTGATTGCCACGGAAGGCTCTTGCATGAAGAACGGGCGCGATATTCGCGCCCGTTCTTCATTGGCCAGTCATGACAGGAACCTGAAGCGCCAGCGTTGTTCCCCGGCCCCTCACCCGCGCGGGAGAGGGGTGCAATCCGCGACGCACTCAATCGCCCAGCGCCACGCCCTCACGCCGTGGATCAGCGCCGCCAGCCCAGACTGGCCGACCATTCGGGCCCGCCTTGCGCATGATCGCCTGCGTGCCGCTGGTCATCTCGATCTCGGCCACCTGATGGCCCTGATCCTTGAGCGCCTGCACCAGTTGGGGTGTCACCAGCCCGCGCTCGACTTCCGTCGGACCGTTACGGCTACCGAAGTTCGCCATGCTCACGGCCTGCTGCACGTCCATGTTCCAGTCGAGCAGGCCGACCAGCGTCTTCGAGACATACTCGATGATCTGCGAACCGCCCGGAGAGCCAAGCGCCGCCACCAGCCTGCCACTCTTGCGGTCAAACACCAGCGTCGGCGCCATCGACGAGCGCGGCCGCTTGCCAGCCTGCACGCGATTGGCCACAGGCTTGCCGTTCTCGGTCGGGTTGAACGAGAAGTCGGTCAGCTGGTTGTTCAGCATGAAGCCACGCACCATGATGTGCGAGCCGAAGTACGACTCGACCGTCGTGGTCATCGACAACGCGCCACCACGGTCATCCACCGCCGCCACCTGCGACGTGGAAATGCGCGGTGGCGAGCGGTCAGGCGCGAAGGCAACGTTGACCCCGGGCGGCGTGCCCGGTTCGGCCTTGCCCATGCTCTTGTCGCCAATCAGTTCGGCACGCTCGGCCAGGTATTGCGGGTTCACGAGCGCGCTCACGTCTACCGGCACGTAATCGGCATCGGCCACGTAGAGCCCACGGTCCGCGTAGGCCAGACGGTCAGCCTCCGAGATGGCGTGCACCGCCAGCGGATTGGCCTCGAACCCCGCCGGCGTGTTGACCTGGGTCGGCTTGAGCTTTGCCAGCGCATAGCGGGGATCGCGCTTTTCGAGTGCTTCGAGGTTGCCGAGAATCTGCGCGATCGCGATGCCACCCGACGAAGGCGGCGGCATCCCGCAGACCTTCCAGGCCTTGTAGTTCGTGCAGACCGGCGGGCGCTCCTTGGCCTTGTACCCCTTCAGATCGGCCACGGACAGGCTGCCGGGGTTCGCATGGGCGTTGACCTTGGCTGCGATGTCACGCGCGATGGGACCGTTGTAGAACACGTCCGGCCCGTGTCCGGCGATTTCCCTCAATGTCTGCGCGAGTTGCGGATTCCTGACCAGCGTGCCGACCGGCTTCGGCTTGCCCTGATCGTCGAGGAAATACGCCTTCATCTCGGGGGAGTCGATCAGAAACTTGTCCGCGGCGACCTGCGTATAGAGGCGCTGCGAGATCGGAAAGCCCTTGTCGGCCAGTGCGATGGCTGGCTCGAACAGGCGTGCCCAAGGCAAGCGGCCGTGCTGGCGATGCGCGAGCTCCAGCGCGCGCAACACGCCCGGCACCCCGACCGAACGCCCACCGATCTGCCCTGCCGAGAACTCCATCGGCTTGCCGTCGGCGCGCATGAACAGGTTCTCGGTGGCACCGGCAGGTGCCGTTTCGCGGCCGTCGTAGGTCTGCACGCGCTTGCCGTCCCAGTACATGATGAAGGCGCCGCCACCGATCCCGGAAGCCTGTGGCTCGACCAGCGTCAGCACTGCCTGCATCGCCACGGCGGCATCGATGGCCGACCCGCCAGCACGCAGCATCTCGCGACCTGCCTCCGTGGCCAGTGGATTCGCGGCCGCGGCCATATGCTTCTGCGCGTAGGTCGTGGTCATCCCCGGGCGGTAGCCCGAGGCAACTTCGGCGGCGGGCGGCAACCCGGCTGCCGCCACGGCCTCGGTAGACGCCGGCACCGTCCCCGTCTCCGTGGCCGGATCGGTCGATGCGGCGGACGTCCCCGCTTCCTTGTCCACCGTGCCGCAGCCTGATAGCGATGCGGCCAGCAGGGAAACCATCGCCCCGGCCAGCGCACCGCGCCAGTGCCGGTTCGCGGCACGCTGCGAGACAGATTGCGCGGAAGATCCTGTTGAAGTCGCTATGAGTGTGTCAGCCATGCCGTCCCTCCTGTCGAGAAGATCCGGCGATTCTTGGCGATCACACACGCTGGTGAAATCGGCGTTTGTCTGACAGCGTTAACCCGGGGTTACTCGGCAGCCGACGCGACATCCGTCATGCCACTGCCCAGCGATTCCATCACCGTCATCAGCTGCTCGCGCAGCCAGCGGTTCGCGCCGTCGTTCTCGCCGCCCGCGTGCCAGTACAGATGCAGTTCGAGCGACGGCACCTTGAACGGCAGCGACAGCAGGCGGTTGGCATAGGGCTCGTTGGCGATGCGCGCGTATCGCAGCGGCAGCGTGGCCAGCAGATCGGTGCAACTGACCACGCGGCACGCGGCGGCATAGTGCTGGCAACGCAGGCGCACCCGCCGCGTCAGGCCCATGCGATGCAGCGCCTGGTCCTCCAGCCCCGCGCCTCGTCGCCGCGAGGACACGTGTACGTGCTCGGCCGCGAGATAGCGCTCGAGCGTCAGCTCCTTCTTGACCAGCGGATGATCGCGCCGCGCCAGCACCACCATCGGATCGGACATGAACGCGGCGTGATGGATCGCCGGCGATACCGGCAGCAGGATGTCGATCGCGGCGTCCAGCGTGCCGGCCAGCAGTTCGGACTCCATCTCGCGCCGATCGAAGCGAATCGCCGCAATCTCCACGTGCGGCGCCATCGCGGTCACGCGCGCCATCAGCGGCGGCAGCAGCGTGGATTCGAGCGCGTCGCGCATGCCGATGGTGAACCGGCGCGTGGTGTTGGTGGGATCGAAGTGCGGCGTGTCCTGCAGCGTCCGCGCGAAGGACTGCAACGCCCCGCGCACCTCCCCGGCCAACGAGCGGGCCAGCGGCGTCGGCGCCATGCCCTGCCCGCGGCGCTCGAACAGCGGATCGTCGAACAGCGTGCGCAGACGGCCCAGCGCGTGGCTCACGGCCGGCTGCGTCAGGTTCAACTGGCGCGCGGCAGCGGTGATGCTCCCCTCGCTGTAGATGGCGTCGAATACTACGAAGAGATTGAGATCGATCCGGCTGAGCTGCATGGCACCTTCCTGCGCGAATGCTTGACTGGCACGAGACGCACGCCAGATCGCGCAGCAGGCATTGGGGCCAGCCGGCAACCGATCGACACGACGTCAGTTTGTAGTGAATGCATTCTGTCACGGAATGCAGGATATTGATACTGACCAATCCAGAAAATTCATTTTTCTTATTGATCAGGTTCCGCTAGAGTAACCAACGTCGGCACACCGTGCCTGGTACCACACCCAAAAGGTAACCGAGGAGACCTCATGCAATTCGAGTACACGCCCAAGGTCAAGGAAATGCAGGCCAGGCTGCTGGCGTTCTTCGACCAGCACATTTACCCCAACGAGAAGCGCTTCTACGCCGAGATCCAGGCCAATCGCGCGGCCGGCAACGCGTGGATTCCGACCAAGGTGATCGAGGAACTGAAGCCGCTGGCGCGTGAAGCCGGGCTCTGGAACCTGTTCCTGCCGCGTTCGAAGCGCGCGCCGGAAGGCCTGTCGAACCTCGAATACGCGCCGTTGTGCGAAATCATGGGCCGTGTGCCCTGGTCGGCTGAAGTGTTCAACTGCGCCGCGCCCGATACCGGCAACATGGAGACGCTCGAGCGCTACGCCTCGGAAGAACTGAAGGACGAGTGGCTGGAGCCCCTGCTGCGCGGCGAGATCCGCTCGGCGTTCCTGATGACCGAGCCGGCCGTGGCCTCGTCGGACGCCACGAACATCGAGTGCCGCATCGAACGCGATGGCGATCACTACGTGATCAACGGCACCAAGTGGTGGTCGTCGGGCGCCGGCGATCCCCGCTGCAAGGTCTACATCGTGATGGGCAAGACCGATCCGAATGCTGGCCGTCATGAGCAGCAGTCGATGGTCGTGGTGCCGGCCGATACCCCGGGCATCACCATCAAGCGTTTCCTGCCGGTGTTCGGCTACGACGACGCGCCGCACGGCCACATGGAAATCGAACTGAAGAATGTGCGCGTGCCGGTCAGCAACATCCTGTTGGGCGAAGGCCGCGGCTTCGAGATCGCCCAGGGCCGCCTCGGCCCGGGCCGTATCCACCACTGCATGCGCAGCATCGGCGTGGCGGAACGCGCGCTGGAACTGATGTGCAAGCGCAGTCTGGAGCGTGTGGCATTCGGCAAGCAGATCGCCCGCCAGGGCGTGACGCAGGAACGCATCGCCGAAGCCCGCTGCGACATCGAGATGGCGCGCCTGCTGACGCTGAAGGCCGCGTACATGATGGACACAGTCGGCAACAAGATTGCCAAGGCCGAGATTGCGATGATCAAGGTGGTGGCACCGAACGTGGCCCTGCGCGTGATCGACTGGGCCATCCAGGTGCACGGCGCCGCGGGTGTGTCGGGCGACTTCCCGCTGGCCAACTGGTGGGCGCACCAGCGCACGCTGCGTCTGGCCGATGGTCCGGACGAAGTGCACCGCAATGCGATCGCCAAGCTGGAACTGGCCAAGCACATGAAGCTGAACCCGGACAGCATCCAGATGCCGATCACGCGCGGCTCGTGATGCGCTACTGCTGAAACAGGAAAGCCCGACAGGTCACTGTCGGGCTTTTTTTCTTGCCGGGCTTGACACCGAAGCGCCATCCCACGAACAGATCATCCATGCCCAACAGGGTTATTTCTTTCGTGCTCTAATGCCCCGGCGAATCTTCCATGGAGACAGTTGCAGATGATCGACGCCTACACCTGGCCCACACCGAACGGCCATAAAGTCCACATCATGCTCGAGGAGTGCGGCCTCGAGTACAGGGTCCATCCGATCAACATCGGCGCCGGCGACCAGTTCGGCGAGGACTTTCTCAAGATCAGCCCGAACAACAAGATCCCGGCGATCGTCGACACCGATGGCCCGGACGGCCAGCCGATCTCGCTGTTCGAATCGGGTGCGATCCTGCTGTACCTGGCGGGCAAGACCGGCAAGTTCCTGCCCGAGGACGTGCGCGGCAAGTACGAGGCGCTGCAGTGGCTGATGTTCCAGATGGGCGGTGTCGGCCCGATGCTGGGTCAGGCGCACCACTTCCGCATCTACGCGCCGGAGAAGATCGAATACGCCATCAATCGCTACACCAACGAGGCCAAGCGCCTCTACGGCGTGATCGACAAGCAGTTGTCGACGCACAAGTATCTGGCAGGCGATACCTACACCGTGGCCGATATCGCGACGTTCCCGTGGCTGCGTAGCTGGCAGAACCAGGGCGTGGAGCTGGACGACTATCCGCACCTGAAGCGCTGGTTCAACGACATCGCGGAACGTCCGGCGGTCAAGCGCGGCGTCGAGGTCCTGGCCAGCGCACGCAAGCCGCTACAGGGCGACAAGGAGCGCGAGGTCCTGTTCGGCGCCACGCAATACCAGCGTCGCTAACGCCGGCGTCAGGCGGCCTGTCGTTCGCCCTGCGGGGCGTATGCGTCTGACGGTACCGGTGCCGGCTGCATGCAGCAGAGCAGCCCGGCACCGGACAGCATCGCGTCGATGCAGTAGTCGTCATCAGGCTCCGGCGCGAAGGCCATGCCCGGTTGAAGGTAGGTCGATTGAACGTCGCCGCCGCTCGCCCCGCCCCGCCATTGCAGGTTGAGCACACCCCGATGGCAGACACCCCAGACCAGCCCGCGCGCGTGAAGATGCTGCGCCCACTCGGCCTCTCCCGCATCGATCGCAATGAATTCGGCGGCGCCGGCATTGCAGTGCCCGGCCTCGCCGGCCTGTGGGATGGCGCGAACCAGCACGCTGTCGACCACGGCCTGTAACTCGACCGCCTGGTGCACTTCGGGGGTATGAATATCACCGCAGGCCAGCACCGCGCGCTCCGCATCGCCATCGAGCACGCGCAGGCCGCCTTGCAGGCAAGCCCACCATTCCGGGTGCCCGGCTACCGTGACCGGATAGCAATCACCGGCACGCAGATGGATGTAATCGCACGAATGACCGAGCCCTGCCGTTGTCGGAATGACACATAAGCAGTGACCGAAACCATTTGTCGTGGCAGTCTTCAGGTGCGGCAGATCGCCGCGCTGGTGAGCATGGAAGAACGTATAGATCCGCATGGCATTCCCTCTGAACGGAGTCTGGGACGCGAGTGGTCCCTGAATGCGCAACGGCGGTACGATGCGGCTTTCCGCCCGATCGCCAATGCGCTACTGCCCCGTTTCGGCACGGCGTGAAACCGTCCGGTCCATGCGATCGGCGCCGCACCCTTGAGTGGGCGCATCCCTTGAAATGCAGATCTGGCACCGATAGAACGACGAACTATAAGTTGTCGTGATCGACAGGTCAAACCCTTTAGCCTCGGGCGACGTAGCGACCTAATATCCACAATGCACCTTATGACCGGGGATCCACTCAAGCTGTTCGGGCGGCATCTGACCTGGTTGCGCAAGCAGCGCGGCTGGTCTCAGGAAGCGCTGTCGCTCGAAAGCGGACTCGCGCGATCGTACCTCAGCGGAATCGAACGCGGCACGCGCAATGTTGCGCTGTACAACATCTGCACGCTTGCCGACACGCTGGGCGTCGCGCCGAGTGTGATGCTGGATTTCTCCAGTCATTGCGCGGACGCGCCGGTTGAGCCGGCACGCGCGCCATTCAACCCGGAGATATCACCAGCGGTACAGGCCACGCTGCGCTATATGACGGAACTCAGCGACACTGACCGCGATGTGGTGGCCGGCGTGGCAAGAGCGCTCGCGCGAAAACAATTGCGCAAGATCGCCTAGCCAGCAGCGCGAAGGGATGGGGGAGCCGCGTAGCTGCACGGCTGCACGGCTGCACGGCTACACGGCTACACGGCTACACGGCTACACGTCGAGCATGCCCTGCCGCTCGATGAACGCAATCACCTGATCAAGTCCCTGCCCCAACTTCACGCTGCCCATCACGAAGGGCCGCTCGCCGCGCATCTTGCGGGCGTCGCTCTCCATGATCTCCAGTGATGCACCAACATAGGGCGCAAGGTCGGTCTTGTTGATAACCAGCAGATCGGACTTCGTGATGCCCGGCCCGCCCTTGCGCGGGATCTTCTCGCCGCCCGCCACGTCGATCACATAGATCGTCAGGTCGGAAAGTTCCGGGCTGAACGTCGCAGCCAGATTGTCTCCGCCCGACTCGATGAACACCACATCGGCATCAGGAAACTTCGCCAGCATCCGATCGACAGCCTCGAGGTTGATCGAGGCGTCCTCGCGGATCGCGGTGTGGGGACACCCGCCCGTTTCCACACCCATGATCCGCTCGGCCGGCAGCGCGCCCGAGATCGTCAGCAGGCGCTGGTCTTCCTTCGTATAGATATCGTTGGTGATCGCCACCAGGTCATAGCGGTCGCGCATGGCCTTGCACAGCATCTCGAGCAGCGTGGTCTTGCCGGAGCCGACGGGGCCGCCCACGCCAACGCGCAACGGAGGATTTTTCTTGGTACGAGTCATGATCGGATCTCAGGATCGGAACAGCCGGGAGTACTGCGTCTCGTGACGCGCCGACAGTACGCCTAGCATCGGGGAGAACGTGGAAAGCAATGGTGGCACCTCATCGGCGCGGCACACTGCTTCATCGACGGTGCCGAGCACCGCCTGATGCAAGCCAAGCAGCATCTGCTGGCCCGCCACCTGGCCGAGCGGCACCGCCTTGATGGCGGCTGCCACCTGGTTTTCGGCCCAGTTGAAGAGATACGCGGCCAGGCCTTCACGCGCAGCGATGCCCAGCGCCACGCACGCCGAGGCAAACGCCGTGGGCAGGCAAACCGGCCGCATGTCGCGCAGCAGGTCGCGGCACGCATCGTCGCCCCAACCCATCTGCGCGATCAGTTTCGCCAGCGACCAGCCCATCTGCTCGGTCTCGAGCCGCAGTTCGGAAGTTTCCCGGGTGGCATGAAACCAGTCGTTCCATTGACGCACGGAGGCGTGGTCCCGCGTCTGCCACGCGCGATGCAGCAGTAGCCAGACAGGTGCCTCGCATTGGGCCTGCACATGCAGAAGGTTGTCGCGAATCCAGCGCTCGGCAGTCGCCGCATCCCGCACCAACTCGCAATCGATGGCCGCCTCCAGTCCCTGCGAATAGCTGAAGCCGCCGATGGGGAGCGTCGGCGAGGCAAGGTGCAGCAGGGAGATGAGTTGGGGGAGCGCGGTCATGGGGGATGGCTCTGCCGACGGTGTCAGGGGCAACTCAATGTTTGTGACCGCAATGCTCGTCATGCACGTGACCATGGTCATGGTCATGGTCATGGTCATGGTCATGGTCATGCGAGTGCGAGTGCGAGTGCGAGTGCGAGTGCGAGTGCGAGTGCGAGTGCCCATGATGCTCGTGGAACACTGCCTGCGCCGCCGCGTAGTCCTCCGCGAACGTCGCGTCATGCCCGTGCTTGTGGCCGCCGCCATAGGCGCCAGCCTCGGGCTCGAATGGCAGGTCCGCGCGCTCGGCTTGCACGCCCAGTCGGGCCAGCATGTCGGCCAGCACAGGGTCATACTCCAGCCGCAGATAATCGCGCCCGACCTCCACCGGCGTGTGCCGATTGCCCAGGTGATAGGCTGCGCGCATCAGCGCCAGCGGGTCGGTCGCAGTGACCTGCAGCACCGACTCCGCCGCGGCCTGCACTTCCACGAAGGTACCGTCCTCTGCCACCAGAAGATCGCCGCCACGCAGCACGGTGCCGCGCGGCAGGAACAACGCAGCTTCGGCGCCGTTGTCGAGGATGGCGCGCAGGCGGCTCTTGCTGCGTTCGCCGAACGGCAGGACGAGCTTCGGCGCGCGGCGCACGAGTACCGGCGCGATGCCGTGCGGAGCGGGCAGGTGTTTGTCGATCTTGATCACGGGTCAGAACAGGAAATAGCGCTGCGCCATCGGCAGCACGGTGGCGGGTTCGCACGTCAGCAGCTGACCGTCGGCTACCACTTGGTAAGTCTCCGGATCCACGGTGACGTGCGGCTGCCAGTCATTGTGCACCATGTCGCGTTTGCTGACGGTACGCGTGCCGCGCACTGCGGTGAGCGTCTTGGCCAGCCCGTAGCGCTCGCCGACATTCGCCGCCAGCGCCGCCTGCGAGACGAAGGTGAGCGACGATCTCGGTAGCGCCCCACCGGCCGACGCGAACATCGGACGATAGTGCACCGGTTGCGGGGTCGGGATCGAAGCATTCGGATCGCCCATCGCCGCCGCCGCAATCATGCCGCCCTTGAGAATCAGGCTCGGCTTCACGCCGAAGAAGGCGGGCTTCCAGAACACCAGGTCCGCCCACTTGCCGACTTCGATCGACCCCACCTCGTGCGCGATACCGTGCGTGAGCGCCGGATTGATCGTGTACTTGGCGATATAGCGCTTGACGCGGAAGTTGTCGTGCCCGCCGCGCGCATCGTGTGGATCGCCGGGCAGCTTGCCGCGCTGCGCGGCCATCTTGTGCGCGGTCTGCCACGTGCGAATGATCACCTCGCCCACGCGGCCCATGGCCTGCGAATCGCTCGATATCATCGAGAACGCGCCCAGGTCATGCAGGATGTCCTCGGCCGCGATGGTCTCGCGACGGATGCGCGACTCGGCGAACGCAATGTCCTCCGCAATGGCCGGATCCAGGTGATGGCAGACCATCAGCATGTCCAGGTGCTCGTCCAGCGTGTTCACGGTGTACGGGCGCGTCGGATTGGTCGACGACGGCAGCACATTAGCCTCGCCGCAAACCTTGATGATGTCCGGCGCATGGCCGCCACCTGCGCCCTCGGTGTGATACGTATGGATCGTGCGGCCCTTGAACGCGGCAATCGTCGCCTCGACAAAACCGCCTTCGTTGAGCGTATCGGTGTGGATCGCCACTTGGGTATCGGTGGCATCGGCCACGGACAGGCAGGTGTCGATCGCCTGCGGCGTGGTGCCCCAGTCCTCGTGCAGCTTCAAGCCGATGGCGCCCGCCTCCACCTGCTCGGTCAGCGGCGCCGCCAGGCTGGCGTTGCCCTTGCCGAGAAAGCCGATGTTCATCGGATACGCATCGGCCGCCTGCAGCATCCGCTCCATGTACCACGGGCCCGGCGTCACGGTCGTCGCATAGGTGCCCGTCGCCGGCCCGGTGCCGCCGCCGATCATCGTCGTCACGCCGCTCATCAACGCTTCTTCGATCTGCTGCGGGCAGATGAAGTGGATGTGCGTGTCGATGCCGCCAGCAGTGACGATCATCCCCTCGCCCGCGATGACCTCGGTACCCGGCCCGACGATGATCGTCACCCCCGGCTGGATATCCGGATTACCCGCCTTGCCGATTGCCGCGATGCGCCCGTGCTTCAGCCCGATATCGGCCTTCACGATGCCCCAGTGGTCGATGATCAGTGCGTTGGTGACCACCGTGTCGACGCAGTCCTTCGACATGCGCTGACTCTGCCCCATGCCATCGCGAATCACCTTGCCGCCGCCAAACTTCACTTCCTCGCCGTAGATCGTGAAATCGCGCTCGACTTCGATCACGAGGCCCGTGTCGGCAAGACGCAGCCTGTCGCCCGTGGTCGGGCCGAACATCTCGGCATAGGCCTGCCTGGAGATCTTCACGCTCATCAGAGTGCTCCCATGATTCTGCCGTTGAAACCGTAGACGATGCGGTCACCGTCCAGCGCCACGAGTTGCACCGTGCGCGACTGCCCCGGCTCGAAGCGCACGGCCGTGCCGGCGGCGATGTCGAGGCGATAGCCGCGCGCGGCCTCACGGTCGAACGACAACGCGGCGTTGGTTTCGTAGAAATGGAAGTGCGAGCCGACCTGCACCGGCCGGTCGCCAGTGTTGGCCACGGTCACGGTGACCGTGGGACGCCCCGCATTCAGTTCGATCTCGCCGTCGAGCGGCATCAGTTCACCGGGAATCATCGCGAAAGCTCCTGGGGGGGAAGATCAGGCGACCAGCAGGCCGACGCCGTACAGCGCCACCCCAGCGCCCGCCACGCGCGCCAGCCAGCCGGCGTGACGACGAAGGAACGCCCCCGCGCCGATGCCGAGCACGTGCAGTGTCATCGTGGCCACGGCAAAACCGCCCACATACGCCAGCACCGAGGGTAGCGCCGCTGCGGTGGCCGGCAACTCGGCACCGTGCGCGTAACCGTGAAACAGCGCGAAGCCGCCGACGATCGCCATGCCTGCCCATGCCGACAGACGCGCGCGCGTGGCCACCAGCAGGCCGATCACGAGCAGCGAGACGGCGATCATGGGCTCGACGGCCGGCAGCGTCACGCCAGCCAGCCCGAGCGCGGCCCCCACCAGCATCATCGCCACGAACGCGAGCGGCAGGCGCAGCACATCCATCCTGGATGTCTGGCCGAAGGCGCTGCGCGGCGAACTTGCCAGCGCGCTCCACAAGCCCACGGCGGCCATCGCCAGCAGGTGGTCGGCGCCCGTGAACGGGTGGGCCAGGCCGGCCCAGAGGCTGGCGCCAACGGTGGCGGCGTCGTGGCCGGGATGCGCGAAGGCAGAGACGGAGGCCAGCGACATCGCTACGCCTGCAGTCAGGCGGGAACGGAGCATGCGGTGCATAGGGTTTTCCTCTTCTTGTGAATGGCTGCGACGGTGACGCGGATTCAGACGATCGGGTGGTGCACGGTGACCAGTTTGGTGCCGTCCGGGAACGTGGCTTCCACCTGGATCTCGGGGATCATTTCGGCCACGCCATCCATCACGTCCTCGCGTGCGAGCACGGTGGTTCCTTCGTGCATCAGCTCGGCCACGGTGCGGCCATCGCGCGCACCTTCCATGATGGCGGCAGTGATCAGCGCCACCGCTTCCGGGTAGTTCAACTTGAGACCGCGCGCGCGACGGCGTTCGGCCAGTAGCGCGGCGGTGAAGATCAGCAGCTTGTCTTTCTCGCGCGGCGTCAGTTCCATGATCGGATTCCTTGTTGTTCGAGGTATTGGGTTCTCAGGTCGACCACAGGCGCAGCGGCCTTGCCGGCACGCCATGCATCGGCTGGCGCAGCACGGTCCACGCATCGATCATCAGGTGGCGCACCGCTTCCATATCGCTGCCAAGCACGCGCAGCAGCAGCATCGACTGTGCCGTGGCCGTGCCATATCCGGCCAGGCAGGTCACGCCGGCGCGTAGATCGGCACGATATGGCAGACGCTCGGCCAGCGCTTCCGCCAGCTCCTGCGTGGCGCCCGGCCCGATCGCCCAAAGTGTGCCGAGGATATGCAGTCCATCCATGCCTGCCACGGCACCACGCAGCGGTGATGCACCATCGAAATGCGACTGTTCGATCCACAGCGCGCGGTCCGGGTCACCCACGCGAGTGTCGAGCCATAGCGCGCCGCTGGCCCATCGCTCGCCCGACGCCTGGCGGCCCAGCACCACGGCGTCCCAGCCGATCGCGCTGCCTCCGGGTGCCACCACCACGTCCGTCGTGATCCGGGCACGGGCATCGTCGAACACGATGTTCTCCTGCGGCAGCCAGTCGAGCTTCCCGCCGGCTGCCACCTCGATCCGCACATGCTGCGCTGCATCGCGACCGAGCGACTTGTACCATTTGGTAGCACCCGGCGTGGCCAGCACGGCATGGGCGCCCGATGCCACGGCAATGTCGATGTCGAGACGATCACCGCCCGCCACGCCGGCGGGCGGATGCAGCACCACCCCGTGGCAAATCTCCCCTTCGGGATAAAGCGGCTTCTGCACCCGCAGCGGCCCCTCGTGGCGCCGCTCGACCATGGCGGTCCGGCCGGCGCGCGCGGCAAAGCGCAGGCGCAGGCTGGCGTGCCAGGCTGATGTCATGGCGAGTTGCGATGGAAAATCCGGATGGCGCATCGAAGATGGCAAGACGGTTCAGGCGGGGGCCGGTGCGCCAGATCATAGCGCGTGGCAGCCGTCACAGAAAGGTGCCCGGACGGCCATCAGGGTCGTTCGAATGCACGCTCAAACCGCGATCAGCGCGCGCACGCCGTCCTGCTCCATCGTTGCCCCATCGCCCTTGGCCACGACCTCGCCACGACTCATCACCACGTAGTGGTCGGCCAGGTGCCGCGCGAACTCGTAGTACTGCTCCACCAGCAGCACGGTCATGCCGAACTCGTCCACCAGCAACCGCAAGGCACGGCCAATATCCTGGATGATCGACGGCTGGATGCCCTCGGTCGGCTCGTCGAGAATCAGCAACTGCGGCTCGCTCATCAGCGCCCGGCCGATGGCCAGTTGCTGCTGCTGACCACCCGACAGATCGCCGCCACGGCGCTGGCGCATCGTGCGCAGCACAGGAAACAACTGATAGATGCGGTCGGGCACGCCAGATGGCCTCGCCCGGCTGGCGGCGCCGATCAGCAGGTTCTCCTCGACGGTCAGCCGGGGAAAGATCTCGCGGCCCTGCGGCACGTAGGCCAGCCCCGCCGAAACACGTTCGTAAGGCGCCTTCTTTTCCAGCGCCTTGCCGTCCCAGCTGATGCTGCCACTGCGCGTGGGCACCACGCCCATCAGGCACTTGAGCAGCGTGCTCTTGCCCACCCCATTGCGGCCCAGCAGCGTCGTCAGCTTGCCATGCGGCACCTCGAACGAAACGTCGCGCAGGATATGGCTGCCGCCGTAGAACTGATTGATTGCGTTGACCTGCAGCATCGTTATCTTCCCAGGTAGGATTCGATCACGCGTTCGTCGCGCTTCACGGCGTCGAGCGTGCCTTCGGCCAACAGGCTGCCTTCCGCCAGCACGGTCACCGTGCCAGCGTCACCGGCCAGCGCGGCGACGAATTCCATGTCGTGCTCGACCACCATCATCGAGCAGCTACCGCGCAGACTGTTGAGCAGCGCGGCCAGTTGCATGGTTTCCTCGTCGGTCATGCCGGCCACCGGTTCGTCGAGCAGCAGGAGCTGAGGCTGCTGCATCAGCAACATGCCGATCTCGAGCCGCTGCTTCTGGCCGTGCGACAGCAAGCCCGCAGGCCGATAGGCTTCGTCCTCGAGCCCGGTCAGCGCCAGCGTTTCCTCGATGCGACGATGCCCCTCCAGCGTCAGCCGGGCGCGCAGCGATGCCCACCAGCGCTTGTCGGCCTGCATCGCCAGTTCCAGGTTCTCCCAGACCGCGTGCTGCTCGAACACGGTCGGCTTCTGGAACTTGCGGCCAATGCCGGTCTGCGCGATGCGCGGTTCGGTCAGCCGCATCAGGTCGATGGTCTGCCCCAGAAACACGCGCCCGGTTACGTTGGCATTGCGCGGCCCGGTCTTGCCGGTGATGACATCCATCATCGTGGTCTTGCCAGCGCCGTTCGGGCCGATCACGCAGCGCAGTTCACCGTGATCGATCGACAACGACAGCTTGTTCAGCGCGCGAAAGCCGTCGAACTGCACGGTCAGGTCCTCGATGTAGAGGATCGGCCCGTGCGTGGTGTCGATGACGCCGGGTTCGACGATCCGGCCCAGCCCGGTGGCGTCCCCGCTTTCCGCCTTGCCTTCACCCAGTACCGAGTTCATGCCTTGCTCCCTTGCTGTGCTTGCCGAGGCGCCACCACCGCTTCCGCTTCATCGGCGGTTCCGGTTTCTACCTTCGAAGTGCGACGATCACGCAGGCGTCGCCAGAGGCCCACCACGCCATCGGGCAGGTACAGCGTCACCAGCACGAACATCGCGCCGAGCAGGAATAGCCAGTACTCCGCGAAATAGGCCGTGAACATCGTCTTCGCGCCGTTGACCAGGAATGCCCCCACTACCGGCCCGATCAGCGTGCCGCGCCCGCCGACGGCGACCCACACCGCCATTTCGATCGAGTTCGCGGGCGACATCTCGCTCGGGTTGATGATGCCGACCTGCGGCACGTACAGCGCCCCGGCAATGCCGCAAAGCACAGCCGAGAACGTCCACACGAACAGCTTGTACCCAAGCGGGTTGTAGCCCGAGAACATCACGCGCATCTCCGCGTCGCGCACGGCGGTCACCACCCGGCCGAGCTTGGACGTGACGATGTAGCGGCAGGCCACGAATCCGGCCAGCAGCGCAAGGAACGTCAGCACGAATAGCGCGGCACGCGTCTGCGGCGCGGCCACGGCAAAGCCGGCGATGCGCTTGAAGTCGGTGAAGCCGTTATTGCCGCCGAAGCCCGTTTCATTGCGGAAGAACAGCAGCATCGCGGCGTACGTCATGGCCTGCGTGATGATCGACAGGTACACGCCCTTGATGCGGGACCGGAACGCGAAGAAGCCAAACAGCCACGCCAGCACGCCCGGCACCAGTACCACCAGCAGCAATGCGTAGGGAAAGTGCTCGGTGCCATGCCAGAACCACGGCAGCTCCTTCCAGTCCAGAAACACCATGAAGTCGGGCAAATCGCTCTTGTAGACACCTTCACGACCGATCGACCGCATCAGGTACATGCCCATTGCATACCCGCCCAGCGCGAAGAACAGACCATGACCGAGGCTCAGGATGCCGCAATAGCCCCACACCAGATCGAGCGCAATGGCGGCCAGCGCGAAGCACATGATCTTGCCGATCAATGTCAGCGCATAGGCCGACAGATGCAGCGCGTGGCCTTCCGGCACGATCAGCGCGCAGACTGGCACGCCGATCGCCACGACCAGGGTCAGTACCGCCATCGCCATCCACATGCGCGTGGAGAACAGCGGCTGGCGTTCCGGCACGGATAGCGTGAATGACTTGCCGGGTTTCGAGGAAAAGCTGCTCATGTCAGGCCTCCGCGCTGCGCCCCTTGAGCGCGAAAAGTCCTTGTGGCCGCTTCTGGATGAACAGCACGATCAGCACGAGGACGAAGATCTTGGCCAGCACCGCGCCATAGAACGGCTCGATGAATTTGTTGATGATGCCGAGGCCGAACGCGCCCACGATCGTGCCCGCCAGCTGCCCGACGCCACCCAGCACCACCACCATGAACGAGTCGATGATGTAGGCCTGCCCCAGGTCCGGGCCCACGTTACCGATCTGCGAGAGCGCGCAACCGCCGAGCCCGGCGATGCCGGCGCCAAATGCGAACGCGTAGCTGTCCACCTTCCACGTCCGCACGCCCACGCAGGCCGCCATCGTGCGGTTCTGCGTCGTGGCGCGCACGAACAGACCCAGGCGCGTGCGATTCAGCACGGCCCATGCCACCGTCACCACGCCCAGCGCGAACAGGATGATGATGATGCGGTTGTACGGAATCACGAGCCCGGCGAGTGCCTCGATGCCGCCGCTCATCCACGCAGGATTGGCCACTTCCACGTTCTGTGCGCCGAAGATCGTACGCACGGCCTGCATCATCAGCAGGCTGACACCGAACGTGGCCAGCAGCGTCTCCAGCGGGCGGCCATAGAGATGGCGCAGCACGATTCGCTCGAGCGCGAAACCAACGGCTCCGGCAGCCAGGAACGACACCGGCACGGCCGCCACGAGGTACCAGTCAAACGCATTGGGCGCGTAGGCACGAAACAGCGTCTGCACCACGTAGGTGGCATAGGCGCCGATCATCAGAAACTCGCCGTGCGCCATGTTGATGACGCCGATCAGCCCGTACGTGATCGCCAGACCCAGCGCCGCCAGCAGCAGCACGCTGCCAAGGCTCAGACCCGCGAACAGGTTGCCGAGCAGTTCGGCGCGGCGCTGTTCGGTACGCAACTGGTCAATGGCCACTTGCGCGGCCACACGCACGCCTTCGTCGGCCTCCTTGTACTTGCCGGCCGCGTCGCGCTCAACCAGCGGCATCAGCTTCTGGCGCGATTGCGGATTGCTGTCGTGGCCGAGGATGCGAATCGCCTCGATACGCGCGTCCCGGCCCGCCTCGGCGCCTTGCGCGAGAACCGTGTTGGCCCAGATCACGTCGAGCCTCGCCCGCAGTCCGGCATCGGCCTCGGCCTTGCGCGCGGCCTCCACCGCCGCACGCGAAGCGTTCTCCGGTTGATCGAGCAGCGTACTGATGGCCTGCGTGCGCACCGCGATGTCCGGTGACTGCAGCTCCAGGCTGCTCGCGGCACTATCGACGATGGCGCGCAGGCTGTTATTCAGCGTCAGCGATTCGAGCTCGTCCGCCTTCACGGTGACCGGCTTGCCGCTGACCGCGTCGACGGTCTTGTCGCCATCCTGCCGCACCATGCCGACGGTGGGCGCGTACTGCAGCGCGTCATCCTGCAAGGCCTTCAGGATCGGACCGGCCTGCTCCGCCGGTGCCTGAGTGAGCTTGTTCAGCGCCGCGGTCTTGGCATCGTAGTCATCCTCGGCCAATGGCTTGAGGTCGGCCTGCGTCAGCGGCGTGGCGGCCCACAACGGTGCCGCGGCCAGCAGCAGCGCGGCGAGCATGACACGCAGCCATGTACGGATATTGGGTCGGTGCATTCAGGAGCCTGGTTCGCGCGATGGATCGCATCTTGGGGTTGTTGGCGTTCACCTGTGGTTTGCTCCCACTCCCGAGCACGGGAGTGGGAGCAACAGACCGTCAGTTCCCCGCCACCTTGTCCGCCTTGCCTTCATTGCCGGCGATGAACGGGCTCCACGGCTGCGCGCGGACCGGCTTCGGCGTCTTCCACACCACCGAGAACTGGCCGTCGCCCTTGACCTCGCCAATCATCACGGGCTTGTAGAGATGGTGGTTGTCACCCATCGTCAGCGTGAAGCCATCGGGCGCCTTGAAGGTCTGGCCGTACATCGCGGCACGCACCTTGTCCGGATCGGTGCTGCCTGCCTTCTTCACGGCCTGCGCCCACATATGGATGCCCACGTAGGTAGCTTCCATCGGGTCGTTGGTCACGCGCTTGTCGCCGCCCGGCAGGTTGTTGGCCTTGACCCACGCGGCCCACTGCTTCTTGAACGCCTCGTTCTCGGGGTTCTTGACCGACATGAAGTAGTTCCATGCAGCCAGATGGCCCACCAGCGGCTTGGTGTCGATGCCGCGCAGCTCTTCCTCGCCGACCGAGAAGGCCACCACCGGCACGTCCTTGGCCTTCAGGCCGGCGTTGCCGAGTTCCTTGTAGAACGGCACGTTCGAGTCGCCATTGATCGTGGAGATCACGGCGGTCTTGCCACCCTGCGAGAACTTCTTGATGTTGGCGACGATGGTCTGGTAGTCGCTATGGCCGAACGGGGTGTAGACCTCTTCGATGTCCTTGTCCTCCACGCCCTTGCTCTTCAGGAACGCACGCAGGATCTTGTTGGTAGTGCGCGGATAGACGTAGTCGGTACCCAGCAGGAAGAAGCGCTTCGCGCCGCCGCCCTCCTTGCTCATCAGGTATTCCACCGCCGGGATCGCCTGCTGGTTGGGTGCCGCGCCCGTGTAGAACACGTTCTTCGACATCTCCTCACCTTCGTACTGCACCGGGTAGAACAGCAGCGCGTTGGTTTCCTCATAGACCGGGAGCACCGACTTGCGCGATACCGACGTCCAGCATCCGAACGTGACCGCCACCTTGTCCTTGGTGATGAGCTGACGCGCCTTCTCCGCGAAGAGCGGCCAGTTGGAAGCGGGGTCCACCACCACGGGCTCGAGCTTGCGGCCCAGCACGCCGCCGCTCTTGTTGATCTCGTCGATCGTCATCAGCGCCACGTCCTTGAGCGACGTTTCGGAGATGGCCATCGTGCCCGATAGCGAATGCAGGATGCCGACCTTGATCGGCTCCTTGGTCTGCGCCATCAGCGGGCTGGTACCGATCATCGCCGCGGCGGCCACCGCCGACAGCTTCAGCATGTCACGTCGTTTCATTGCAGCTCCCAGTTTGTCGTATGTGATTAGGGACTACGCACCCCGGAGAGCACATCTGCAACTAGCGTGCCAAGGGAAACACGCATGACCGGGTCACCATTACGTGACAAATCGACGGGAGGAAGGCCGTGCCGCACCACGCTGGTGCCGCTGGCGGGGCCAGAGGGAAATCCGCAGGCGCACCGCGAATGTGCAGCGCCGTTCGGGTGCGGTCCGGCGTGAACCGGTGCAGCCGTGGCCGATGCCGGTGCGTTGCGCACCGTGGCCAATAAAAAACGGGGCCCGAAGGCCCCGTTTTCAAACGACCGTATGAACCGTTACTTCATCCACGGCATCATGTTGGCGTTCATGTTGTGCATGATCCAGAGCGAACCGGCCAGCACGATGAACAGGATCAGTACCGTGAACAGCAGCGCCATCACGTTCCAGCGCTGACCGTTCGAACCATCCAGATGCAGGAAGTACTTCAGGTGCACGACGATCTGAACGGCCGCCATGCCCAGGATGATCCACAGCATGGTGCCGCGTTCCATCGTGCCGTCCATGACGATCTTGAACGGAATCACGGTCAGGATCACCGCCAGCACGAAACCGATCACATACGACTTGACGCTGCTGTGGCCATGCGACGCGCCGTGAGCGGCGGTCGAAGCGTGTTGCTGTGCCATTTACATTGCTCCCATCAGGTAGACCACGGTGAACACACCGATCCAGACCACGTCCAGGAAGTGCCAGAACAGGCTGAGGCAGTTCAGGCGCTTGGCCACGACCGGGGTCAGGCCCTTCTTCGACAGTTGCCACATCAGCACGAGCATCCACAGCATGCCGCTGGCAACGTGCAGACCGTGGGTACCCACGAGCGTGAAGAACGACGACAGGAACGCGCTGCGGCTCGGGCCGGCACCCTCGTGAATCAGGTGCGCGAACTCGTTGATTTCCATGCCCATGAACGCGGCGCCCAGCAGGAACGTCACGCCCAGCCAGAACATCACGCGGCCCTTCTGATGGTTCTGCATCGACACCATGGCAAAGCCATAGGTGATCGACGAGAACAGCAGGATGGCGGTTTCCACGAGCACGTAGTTGAGCTCGAAGATCTCCTTGCCCGACGGGCCACCCGCCACTTCGCCGCGCAGGACGGCGAAGGCGGCGAACAGGCACGCGAACAAGATGCAGTCGCTCATCAGGTACAGCCAGAAACCGAAGACGGTGTTCTCGCTGGTGTCGTGATGCGCGTGGTCGTGCGCCTCGTCGTGCGAGTGCGCATGCGCAGGGGCTTTCGCCCCGAAGCGGTCAAGAACTTCTGTCGACATAGTTATCAGCCCTGGGCAGCAATGCGCTGCTGGTAGCGCGTTTCGATCTGCTCGACCTCGGAGGCCGGCACGTAGTAATCGATGTGGTCATCGTTGGCGCGGCGGATGAACGCTACGACCATGCCGATCAGGCCCACGGCGGCAAGCCACCAGATGTGCCACGTCAGCGCGAAGCCCAGCGCCAGGCTGAATGCACCCATGTAGAAACCAGCCGCGGTGTTCTTCGGCATGTGAATCTGCTCGAAGCCATCCGTGCGGATCGTCTCGCCACGGGCCTTCATGTCGGCGAACGCGTCCAGGTCACGCACCACCGGGGTGTGCGCGAAGTTGTAGAACGCCGGGGGCGACGAAGTTGCCCATTCCAGCGTGCGGCCACCCCACGGGTCGCCCGTCACGTCTGCCAGCTTCTTGCGGTCGCGGATCGACACGACGATCTGCAGCACCTGGAAGAAGATACCCAGCGCCACGAACACCACGCCCACCACGGCCAGATGCAGCCACGGCGTCCAGGCCGGGTTGTCGGTGTGGTTCAGACGACGGGTCATGCCCATCAGGCCCAGCACGTACAGCGGCATGAAGGCGAAGTAGAAGCCCACCAGCCAGCACCAGAAGGCGCACTTGCCCAGACGCTCGTTCAGCTTGAAGCCGAAGGCCTTCGGCCACCAGTAGGTCACGCCGGCCAGGTAGCCGAACAGCACGCCGCCGATGATCACGTTGTGGAAGTGAGCAATCAGGAACAGGCTGTTGTGCAGCACGAAGTCAGCGGCCGGCACGGCCATCAGCACGCCAGTCATGCCACCGATCACGAACGTAATCATGAAGCCCAGCGTCCACAGCACCGGCGACGTGAATTGCACGCGGCCACGGTACATCGTGAACAGCCAGTTGAAGATCTTCACGCCCGTCGGGATCGAGATGATCATCGTCGTGATGCCGAAGAACGCGTTCACGTTGGCGCCGGAGCCCATCGTGAAGAAGTGGTGCAGCCACACGATGAACGACAGCACCATGATCGCGCTGGTGGCATACACCATCCCCTTGTAGCCGAACAGCTTCTTGCCCGAGAACGTCGAGATGATTTCCGAGAAGATACCGAACGCCGGCAGGATCAGGATGTAGACCTCGGGGTGGCCCCAGATCCAGATCAGGTTCACGTACATCATGGCGTTACCGCCGCCGTTGTTCGTGAAGAAGTGCATGTCGAAGTAGCGGTCCAGGCCCAGCAGTGCCAGCGACACCGTCAGCACCGGGAAGGCAGCCACGATCAGCACGTTGGTGCACAGGACCGTCCAGGTGAACACCGGCATGCGCATCAGCGTCATGCCCGGGGCGCGCATCTTCAGGATGGTCACCAGGAAGTTCACGCCGGTCAGCAATGTCCCTAGCCCTGATATCTGCAGCGACCAGAGGTAGTAGTCCACCCCCACGCCCGGGCTGTAGTCCAGACCCGACAGCGGCGGATAGGCCAGCCAGCCGGTACGCGCGAATTCGCCAACGCCCAGCGAGACGTTCACGAGCATCGCGCCGGCCACGAACAGCCAGAAGCTCAGCGTGTTCAGGAACGGGAATGCCACGTCGCGCGCGCCGATCTGCAGGGGCACCACGAGGTTCATCAGACCCGTCATCAGCGGCATGGCCACGAAGAAGATCATGATCACGCCGTGGGCCGTGAACACCTGGTCATAGTGCTCGGGCGGCAGGAAGCCGGTGGAGCCGTTGGTGGCAACCGCCAGCTGGGTACGCATCATGACGGCGTCGGCAAAGCCGCGCAGCAGCATGATCAGCGCCACCAGCGAGTACATCACGCCGATGCGCTTGTGATCGACCGAGGTAATCCACTCGGTCCACAGGTAGTCCCACTTCTTGAAGTACGTGATCGCACCGAGCAGCGCCAGCCCGCCAAGGGCCACGCAGCTCAGCGTGATCATGATGATCGGCTCATGAAACGGAATCGCCGACAAACTCAATTTGCCAAACATCATTGCTCCTAGATTTGCGCGCCCAGCGCCGGCTTGGCCGGCGTGGCCATGGACACCCGCTCTTCACCGAGCGTGTTACGCGACGTGCAGACCGGACCGCCATCAAAACCTTCGCGGGCCATTGCATGGCCGTCGCCGCCCATGTACTGATGCAGGATGCCGGTGTACAGACCGTCTTCGACCTTGCCGAAGTACGTCACCGGTTCCGCTTCGCTCGGCTTGGCCAGGACCTTGTAGTCCTCGGACGCGAGCTGCTTTTCGGACGCGCGCACCTTTTCCACCCACTTGTCGAACTCGAAATTCGACATGGCGATGGCCTTGAACTTCATGCCCGAGAAGCCGCCGCCGCTGTAGTTGGCGGACATGCCGTCAAACGTGCCGGCTTCATTGGCGATGAGGTGCAGCTTGGTCTCCATCCCAGCCATGGCGTAAACCTGGCTACCCAGTTGCGGGATGAAGAACGAATTCATGATCGAATCCGACGTGATCTTGAAGTTCACCGGCGTGTTCACCGGCAGCGCGAGCTGGTTCACCGTCGCGATCTTCAGTTCCGGATAGATGAACAGCCATTTCCAGTTCATCGCCACGGCTTCCACGGTCACCGGCTTGACGTTCGACTCGAGCGGCTTGTACGGGTCGAGATCGTGCGACGACTTCCAGGTGATGATGCCCAGCGCGATGATGATCAGGCAGGGGATCAGCCAAACCACCACTTCGATGCGGGTGGAGTGCGACCAGTTCGGATCGTATTCAGCAGACGTGTTGCTGGCGCGATACTTCCACGCGAACACGAGCGTCAGGATGATGACCGGTACGACGACCAGCAGCATCAGCCAGGTGGCGATCAGGATGATGCCCTTGATGTCGACGCCGACTTGCCCTTTCGGGTTCATCAGCGCGAAGTCGCAGCCGGCCAACAGGAGCAGGCCAAGGCAAGGCAGGTACCGCATCAGGGGCGGCATTTTTGGTTTCTTCATGTCACGACGGTCTGGTTGCGCCACGCCTGTGCACAAGCGTGGCACCGCCTACCTGCTGCACGGGGCAACTGGCTGGCTGGGCTGGGGAAAACCGGAGGACGTGTCCAAAGCTGGCGCTGCGAAATGGGCGATGCAAACGCCTGCGGACCATGCGGCCGGGCAACGCCATGAACGCGGCTTGGACAGCAACTGACGACTGCGTGCGCGCGCCTGAGGGGGCGGGTGCGTGCGCTGAGGTGACCGACTGCCTGAACTGCGTCTGCCCCGGTTCGGAAATGCCACCGGAACGAGCGTTGTGTCACGATGTTCACGCCATATCCACTTGCTTCAACCGCCTCACCAGCGCAGTGAGAACGGTCTCCGAGCGGATATCGCATTACATAAAACATCGTGGCCGGGACTGTACCGCAACGCAACATTACGGGTAAACCCAGACACAACAGAAACACTGTTCTTTTAATCGGACAATTCCTTGACCTGTCGCAACGGGGTAACAGTTATATCGTGGTTGCTTGTTTTTCCACGATTTCGCTGGACAAATGATAAGGGCCGCGATCTCGCGGCCCTTATTGTCGAGCGACAGTACTGACGAATTGGATACGTCAGGAGTAGCGTCGGCTGATCGATTCCGCTACGCAGACCGGTCGATCGGCGCCTTCCCGCTCGATCGTCACCTCCCAGGTGGACTGGGCACCGACCAGGCCATTCGGCAGCGGCTCCAGCCGCTCAACCTTGAGCAGCTTCACGCGTCCTCGCAGACGGCTGCCCACCGGCACCGGCGATGTGAAACGAACGCGATTCAGACCATAGTTGACGCCCATCTTGACGCCTTCCATGTGGATTGCGTTCTGCATCAGCTGGGGCAGCAGCGAAAGGGTCAGGAAGCCGTGCGCGATCGGCGCGCCGAACGGCGACTCACGCTTGGCACGCTCGACGTCGATATGGATCCACTGGTGATCGCCCGTGGCCTCGGCAAACAGGCTCACCTGCTGCTGCGTGATTTCGATCCAGTCGCTGACAGCCACTTCCTCGCCCTGCAGCGACTCCAGTTCTTCCAACGATGCGATGGTACGCATGGTGCTTGTCTCCTTGTCGTTCTTTTCTGATTGGGTAGGCCCCCTCTCCCGCGTGCGGCAGAGGGAAGTGAACAAACGGCGTGCGTCAGGCCGGGCGGCGCTTGTACATCCCCATGCCCTTGACCGTGCACACAACCTCGCCCTTCTGGTTGCTGGCCACCCACTGGGTCATCACCACGCCGCGGTCAGGCTTGGAACTCGACGGACGCACGTCCAGAACCCTCAGCACGGCAGTCAGGGTGTCACCGGCATAGACCGGCTTGATCCAGCGGACTTCATCCACGCCGGGCGACCCCATGCTGGTGGAGCGATCCCCCATCGACAGCACCAGCAGACGCATGATGATGCCGCAGGTCATCCAGCCGCTGGAAATCAGCCCACCGTAGATGCTCTGCTCCGCCGCGGCCTTGTCGACGTGAAACGGTTGCGGGTCGTACTGGCGCGCGAAGCTGATGATCTCCTCTTCAGTGACCGTATAGCTCCCGAGCGGGTGTTCGCTGCCGACGACGTAATCCTCGAAATACATCTTGGACATCAAGTCCTCCAATGAAAAAACCGCGCTCGGGGTCACCGGCGCGGTTTGAACACTTACGCAATACTCAGGCAGCTTCCTGGAAGCCAGGCTGGCTGGCGAAGCGGCCCAGATGGTGGTCCACATCGCCGAAGGTCGTATTGATCAGCGTGAGGCGCTTGAACATGTGCGCGGCCGGCAGTTCGTCGGTCACACCCATGCCACCGTGGATCTGCACGGCTTCCTGCCCCACCGAGCGGGCTGCCACGCCGACGCGCGCCTTGGCGGCGGACACGTAGCGGCGGCGCTCCTCGGGGCTGGCCTCGTCGAAGCGCGCCGCGGCCAGCAGCGTGATCGAACGCGACTGCTCCGCATGGATCATCATCTCGACCATACGGTGCTGCAGCGCCTGGAAGCGCGCGATGGCCACGCCGAACTGCTGGCGGGTCTTCGCGTACTCGAGCGTGGCGGCGTTGAGCGTATCCATGACACCGACGGCTTCGGCGCACAGCAGCACGGCGGCGTAGTCGGCGGTGGCCTCGAGCACATCCCAGCCCTTGCCTTCCGTGCCGATCAGCGTGGCCGGTGCATCCTGGAACGTCACGTCGGCCGCATGGAGGTTGTCGATCGTGCGATAGTCCTTGACGCTGACGCCGGCACCCTTGGTATCGACCAGGAACAGCGAGATGCCGTCACGGTCCGACTGGGCGCCGCTGGTGCGTGCCGACACCACGAGCTTGTCAGCCTGGGCGCCGTGGGTCACCACGACCTTGCGACCGTTGAGCTTGCCGCCCTTGGCCGTCACGGTCACGTTGTTCAGTTCATGGCGTGCCTGCTGCTCATTGAACGCCGTGGCCAGCTTCAGTTCGCCACCAGCCACCTGCTCGAGCAGCGCTTCCTGGCCACCGGCCAGCTTGAGCGCCTGCGCGGCCACCACCGTCGCGAAGTACGGCTCCACCACCAGGCCGCGGCCCAGTTCCTGCTGCACCACCATCATGTCGACAGCCGTACCGGAGAAGCCGCCTTGCGCTTCGGGCACCGGCAGTGCGGTCAGGCCGAGTTCGACCAATCCGCCCCAGGCCTGCTCGCCGTAACCATTCGCGCCCTTGATGTTCTTCTTGCGCGATTCGAAGTCGTAGCTCTTCTCGACAAAACGGCGAATCGCGTCGGCCAGTTGCTTCTGTTCGTCGCTGAGATTGAAGTTCATGTTGCGTGTCTCCTCACAGCCCCAGAATCATCTGGCTGATGATGTTCTTTTGGATTTCGTTCGAACCGCCGTAGATGGAGGTCTTGCGATAGTTGAAGTAGTACGCGGCCAGCGGGGCGGCGTCGTCGTAGCCGGTCACGGCGTGCTCGTGTTCGCACTCCAGGTACGCCGGATCGAACGGCTGGGCGTACGGGCCGACCGCTTCGACCATCAGTTCGGTCAGCATCTGCTGGATCTCGGTGCCCTTGATCTTGAGCATCGATGCCTCGGGGCCGGGGCCCTTGCCAGCGGCTTCGCTCGACACCACGCGCAGCACGGTGATCTCCAGCGCCATCAGTTCGATTTCCAGCGCGGCGACCTTGGCGCCAAATACCGGATCCTCGAGCAGCGGCTTGCCGTTCTTCTGCTGCTGGCGGGCAACGCGCTTCAGGAAGCCCAGTTCGCGCTTGGAGTTACCCACGCGCGCAATTCCGGTACGCTCATGGCCGAGCAGGTACTTGGCATAGGTCCAGCCACGGTTTTCCTCGCCGACGCGGTTTTCGACCGGCACCTTGACGTTGTCGAAGAAGACTTCGTTCACTTCATGCTCTTCGTCGAGCATGATGATCGGGCGCACGGTGATGCCCGGCGTCTTCATATCGATCAGCAGGAACGAAATGCCCTCTTGCTTCTTGGCCTCGGGGTCGGTGCGCACCAGGCAGAAGATCATGTCGGCGTGCTGGCCGAGCGTGGTCCAGGTCTTCTGGCCGTTGACGATGTAGTGCTTGCCATCCGACGTCAACTCGGCACGGGTCTTCAGCGAAGCCAGATCCGAACCCGAACCCGGCTCCGAATAACCCTGGCACCACCAGTCGGTGCAGTCGAGGATACGCGGCAGGTAGTACGACTTCTGCTCTGCGTTGCCGTACTTCATGATCACGGGCGCGACCATCGCCACGCCGAACGGCAGCACGCCAGGCGCGCCGACGCGGGCATTCTCCTCGTCCCAGATGTGGCGTTGCGTGGCGTTCCAGCCCGTGCCACCGAAGTCGACCGGCCAGTGCGGCGCGGACCAGCCCTTGCCGGCCAGGATCTTGTGCCAGCGCACCAGATCGTCGCGGTTGGGGCGGCGGTGGTTGAGTACCTTTTCGCGGATTTCCGCCGGCAGGTTGGCTTCGAGCCAGCTACGCACTTCCTGACGGAAGGCGATGTCGGCCGCCGAGTAATTGAGATCCATGCCCGTCTCCATTGGTGGTGCCGGCGGGCGCCGGCCGTTTGTTTTACCTCGCGCATCACTGCGCGAGGTAAACCGGGCACAGGATGCTTGTTCAGTGGGCCGTCTGCTTCAGCGCATCCGGCACGATGAGCGGAAAGGTCTCGATGCCTTCGTCGGCCAGCGCCTGCACGTCTTCCGGCGTTGCCGAACCGCGGATACCGCGCTCCGGCGCTTCCTCGTAGTGCATGCGCCGCGCTTCCTCGGCGAAACGTTCTCCCACGTCCTCGGTCTGCGCCAGTACCTGCCGGACTGCCTTCAGATAGTGGGCCTGCAGCGCCTGCATCATCTGCTGCGCGTCGGCCTTGCCTTCCTCGGCGTTCCGGACCTGCGTCTGCGCCGGCTTGGCGGTGGCACCCGAAAGATTCAGGCGCGGCGCGCTGGGCAGGCGGGAGACGGCATGGTCACCACAGACCGGGCATTGGACGAGGTCACGCGAAATCTGCGATTGCGCATCTTCCTCCGAGGCAAACCAACCCTCGAAACGATGGTCTTGCGCACAGCGCAGGTCGAGCACCTTCATGATCTTTCCAGCCCGTCGGGCAATATTAGCCGTGAATCGAAATTTTGTGAACGGTCGTGCTAATTTTTTCGCTGACCGTTTTTGCCTGGCAGGATGCGTCCTAAACACAATTACGCCGGAGCAAGGGAAAACCCCATGCGGAGACTGGCACTGGGCCAGCCACAAGCCTGCAAGGCGGCGCAGTAGCTTAGCAGTTATGCGCCGTTTCAGCCGATGCTGCGATTGTCAGGAAACGGAGGCTCGCTTTGCTCGCCCGGCTGCCAGGCGCCAGAGACGATCTTCTCCAGCCAGAGCGCGCCGATAATCGTCTTGACGTCGGTAATACGCCCCTGACGTACCCAATCGATCACCTGGCCCACCGGCGTGATAAAGGTTTCCAGGAACTCGCCATCGTCGAGTTTCGCCTCGCCGGCGGTCAGATCACGCGCCAGGAACAGGTCGATGAACTCGGTCGAGTAGGAGATCACAGGGTGGATCCGCGTCAGGTAGTCCCAGCGACGCGCGGTGTAGCCGGTTTCCTCGAGCAACTCACGTTCGCCACAGCGCTGCGCGCCCTCTTCCGGATCGAGCTTGCCGGCCGGAAATTCGAGCATCACTTCACCGATCGGGTAGCGGAACTGGCGCTCCATCAGCACCGAGCCGTCATCGAACAGCGGGATCATCATGACTGCGCCCGGATGCAGCACGTACTCGCGCCCGGCTTGCTTGCCATTGGGCAGGCGCACGATGTCTTGCTTGAGGGTGAGGAATTTGCCGCGATGGATGGTCGCGGAAGCGACGGCAGTTTCCCTGAGGTGATCGTCACGCTCTTCGGACGATACGGCGGGGGTCTTGTCGATCATGAACGCTCCGGGTGTGGCACGGGCCCCGGGCGCGAGGGTCTGGCCGCAATCAGGCCGTGCGATGTTTGACCAGGTATTGCCAGGTGAAGCCGGGGAAGGCAAACACCAGCATCATGCAGGCGGTGATGGCGTAGAACTGCCAGCCTTGCGGGAAGGCGTTGCCGAGGCTCGCCTCCACCGCGAAACCGGCAAGGCCGGCCACCACGTACCACATGAAGAGTTCCACCAGGCGCAGCCACAGCGGCTTGCGGGCCCACTTCAGGCCCACCGCCGCGAACAGGCGCTGGTTGACGAACGGCAGATTGGCACACACCAGTGCCAAAAGGATGACAAACCAACCACCTGCCGAGGAACTCATTGCGTCACCTTGCCTGAAAAATCAGGACGCCAGCGTAGCACGGATGGCCTGGAAGCACAGGTCCATCAGGCCAGCCGGGAACAGACCCAGCAGGATCACTGCCAGACCGTTCAGACTCAGCACCGAACGCAGGCCAGTCGACGCTTCCAGCGGCTCTTCGCCAACCGGTGCATCGAAGTACATCAGCTTCACAATGCGCAGGTAGTAGAACGCGCCGATCAGCGAGAACACCACTGCCACCACGGCCAGCCAGCTCATGCCTGCCGACACGACCGCCTGCAGCACCGACAGCTTGGCATAGAAGCCGACGGTCGGCGGAATGCCGGCCATCGAGAACATCATCACCAGCATCAGGAACGCGAACCACGGATGACGGCGCGACATGCCCTTCAGGTCGTCGAGCGTTTCTGCCTCGAAGCCCTTGCGCGTGCGAACCAGGATCAGGCCGAACGTGCCCAGCGTGGTCAGCATGTACGTGATCGAGTAGAACATCGACGAGCTGTAGGCATTCACTGCGCCGTCGGCCTTGTTGGCCACCACGCCCGAAAGCATGCCCAGCAGCACGAAGCCCATGTGGGAGATCGTCGAGTACGCCAGCATCCGCTTCAGATTTGTCTGAACGATAGCCGTCAGGTTACCGATGACCAGCGAAGCAATCGACAGGATCACCAGCATGACCTGCCAGTCGGTCGCCAGCGGCAGCAGGCCCTCCACCAGCAGGCGGATGATCAGCGCGAATGCGGCAACCTTCGGACCAGCAGCGATCAGCAGCGTCACAGCGGTCGGCGAACCCTGGTAGATGTCCGGGATCCACATATGGAACGGTGCGGCACCCAGCTTGAACGCCACACCGGCCACGATGAACACCACACCGAAGGCCAGCATCGTCGTGTTGACGCGGCCCGACTCGACCACGCGGAACACTTCACCCAGGTTCAGCGAACCGGTGGCACCGTACATCATCGACATGCCGTAGAGCAGGAAGCCCGATGCCAGTGCGCCCAGCACGAAGTACTTGATCGCCGATTCGGACGTCACGCGCGACTCGCGGCGCAGGGCAACCAGCGCATACGACGACAGCGACAGCAGTTCCAGACCCAGGTACAGCGTCAGGAAGTTGTTGCCGGTGATCATCACGATCTGACCGCCGAGCGTGAACAGCGCGAGCATGTAGAACTCGCCTGCGAACATGTCCCGTTCGGCCAGGTAGCTACGCGTGTAAATCAGCGTCAGAAGCATACCCAACGAGCAGAACGCGGCCAGCACGTTCGCCATCGGGTCGATCACGACCAGGTTGGCGAACGCGTAGTGCGTTTCGCCGCCTGCCGCGTCGATGCCGAACCACACGGTCAGCACCAGTGTAGTCAGCAGCGACAGCGGGTACGCCACGCTGGTGCGGTTCTTGCCGCGGGCTAGGTCGATCCAGTTGATCGCCGCAATGGCGATCGCCAGAAAAATGATTGGCGCCACGGGGGCCAGGCTAGAGGACGATTGCATGTTGATTTCTCTCCCCCGCTTACAGCTTGGACTGTGCCACGTGGGACAGCAGGTTCACCACCGAGGCGTGCATCACGTCGGTGAAGGGTTTCGGGTACAGACCCATATACAGCGTCATGATCGCCAGCAGACCGAGCATGAAGAATTCACGCTTGTTCAGGTCCACCAGTTCGCGGACGTGCTCGTGCACGATATCGCCGAAGATCACGCGCTTGACCATCCACAGCGAGTAAGCCGCGCCGAAGATCAGGGCCGTGGCGGCCAGCAGACCGATCCAGAAGTTGAACTTGACGGCACCCAGGATCACCATGAATTCGCCCACGAAGCCCGAGGTAGCCGGCAGACCGCAGTTGGCCATCGCGAAGAACACCGACAGCGCCGCGAACTTCGGCATCACGTTCACCACACCGCCGTAATCGGCGATCTGGCGCGAGTGCACGCGGTCATAGAGCACACCGATACACAGGAACATCGCGCCCGACACGAAACCGTGCGAGATCATCTGGATGATGCCGCCCTCGATGCCGATCTCATTGAAGATGAAGAAACCGAGCGTCACGAAACCCATGTGCGCGATCGACGAGTACGCCACCAGCTTCTTCATGTCGGCCTGGACCAGTGCCACGAGGCCGATGTAGATCACGGCGATCAGCGAGATCGTGATGATGAACGGGGCCAGGTAGTGGCTGGCGTCCGGGGCGATCGGCAGCGAGAACCGCAGGAAACCGTAGGCACCCAGCTTCAGCATGATCGCCGCCAGCACCACGGAACCGCCGGTCGGCGCTTCCACGTGGGCGTCCGGCAGCCAGGTGTGCACCGGCCACATCGGCACCTTCACCGCGAAGGCCATGAAGAACGCGAGGAAGATCGCGATCTGCTCGTTCATCGTCAGCTTGGCCTGGTGCCAGGTCAGGATGTCGAACGAGCCCGTCTTGTTGTACAGGTACAGCAGCGCGACCAGCGTCAGCAGCGAGCCGAGCAGCGTGTAGAGGAAGAACTTGAACGCCGCATACACGCGGTTCGGGCCACCCCAGACGCCGATGATGATGTACATCGGGATCAGCGTGGCTTCGAAGAACACGTAGAACAGCAAGCCGTCCAGCGACGAGAAGACACCGACCATCAGGCCCGACAGGATCAGGAACGAGGCCATGTATTCGGCCACGCGTTCGGTGATCACTTCCCAGGCCGAGATCACGACGATCACGGTGATGAATGCGGTCAGCACCACGAACCACATCGAGATGCCATCCACACCCAGGTGGTACTGGATGTTGAAGCGTTCGATCCAGTTCGCCTGCTCGACGAACTGCATCGCAGCGGAAGCGGTGTCGAAGTGGAAGATCAGCGGCAGCGTGACGGCAAAGCTGACGATAGCACCGAACAGCGCCATCCAGCGCACGAAGCATTTGCTTCGGTCGGAGCCGAACATCAATACCACCAGCCCGAAGAAGATAGGCAGCCAGATTGCGAAAGACAGAACCATTTCTATGTTTTCCTTGCTTTGGTGCCTATCACTTGGTGCCTATCACGCCAGTGATCGTCAGCGTCAGGAGCACCAACATGCCGATGATCATTGCGAAAGCGTAATGGTAGATATAACCGGACTGCAGGTAGCGGCTGGCCGCAGCGAACGACGCCACCACGCGGGCCGAACCATTGACGAACAGGCCGTCGATGAAGCTCTGGTCACCACCCTTCCACAGGCCAGTACCCAGCAGGCGCGCGCCGCGAGCGAAAACCGCCTCGTTGATCGCGTCCATGTAGTACTTGTTGTCCAGCAGCTTGTAGAGACCGGAGAAACGTTGCTTGATCGCTGCGGGGATGTCCGGGCGCTTCATGTAGAAGAACCACGACAGCACCACACCTGCGATGGCCAGCCACAGCACCGGCGTCGTCAGCGAGTGAATCGCCATCGGCACCCAGCCATGGAACGCTTCCTTCAGCTCTTCCATCGCATGATGGTTCTCGCCGACGAAGATCACGTCCTTGAAGGCCACGCCATGCTTGAAGAACTCGCCGAACAGCATCGGCTCGATGGCGATGGCGCCAACGATCACCGACGGGATAGCCAGCAGCACCAGCGGCAGCGTCACGACCCACGGGGACTCGTGCGGCTTCTGGCCCGGGGCCAGGCCGTGGTGATGATCGTGCGAGACTTCCTCGTCATGGTGATTGCCATGGTGGTCGTCGGCCTTGCCGAAGCGCTCTTCACCGTGGAACACCAGGAAGTACATGCGGAACGAATAGAAGGCAGTCACGAACACACCGGCCAGCACCGCGAAGTACGCGAAGCCCGAGCCAGCGATATGCGATTCGGCCACGGCCTCGATGATCGAGTCCTTCGAGTAGAAGCCCGCGAAGAACGGCGTGCCGATCAGGGCCAGCGAACCGACCAACGACGTGATCCACGTGATCGGCATGTACTTGCGCAGGCCGCCCATGTTGCGGATGTCCTGGTCATGGTGCATGCCGATGATCACGGAGCCCGCGGCAAGGAACAGCAGTGCCTTGAAGAACGCGTGGGTCATCAGGTGGAACACGGCCACCGAGTAGGCCGAAGCGCCCAGCGCGACGGTCATGTAACCGAGCTGCGACAGCGTGGAGTACGCCACCACGCGCTTGATGTCGTTCTGGATGATGCCCAGGAAGCCCATGAACAGCGCGGTGATCGCGCCGATGACCAGCACAAACGACAGCGCGGTGTCCGACAGTTCGAACAGCGGCGACATGCGCGCCACCATGAAGATACCGGCGGTCACCATGGTTGCCGCGTGAATCAGTGCCGAGATCGGGGTCGGGCCTTCCATCGAGTCAGGCAGCCAGACGTGCAGCGGGAACTGCGCCGACTTGCCCATCGCGCCGATGAACAGGCAGATGCAGGCCACGGTGATCATCATCCAGTCGGTGCCGGGGAAGATCACGGTTGCCAGCTGCTCGCGGGTAGCGAAGACATCCGTGTAGTTCATGCTGCCGCTGTATGCCAGCAGCAGGCCGATACCGAGAATGAAGCCAAAGTCACCCACACGGTTGACCAGGAACGCCTTCAGGTTCGCGAAGATCGCCGTCGGGCGGGTGTACCAGAAGCCGATCAGCAGGTACGACACCAGGCCCACCGCTTCCCAGCCGAAGAACAGCTGCAGGAAGTTGTTGCTCATCACCAGCATCAGCATCGAGAAGGTGAAGAGCGAGATGTAGGCGAAGAATCGGTTGTAGCCGGGGTCCCCTTCCATGTAACCGACGGTGTAGATGTGCACCATCAGCGAGACGAAGGTCACGACCACCATCATCATCGCGGTCAGGGAGTCGACCAGGAAGCCGACCTCCATCTTCAGGCTGCCGATCGTCATCCACTCGTACACGGTGGCGTTGTAGCCCGCGCCGTTGAGCACGTCGAGCAACACCATCACCGACAGGACGAAAGCGATGGCAACGCCGAGAATCGTTGCCGAATGCGCCACGATCCGGCCGCCGCGCGACTCCGAGGAAAACGTGCCGAAGAACTTGGTACCGAACAGACCAGCTATCGCGGCGCCGGCGAGCGGCGCCAGCGGAATCGCCAGCAGCAGGTTGGGGTTGAGCGTGGTTGCCATAGGACGCTTATTGGTGTGCGATCGGGGAGCAGTCTTGGTTCAATGTGGATGCGGTCATGAATCAGCCCTTGAGGGTATCCATGTCGTCCACGTTGATCGTGTCCAGGTTACGGAACAGCACAACCAGGATTGCCAGACCAATTGCCGACTCGGCGGCGGCCACCGTGAGGATGAAGAAAACGAAAACCTGACCAGCCAGGTCGCCCATGTAGTGCGAGAAGGCGACGAAGTTCATGTTCACCGCAAGCAGCAGCAGTTCGAGCGCCATCAGCAGCACGATCACGTTCTTGCGGTTCAGGAAGATGCCAACGATGCTGATCGCAAACAGGATCGCACCGAGGACGAGGAAGTGGGCGAGAGAGAGCACAGCGGTTTCTCCGGGCTTTAGTTCTTGTTGGCGGCTGCCGCGGCATCCGCTTCGGCCCGGCCCTCGGCCGGCAGTTTCACCAGACGCACGCGCTCGTCTCGGCGCACACGGAGCTGGGCGCCAATGTCCTGGGCCTTCACGTCCTTGCGGCGACGCAGCGTCAGCGCAACGGCGGCGATGATGGCCACCAGCAGGATGATGCCGGCCACTTCGAACGCGTAGATGTAGTCCGTGTAGATCAGCTTGCCCAGCGCGGCGGTATTCGAATAGTTCGGATCCTGCGCGCCTGCGGGCAGCACGGCGTTGGTCGTGCCGATGAAGTTGCGCACAAGCACAATCGCCATTTCGGCGATGATCAGCGCGCCAATGATCGAGGCCATCGGCACGTAGGTCCAGAAGTCGCGCCGCAAATGCTCGATGTCGATGTCGATCATCATCACGACGAACAGGAACAGCACCATCACGGCGCCGACGTACACGAGCAGGAGCAGGATGGCGAGGAATTCGGCCTTCAGGATCATCCAGATCGCTGCGGCGGTGAAGAACGCCAGGACGAGGAACAGTGCGGAATGCACCGGGTTCTTTGCCGTGATGACTTTCAGTGCGGACAGCACCAGCACCAACGCAAAGACATAGAAGATGGTGGTCGTGAGTTCCATGGTCCCTATCGGATCCTCTTTGGGCCGCTTGCACACAGGCCCCTTTTCGGGGTGGCCACGCGTGCTCGCGGCATCCTTCTGTTGGCCCCTTGCGGGACCGATTCAATTTCGCTTTCGGGAGCCGGCGCCTCAAGCGCCCTGCTCCCGCCCTGCGTCGATACGCTTAACGGTACTTCGCGTCCGCAGCCTTGGCCGCGGCGATCTGCGGCTCGTAGCGGTCGCCCACGGCCAGCAGCATGTCCTTGGTGAAGTACAGGTCACCGCGCTTTTCGCCGTGATACTCGAGAATGTGCGTCTCGACGATCGCGTCAACCGGGCAAGCTTCTTCGCAGAAGCCGCAGAAAATGCACTTGGTCAGGTCGATGTCGTAGCGCGTGGTGCGGCGGGTGCCGTCGTTACGCACGTCCGATTCGATCGAGATGGCCAATGCCGGGCACACCGCTTCGCACAGCTTGCAGGCGATGCAACGCTCTTCCCCATTGGGATAGCGGCGCAGTGCGTGCAGGCCGCGGAAACGCGGCGACATCGGCGTCTTCTCTTCCGGGAACTGGACAGTGATCTTGCGCGCGAAGAGATAGCGGCCGGTCAAAGCCATACCCTTGAAGAGTTCCTTCAGGAGCAGGCTGTTGAAGAAGTCCTTGATGGCGAGCAGCATGACGATTGCTTCCTAAGTATTTCCGCGCGGCGCGCCCTGCCCCTGGCAGTCACGCACCATCGCCTGGCCTCTTAGTGCCAGATGTTCCACGGCGACTTGATCCAGATCGCCACAATGATCAGCCAAGCCACGGTCAGCGGAATGAAGATCTTCCAGCCCAGACGCATGATCTGGTCATAGCGGTAACGCGGGAACGAAGCGCGAATCCAGATGAAAACCGACAGCAGCAGGAATACCTTGATCACCAGCCAGAAGAAGCCCGGGATCGCATTGGTCAGCGCGCTCGAGAACGGCGGTGCCCAGCCACCGAGGAACATCAGCGAGGTCATCGTCGAGATGATGATCATGTTGATGTACTCGGCCAGGAAGAACAGCGCGAACGTCATGCCCGAGTATTCGATCATGTGGCCGGCCACGATTTCCGATTCGCCTTCCACCACGT
>Ga0310345_10000105_pt1 | contig 175019 bp, 158 predicted proteins | sample HC15DNA20500_MG_FD_204667 | JGI IMG/M metagenome (GOLD analysis project Ga0310345, IMG submission 204667) | Marine microbial communities from station ALOHA, North Pacific Subtropical Gyre - HC15-DNA-20-500_MG | ecosystem: Environmental > Aquatic > Marine > Oceanic | place: Pacific Ocean... | reverse complement strand
CGCCGCCTTCGTCCGCTCCGCGTCCAGCCGGCGAACGGCAGAGCCACATAGTTGGCCCGGACGGTGACCCCAGCCTCCCGGACGCGTGTGTGCGAGACACGCGCGCAGGCGCCGCATCCTGCTCCGCCTTGAAGACGCCTCTAGAAAGCGCCCCTCACGAACAGGACGTGACGAACTTAAGCGCGCTTCAGAACACGGGGACGCGTATCCCCATCACGAAATGTTTCGGGCCATGCGCCAGCAATATTCTCCGCCGTCATTCCGGGGCGCGCGGCTTCGCGCGAACCCGGAATCCATGTTCACTCACCGGATTCCCGCATCATCATGGATTCCGGGCCTGCGCCAGGTGGCGCATCCCGGAATGACGGTGAGATAATCGCGCGAAGACGCGCGCCCCGGAATGACGGGTGTGCGGCAACGGGACGGCGGCCATCAAGCGGTGTGTAAACCGGACCGGCTCTTGACATCACGATCGCCAAAAGAACAAATAGGGAACACAAAATCAGACCGCGACTCGCCGGGCGCTGTGTCCGGTGTGGCGGAATCTCTGCCAGCATCGGAGAGCCATCATGTTCACACCGGCCACCCAGCAGGACATCGACCGTTACGACCGGGCCGTCGACAGCGCGATCGCGACCTGCGGCGGCGATCTGCGCGGCGCCCTCAAGGCGCTGATCATCGCCAATGAATATCTGGAGGAGGAGTTACGGCAGGTGCTGGACGCGGTCGAGGCGCATGCTGTGATCGAGCCGCCGCGCCGGGAAGTGGCTTAGTAAGGCTCCGGCAGACAACGAGGGAGCTATCCAAGATTATGATGTCATCCCCGCGAAAGCGGGGATCCATCATCACTGAGCTTTCCATTTTGCGAGAGATGCCTGAGCGATCATCCCGCCATCATCTCGGCATTTGATGGTTATGGGTCCCCGCTTTCGCGGGGACGACACCGAAAATTGGTCAGGCCTCGCGCATCGAGGTCTGATTTGGCATACGGGTACCGCGCATGTGCGCGCGAGACGCGCCTATTTCATCAGCTCTTTCGCCAGCGCCATGTACATCGGCAGCGAGACCGGATCGTTGGCGGCGTTGGCCGCCATCGGATGCGAGGCGTAGCGGGCGATCACCACCTCCGCGGTCGGATCGACATAGATGCTCTGGCCATAGATGCCACGCGCCGTGTAGGCGTTGTGCTCGTTGTGGGTGATCCACCACATGTCGCGATAGGACCAGCCCTTCAGCAGCGTGTAACCGGCCTTGGCGAAGTCCTCCTTCTTGCCGCCCTGTGTCACGTCGGCGACGGCGGCTTCAGGGATGACCTGCTGTCCGTTGAACTTGCCCTTGTTGCGCATCATTTCGCCGAAACGCGCGAGGTCGCGCAGCGCGGTGTTGTAGCCGCCGCCGCCGGATTCGGTGCCGACGCTGTCGACCATGAAGTAGCCGTCCTGCTCGGCGCCGAGCTTCGACCAGATTTCCGACGACAGCAGCGCCGCCAGAGACTGGCCTGAGGCGCGCTTGACGATCCAGGCCAGCACTTCGGCGTTCGCCGTCTTGTAGGCGAAAGCCTGTCCATGCTCGCCTTCCTTGTTCAGCTTGACGAGGAAGTCGTAGAAACTGCGCGGCCCCTGATAGCCGGGCGCGATCGGCATCATGCCGCCGGCGCGGGCATAGTCGAACACCTCGGCGTTCGGATCGGAATAGTTCTCTGAGAATTTCACGCCGATGGTCATGTCCATCACCTGGCGCACGGTGGCATCGCCATAGGCGGTGTCCTTCAGTTCGGGCACGTACTTCGTGACAGGGGCCGCGGGATCGAGCTTGCCGTTGGCCGCGAGCACCGCCGCCAGCGTGCCGACGAACGACTTCGTCACCGAGAACGCGATGTGCGGCAGTTGCGGGCTGCCTTCACCGAAATACTTTTCATAGACGATCTTGCCCTTGTGCAGCACGACGATGCCGTCGGTATAGGTCAACTGCATTGCGTCGTTGAAGGTGATCGCCTTGCCGTCCATCGTTGTGATGGCGACGGCGCCGAGATCCTTTTCGGCGCGCGGCAGCGGCACGACGGGTCCTTCGCCGCGCGACACTGTCGCGGTCGGCACCAGCTCGCGGAAGTGGCTGAACGACCAGCGCGTGTTCGGGAAACGTGACGACGACCCATCGATAAAGCGGATGGTCTTGTCCGGCGGGGGCGGAAAGCCCTGCATCAGGCCGAGCGTCTTCGGATCGGTCTGCGCCGCCGTCGGAAGCGGCTGGGCGGTTTGCGCGTTCAGGGCCGTCGAAAACAGTGTGCCTGCTCCCGTGAGCGCGAGCAGGGCGGCGGCATATCGTGCGGCGTGCGTGCGGATGGTCATGGCATTTCCCCGGCAGTTATTCTTGTTGGCGGCGAAGCCTAACCGAGCACCTCATCGCAAACCACATATATTGGGGCGTTGCGTGCAACAAAAAAAACCGCGAGACGAATGTCTCGCGGTTGGTCGTGATCGCTCAGGGCGAAAAACTTACGGGCAGGGATAGCGGTTGCCGTCGTTGTTGAGATAGGTGCCCGATGCGGGATCGTACGAGCGATAGCGCTGCGCGCAATAGGCTGCATTCTGCTGGGCCTGCGCCTGCGACGACGCAATGGCGCCGCCGATGATCGCACCCGCGGCGAGGCCGATGCCGACGCCTGCCGCCGTGCTGCCGTAGCCGCGCCGATAGTAGCCGCCGCGATAGCCATAACGGGGACCGTAGCCGTAACGCGGGCCGTAGCCACGGCGAACCGGATAGTACTGAACGTTCTCAACGTTGCCTGAGGCCGCGCCGGACAGCATCGTGTTGTTCATCAGCGGTGCCGCGGCTGCGGGCTGCGCGACAGCGAGGGCTGCCGAACCGGCAAGAAGTGCGGCTGCGAGAAGTTTTGTTGTTCGCATGTATTTTCCTTCAATGCGCGTAAGGAGGTGAGGTGGATATTTGAAAATGCGACGTCGCGAGGCGCGACTGTCTCTGGGGTGGGAGATGGTAACCCTTTGTGGTCCAAAAGGTTCCGTATCATCGCACCTCGATGGCGAGGGCCGGACACAAGTCCGTGTGCCCTCTCTGCGAACGGGTCATTCTTCCGGTTCGCGAATGCGGCGGCGATCCTTCACGACACCGATCGTGACGCCCATGCGCTCGACCCTGGCGATGACTTTTCCTGCAAGAATGCGATCGCAGTTCATGTGCGTCGGCGCGATGTAGAAATCGGCAAGACGCCAATCGCTCATCTTGATCCATTGCAGGTTCGGCCGCGCATACTCTTCATAAGAGACGCGCTCGCCGCATACGGCGACGCGGTAGGTTTTGGTCTGCGCGGTCGCGGGCTCGGTGCGGTCGAGGAAGTCGTGAAGCTCTTCGACGGCTTCCGGCATGCTGTTGACCCAATAGTCGGTGACGAAGCGGCGCGACGCGCCTTCCAGCCCGCCGACGAGCTGGTTGTAATAGAGATACTCGTACGGGTGCAGATGATACAGCTTGCCAGCGGTCCACGTGAAACAGGTCGCAACGACCGCCAGCCACACGATCAGGACATTGCGATGCAGACGCGCGAGCGCGCCGATGGATGCGCTCAGGCCGATGCCTGCGAGGATGGCGATGGCGGGAAATACGAACAGGAAGTGCCGGCAGCCGTCGAATGCCGGTCCTTCCACCACGACCTGGCAGGCCACCGGGAAAAACGCCGTGAAAGCGACGATGCCGATCTCACGGCGCCGGCGGCCTGGAAAACCGCCGGCCCGCACCGGCAACGCCAGCAGTGCGAGCGTAAGAAGCATGCCACCGAGCGTCAGCAGGGGCAGCCGGATGGCGATGTAGGTCGGCACGTAGGCGCGCGGCACATCGGCCATCTCGTAGACCTGGCCGAACAGGATGGTGCGGATGTGATAGTGAAATTCGCCGAACGACATCAGCCCGCGGACCGGATTGAGCGGTGAGAGCGCCGCCCACGGCCATGTCGCGATCATGATGAGATAGGCGATCACCAGCGCAGGCATGAACCAGAGCACCGAGCGCAATGCGAACCGTGTGCGCTCCTGCCAGTGGCCGATCACAGGGCGCGGCAGATTGATCAGGATCGTAAGGCCGAGATATCCCACCATCAGCAGGCTGAGCGATCTGATGCCGAGCGCAGCGCCGGTCATGATGCCGAAGCCGATGACGTCGCGCATACGCGGCGTCGGCAGGTCGCGGCTGGCGCGGATCAGGAAGAACATCGCGCCGGCCATGAAGGAGGCAAGCGGGATGCCTTTGGTGTGGTTGTACATCGCGCCATACCATGAGCCGCACAGCGCAAGCGCAATGATGGCGAAGAAGGCGGCGCGCGGCCCGGCGATCAGCCGTGTGGTGGCGCCCGCGGCGGCGATCCCGCCGATGCCGATCAGCGCACACAGCAGATGTCGCAGTTCATACTGATCGACCGGGATGATGGCGCTTAAGCCAAGCCCCAGGAGATCGAACAATCCGCCGTAGAGATAAAGATTGTCGAGCTTGAACAGCGACTGATCGGTGAAGCCGCTCTTGTAATAGGCGATGATCAGTTCGCCGTACCGATGCTGCACGCCTTCGTCGTTGGAGATCGCGTAATCCTGGAAGGTCCAGATCGCGACGACGACAAGGGCTGTCAGTGCTGTGCAGGAGGCGAGATCGAAGACATTGCGGCGGCTGATCCAGAGCGCATAACGCTTCAGCCGCTCGCCAAGGCCGGCGCCGGCGAGATTGCGGCCGGAAATATCCAGCCCGCCACTTACGGAATCGGTCATCCCCCTGCGTTCCTCAGCCCCTTCGCCATGCCCCCATGACGATGCCGGCGTCTGTGGCCGGCTTGGGTTGACCATAGGTGCTAATGATAGGACCGCTCAAGAAAATTGCATTTTGCGATGCGAGATGGAGCATCGGAAAAAAGTATCAGACAACCACCGTTAACCGTTTCGCGGCGCGGGTGATGCCGGTGTAGAGCCAGCGCGCGCGGCTGTCCTGGAAGGCGAAGCTTTCGTCGAACAGCACGACGTCGTTCCACTGCGAGCCCTGGGATTTGTGCACGGTCAGCACATAGCCGTAGTCGAACTCGTCATAGGGCCGGCGCTGTTCCCACGGGATGTCCTCGATCCCGCCGCTGAAGCAGTCCTGCCGCACCGAAACCTTCGTGACCTTCGCGCCGAATTCCTCGTCCGGCGACAGCCGCATGGTGAGAATCTTCGACTTCGACGGTGTGCGCGATTTCACACGCCAAAGTCCGCCGTTGAACAGCGCCTTCTTGCGGTTGTTGCGCAGGCAGACCAGCTTGTCGTCGGCCACCGGCAACGGATCCTCGATGCCCTGCTTCTGCCGAACGCGCATGTTGTACGCGCGCCGCGTGTTGTTGCGGCCGACCAGAACCTGATCAGCGCCCATGACGCGGTCCGGATCGAGCGCGTCGCGGCGCACGACCTCGCTTTCGCCGAAGGTGCCGAGATCGAGACTGCGGCCCTCGCGCACCGCCATCGACATCCGCACGATGGGGTCGTCCTGCGCCTGACGGTGCACTTCGGTGAGCATCGCATCCGGCTCGGCATCGGTGAAAAAGCCGCCGCCCTGGATCGGCGGCAACTGCGCCGGATCGCCCAGCACCAGCAAGGGGCAATCGAACGACATCAGGTCGCGGCCGAGTTCCGCGTCGACCATCGAGCATTCGTCGATCACGATCAGCTTGGCCTTGGAGGCGGGCGCATCATCCCACAATTCAAAGCTTGGCTGCTCCTCGCCGGATTCGCGGGTGCGGTAGATCAGCGAATGAATGGTGGAGGCGTTGTCGCAACCCTTGTTGCGCATCACCAGCGCGGCCTTGCCGGTGAAGGCCGCGTATTTCACGGTGCCGTTGACGCCCTCCGCAATATGCCGCGCCAGGGTGGTCTTGCCGGTGCCGGCATAGCCGAACAGCCGGAACACGGGCGGCGTGCCGTTCTTGCCCGGCTTGGCCTTGAGCCAGTCGGCGACGGCGCGAAGCGCCTGATCCTGATGCGGCGTGAAGGAGGTCATCGTGATGCGCTGGATACTTCAAATAAGACGAACCGCAAGCGGATAAGGCGCCGCTGGCGGGGCAGATGTGCATACCTGACTCGCGGCCCTTATGATGACAAATTATGCGGCGTTTTGTGACGAAACATCCGTCGCCATCGCCGCCGCTTCTCATATATGGTTCGGCCTGAAGATCCCAAATCGACCGGTGCGCCATGGAACGGCTTTTTCTTCAGATTGCCACCGCTTTCAGCGCGCTGGTGCTGCTTGGTCTTGGACTGTGCGGGGTGGCTCTCGGTGTTCAGTTTCTGCATGGCGTCGGCACCATCACGGTCGATAATTACTTCCGGCTTCTCTCGGGAATGATGGCCGGAATGGGTTTCGTGCTTCTGGCCTCGATCCCTCATGTCGAGCGGTATCGCGAGCGGTTCGGAATTCTGACCTTCATGATCATGCTCGGCGGTCTGGCGGAGCTTTATGCGGTGGTGCTGCACGGCGTTCCGAGCGTCGGCGCGATGTTCGGCCTGTTCATGTCATTGATTTACGCGCCGCTGCTGTGGCTGCTGCAACGGCATGTCGCCAGACGCGCCGCACCGGGTGCGCACTGACAGGCGCAGAACGAACGCAGATGGCGAGAATTTTCAAGCGCGTGTTTATCGGACTTGTTGTCGCATTTGTTGCGGTGGTGTTCGGCCTGTTCGCCTACAATTTCTATCTCCGATCCACGGCGGGTGACGATCCCGCGCCGCCGGTGATCTACGAGCGCTCCAACCGGCCGTCCCGCGCCTGAAGCGCTGCGGCGCGATGCCGGTTGCGCCCCGATAGTCCATATCTGTAAGTTAACGCCACGCTGCGCCTAGCTGGCGATGGGGGTGTCCCCGAAACAACAATAAACGGGGAAACGCGCCATGAGTTCTGCCGAAAATTCGTTCGACTTCACGCCGCTGCTGGCCAGCGGATTGCCGCCTGCGGCTGCGAAATGGAACGGCTTCCCGAAGTACAATTTCGTAGGTGGCAACAATGACGCCGATCAGGTGCCGGTCGACCGGCTGCTGGCGGCATCGACCGCGGTGCTGACGCGGGAAGGTGCGACACTCGCGACCTATGGGCTCAACAGCGGACCGCTCGGCTATCGGCCCTTGCGTGAATTCCTTGTCGGCAAGCTCAGGCGCGATGCGGGCATTACCTGCACCGCCGATGAGATCCTGATCACGTCGGGCTCGCTGCAGGGCCTCGATCTGGTCAATGCGCTTCTCACATCGCCGGGCGATACCGTGCTGATCGAGCAGGAGTGCTATCAGGGTTCGATCACGCGGCTGGTGCGGCGCGGCGTCAATATCGTCGGCATTCCGCTTGATGATGACGGCATGCGGATCGATGCCGTTGCCACGGCGCTTGCGGATTTGAAAGCGAAAGGCATTCGGCCGAAATACATCTACACCATTCCGACGGTGCAGAATCCGACCGGCACCATCATGAGCGAGCAGCGGCGCGCCGAACTGCTGAAACTGTCCGAAGAGTACGGCGTGCCGATTTTCGAGGACGATTGCTACGCCGATCTGATCTGGAGCGGCAAGCGTCCGCCCGCGCTCTACGCCATGAGCAAGACCGGCGGTGTCATCCATATCGGCTCGTTCTCCAAGTCGGTCGCGCCGGCGTTGCGTGTCGGTTACATCGTGGCGCCTTGGGCGGTGCTGTCGCGCATTCTGCCGATCAAGACCGATGCGGGCTCCGGAGCGCTTGAGCAGATGGTGCTCGCGGAATTCTGCACCGCGCATTTCAACGATCACGTGCCGAAGTTGGCGCGGGGCCTGCGCGTCAAGCTGGAAGCGATGATGGAGGCGTTGGCCGAGCAGTTCGGCACCGCCGCCGAATTCGACGATCCGCCGGGCGGAATCTTTCTCTGGGTCAAGCTGCCCGATAACGTCGATACGATGAAGCTCTATCAGGCGGCGCTGGCGTCGGGCATTGCGATCAATCCGGGTACGGAATGGTCGGTCAACGCGGGACACAGCAAGAGCCGGTTGCGGCTGTGTTTCGCCAGTCCGTCGGTGCAGGAGATCCGCGACGGCGTTGCGGCTCTGGCCGAGGTGTGCCGCAGGGAATTCGGCGTGCCCAGCCGCAGCGCGAATGTGGAACGGACGAGTTAACTCTCATGATGCAAAAGATTCTGATCGGTCTGATTGCCATGATCGGATCGTTTCTCGCGCTGATCCTGCTGCAGCCGTCGGACTACCAGATTACGCGGACGACAACGATCTCCGCACCTGCGCAGGATGTCTTCGCGCAGATCGACGATTTCCATCGCTGGCAGGCGTGGTCGCCCTGGGCGGAGCGCGATCCAAAGGCAAAGGTTTCGTTCGACGGTCCCGCCAGCGGCAAGGGTGCGGTGTTCGCCTGGTCGGGCAACAACGAGGTCGGCGAGGGACGCATGACGCTGGTGGAAAGCCAGCCCGGCGCGCTCGTGAAAATCAGAACCGATTTTGTGAAGCCGTTCGTCGGCTCCAGTTATTCCGACTTCACATTGAAGGGGGAAGGCGAGGGTACCTCTTTGACGTGGAGCATGTCCGGCCAGAACGATTTTATCGGCAAGGCGATCTGTCTCTTTGTCAGCATGGACAAGGTGCTGGGCGGCGAGATGGCGAAGGGACTCGCGGGAATTAAGCGGATCGCAGAAGCGACCGCGAAAAAGCCGGTGCAGAATTAATCCGCGCCGGCAAAATGGCTTTCCCTCCGCGTCGTCTCCGCGAAAGCGGGGTTCATTTTAGAATCGTCATGTCCGGGCTTGACCCGGCCATCCATCTTTATGGACGCATTTTTTTGAAGAATGATGGATGCGCGGGTCAAGCCCGCGCATGACATCCTTCGATTATTCAGGCCGCTGCGACACCGCGCAGTTCGCCGGAGCCCGGCGGCGGGATCGGCTGGCCGTCGTCGGCGTATTCGTTGAGCTTGTTGCGCAGGGTGCGGATCGAGATGCCGAGAATGTTCGCGGCATGGGTGCGGTTGCCAAGGCAATGCTTCAGCGTTTCAAGGATCAGGTCGCGCTCGACGTCGGCTACGGTGCGGCCGACCAGCGCGCGGGTGACCTGCTCGGCGGCGAAGGTCGCATGCGCCACGGCGGGCGGCGTCTTCGCCGTGTCGAGGCGATCGCCGTCCGGCGAGAGAATGGCGTCGGGCCCGATCTCGTCGCCGCTCGCCATCAGCACCGCGCGGTGCATGGTGTTCTCCAGCTCGCGGACGTTGCCCTGCCAGCGGTTGGTGGTCAGCACGCGGCGCGCTTCCGCCGAAATCGGCCGCAGCGGCACGCCGTTGGCGTCGGCATACTTCTTGGCGAAATGTTGCGCCAGTTCGAGAATGTCGGCGGGGCGGTCACGCAGCGCCGGAATTTTCAGGTTCACCACGTTGAGACGGAACAGCAGGTCCTCGCGGAATTTGCCTTCCTTGACGGCGTCGGCGAGATTGCGGTTCGAGGTTGCGATGATGCGAATGTCCACCGGCACCGGGCGAGTGCCGCCGACGCGGTCGATGACGCGCTCCTGAATCGCGCGCAGCAGCTTCGACTGCAGGCGGACGTCCATTTCCGAGACTTCGTCCAGCAGCAGCGTGCCGCCGGTGGCTTCCTCGAACTTTCCGATGCGCCGTGCGATCGCTCCGGTGAACGAGCCCTTCTCGTGGCCGAACAGTTCGGACTCCAGAAGGTGTTCCGGGATCGCGGCGCAGTTGATCGAGATGAACGGCTTCCGGGCGCGGTTGGAGCGGGTGTGGACATAGCGCGCCAGCACCTCCTTGCCGGTGCCGGATTCGCCGGTGATCATCACCGAAGCGTCGGAGCCTGCGATCTGCTGCGCCAGCTTCACCACGCGAGCCATTGCGTCGTCGCGGTAGATGAGATCGCGCGAGTCGTTGGCGACCGCGGCCAGCACCGCCGCGATCAGTTCCGGATCTGGCGGCAGCGGGATGTATTCTTTCGCACCGGCATGGATGGCGGCGACCGCGGCGCGCGCGTCGGTGGTGATGCCGCAGGCGACGATCGGAACATGGATATGTTCGGCCTCCAGGCGGATCACGAGATCGCGGATGTCGAGGGCGACATCGACCAGCAGCAGGTCGGCGCCCTTGCCGCCGCGCACCACACGCATCGCCTGTTCACTGTCTTCGGCGTGGGTCACCGTCGCGCCATTGTCCATGGCGATCTTGGTGGCAGTGGTAAGCTGGCCCTTGAGTGTGCCAACGATGAGAAGCCGCATGGTGGTCTCCTGTTATTAAGTCTTGCGAGTGGTCCGGGCCATTTTCGGCCTCGGTTTGCTCAAATGGTTCAGGCGCGTTCCGCCTTGATGATTTCAGTCATGGTGACGCCGAGCTTGTCTTCGACGAGAACGACTTCGCCGCGCGCGACCAGCCGGTTGTTGACGTAGATATCGATGGATTCGCCGACGCGGCGGTCGAGTTCGAGCACGGTGCCGGGGCCGAGCCGCAACAGATCGGCGACGTCCATCTTGGAGCGGCCGAGCACGGCGGACACCTGAACCGGAACGTCGAACACCGCCTCGAGATCGGCGGCAATTCGCCCGGCATGATCGTCGTCATCGTAATAGTTCTGATCGTTGGCGACCGGCGTATCGGCGGCGTTGAGATCGGGAAGCGGGACGGTGCTGTCTGTGTCGCTCATGGTCGGTCCTCATGGCCGGGAAGCACGGCCTGATTGCGGGACGCGAGATAGCGCCCCACGAGTTCATTGATCTTCGCATCGATGGTGGCGCGATCGAGCGTCACGCCGCCGTCGGCCCATTCGATCTTGCAGTCGCCGCTGGCGATGTCCGGCTCGGCCAGGATCACGAGCTTTCCTTCGAAGCCGTTGCGCTTCGCCAGTTGTTCGATCTGCACACGGGCGGCGTCGTAGAGCGCGTCGTTGATCCGCACCACGATGTGCGGGGTCGAGGTCAGATGCCGGAAGCAGTCGCTGACCAGCGCCATGACTTCGGTGAGCGGTTCGGCGGCGATCATCTCCGCGCACAGCTTGCGGGCGACCGAGAGCGCGACATCGACGGCTTCGGTCTCCATCCGCTCCTCAATGGTCGAGAACCGGCCGGCGATGGCCCTGATCGAGATTCCGATTTCCTCGAGCGCCAGCGCCGCGCGCCGGTCGCTTTCCGCCTTGGCTTCATGCCGCGCAGCCTCATAACCGGCGCGATAGGCGCGTGCTTCCGCGTCGGCCAGTTGCTGGGCGACTTCGGCGGCGGTGGCCGCGCGTTCCTTCGCGACGTCCGGTGCGGCGAAGTCGAGATCGAACAGGAATTTTGCGGGTGCGCCCATCAGTACACCAGCTCGTCGTCAGCACGGTTCTTCTGCAGCATGATTTCGCCCTTGGCCGCGAGATCCTTGGCAAGGTTGACCAGCAGCGCCTGCGCCTCGTCGACGTCGCGCAGGCGAACGGGGCCTGCCGCGGCCATGTCGTCCAGCAGCATCTTGGCGGCGCGGCTCGACATGTTGCCCATGAAGAAGTCGCGCACGGTCTCGTTGGCGCCCTTGAGCGCGATGCCCAGCTTGTCCTTGTCGACATGGCGCATCAGCGTCTGGGCCGATCCGGCGTCGAGCTTGACGAGGTCGTCGAAGGTGAACATCAGCGCCTTGATGCGCTCGGCCGCTTCGCGGTTGTCTTCTTCGAGCGAGGTGATGAAGCGGGTTTCGGTCTGGCGGTCGAAATTGTTGAAGATTTCCGCCATCACCTCATGGGCGTCGCGGCGGCGGGTTTGCGACAGGTTCGACATGAACTCGACGCGCAGGGTCTGTTCGACGCGTTCGATGACTTCCTTCTGCACCGCTTCCATCTTCAGCATGCGGTTGACGACGTCGAGCGCCATGTCCTCGGGCAGGATCGCCAGCACGCGCGCGGCGTGTTCGGGCTTCAGCTTCGACAGCACGACGGCGATGGTCTGCGGGTATTCGTTCTTGAGGTAGTTGGCGAGAACCTCTTCCTGCACGTTGGAGAGCTTCTCCCACATGTTGCGGCCGGCCGGGCCGCGGATCTCGTCCATGATGCCGTGGACCCGGTCCGAGGGCAGGTATTGCTGCAACAGCCGCTCGGTGGCGTCGAAGTTGCCCATCAGCGCGCCGGATGCCGACATCCGCGAGACGAATTCCAGCATCAGGTCTTCGACCACATCGGCTTCGACGGTGCCGAGCGACGACATCACCAGCGACAGCTCGCGGACCTCGTCGTCGTCCAGCATCGACCAGATCTTGCCGCCGTACTGTTCGCCGAGCGCCAGCATCATGATGGCGGCGCGCTTCGGTCCCGACATGGGCTTGGTCTTGGCGCGGCCGTTCTGGCGGCTGGCCAGGGTGGCGACGACACCGGCGATGTCGCTGGTGTTCTGGGCGTTGTTGTTGGTGAGCGCGGGTGCGTTTGCCATGTCGGATCAGGCCGGTTCTGAAAGCCACTGACGAATGATGGAAGCTGTTTCGTTCGGGTTGCGGTCGGCGAGTTCGCCGACGCGGTGCACGGACTGGGCGTGGACCTGGCCCTGGACCTGCGCGACGTCGATCATCTGCGCGGTCGCGTTGCTGGCAATCTGCGGCTGCGGATTGGTCGGCGCCGGCGGGGTTTCCGGCAGGGCCGGGAGCGGAGCATGGGCGGCGGCGGCATCTGCGGCGAGCACGCGCTTGAGCAGCGGGCGCACCACCATGAACACCACGATAACGCCCAGCACGAACATCACGCCGAGCTCCACGAAGTACATGATGTCGTCTTTGGTGAACTGGAACATGCCGAGCAGGCCCTTCGGAGCCTCGGCCGGGATCACCGACGGCACGTCCGCGAAGCGCAGGTTGACGATCTCGACCTGATCGCCACGCTTCTGGTCGAAGCCGATGGCGGAGCGGACCAGTGCGGCGATGCGGTCGAGGTCTTCCTTCGCGCGGGCCGCGTAAACCACCTCGCCCTTGTCGTTCTTGCTGTAGCTGCCGTCGACCAGCACCGCGACCGAGATGCGGTTGACCCGGCCGGCTTCGGTGACTTCCGTCTTGGTGACGCGGGAAATCTCGTAGTTGTTGATTTCCTCGCTCTTCTTGCTCTGGTCTTTCGCGGTGGCGCCGCCGCCCTGGCCCTGGGCGCCGGGCAACTCGTTATTGACAGTGACCTGGCCGTCGTTGGCGCCCGCAGTCGCGGCGGATTCCTCGCGGGACTGGCTGGAGCGCAGCACGCGGCCCTCGGGGTCGAACTTGTCCGAGGTCTGGGTGATCTTGTTGTAGTCGAAATCGGCGGTGAGCTGGACGCGGGCGCGGCCGGAGCCGACCACCGAGGAGACGATGGCTTCGACCTGGTCGCGCATGCGCTTCTCGAACGACGCGCGGCGCTCGTCGCCGCTGCCGCTGTCGCCTGCGCCGTCGCCGGCGGCGCCGTTGGCCAGCAACTGGCCGGCTTCGTCGACGATGGAGACCCGCTGCGCCTTCATGCCGTTCACGGCGGAGGCGACGATATGACGGATGGCGCGGACCTGCTGCGGTTCGAGTGCGCCGCGGACCCGCAGCACGATCGAGGCGGACGGCTCGGGGGTTTCGCGGGAGAACAGCGGCCGCTCCGGCAGCACCAGATGCACGCGCGCGGCCTGAATCCGGTCGATTGCCTTGATGGTGCGGGCCAGTTCGCCTTCGAGGGCGCGCAGGTGGTTGATATTCTGGACGAAGCTGGTGGAGCCGAGGGCGTCGGACTTGTCGAAAATCTCGTAACCGATGCCGCCGCCCTTGGGCAGGCCGCCTTCGGCCAGCTTCATGCGCAGCCGGGTGATCTTGTCCTTCGGCACCTGGATGACGGCGCCGTCGTTCTTCATTTCATAGGGAATGCCCTGGCGTTCCAGATCCTTGATGATCGCCGAGGAGTCTTCATAGGTGAGGTCGGTGAAGAGGGTGGCCATCGGCGGCGTGGTGACGCGCATGATGACAAAGCCGAAGAAACCGACGAGAGCCAGCGTTACGGCGGCCATAGCCGCCATTCGCGCTGCGCCCAGACCTTTCAGGAAGGAAAACAAACCCTGCACGAACCACCCCAGAGATTCGGCTCACACGCCGACTGGGCAGAATTTGCCTATCTATGGTTTCCATATGGTTAACGAGGGTTAACGGGTGAGGAGAAAAAGCGGAAATGCCAAAAACCGGCTTCCCGTAAGGGAGCCGGTTTTCGGAAAATTGCGATGAAATTGGGGAGAAAGACTTACTGGCGGTACTGCTGGATGCGGGTGGTGCGCAATCCGGCCAGACCGTGCTGGTCGATGGAGAACTGCCAGGACAGGAATTCGTCAACTGTCAGGGTGTAACGGCTGCAGGCTTCCTCAAGGGAGAGGAGACCTCCGCGGACCGCGGCCACAACCTCGGCCTTACGGCGGATAACCCACCGTTTGGTACCGGGCGCGGGAAGATCCGCGATCGTCAGCGGACTGCCATCGGGCCCGATGACGTACTTCACCCTCGGGCGGTGGGGTTCTGTCATGGTGTACTCACAAACTCGAAACAACTGAACTCGTGGGAACAAGCTACCCCCGGCGGCTTAAAATTTACCTAAACCCAAGCCTCCAATACGATTCTCCTTCGATCTGCCCAAAACGGGACAGGCCGGCTCCGTGAGGGGCCAGCCTGTGGATATGAAAAGTCTCAGTCAGGAATTGCGCCGCGTCAGCGGATTGTCACATCGTCAGCTTGACGCGGCCTGCTTCACGACACGCTTGATCTGATCCACCGTGTAGTTCTTGCCGCCGATCGACAGCAGCGCCGGGCTTGCGGTGAGGTCGACGGAATCAACGGTACCTTGAACCTCGGTCGAGATCGCAACGTCCTTGCCGCCGGCATCCTTGGCGGTGACTGTCATCTTGTAGTCACCGACCGGCCACTTGGTGCCGTCATTGCCCTTGCCATCCCAGACGAAGCTGGAATTTCCGGAGCCGATGGCGAAGCTGCCGGTGTAAGCGGTCTGACCCGCTGAGTTGGTGATGGTGATGGTCGCGCTCGAATTCTGCGGCGCGTTGAAATTCCAGGTCGCGTTGCCGTCGAAATGCGCGGTGCTGCCGTCGACGGCCACGGTCTGGCCGACGAACACCAGCGCCTGGGTCGACTGTGCGCTCTGTTCGATCTTGACCAGCGATTCAAGCTGGCTGTTCGACTTCAATTGCTGTTCGACCTGCGCGAACTGCACGAGCTGCTGGGTGAACTGGTTGGTATCCAGCGGATCGAGCGGGTTCTGGTTCTGCAACTGCGTGGTCAGCAGCATCAGAAAGGATTGAAAATTATCCGCAATGCCGGTCGAACTGCTGTTGGAGTTGCCGGAATTCGAACCGGACGAATTGTTTGTCGCGGGCGCCGACGTCGGTATCGTCGGCATGGTTGCTGCATCGACCGCCATAATGGTCTCCTCAAATCCTGATGTCGACGCCGCTGCTCGCTCCGAGCGTGCGGCCGTAGGTTCGTCCTGCGACCTGTGCGGGGACGGCGTCTTCTTCGGTGATGACAACGCGCTGCGAATTGCGGCCGGAGCCGTTATCGCCATCGCGGCCTGAGGACGACTGGTCGCGCAGGCTGAACTGCAATCCCGAGTCGCCGGTCTTCAGGCCCGCGTCCTCCAGCGCCTGCTGGAGCCTCGGCGCGTCGTTGCGCAGCATGTCGAGCGTCGCCGGCCGTTCCACCGTCAGGTGCGAGGTGACATTGCCGTGCTTGTCGACGTCGAGGCGCACATCGATGCGGCCGAGCTCCGCCGGGTCGAGACGTATTTCAAAGCGGCTGTTGCCGCCCGCCGCGCGCAGCGCGATGTCAGCGGCAAGGCCGTTCAGCGGCACCGGCGCGCTGTCGGCTAGCGTTGTATTCGCCGCGGGTACGGGGATCGCCGTGAGATTGGCGGCGTGGACCTGAACCAACGATTGAACCGCGATAGGTGGCTGCAAACCGGGTTCGGTCTGCAGCGCCGGCTGCGGCGCGGAAGCAGCAGTGCGGTGCTCGGCTTGCGGCGTTGCCTTGGCAGCGTGTTTCGTTGGCTCGGCATCGGCCGTACCGGATTCCGCAGCCGCCTTGTCATGCTGCGCCGGCTTGTCGTCTGCATTCGATGCAGCGGTCTCCGGCTTGACGGTCTGATCCGGCACCGGCTTGGCCGATGGATCGGCAGCCTGCTTGCCGTCCTTGCCATCCTTTGCGGGCGCGGTCTCCGCCGTCTTTGCCGGGATTTCGGTCTTGCCGCCGTCGGACTTGATGACGGTGGTTGCAGCAGCGGTCGCGGCTGTTGCTCCCGGCGTGGCGGCGACCGCTGGAGCTGACGGATCGGCGGCGGTGGTTGCGCTGGTGATCGCGGCCTCCGCAACTGCCGCTGCCTGCGCGGCCGATGCGTCGGCGGGCGTGATCACGGCCGATGTACCGGTGATCGCCGCCGTTGCAGCGGTCGTCGTGGCAGACGCTGTTTCGTCTGCGGCTGCGGCAACCGGATTGGCTGCGGCGGTGATCACGACCGCGACCGGATCGGTGACGATGGCTGGAATTACCGGAATCGCGGCGCTCGCGGCGGCGTCATCGCTGCCGGATTTGTCGTCGGTTTTCGCGGCGTCAGACGCGGTTTTATCCTTGCCGTCGGTCTTGCCGCCGGTTGCCTTGGCATCGGCCGGTGTGGAGGGGCCGGCATCCTGCTGCGCGGCGCTCGAATCCTTGTTCGCGGAGGTGGGGCTATCGGCCTGCGGCCTGTCCTTGCCGGGAGGGGGGGCATCGGCCTGCCGCGTGTCGCGGGAGTCGCGGCGAGGCGGGGCCGACGTATCCGGCGCGGGGCGGGGGTCGGAGCTGGCGCTGGCATTGCTGTCCACCAGTGCGGCGAACCCGTCCGAGGACGGCTGTTCGGCGCGTGTCTGCCTCGCCTGCGGATCGAAAGCGGCATAGGCGGGCTTGGATGCGGCTGGTTCCGGGGTAACGCTGAACACGGGCGGCCTTTCAGGTGATTGCTTCCTCTGTTGAGCAAGGACCGGGCCACCGGCAATGGATTATAAAGACGATATATTTCAATGGCTTGCTGGATAACGGCCATGGCGGAGAAGGGCGTGGAACCGGGGGCTTTCTGCCCGGCGGCAAGATTTTCCCCCCAAAAGAGCCGGGTTTAATTGCAATGGATCAAGGCCGACCGTGATTGCCTCGGCTAGGGTCGGACTATAAGTAAAGTGCAAACCCAGAAATGACCGGTTGCGGGCGGTAGTGGCCCGGCAACAGCAAGATCGGCCCCTGTCATGCTCAACAGCCTCGACCTCGAAGGTCGCCCGGAAGACACCCGGGTCGTCGTCGCCATGTCCGGCGGTGTCGATTCGTCGGCGACCGCCGCGCTGCTGAAGGCCGAAGGCTACGACGTGGTCGGCATCACCTTGCAGCTTTACGATCATGGCGCCGCGACCCACCGCAAGGGCGCCTGCTGCGCGGGCCAGGACATTCACGACGCGCGCGATGTCGCCGCGCGTCTCGGCATTCCGCATTACGTGCTGGATTACGAGAGCCGTTTCCGCGAGTCGGTCATCGAGAGCTTCGCCGAGAGCTATGTGCACGGCGAGACGCCGGTGCCCTGCATCGAGTGCAACCGCTCGATCAAGTTTCGCGATCTGCTGAGCACCGCCCGTGAACTCGGCGCCAAGGCGCTCGCCACCGGACACTATGTCGCGTCGCGCCGTCTGGAAGACGGATCGCGCGCACTGGTCTGCGCCGCCGATGCCGACCGCGACCAGAGCTACTTCCTGTTCGCGACCACGCAGGATCAACTGGCCGACGTGCGCTTTCCGCTCGGCGACATGACCAAGGCGCAAACCCGCGAACTCGCGCGCCGCTTCGGACTGTCGGTCGCCGACAAGCACGACAGCCAGGACATCTGCTTTGTGCCGACCGGCCGCTACACCGATGTGATCGAACGCCTGAAGCCGAACGCCATGGAGCCGGGCGACATCGTCGATCTCAATGGCCATGTGCTCGGCCGCCATCAGGGCATCGTCGGTTTCACCATCGGCCAGCGCCGCGGCCTCGGCATCGCGGCGAGCGCGCCGCTGTATGTCGTGCATCTCGATGCACAGACGCGCCGCGTTGTGGTCGGCCCGCGCGAGGCGCTGAATGTCCGCCGTATCCTGTTGCGCGACGTCAACTGGATCGGCGGCGGCGATCTGAATTCTGCGATCGGCGACGGCCTCGAGATGTTCGTCAAGGTGCGCTCCACCCGTCCGGCGCAGCCGGCCTGGCTGCGCCGCGTCGGCGGGGCTTATGAAGTCGAACTCGTCGACGGTGAAGAAGGCGTGTCGCCGGGACAGGCCTGCGTGTTCTACGATGCGCCTGCGGGACAGGCGCGCGTGCTCGGCGGCGGTTTCATCAGCGCCGCGCCGCGCGACCTTGTGTCAGTGCCGCGTCAGCGCGAAGCCCTTGCCGGATAACGTCTGGTCCTTCAAGAATACGGGACTTCCGGCCGATCGTGCCGGACAAGAACAAGTGTTGCGTAACAGGGCGGGGACATGACCAACGACATCGATCGTGCCGGAGTGGCGAAGGCCTACGCCGCATGGGCGCCGGTTTACGACATGGTGTTCGGCAAGGTGTTCGACGAGGGCCGCAAGTCCACCATCGCCGTCGCCGATGCGATCGGCGGCCGTGTGCTGGATGTCGGCGTCGGCACCGGATTGTCGCTGTCGGATTATTCGCGCACCACGAAGCTCCATGGCGTCGATATTTCCGAGCCCATGCTGCGCAAGGCGCAGGAGCGCGTGCGCGCACAAAACCTCACCAATGTCGAAACGCTATCGGTGATGGATGCGAAGAACCTCGCATTCCCGGACGGCACGTTCGATGCGGTTGTGGCGCAATATGTCATCACGGCGGTGCCGGACCCGGAAGCGACGCTGGACGATTTCATGCGCGTGCTGAAGCCGGGCGGTGAACTCATTCTGGTCAATCACATCGGCGCGGAAAGCGGCCCGCGCAAGATCTTCGAACTCGCGTTCGCGCCGCTGGCGCGGCGGCTTGGCTGGCGGCCGGAATTTCCGTGGGCGCGGCTGGTGAACTGGGCTGCGAAACACGGCGGCGTGACACTGGTCGAGCGCCGTCCGATGGCGCCGATGGGGCACTTTTCGCTGATCCGCTATCGCAAGGGCTGATTGCCGCGATGTGTCGCAGGGAACATCCGCGCCGCTGCGCCGTTTCCGTTTCATGACAATAAAACTCCCGATTGCCATAAGCGCTGCGCTGATGGTGTTGCCTGCTGTGGCGTTTGCGCAGGCGCCGCCCGCGCCGGCGACCCCCCCGGCGCAAACTGCGCCGCCAAACCCCGACCGTGCAGCGTCGACGAACTGCACGCCGACCGAGGCTGTTCCGCACGAAGGCACCGTCGCGCCGCGAGGAACCACGACAGGACGCGCGCCGGAATCGCTCGGCGACCGGCTGGCGAAATCCGATGGCGTGCTGTGCCCTCCGCCGGGTGTCGACCCCGAGATGCACGCGCCGACCCCTCAGGGCGGGACCATGCCGGTGATTCCGCCGCCCGGCAGCCCCGGAGGCGATCCCTCGGTGCGGCCAAAGTAAGGTTTTTCGCCTTCGCGCGTGCCGATTCCCGGAGAATGCGCGTGGAATGCCAATCAGATCGCGCTTTCAGCCATCGTTGCTTGACAGGCATTTGGGTGACTTCTTATATGCCGCCGTTCGCGACCGCGAAGGCGGTCTGGACGTGTGGCGAGGTAGCTCAGCTGGTTAGAGCACGGGAATCATAATCCTGGGGTCGGGGGTTCGAGTCCCTCTCTCGCTACCATCACATCCCCCGCACTGGAACGATCAAAGAACGACGGCTCTCCGAGCAGGCTTTCGGGGTGTCCTTTCAGACGGATCATGGGCTGCTGACCGGCTGGCGCCGGAACAACGGTGATCGTCTCGATCACGTCGCGAATGGATTGAGCCAGTCCCTCGGGACCCGCCTGCAGGTCTTCGCCAACTAAGTCCGCCGACGTATCGATCAGTTTTCGGAACGAGCGCGAGTAGGCCAACACATCGTCGTGGGGGCGGTTGCCCCGGAGGTTCGAGGTTCGCGGCGTAAAGGTCGCGTTCCGCGAGCAGATCGCTCGTCAATCCAATCCGAGAAACTTGTCGCTGAAGCTGGCGTCACCGAGCAGCAACTCGCGCGTGCCCTCAAGGACGACGCGGCCGCTCTCGATGACGTAAGCACGATCCACGAAATCGAGCGCGCGATGGATATTCTGCTCGACCAGCACAATGGTCATGCCGTCTGCTGCGATGCGTCCGAGGGCTTGCATGACTTCATCGACCAGCAGCGGAGCTACGCCGAGGAACGGCTCGTCGAGCAGCAAGATGCGCGGTGACGTCATCAAAGCGCGTCCAATGGCGACCATCTGCTGCTGGCCCCCGCTCAGCTCGCCTGCGTTCTGCCCGTTCTTTTGCTTCAGAACTGGAAACAGTCCGTAGACCTTATCGAGGTTCTCAGCGAGGACACATCGCGCGCCCGGGAGATAAGCACCCATCTCGAGATTTTCGCGAACGGTCATTTCAGGAAACAGCCTGCGACCTTCAGGTACAAGCGCAAGTCCGTGTGTCACGCACTCGGTCGGCGATTTGCCTGCGAGCTGGTGTCCGAGAAGTCGTATCTCCCCGGACGTGGGCGGATAAAGGCCGATCAGTGCGCCGAGTGTCGTGCTCTTGCCTGCACCGTTTGCACCGAGAATGCCGACGCACTCGCCCTTGGCGACACGGAAGGAGACGTCCCACAGCGCCTGCAGGCTGCTGTGGGAGACAGAAAGATTCGAAACTTCAAGCATATTGGTCATGCGACGTTCGCCGGGCCGGTTCCGAGATAGGATTTCAGGACTTTGGGATCCTTAACGGCTTCTGCAAGCGGGGCATCGGCAATGACGACGCCCTGCTCCAGCACGATGAGGCGGTCCACGACCTGCGCGAGCGCCGAGAAGATGTGCTCCACCCACATGACCGTGATGCCATAGGTATCGCGGATGTCCCGTATATGCCCGACAAACTGCTTCACCTCAGCGGGCGTCAGTCCGGATGCAACTTCATCCACCAGCAGCAGCTTCGGCTTGAGCGCAAGTGCACGGGCCAGTTCGAGGCTCTTCTTTTCCTGCAAGGTGAGTGAGTCGGCGCGACTTGACAGCCGGTCTTGAAGTCCGACGAACGCCGCGAATTGAGCGCTTTCTTCGAAGGCGGTGCTGAGCGCTTTGTTGTCCGCGCGATAGGTCAGCGCGATTGCGATGTTCTCGAGTACGGTGAGGTCGCCGAACGGGCGTGGATTCTGGAAGGTTCGCCCGACGCCGGCGCGCGACACCTCGTCGCGCCGTAAGCCGTCGATGGGGCTGCCGTCGAAGATTATCGTTCCCGTGGGCTCATAGACTTTCGATATGCAGTTGAAGAGCGTGGTCTTTCCGGAGCCGTTGGCGCCGACCAGCCCGACGATCTCGCCCTGGCGGATTTTGATGTTCACCGCGTTGACCGCAATGTTTCCACCGAAACGCATGGTGAGGTCGCGGGTCTCGAGCAAGACGTTCCCGCGCTCGTTCGAGGTCCTGATCGGGAGTTGGCCTGCATGCAGCGGCACGACATTGGATGGCTTGCCAATGTCGCGGTGATGATCCCGCGATAGCAAGCGAACGAGTGGAATGTTCTGGGCAAATTGCGCCCGCAGCAATCCGCCGGGCATAAAGCGGCCGATCAGGAGGATAACAAGACCATAAACGGTTGCCTGCAAGATGGTTATATTGACGAGAAGCCATTGCTGCAGGGCGAACAGGATCACGACGCCGACAACAGGTCCCCAGCGTTTACCGGAGCCGCCGAGGAGAGCCATCGAGATGGGAACCAGCGCGACGTTCAGGCCAAACACCGTCGGCGGATCGATATAGCTGAGCTGCCAGCCTTGAATGGCGCCCGCCAACGCAGCAAATGCGGCACTCAGCACAAGCACCGCGAGCTTGGCCGGGAAGATGCGGATTCCCACGATCTCCGCTGCCAGTTCATCGTTGCGAATGCTCTTGAGGGCATAGCCGAAGCGGCTGGATGTCAGCATGCCGGTCAGCAGGAACGTCACGACGGCGAGGATGAGAGTGAGGTAGAACGCGGTACCCAGCACGTAGTGCGGCGGAAGCACAATTCCGTCTGCTCCACCGGTGACCGGAGTCAGATTAAAGGCAAGCAGTTCAAACAGCGGAAGCAGCGCGAGTGTGGCGAAAGCAAAGTAATCGCCGCTCAATCGGAACAGGGGAAAAGCGAGCAAGGCGGCGACTGCTGCTGTCAACACGCAGGCCACGCCGAGACACACAGGCATCGGCACGCCTCTGACGAGCAGAATGCAGAAAACGTACGCGCCGAGGCCGTAAAATACGAAATGGCCGAGATTGACGTAACCGGCTTCGCCGCCAACCCAGTCCCAGCTTTGCGCGAGGACAAAGGCAACCAGAAACGTCATGCCAATGCTTGTTGCATAGGCAATGCCGAGCAGGGGAAGCGCCGCAAAAGCCGCGACAACGACAATTCCGGCGGAGAAAGCGAGAGAGCGGCTCGGCATGTCAGGCTCTTTTCCAGGAGGTAAGCCCGCGCGGGAACAGCACCAGGATCAGGAGGAGAAGGACGATGCTGATGGCCGGCGCCCATTCTGAGGACCAGAAGAAGGCCGTAAAGGCCTCGGCGAGGCCGAGCAACAGGCCGGCGATCAGCGCGCCAATCAGGTTTCCGATTCCGCCCAGAACGATGATGGTGAATGCCTTCACGGTCAGATGAAATCCGGCGTAAGGATCGATCGGGAACGTCATGGCATAAAGAACGCCGGCAATGGCCGCGAGTGCGGAGCCGAGACCAAACGTCATCGCGTGGACCCGGGCGCTGCGTACGCCGCAGATCTCGGAGCCCACATGATCCTGCGTGACGGCACGAACGGAGCGGCCGAACCATGAGCGCTGAAGGAAAAAATGGAGTGCGATCGTAAACAACGTAATGCCTGCAAGCATGTAAGCCTGCGACGTCGGGATCAGGATGTCGCCGATCTCGAAAACATCCGAACGGATAGGGATGTTGCGCGGTCGGGGGCCTGCAAGCCACGCGGCGACGTCGCTCAGGATGATCAGCGCGCCAACCGTCGTCAGCACGGTGCCGACCGTGGTCTGGAAGTGGTTGCGCTTGCGCAACGGACTGAGCAGAAAAAGGAAAAACCCGCAGCCGAACAGAAAGAACACCGGAACGAGGATCACCAGCAACACCACCGGATGCCAGTTGAGCGCGGCATAAAGCACGCTGGCCGCGATGCCGGCGGTTGCGAGCAATGTTCCGTGCGCGAAGTTGAGAATGCGCGCCACGCCATAGATCAGGGACAGGCCAAACGCGAACAAGGCATAGAGGCCTCCGATGAGGAGGCCTCCAATGGCGACTTGTGCCACAATGTCAAAAGACATGATGCGGTCTTTACTTATTGCCAGCTAGGCGATGGCCAGCGCAGCTTGCCGGTTGCGGATTTCTGCGGCCACACGACGGCGACTTTTCCGTCCTGTATCTGGATCGTGAACGCGCCGTTCGTGGTCGGGAAGCCGGTATCGTCGAATACGACATCGCCGGTCGGAGCCTTGAACGTTCCCTTCGTCAGCGCTGCGCGAACCTTTTCGCGGTCAACGGCGCCGGCGCGTTCGATGGCCTGCACCATGACCAGATAGGACGAAATGCGGCCCATGGTGAAAATGCTCTCGAACATATCGACTTTCGATCGCTCGAGAACCCGCTTGACCAGATCGCTGTAGTCACCGCCGATGCCGGGATACCACGCCAACTCGCCCGTCATTCCCTCGACATCCTTGCCGGTTTGACGGGCGAGCGCGCCCGTCAGCATGGTGTGATGAACGTCCATCGCCTTGATGCGCTGTTGGCGCATCTGCTGGACCAGCGGCCCGGAGACATTATCGAACGATGCGATGTAGACGATGTCAGGCTTGGCGGCGCGGACCTTCAGGACGATGGCGCTGAAGTCCTTGGTATGGGCCGGGAACATCTCGCGTCCAACAATCTGTAAGCCGGTGGCTTCGGCCTTCTTGCTCCAGGTTTCCGTGATTGCCTTCATCACAGGATTATCGTGGGTGACGAAGAAGATCGTTTTCGGCTTCGGCTGAACGTTCGCGATCATGTCGAAGTAACGTTCGGACCAGAGCGGCACGACGGGATAGGGCGTGCCCCACATGTATTTCAGTCCGCGTTCGTAGGCCGACTTGGTTGCAACATTCGCTGCCACCAAAGGAATCTGATTTCGCTCGGCCACTGTCGGCACCGGCAATCCCAGCGACGTCCAGTCGGGTCCGAGGAAGAAGTCGACCTGGTCGACAGTCGCCATCTTTTCATAAAGAGAGACTGCGGTGGTGGGATTGCTCTGGTCGTCATAGATGACAACCTTGACTGGCAGCTTCTTGTCGCAGGACTTGACGAAAATGCCGCCGTCCTTGTTGATTTCGTCGAAGAAATTTTCCGTCATCTGACGCCAGCGATCGGTGAGCGTCGAGAACGGGCCCGTCTCGGAAATGGTGGTGCCGAGCAGGATGGGGTCGGTGCAGCTTCCGACTTTGGCGGCCGCCGGCGACACAGTGCTGACAATGGCTGCAAAGAGGCTGCCGCAGAGCGCGGCATGGACAATTTTCATTTTTCCCCCCGAGATATTATTTTTCTGCTGCAAGCTATTGTCCATCGAACTATCAGCGCAAATAGTCATTTATGATGAACGACATCATCTGCGCTGATAGGGATGTTTCAGCGCGCTACGCGCCCTTCGTTGCGTGCATCGAGCTGAGGCACATCAATCTCCGGGTCGTTCGGCAATAGATCCTTGCGCATGTATTTGTTCGAGTTGCCGTTAAACAGCGTGCCAATCAAGCCGCGATCAAGGTCACTCGTCCCGAACAACGCGTCGCAGATCGGAAAGGTGAGGTTGAAGTTGCGGGTCTGCATGAATCCCAACACGTGATGGATATAGTGCATGCGCCGGACTGTGTTGATGAGCGGGACATACTTGAGAAACGGATAGTCCTCATCATCGAGGTGCGACAATGTGTGCAAACCCTCGTACAGGAGATAGTAGGCCGACATCGTGAATACGACGATGTAACCGGCGTTCGCATTGACCAGCAGGCCGAAGACAAGCGCGGCGGGCAGCGATGCGAGCACGAAACCGAGCGGCGCGAAAGGCGGAAAGAGAAGTGCCCGCCATTCCTTGTGCCCATTATATCCAAGATCGTGATGAGTGAAGAACTGGTGATGCACAGTGCAATGGCGTTTGTAGATCATCTCCAGTCCCTTGACCGGCCGATGCAGGATGTAGCGGTGTGCGGCCCATTCGATCCAGTTTCCGAACAATGCGATCGGAATGATCAGCCACCATTCCCATGTCGCGTTATGGATATGCTGCCAGCAATAGAAAAGAGTGCCGCCAGTAATGAGCAGCGTAAAGCAGAGATGGATCGCGCCGTGGTACCACGGCGGGGTTTCCTCGACGAACTTTTGACGGAATACTTCCTGACGGCGCTGTTCGCGCAGGTCACGGTTCTCATCCTGAAAAACGACATCCATTTTCATATTTTCCTCCAGACCCCGCTTTGCGCGGGAAATTGACCGGAAGAAATCTAGAATCCATGCTAAAGGGCTACTTTGCACCGAGGCGGATTTTTTATCATTTCAGATGTTTCTTTAGCGTCGTCGTCCGTGTTTCGCCGATCCGCCATGCATGATAGAATTATTCCGTGCTGCAGAAGGCAGCGGCTTGCCGGGGTACGTCTGTGACCAAGGCGTTGAGCATCTTGAGCGGAGCTTTCGGGCGAGTCGCTCTTCTTGATATGGACACCTCGCTGGTCGCCCATGCGCACCCTCATTGCCATCTGATCTTCAAGGCCAGCGGTCCCGATCAGGACTTTATCGTCGAAGGACGGGTATTCCCGTTGCGTTATGACACGGCCGTTGCGGTCAACACATGGCAGCGGCACGAATACCTGCACCGCGCGAAGCCTGAGCGAACCGTTTTTCTTGCGTTGTATATTGAACCAGACTGGCTCGCCGAAGCGGATGGCTCCTTTGCGAACTGCACGAGGCCGGGATTCTTCGCGCAATCCGCGATCTCGATCACATGCGAGATCATGCGATTGCGCGCGAAACTCGTGCGCCTTCTCCAGACGGAGCTTCATATTGATGCACGGCAATTGGAAAAACTGATTCTCGACCTCACTCTGGAGGTCGTACATGGCTTCTCAGACTGGCGTGCACAATCATTCGGGAGAGGTGAGCGGCACGTGGCGCGTGATTTCCGGATACTCAAGGCGCTTCGCCAGATCCACGAAAATACAGGGGAAAAAAGGCCGGACCTCGATGGCATTGCAACGGGGGCGGGGTTGTCTCGTCCGCACTTCAACTATTTGTTCCGGAACTGCACCGGCGTCAGTCCGCGTCTCTATGCAAATGCCTGGAGGGTGGAGGCTGCGGTGAGCAAGCTGCGCAAAGAGAGCTCCGATATCGGCGTGATTTCCGGAGATCTCGGATTCACTGCGCAAGGTAACTTCACGCGATTCTTTCAGCAGCACACGGGCGCATCACCCCATCAATTCCGACGCGTGATGGCGGAACTGTCCTAGCCCCGATCCGAAGGTCGGATCATTCAGCCCAAGCTGCCACAGCAGACTGAAATTCAAGGCGACGCCAGAGCAGTTGCTTGAAATCGGCACATCGGAAATTTGCATCTGACGTGGGTCTGCGAGTACTCGCAGCGTCTGCTATCAGGATGAATGATCGAGAAAATCAAAATCAACTATTTGTTTTGATTGCGGGGCCTGCTTAGCCTGCGGAGCAAGCATGCAGTCGCACTGCTCAGAAAGACAAGCTGGATGCAAACCCAAGGGCGGAAACAGATGACAGAGTTTTCGCAGGAGCACCTGGTTGCGGGCCGCAACGGCGAATTGGCCTAGGCGATGGACACTGCTCGTTTTGACGACGTCATTCTTGGTGCAGGGTCTGCTGGATGTGTCCTTGCAAATCGTCTCTCCGCCAATGGCCGCCGCCGCGTTCTTCTCGTGGAGGCCGGACAGGATACGCCCCCGGAGAATACGCCGGCGGAAATTCTCGACAGCTATCCAATGCCGCTGTTTTTCGGTGATCGCTATATCTGGCCTGGTCTCTCTGCCATGGCCGGGCGCACCGCAAGTGGTGGCGCCATCACGCGGCCTTATGAGCAAGGCCGCGTGATGGGTGGCGGTTCATCCATCAACGTACAGTCCGCTAACCGCGGGCTGCCGCGGGACTATGATCAATGGCGTGATCTCGGTGCGAGAGGGTGGGGCTGGAAGGATGTTCTGCCCTATTTCCGAAAACTGGAGACCGATCTCGATTTCGGAGGCCCGTTGCACGGCGCAGACGGCCCGATCCCTATCCGGCGCATTAAGCGCGAGGATTGGCCGGCGTTCGGACGAGCAGTGGGAGATGCCTTTTTCGCCAGCGGATTGCCTTTCAGGGAGGATCAGAACGGGGAGTTTGACGACGGCATTTATCCGCCCGCGTTTTCCAATCGGGATGATCGCCGCGTTTCGGCGGCATCCGCCTATCTCGATGCCCGGATACGCAGGCGCAAGAATCTCGCGGTATGGACGGACAGTTTTGCCGATCGGCTTGTCATGCGCGGGCCTCGTGCGTCGCAAGTGGAGATCGTTCGTTCCGGTCAACGTATTGCAGTAAACGCCGGACGTGTGATTGTCACCGCGGGGGCAATACAATCGCCGGCGATTTTGCTGCGCGCCGGAGTTGGCGCTCCGGCCGCGCTACGGGATCTTGGCATCGATGTGCAGGTCGCTCTCCCGGGAGTTGGAGAGAATCTGCGCGACCACCCCGCGCTGACGTTCTGTCAGTTCTTGCCGCGTCACCTTCGTCTGCCGATGTCGATGCGTCGCGCGAGTTTTGTCGCCCTGCGTTATTCGTCGCAGGTCGAAGGATGCAATGCGTCCGATATGTATCTTACTGCGTCCGCGCGCGCAGGATGGCATGCTCTGGGAGAGCGCCTTGGTCTTTACTTTCTCTGGTGCAACCAGCCGCACTCAGCGGGCAACGTCGCACTGACATCGCCGAATTCGAGAGCGTACCCGAGCGTCGACCTCAATCTGCTTTCGGATCGGCGCGATCTTGAGCGAATGATGGCCGCCGTGCGGCTGCTCGCTCGCCTTGTCGTTGTGTCCGGTCTCAATGCGGCGGCGGACGATTTCTTTCCGGCTTCGTTTTCGCCTCGCATCAAGCGCCTGAGCGGCTTCAATCTGAAAAACAGGCTGTTGGCATCCGTTATGGGCGCAATGCTCGACGTTCCGGCCGCACTTCGCCATGTAATGGTGAAAACTATTTTGCTGAACGGTATTACTTTCAGCGATGTGCTCGCCGACGACAAAGCGCTTGAGGATTTCGTTCTGCGCAGCGTTTTCGGCGTCTGGCACCCGACCGGGACGTGCCGGATGGGTGACCCGTCTGATCCGTTAGCGGTCGTTGACCCAAACGGGAAGGTGATTGGAACGGAGAACGTTTACGTCGCCGACGCCTCTGTCATGCCGCGTCTGCCGACGGCGAATACGAACATTCCGACAATCATGATCGCTGAGAAAATATCGGATGCGCTGCTGGCAACATAGCAGCTTCTCACGCAGGCTCTTTTAGACGAGCAAGCTTCTGCGTGTCGCAACGCAGCATGTTTAATGAGACGGATTGGTAGTTTGTAAGAACGCTCGGTATCGCCGCAGCGCGCAACATCTTCGAGAACTTTTGCGAACGTGTCATCAAGAACACGGTCAGCAGAAGACGAGGGGATGGGTGTTTCGCTCCGGCTTGGACGGGGCGTTCGTCGCGACATGCGGGACTCGCATACCTTCCGGTCCTTCTAGACTTTTTGCTGTGGTCTCAAGTGCCGTCGTCGGCGCGAGCCACTGTGTTTGATGGAAACAAGAGCTCGCGTCAGCGGAGCGTTTGAGGGAGGCACTGTCATGACAAAGACCGCTGTCGTACTGGCGAGTCTGCTCGCTACCACAGCCATTACCGTTCCGGCTTTGGCCAACGATCCGATCAAGATCGGGGTGGTTACGCCGCTGTCGGGCACGTACACGCCGATTGGACAGCAGGTGCGTTGGGGGCTCGAGCTTGCAACAAAGGAAGTCAACGCGGCCGGCGGTGTCATGGGCCGTCAGATTCAGCTCATCTTCGAAGACGAAGAAGCCAACCCGTCAGTGGCAGTGCAGAAGGCAGAGAAGCTGTTTGAAGTTCAAAAGGTGGACTTCCTGACCGGCACCGTCAATTCTGGCTCTACGCTCGCGGTCGGGCAGATCGCTGAACGCGCCGGAAAGCTAATCGCGACCACCGTTTCGTTCGCGGATTCGATCACCACCGACAAGTGTTCGCCCAACGTCTTCCGCGTCAACGCGCGGGCAGGTCAGCAGGCCACGGCGCTTGCCGCGTGGGTCGCAAAGCAGAAGCCGAAGGCGAAGGTCTTCTTCCTCGGCCCCGACTATGAAATGGGCCGCTCCACGGTTGCGACCTTCAAGAAGACGATCGAGGGACTTGGTGCAACCGCGGCAGGCGAAGTCTTTGCACCGCTCGACAGCAAGGACTATACGCAATACTTCGGCCAGCTTCGCCAGGCCAAGCCGGAGGTGCTCTACACATCGGTGGCGGGCAACGACACGGTCCGCCTGTTGACCCAGATGCAGGACTTCGGCCTGCTCGGTAATCTTCTCGTGGTCGGTGCATCGGGCACGGTGACGTCACAGAACATTGCGGCCATAGGTACGGCTGCCAACGGCTTCGGAACTGGCGTCGGTTACTCGACTCAGATCGATTCGCTGGAGAACAAGAAGTTCGTCGATGCCTTCAGGACGGCAAACAAGGCAGATCCGGATCTCTACGGCGCCGACAGTTACGGCCTGATCTATTTCTACAAGGCTGCGGTCGAGAAAGCGAAATCAACCGAGACGGACAAGGTTCGTGAGGCGATGAAGGATCTGTCGTGGGACACCCCGCAAGGCAAGAAGACCATGCGCGGAGGTGACCATCAGGCCATTCAGCCGATGTATGTGGTCCGTGTTGATGGCGGCCAGTTCAAGATCGTCGGGGACGTCGGCGGAAACGAAGCGATCGGCCCCGACGAGTGCAAGCGCTTCTGATCCCGAGATAGGGGTTGCCGCCGCTCGGCCTTTTGCGAGCGGCGGTCACCACATCACAGACCCATAGCAGTGATAGCGGATGTCCGGATTTCTTGAATATTTCCAGTTCGTGCTTGCTCCGCAAATGATGACGGGGCTGGCTCTCGGCGTGGCGGTGGTGCTTGTCGCGCTCGGCCTCACCATCATCTTCGGCTTGCTGGATGTCATCAACATGGCGCATGGCGAGTTCTACGCCGTTGGTGCCTATCTTGCGCTGGCGCTAGGCGCGTCCGGCATCGGTTTCTGGCTGCTCCTGCTGATCGTGCCACTGCTGATGCTGCCGCTCGGCTATATCGTGGAACGCGGACTTATCCAGCGCGTTTTCAACCTGCCGGATCGGCATGTGACCACGCTGCTTCTGACCTTCGGACTTGGACTCGTCATTGAGGAAGTCCTGAAGATCGTGTTCGGCTCCAATACCCAGCGCCCGCCGACCCCGATCGCCGGTGCGATCGAAATCATGGGCGTGTTGCTGCCGTCGTACCGGTTGTTTTTGATCCTGATCGGCTTTGCCATTGTTGCCGCGGTCGCAATCGTCATCAACAAGACCTCGCTTGGAGCCATGGTGCGGGCCGCCGCGTTTGATCGCAACATGGCGGCATCCCTCGGCGTGCCGGTTAAAAGAGTATTCGCGGTTACCTTCGCGTTAGGTGTGGCGCTGGCAGGCCTCGCCGGTGTGCTGCTCGCGCCGATCTATTCGGTGTTTCCGACCATGGGCCGCGACTTCATCTTTCTGGCATTCACCGTGGTGATTGTCGGAGGCATGGGGTCAATCGCTGGCGCCGTTGTAGCGGGGCTTTTTCTTACACAGGTGCAGGCGATCTCAAGCCTGATCGTGTCTCCGGTCTGGAGCGATCCGATTCTGTTCAGCATCATGGTCCTGATGCTGGTGATCCGGCCGCAGGGCCTGTTCGGGCGGCTGGGTCATGGCTGACGCAAAAATGGGTAAGCCCCAGATCATCGACCGGCTTGGTCTTTCCATGCGTGCAAGTCACGTCCTCGTAGCGATCTTCGTTGTCGCGGGGCTGATATTGGCCGCGGTGGGTGCATCCACGGGCGACACCTTTTACCTTCGGCTTGGAACGGAAGCGTTGATCTTCGCAGGCCTCGCGCTGTCCGTAGATATCTTGCTTGGGTACACCGGGTTGTTGTCCCTTGGTCAGGCGCTGTATTTCGGGATGGGAGCATATATCTCCGCGCTTGTTCTGAAAGAGGTTCCTTCGTTCTGGGGGGCGATGGCCGCCGTGCTTGTCGCTTCGCTTGTGGTCGGTACCGCAGCGGGATTGATCGCCAATCGCGTGCGAGGCGTCTACTTCGCGCTCGTCACATTCGGGCTGGCCCAGGTCGCGGCCCGCGCTGTCTACAACACACGTGCCATCGGCGCCTCCGATGGTCTTATCGGAATTCCGATCGTGCCTATCAATCTGGGCGTCGGAACCATTATGTCGAGCGCGCCGGCGAGCTTCTTTCTTTTCACGCTCGCTTTCATTGTGATCTTGTATCTAGTTAGCGCTTACCTCCTGGATACGCCGTTCGGCCGCATCCTTGTGGCGCTTCGCGCCAATGAACGCCGGGTCCCGTTCCTCGGTTATTCCACCCGCAATGCGCGGCTGGCGGCTTATATGCTGGCGGCCGTTGTCGCGGCCATGTCCGGCGCGCTGTATCCCATGCTGCGGGGTTTCGTGTCGCCGGAACTGATGTTCTTCTCGACATCAGGCAACGCGGTTATCACGGTGGTGACCGGCGGCGTCGGTACTCTTGCGGGCGCACTGTATGGCGGGGTCATCTTGACCGTTCTGAAATCCGCTATCGGGTCGATGACCGAGCACCACCTCATTGTCATTGGTCTGCTGTTCATGGCTGTGGTCATTTTCCTTCCCAAGGGCCTGATGGGTGTCATAAGGCCGCGGATCGAACGCATACTGAGCGGAGAGTCGCGGTGACGGCTATTCTCGAAGTTGACGACCTTGGCGTCGCATTCGGCGGCATCCGTGCGGTTGATGGCGTCTCTTTCGCCGCCGAGCGGAACGCGATTACGACGGTGATCGGTCCGAATGGAGCCGGCAAGTCGACCTTGTTCAATCTGATCAGTGGTCTGATCCGCCCCAATGCCGGCCGCGTCATCCTGCGCGGCGTCGACCGCACTGGCGTCCCGCCGCATCTGATGCTGCGCGCGGGTCTCGGCCGCTCGTTTCAGATTACCAATCTGTTCTTTGAATTGACTGTGTTCGAGAACCTGAGACTGGCGGCCCAGCGGCTGGAGTCTGCAAGCCGGCTTTGGAGGCCGGTGTGGAGCAGCAAGCTTGCACTGGCACGTGTGGACGCATTGATCGAACGTTTTGCTCTCGGCCCGAAGATAGGCGAACTTGCGGGCACGCTCTCCCACGGCGAGCAACGGCGGCTTGAAATCGCGGTGGCGCTGGCTGCGGAGCCCTCCATCCTGTTGCTCGATGAGCCGACGCAAGGAATGAGCCACTCAGACACGGCGGATACGGCGAGCCTGATCCGGGACCTCGCGCACGATGTGACCATTCTACTGATCGAGCACGACATCGGTATTGTGATGGATATCTCTGACCATATCGTCGTCATGCATCAGGGCAAAAAGCTCGCCGAGGGAGCACCGGCTGTCGTGCGAGCCGATCCGGCCGTTAAGGCTGCTTATTTTGGGCACGCATGATGTTCGGGATCGAGAACCTCCATGTCCATTACGGACTTTCTCACGTGATCCAGGGCATCACGATGCAAGCCGCACCCGGCGAGGTGATCGGTATTTTCGGCCGCAATGGCGTCGGCAAGACCACGCTGATGAAGACGATCGCGGGCTGGGTCGCGCCGAGCGGCGGCTCGATTGAGTTGGACGGGACGCGGCTCGATGGTCTTGAGCCAGATGAAATGTGCCGTCATGGCATCGGCTTTGTACCAGAAGACAGGCGGATATTTCCCGGGCTCAGCGTCGAGGAAAACCTGAAACTTGGTCTGAGGCAGCGCGCGGGCCGCTCTCGTTCCGAGGAGAAGGCGGAGATCGATCGTATCTACCAGCGCATGCCGCGTCTGGCCGAAAGGCGGCAGCAAGTCGGGACGACGTTGTCCGGCGGTGAGCAACAGATGCTTGCGATCGCTCGCGTCATGGTGGGCCGACCCAAGCTCGTGCTAATCGACGAGCCCAGCGAGGGACTCGCGCCGATGATCGTTGCGGATATCTTCGCCATCATCGAGGAAATGAGAGCTGCCGGTTCGATCATTCTGCTTGTCGAGCAGAATGTGAAGGGTGCACTCAGCGTGTCCGACCGCTTCTATGCCATCGAGCGCGGCTCGGTCGTTCTGGCTGGCAATGCACAGGATGAAACCGACAAGGCTCGGCTGATGGATGTCATCGCTGTCTAGCGCTCCGAATCCGAAGTTCTTGCAGACCTTCGCGCCGGGCGGCGTCGGCGCCATCCGCAGGATAGACACGACCTGGTCCAGCGAATGCCTAGCGGTTCACAAGACGAGACGCCGAGGTCGCGGCCGTCTGAAGGTCTTCCGCGATGATGTCCATAACCGCGGTCATGGCCGCGGACACGACTCTTCGTGGATGCGTAACCCACGCGATTGTTCTGACGATCCCAGGCTTGCGCAGGCGATGGGCTTCGATCCTCCCCGCCGAGAGGTCCGGATAAAGCGCGATGCCAGGCAGCACCGTGATGAGATCGGTGGTGGCGATGATTTCACAAATGGCCGACAGGGTATCGATTTCCAGCCGCGGTTTCAGCGTGAAATCGACCTCGGCAGCGGTCGCGTCGAGGATGCGCCTCAATCCGTGACGGCGCGAGGGAATCACGATGCTGAGATCCTTCAGTCGCCGGTAGGGCACGACAGTGGGCAACTCAACCTTGTTGCTCGGACCGTAGGCCAGCATCATCTCTTCGTCGAGGATATGTCGTGCTGCTATCGACGATTTTCCTGGCGGCAGGTTGACGATAGCGATATCGAGCTGGCCGGTAGCGACCCAGTCCACCAGAACTTCGGTATAGCCCTCGCAAACGAGAAGCTGAATCTCCGGATACTGCACGGCGATTTTGGCCGACGACGCCGCGAGCGTGCTTTGCGCCGCGGACGTGATCATCCCGATACTGACACGGCCGGAAATCTTGCCGTCCAGCCGCGCCATTTCGTCTCTCGCGTGATCAACGTTCTGTATGATCGAGCCTGCGAGGCCAGCCAGCGTTTCTCCGGCAGGCGTCAGCGAAACGCCGTGCGCGGAACGGTAGAAAAGCTGCTTGCCGAGAGACTTCTCCAGCTTGGCGATCTGCATGCTCAAGGCAGGCTGCACGATGTTGAGTTGGCGTGCAGCACGGGTCACGTTGCCCTCCCGGGCAAGGCACAGAAAATACTGGAGCTGCTTGAAATCCATCCGGGCGCCTCCGCAAAGCGAGCATTTGTATCATAAGTATAAATGATTGAAAAAATCAAAATCTATTATTTGTATTGATTAATGGCCCTGCGTAGCCTCATCGGTAAACGTGCCCGCCTTGTTCCGAGGCGTCGTGTTCAAACTGAAAAAGAAGCTCAAGGGCGGAATGAATGATCGAGTTTTCGCAGCGGCGTCTCGTCGTGGGCATTTCCGGTGCATCAGGCGTGGTCTATGGCGTTCGGCTGCTGCAGCTGCTGCGCAATGCCGGCGTCGAGACCCATCTGGTCATGTCGAAGACCGCCGAGGTTACGTTTGCTTACGAGACGTCGCTGAAGATTTCGGACGTCAAGGCGATGGCTCACACCACTCATTCCATCGAAGATATGGCGGCCTCGATCTCCAGCGGTTCATTCCGCACCGCCGGCATGATCATAGCGCCGTGTTCCATGCGTTCGATGTCCGAGATCGCGTCGGGTGTCACCACGACGCTGTTGACGCGTGCTGCGGACGTCACTCTGAAAGAGCGTCGCCGTCTGGTTCTGATGGTGAGAGAAACGCCGCTTCACACAGGGCATTTGCGCACCATGACCGCGCTGTCGGAAATGGGGGCGATCATCGCGCCGCCGGTACCTGCGTTCTACGCCAAGCCCGAAAGTCTCGATGCGATGGTGGACCATACGGTCGGCCGCGTGCTCGACATGTTCGACATCGATGTCGGCGTGGTTGAGCGGTGGGGCGAAGGCCTCGGCCTGAAGCGCCGTCCGGCGCTGCGTGGCGACCCCTCCTGAACTCTGACACCACGATCATGCTGAGGACTAGATGATGGAAGCCAGGAATACCAAAGCAGCGGCCGGCCACAACGCGACTCCTGATTTGCGAAGCTGGTTGCGGCAACTCGCTGCAACCGATCGTCTGGCTGTGACGCGCGGTGGATTGTCGCTGGTTGACGAAATCGCGGCCGTCTCCAAGAGACTGGAGAATGAGAGCGCGGTTCTGTTTCCGTCGCCGAGCCAGCACGATATTCCGGTGGTGGCGAATATCTTTGCTAACCGCGGCTGGGTCGCAGACTCGCTTGGCATAGCGGCAGGCGATCTGTTGGAGCGGTTCCAGAATGCCGTCCGCGTGCCAATTCCGTGGGTGGAGGTCAAGGACGCCGCCGCGCAGGAGGTGGTTCATCGCGACGTGGATTTGCTGAAGCAGTTGCCCATACCAAAGCACAACGAGCATGACAGCGGGCCTTACATCACGGCTGCGCTGCTGATCGCACGCAATCCCAAGACCGGAATCCAGAACGTATCGATCCACCGCTGTCAGGTCAGCGGTCCCGACCGGATTGGCGTTCTTTTGCTGCCGCGTCACACGCTGCATTACTACAAGATGGCAGAGCAGGCCGGAGAGGGGCTGGAGATCGCGCTGGTGATCGGGGTTCATCCCGCTTGCATTCTTGCATCGCAGGCGATCGCCGCGGTTGACGAAGACGAGATGGAGATTGCGGGTGCGCTGCTCGGCCATCCCATCGAGATGGTGAAATGCCGCACCAATCAGGTCCGGGTGCCGGCTCACGCCGAGATTGTGATCGAGGGGCGTATTCTTCCGAAGGTTCGCGAGCCTGAAGGGCCATTCGGGGAATTCCCGCAGTATTATGGTCCTCGCGCCAATCGCGAGGTTATTCAGGTTGATGCGATTACGCATCGCAAGAACGCGATCTTCCACACCATCGTTGGAGGAGGTGCAGAGCATCTGGTGCTCGGCGAGATTCCGCGAGAAGCAACGCTGCTCGAGCACCTGCAGCGCAGCTTCTCCAGCGTTCGTGACGTACGGCTCACATGGGGCGGAACGTGCCGGTACCACCTCGTCGTGAAAATCGATAAAACCAGTAATGGCGAGCCAAAGAACATCATCATGGGCGCTTTTGGCGGCCATTACGATGTGAAGCAGGTCATTGTCGTCGATATGGATGTTGATATCGACAAGCCGCACGAAATCGAATGGGCCGTTGCGACGCGTTTCCAGGCGGACAGGGATCTTTTGGTTGTTTCGGGGGCGCAAGGTTCGAAGCTCGACCCCAGCAGCAACGGCGGTATCAGCGCCAAGATGGGTCTCGACGCAACAAAACCGATAGAATCGGAGCCGATGACTTTCAAACGCATTCACGTCAAAGGCCAGGAAGACGTCGATCTGCCCCGCGTGTTGCTTGACGATCCTAAAGACGCGTTTGCGCGCATCGTCGGCCTGTAATTCCAGCAGTTTCACGCAACCGGTCAGCGAAACACCCACGTAAGGCGGGGAAGGGGAGAGGACGTAAACATGAACAGGCGAACGGGGATGCTGGCGATGGCGGCAACGTGCGGGTTGCTGCTCGGGAGCTTTAACGGCGCACACGCGCAAAAGACCGAGACGGTCAAGGTTGGCGTCAACAAGGTCATCAGCGACGTTGTTTTCTACATCGCGCAGGAACGCGGTTTCTTCGACGAGCAAAAGCTCACCGTCGAACTCATTCCGTTTGATTCCGGGCCGCGGATGATTGCGCCGTTGGCCGCAGGCCAGATCGATATCGGCGCGGGCGCCTCCTCAGCGGGCTTGTTCAATGCGGTGGCGCGCGGCCTCGGCGTGAAGATAGTCGCGGACAAGGGCTCCACGGCAATGACGTATGACTACATGCCGCTGATCATACGCAAGGATCTCGTCGATTCCGGGAGGGTCAAAACATTTGCCGACCTCAAGGGATTGAAGCTCGCTGCCGCAGGGCCGGGGTCGGCCACCAATGCCAAGCTCAATGTGGCGCTTACACAGGGGGGCTTGACTTACAAGGACAGCGATAACGTCAATATGAGCTATCCGCAGCAGGTGCTCGCCCTGACTTCGAAGGCGATCGACGGAGCTATCACCACAGAGCCTTCGACGAGCCAGGCCATCGCAAGCGGCGTTGCCGTACGGCTTTCCAAGGATGTGCTGTATCCGGGGCAACAGGTCGCGGTATTGCTCTACGGCAATGATATGCTGACAAAGCGTCGCGATGTTGGTCAGCGTTTCATGACTGCCTATGTCAAAGCTGCCCGCGTTTATAACGACGCGACGCATGAAGGGCGCTTCAGTGGTACAGGATCGAAGGAAGTTGTCGACCTCATCATGAAGACGACGGGGCTGACCAACCGTGAAATGTTTGACACCATGGTGCCGAACGGCATCTCGCCCGACGCGGCGGTCAATATTAAAAGCCTCACCGACGACCTGAAGTTCTTCGTCAATCAGGGGCAGATTGAGAAGCCCGTGGCAGTCAGCGATGTGATCGACATGTCGTTCGCGGAGACTGCGGTCAAGCTGCTCGGTCCTTACAAGCCCAGGTAAAAGCGAAAGACAAAATGCCCGTGGTTCAGATTACCCACGACCGGCTTGTGTCTCGACCAGAGACCCAGATCTCCTTGTCCGGCGTGCGAAAGTACTTCGGCACGTCGGGATTCGTCGCGCTCGATGGCATCACCATCGATATCCCGCGAGGACAGTTCTTTGTCATCGTCGGACCGAGCGGTTGTGGCAAGACGACACTGCTGCGGATACTGGCGGGACTCGATCAGGAAAGCGAAGGCAAAGTCGAGGTTCATCAATCCGATCCGTCCCGCCCCTCAAATTCGATGATCTTCCAGGGGGATTCGCTGTTTCCGTGGATGACCGTCTATGACAATGCCGCTTACGGTCTGCGGATGCGCAAGGTTGCGGAAGACAAGGTCGCAGATACCGTGCGCCTCTGGCTCGAGCGGATCGGGCTGTGGCGTTTCCGCGATCGCTATCCCAGCCAGCTTTCCGGCGGTATGCGTCAGCGCGTCTCCATCGTTCGCGCATTCGCCAACGATCCCGAGATACTGTTGATGGATGAGCCGTTCTCGGCTCTCGACGAACAGAATAAGCTGTTGCTGCACGAGGAACTGTTGCGAATTTGGGACGCGACCAAGAAGACTGTCGTCTTCATCACGCACAGCGTTGATGAGGCGGTGACGCTCGGGGATCGCATCATGGTCATGACCGCTAACCCTGGACGCGCGAAGACGGTGATCGATGTACCGTTTGGCCGCCCGCGCAACGTTCTCGAACTGCGGCAAAGGCCCGAATATGGCGAACTCGTCTTCGATATTTGGGAGCAGCTTCGCGAGGAGGTCAATCGCGCGCGCCAATTGGAAGGCAATTCGCGATGAACGCTGGATCGAAAGGATTTGAGCGTATCATGGGGATAGCGACGCCGCTTCTGTTGCTGCTGGCATGGGAGATCGCAGGGCGCTTCGGCTTGATCGATGTAAGATTCTTTCCGCCGCCAAGCAGCATCATGCACCAGGTCGGGGTGCTTCTGGCGTCCGGCGAACTTGTGACAAATATGCTGGCAAGTTTGCGGCGGCTTGCACTCGGGATGTTGCTCGGCGGCGTGCCGGCCCTGCTTCTCGGTCTTGCCATGGGTATTTCGCGCCCGCTGCGTGCGGCCATCGATCCCTTGATCTCCGCAACCTATCCGATCCCGAAAAGTGCGATTCTCCCGCTGGTCTTGTTGATCTTCGGTCTCGGTGAAACCTCGAAGGTCGTGATGGTCGCGCTCGGCGCGTTTTATCCGATCGTCATCAACACCGTCGTGGGCGTGGTCAATCTGGATCGCATCTATCTTGATGTAGGCCACAATTTCCGCGCCAGCCGCTGGCAGGTGTTCCGCACGATTGCCCTGCCGGGTGCCCTTCCTTCGATTATGGCAGGCGTCAAGCTGGCCGCGGGAATGGGGCTGATCCTTATCGCAATCTCCGAAATGGTCGCAGCCAATGATGGTATCGGGTTCATGATATGGAACGCCTGGCAAGTCCTGACGGTTGACACGATGTATGTAGGATTGCTTGTTATCGCGATCCTTGGTTTTGTATTCTCTTTCGTGCTCGACGAAATTGAGCGCTGGCTGATCCCTTGGAAGTCGAGCGTCTGAGCAGGGAGGCTTGAATGTCGACGGCATTACGCATCGCGCATGGGGCGTTCGGCAGGGTTGCTTTGCTGGACATGGATTGTTCGCTGGTGCGGCATGCGCACCCGCACTGTCACGTTCTGCTGAAAGTCGAAGGAGCTGATACCCAGTTCGCAGTTGGCGATCTTGTGTGCCCTTTGACGGATACCAGCGCCGTCTTGGTCGATGGCTGGCAGCCGCACGCCTATGTCCACGATCCGCGCCGCCCCCGCACCTTGATCCTGGCGCTCTATGTGGAGCCGAAGTGGCTGATGGAGTTCCGGCCGGGCTGGGCCGCGAGCGGCTCTCCGGGGTTCTTTGGAAACCCGAGCGGCGAGGTGTCTCCGCGTATCCGTGAGCTCACGATGTCGCTTGCGGCCGCCATGATGACGCGGCCCGACTGCGTGTCCGACCTCGAAGCGCTGCTATCCGAACTCATGATTACCGTGATCGAACGCTTCACGCCCTGGCGCAGTTTTCCGGCTTCGATCAGGGATATGCGCACGCAGGGGGGCGACTGGCGGATCCGCAAGGTCGCACAGGCGATGCGCTCCGATGGCGGACGGACCACCAACATCGACAGGTTCGCCAAGGAAGCGGGCCTGTCCCGGGCGCATTTCTTCCGGCTTTTTGAGTCATCGATTGGCCTGCCTCCGAGGGTCTATCTCAACGTCGTACGGATGGAGCGGGCATATGATGCCGTGCTTCATCGGGATGCGGCGGTAGGAGAGATCGGCGAGCAACTTGGTTTCGCCGAGCCTGCGCACTTCACCCGCTTTTTCCGCAATCATGCCGGTGTGGGGCCGCGCGAGTTCCGCACCGTCTCGCGGCTTGCGAGTTGATGCTGCTACGCACAGCTACCAAATGAGACGGTTTGGTAAGTCGTGAGAAGAGCCGGTATGGCCTGCTCTCTGTTATCGCTGAAAAACACCTGTACGCGCGGCAAAACAAGCGCGATCAGGAGCGCTTTTCGGGATGACGCAACCCGCCGCAGCGGAAGTCGAACTCAATCGTCCATGGGTCGGTCGATCGATTCAACGTGTCGAGGATTTCGCGCTTCTCATGGGGCGCGGTCGCTTTATCGACGATCTCGGCACGCGTCCCGGCACGCTGCACGCTGCCATTCTGCGCTCACCTCACGCACACGCCGATATTGTCGCGATTGATACCTCAGCTGCGCTCAAGTCCCGGGGCGTTGCCGCGGTGCTCGTCGGCGAAGACGTCAAGAAGCTGACATCGAGCCTTGTAGTTGGCGTGAAAGCGCCGGTCGAATGCTGGCCGATTGCCGTGGGACGTGTCCGCTACGTCGGAGAGCCCGTTGCGGTGGTTGTGGCTTCCGATCGTTATCTGGCCGAGGATGCGATCGATCTCGTCGAGGTCCAGTACAGCGTTCGGCCAGCTGTGATTGATCCGCTCGTCGCTGTGCGTGCCGATGCGCCAGTGCTGCATGACGGTTTTTCGGGCAATGTGGCCAGCGACAGGCGTTTTCGCTACGGCGATCCCGAAAAGGCTTTCGCCGAGGCAGCGCATCGCATTTCCATCGACATCAAGTATCCGCGTAATTCCTGTACGCCGATTGAAACCTATGGATTGATCGCGGACTACGACCCGGCGGAGAATGCGTTCGATGTTCTCGCCAATTTCCAGGGGCCGTTCAGCATCCATGCAGTGATTTCCCGAGCGCTCAAAGTGCCGGGTAACCGCCTGCGCCTGCGGACGCCGCCGGATTCCGGCGGCAGCTTCGGTGTCAAGCAAGGCATCTTTCCTTACATCGTCCTTATTGCGGCGGCTTCGCGGGTGGTGGGCCGGCCAGTCAAGTGGATCGAAGACCGGCTCGAGCATCTGACTGCGTCGGTGTCGGCCACCAACCGCGCAACGACGCTCGCCGCTGCCGTCACAGCTGAAGGTAAAATTCTCGCGCTGGATTGGGATCAGGTCGAAGATTGCGGCGCGCATCTGCGCGCGCCGGAGCCAGCAACGCTCTACCGCATGCACGGGAATCTCACCGGTGCGTATGACATTCGCCATGTGGCCGTAAGAAACCGCGTCGTCGTCACCAACAAGATGCCGACGGGACTGAATCGCGGTTTCGGCGGCCCTCAAGTCTATTTCGCACTGGAGCGCCTTCTCCACCGGATTGCGATCGAGCTTGGTCTCGATCCGCTTGAGGTGATCCGGTTAAATCTGGTGCCGGCTGATGCGTTTCCTTATCGGACCGCAACGGGCGCGTTACTCGATTCTGGTAACTACCAAGAGGCGCTGATCCGGGGCGCGCGTGATGGCCAGCTCGCCGAATTGAAGGCGCGGCGCGACCAGGCTCGTGCGGAGGGGCGTCTTTACGGTATCGGCTACACCGCGGTGGTCGAGCCCAGCGTGTCGAACATGGGCTACATCACGACAGTCCTGACGGCCGAGGAGCGCCGCAAGGCTGGCCCGAAGAACGGCGCGCAGGCGACCGCGACCATCGGCCTTGATCCGGTTGGCGGTGTGACGGTTCACGTGGCGTCTGTTCCACAAGGGCAGGGGCACCGAACGGTGCTGTCGCAGGTGGTCGCCGACGTGTTCGGGCTGTTGCCGCAAGACATTCGAGTCAATACCGAGATTGATACGGCAAAGGACGCCTGGTCGATCGCGTCCGGCAATTATGCGAGCCGCTTTGCTCCGGCTGTTGCCGGCACCGCGAAGCTTGCGGCGCAGCGTCTTGCTGCGAAGCTGGCGCGCATTGCCGCGAGTCAGCTCAATGTGGATGCATCCGATATCGTATTTGCGGGCGGGAGCGTCGGCTCGAAGCACAATCCGGAAAACAAGATCTCGTTCTCGCGTCTCGCAGCGCTCAGCCATTGGTCGCCCGGTTCACTGCCGGACGATGTCGGCGATACCATTCGCGAGACGGTGTTCTGGACGCCGCCCGAACTGACTCCTCCGGACGACCACGATCTCATCAACTCATCTCTGTGCCACGGCTTTATCTTCGATTTTTGTGGTGTCGAGATCGACCGCACCACCCTCCAGACGCGTATCGACCGCTATGTGACGATGCACGACTGCGGCACCATTCTGCATCCCGGAATGGTGGACGGACAAATTCGCGGCGGCTTTGTGCAAGCGCTGGGTGCCGCGTTGTACGAGGAGTATGCCTACGGGCCGGACGGAAGCTATCTCACCGGGACGCTGGCGGACTATCTGTTGCCCACCACGACAGAGGTTCCCGAGCCAGTCATTCTTCATATGGAAACGCCATCGCCGTTTACACCGCTCGGCTCAAAGGGTGTCGGCGAGGGCAATTGCATGTCGACCCCGGTCTGCATTGCCAATGCGGTTGCAGATGCGCTTGATGTGAAAGACCTCACACTGCCGCTAGTCCCTGCAAGACTGGCTGAAATCGTGCGCGGCGCTGAGCCAAGCGCGCCTGCGGGACGGGCAGTGAGTGGGCCCAAAGCCGGCGGCAATGATCGTCGTCTGCGCGGCGAGGGAAACGCCAGCGTGAATGTGCCGCCTGAGCGCGTTTGGGACATGTTGCTCGATCCCGAAACGCTCAGAGCCGTGGTTCCGGGATGTCAGAGTGTCGAGAAAGTCTCTGATACGCATTTCCGTGCGGATGTGACGCTTGGGATCGGGCCTGTGACTGGCCGCTACCGCGCCAATGTGATGCTGTCGGACCTCGATCCGCCGCACGCGGTCACGTTGAGCGGCTCTGCCGAGGGCGTGCTCGGATTTGGCGGAGGTGAAGGCCGCATCACACTCACGCCTGACGGCAATGGCGGCACGACCATGCATTACGTCTATCATGCAGCGATCGGCGGCAAGGTCGCCAGTATCGGCGGCCGGCTGCTCGACGGCGCCACGAAAGTCATCATTGGACAATTCTTCTCGGCTCTGGCCCGTCAGGCTGAAGGCGGCGGGTCAGGGCGCGACGGTCTATCACTTGTTGTGCGGCTAAAACGTCTGATCGGCATCGGATCATGAAGCCGGCAGCTTTCGATTACATTCGCGCCGAAGCCCTCGGTGCAGTGCTTGAAACGCTTTCCAAGGATGGCGGCGACGCGCGCATTATCGCGGGCGGCCAGTCGCTGATGCCGATGCTGAACATGCGTCTCGCCAAACCGAAAGTCCTGATCGACATCATGCGGCTGCAGGAGCTCGATCGCATCGAGGTCAAGTCGGGGACCGTGACGATCGGCGCCGGCGTTCGTCAGGCCAAATTGCTGGCGTGGCCTGATCTCTCCAAAACATTGCCGCTGATCTCGCTCGCGCTGCCATGGACAGGTCATGTTCAAACCCGCAGCCGGGGCACCGTTTGCGGTTCGATCGCGCATGCCGATCCCAGCGCCGAATTGCCGCTGATGCTGATTGCTCTTGGCGGTGAAGTGCATCTGCGCAGCAGCAAGAAGCGCCGTCGCCTTCCCGCGAAGGAGTTTTTTGCCGGCATGATGGCAACCGGGAAAGCCAGCGACGAAATGATCGAGGCGGTGTCCTTCCCGGCTGGAACGGCGCGATGCGCATTCCGCGAGGTAGCGCGCCGCCACGGCGATTTCGCCATCGTGTGCTGCGCGGCCGTCGCGACGAAGGATGGCGTGCGGCTGTCGGTTGGCGGTGTCGCCGACGTGCCGACGGCGCGTGACTGGCCGCGCCTGGAAGGCAGCGCTCTCGAGGACGCCCTGAACGCCTTTGCCTACGAACTCGAAGCCCGCGACGACGTTCACGCAACGGCACGCTATCGGCGTGATCTCGTGCGCAGCATCGGTCGAGATCTGGTGCTGGAGGTGCTGAAATGACCCACCTGCCATCGACGGCACATCACCCGATCCGATTTACGCTCAATGGCAAGTCTGTCGAAGGCGAGGCGGAGCCCCGTATGCTGTTGACGGATTTTCTGCGTCAGAGTATCGGCGCAACGGGCACGCATGTGGGGTGCGAACACGGCGTCTGCGGCGCCTGTACGATTGAGATCGACGGTATGCTCGGGCGTGCGTGCCTCACATTGGCCGTCCAGATCGACGGCTGTGATCTGCGAACCGTCGAAGGTCTCGCCCCGGCGATGGACCGGCTCGGTATTCTGCAGGCCGCCTTCCAGCGAAATCATGCGTTGCAGTGCGGATTCTGCACTGCCGGTATTCTCATTTCGCTGGACCATTTCCTGCGTCGCCATCCATCGCCAAACGAGAGTGAAATTCGCGATGTCCTCAGCGGTCATCTATGCCGCTGTACGGGCTACACGCCAATCATCAAGGCCGCGCTCGAAGCCGCGGAGGAACTCGCGAATCAATGAAGGAGCGAGAAAGTAGATGCTTGATCTCGGAAGCAGCTTTATAGCCAGCGTGGCGCGCGATCCCGGTGCTGTTGCCATCGTCGATGGCAGCCTGCGCTTGACCTATCGCGAGTGGTACAGCCGTATTTCGGCGCTCGTCATGTCATTTGACCGGATCGGGCTAAAACCCGGCGATCATCTCGTTACGGTGCTTCAGAACCGTTGGGAAGCGGCGACCATCCATTGGGCGTGCCAGTTGGCGGGTATCGTCATCACCCCGATCAACTGGCGCGCAAAGGCCGACGAAATCGATTATTGCGTCGAGAACTCGCAATCCTGCGCGCTCGTCTATCAGGACGTTTCAGCGGAGGCCGTTCGGGACTCGAAAATGGCGCGGCGGCTGCGGCGTATTTCTGTCGATGTAGCTACGACGGATCAGAACGAGATTCCGTTTGAAAGCATGATCACCGGCGATATGCCGGACGTGACTCAGCGTGTGAGCGCTGATGCCTGGTCGATCATGTTGTATACGTCGGGTACGACATCGAAGCCAAGGGGCGTACCGCGCCGCCATCGTGCGGAGCGCGCTGCCGGGGTCGCCCATGTGGCCCAGAATCTGTATCGCCGTGGCGAGCGGACGCTCGGCGTCATGCCGCTCTATCACACGATGGGTGTTCGCTCGCTAATCTCCATGTCCCTGATCGGAGGCACGTTCGTTTGTCTTCCGCGTTATGACGCCCTTCAGGCGCTCAAACTGATTGAGGCTGAGAAAATCGATAATCTCTATCTCGTGCCGACGCTTTATCACGATCTAGTCCATCATGAGGCGTTCGAAAAAACCAACGTCTCGACAGTGCGCAAGCTCGGCTTTGCGGGTGCGTCGATGACGGACGGTCTGCTCAAGAAGCTCGACGAGCAATTTAAGCCGGACCTTTTTGTCAATCACTACGGCAGCTCCGAAGTCTACACCTTCACCATCGACCAGAACGCAGTTGCCAAGCCTGGCTCCGCGGGCAAAGCCGGGATCAATCAGCACATCCGGGTGGCGAAGCTGAATGCACGGTCCGTCAGCGATCTGGCGGACGTTGACCAAGAAGGTGAGATTATTGCGTTGCTGGCCAGCGACGAGGCTTTCGAGGGTTATTGGCACCGTCCCGATGCGGATGAAAAGTCGTTGCGTGAGGGCTGGTACTTCACGGGCGACACGGGCTTCATGGATAAGGATGGTGATCTGTTCGTGACCGGCCGTGTCGATGACATGATCATTACCGGCGGTGAAAACGTATCGCCTGTTGAGATCGAAAGCTGCCTGTCGCTTCATCCGGCGGTCTCCGAAGTCGCGGTGGTAGGCCTGCCCGATGAAAAATGGGGAAAGATCGTCACCGCCTTCGTGAAGCGAAATGCCCAGGTGTCGGAGAAAGACCTCGAACAGTTCTGTCAGACATCGGGTCTTGCGAACTTCAAGCGGCCGCGGCGGTTTGTGTTCGTCGATGCCATTCCGAAATCACCGGTCGGGAAGCTGCTGCGCAGATTGCTCGTCGCCGGCGAGTACGACCTCGAACGGTTTCCGCCGTCGAGTACGGCTTGATTCTTAGTTTTAAACAGAAGGAAGTAGCTCTATGCCATCCCCCTATTCGTTTGTTGACCCGCGTCTCGGAAAGCTCGACGGTTTTCAGGTAGAAATCGACGAAGCCCATGAGCGTGCTGACATCATTCTCAACCGGCCGCCGTACAACATCGTCTCCATGCCGCAGCGAGACCAGCTTCGGCTGGTGTTCGAAACGCTGGATGAGGACGCGCGAGTCCGCGTGATCGTGGTTCGCTCGATTGGCGAGCACTTCTCGAGCGGAGGCAATATCGGCGGGTTCATGGAGGCGACGCCGGAACACGTTTCGAAGCTCGCTTGGAACATCGCCGCGCCGGCGCGTTGCGCCAAGCCGGTGATCGTCGCGAACCGCGGCTATTGCTTCGGCGTCGGCTTCGAACTGTCGCTGGCCTGCGACTTCCGCCTTGTGTCCGAGACAGCGCTCTACGCGCTTCCGGAGCAGAAGCTCGGCCAGATCCCGGGGTCCGGCGGTTCGGCCCGTCTGCAGAAGATGATCGGTATCACGCGCACCAAGGACATCGTGATGCGCTCGAAGCGCATTCCTGGCAAGCAGGCACAGGAATGGGGTATTGCCACCGAATGCGTGCCGGATGCCGATCTTGAAAAGGCGACCGACAAGCTGGTAGACGAGTTGCGCACCTTCTCGCCGCTGGCCCAGCGGACCGCGAAGAAGTTGCTCAACGACACCGAGGACTCGACGCTGGCTATTGCGATCGAGCTTGAGGGCCATTGTTACAGCCGCTTGCGGCAATCCGACGACTTCAAGGAAGGCGTCGAGGCTTTCAACAGCAAGCGCGCGCCGAAATTCACCGGCCGCTAAGCCGCGTCCGAGAGGCGCTGATCTATAAATTTCACAATCTTCGGCGCGGCGGTCCGCCGCCGTGCCTCATTGCTGCAGGATTGCAGCGTGTGCGCGAGCACCAGTGACGATGCGACCGGTGAGACCTTGGTGTCGAGGAAGTTGGTCATCACTGATCTGGCCAGATGCAACGAGTAGTACGGTAGCCCATCGACCGCCTTGGCCTCGCGCATCCGCAGCAGGTGTCGGTTCAACGAGTTCGGATACACACTGCCATCGTCGTCATCAGCGTTTCTGCCGTGCCGGCGGGCGCACCACACAGTTATGGCTCCCAACGTTCCACTGCCGGCGACGCCTCACTGGCCTTCTGTAAGGCGGCCAGAAAAGTTTCCGGTTCATCTGCTGCCAGCAGCACAGCGAGATTCGCTCTCGCTCCAGCGCAACCCCAATAATCCTGTCGTGCAAATAAGTTCAGTCGTCGATAACTTGATTGTCTCGGTTGCCGCTTTTGATCAGCCTCAGCGTGAGGAGCTTTATCTTTTCCATTTCTGCAAGCTACGGTTTATCGCTCCCTTGTCGATACCGAGCATCGAGGAAAGTTGATGCGCGCTGAGCTTTGGTGTGCTTGCCAGCACGCTCATAATTCTCCATTCGGAGACGCCGAGATTAAAGCGCTTCCGAGCACTGTTGGATAACTTGTTCGAAATGTAATCGAAAAAGTATGGAACGTGTCGCTCGCTGTTCAACGTCTTACGTCGACGCGTCTCACTTGCACCATTGAGTGCGGGCGACACGTTGCTGATAATGGCGGGCATTGTTCAATGGAGGCTGCGCTTCCTTCGCCGCCTCAGCATCAATTTATAGTGATTGTTATCGCGTAGCATGCCGATAAGGCCCTTCTGCTAATCATAGAGACGGCGAAGCCGGTTGTTATCGCCCGGAGTTCATGCAGAATTATGCAATAGATCTCAGGCGAGTGTCGAAGCGAGGAGAAAAACATGGCCGGTCCAAATGACAAGAGCCGTGCGGATTCGCCACTGCATCCGTTTTTTGTTGGATTGGGCGGCGCATTGCTCATGGCCGCTCTGTTCACCGACTATATGTACACGAGCAACTCGCTGATGCAGTGGGCCAACTTCTCTGTTTGGCTGATCACTGGGGGTCTCGTGCTGGCGCTGATCGCCACGATTTTCCTGGTAATTGACTTCGCGCTCGGGAGGGCCGGGCCGATCCGTTGGTTCGATTTTGGTTTGGTCGGGGCTGCCGCAATTCTTTCGCTGGTCAACGTCTTCGTTCATACGCGAGATGCGTGGACCTCGGTTGTCCCGACCGGCATTACCCTATCAACCATCGTTACGATCCTGTTGCTTGCCGCCGGTCTTCGAGGCTGGCGTGTTACCGCCGTAAAGACTGCGGGCTGAGGAGAAAGCAAATGATCGCGAATCGAGTTCGAGCGGTTTCGGGACTGATGCTTTCCGCGCTGGTCTCCGCCTGCAGTGATCAAGGTGGCGATCCATCAAAACAATATGGACCGAATCCAGAGCTTCCCGAAGCGCACCAATATCTGGTGCCGCCCATGAGCGTACCGCAGGCGGTTGGCTGGAAGACCGGGGAAGCGCCAACGGTTCCCGCCGGCATGCGCATCCAGGCGATGGCGACCGGGCTGATGCATCCGCGCATCGTCTACCCGTTGCCCAACGGCGATATCCTCGTCGTCGAAAGCAACGGTCCCGGCACCATGTTATTCCGCCCCAAGGATTACATCTCGGGAAAAATTAAGGCGCGCGCAGGGGCGTCCAACAAGGGCGGCAATCGCATCACTTTGTTGCGTGACGCCAATGGCGACGGCGTTCCGGAGATGAAGACTGTTCTGGTCGACCACCTGCACTCACCGTACGGCATAGCGTGGGTGGCGGACACCTTGTATGTCGCCAACACCGACGCGATCATCGCTTTTCCGTTCAAGCCGGGACAGACGGAGATTACGGCGCCCGGCACAAAGCTTGCCGATTTGCCCGCAGGCCCGATCAACCACCACTGGACCAAGTCGATGGCGGCCAGCCCGGATGGGTCGAAGCTCTATGTCGGGGTCGGCTCGAACAGCAACATCACCGAGAATGGGATAGACATCGAAGAAGGGCGAGCGGCCATCTACGAGGTCGATCGCCTGACGGGAGCCAAGCGCCTTTTCGCGACCGGAACGCGCAATCCGACCAACCTCGCCATCCAGCCTGGAACGGGGCAATTGTTCGCTGTGGTCAACGAGCGGGACGAGATCGGGCCGGATCTGGTTCCGGATTATCTATCGTCCATCAAGGACGGCGGTTTCTACGGCTGGCCCTATAGCTATTGGGGACAGCACGTGGACGAACGCGTCCATCCGCAGGATCCTGCGATGGTCGCGAAGGCGATCAAGCCGGATTACGGCCTGAGCTCCCACGTTGCGGCACTCGGCCTCGCATTCAGTCAAGGAGAAACGCTGTCACCGCAGTTCGCCGACGGCGCGTTTGTGGGTGAACATGGCAGTTGGGACCGCGACCCGCTCAATGGCTACCAGGTGATCTTCGTCCCTTTCGTCAATGGACGGCCGAGCGGGATGCCGACCCCGGTACTGACGAACTTCCTTGCGGCGGATAAAAGCATTGTTCACGGGCGACCGGTCGGCGTGGCACTTGACCGGACCGGTGCTCTTGTCGTCGCTGACGATGTCGGGAACACGGTCTGGAGAGTGAGCGGCTCGGTCGGTCGAGCAACCTCATCGACTAATCAGTAGACGCGTCCCAGCTGGCCCGGATCGCCATGACGCGAAGTCCGAAGCACAGCACAGCGCCACGCTGACGATCGCGATCGAGGCTGACCGGCAAATGTCGCACGGCGAAGCGCAACTCCCGCCATTTTGTAGGTCTATCCTCGTGCAGACGAACAATCGTGTCTCGGCGTTCTTGCAGATGCGTCAACTTTAAGGATTCAGATCTTCAGTCGTGATCACGATGCCGCGCTCGGTACGACCTAGGCGCTGCAGTTTCGCGAGTGCGATGCACTCGATTTCGGCCAGGTGCTTGATGTATATCGCAATCAGCCTTCCATGACTGCTGCCCGCGCGGCTCATCCGTTTTTGCGGTTAATCGACATCGCTGATTGCCTCGTCGACAAGGGGACGCATCGCGATCAGGGTGTCTTCTTCGAGCAACGCCAATCGGCCCGCAAGGGATGGTCCTGCTGTCGGCACTTCGTCAGCAATGCCATAGACTGCCTGCCCGGTGCTTATCTCTCGAATTCGCCCGCCGGTTTGCGGAAGTAGGTGGCGGTGCGGCCGGAGACCGAGCACAGCCGGCTTTGCCGCGTGGCCTTACAATCCCGCCCTCCGCGCGGCGAGCCGCGCGAGACCGGACCAGTCGGCGTCACTCTCGCCTTGCGCGACGCCCTCGATGAAATGATCCCGCAACAGGCTTGCGACCGGCATCGGGACCGCCAGCGCCTCGGCTGCGGCGAGCGCCAGCCGCATGTCCTTCAACCCGAGCGACATCTTGAAGCCATTAACGGGTTGCTTCTCGTCGGCGATAATTGTTCCGTAAGTTCGATAGACCGGGGCTGAAAACAGCGTGCTAGTCAGAATATCGAGATAACGGTGCGGGTCGATACCAGATTTGCGCACCAGCGCGAATGCCTCTCCCAGCGACTCCAGCACCGATGCGATCAGGAAATTGCCGGAGAGTTTTACCAGATTGGCATCGGAAGGTCTGTTGCTGATAACAAACGTCTCCTGACCCATCGCATCGAACAGCTGATGGCAACGCTTGAGCATCGCGTCAGCGCCGGCCGCGATAATGAAAAGCTTGGCTGCCGCCGCAGCCTCCGGCCGGCCGAACACAGGCGCGGCGACGTAACCCTGGCCGGCTTTGCCATGCGCCTCAGTCAGGTGAACGGACAGTCCTACGCTGATCGTGCTCATGGAAATGTGGATGGCGTCGCGGCGAAGCGCAGAAAGCGCGCCGCGGTTTCCGAACACGACCTCCTCAACGGCCAGGTCGTCGGCGAGCATCGTGACGAGAATCTCGCTTTGGCAGGCATCGGCAATGCGATCAGCAATTTGCGCGCCCTCGCGCGCCAGGGATTCAACCTTGCTGCGCGTGCGATTGTAGACGATGAGATGATGGCCTGCCTTTAGCAGGTTCCGCGCCATTGGCGCACCCATGTTGCCGAGCCCGATGAAGCCGACGTCCATCGCATTATCCTTTCAGCCGGTTTAGCCATCACGATCGCGCGGCGGTCAATCGCCGCGTTGGGCATCAACTTAGCTCCGCCTCAGCTTACCACGACCGTCTTGATATTGACGAACTCCTTGATGCCATAGTGCGAAAGCTCGCGACCAAAGCCGCTTTGCTTGACACCACCGAAGGGTAGCCGCGGATCGGAGCGGACGTTATCGTTGACGAACACATTGCCGCTCTCGATCTCGGCGGCGACGCGCTCACCGCGCGCGATATCGCCTGTGATGACGCCGCCGCCAAGTCCGAATATCGAATCATTAGCCGCCGCGATCGCAGCATCCTCGTTGCCGACCCGGATCACCGACGCTACCGGGCCAAACAATTCTTCTGAATAAGCGGGCATGCCTTTCGTCACGCCGGTAAGGACGGTTGGCGGATAATAGGAGCCCGGCCCCCTCGGAATCTCTCCGCCGAGCACGCAGCGCGCGCCCTTTGCGGTGCTGCTCTCGACCTGTCGATGCAACGCGTCCCGAAGATCATGGCGCGCCAACGGACCGATTTCAGTGTCTTGTTTGAGAGGATCACCCATTTTGGCGGCGGCCATGCGTTTGACGAAAAGTTCGACAAACCGGTCGTGCACTTTGTCGACGACGATGAAGCGCTTGGCGGCAATGCAACTTTGGCCGGCATTGATCAATCGTCCTCTGGCGCAGACGGCTGCCGCGAGCTCGAGGTCGGCGTCCTCAAGGACCAGATAGGGATCGCTGCCGCCGAGCTCGAGCACGGTCTTCTTCAGGAGCGAGGCGGCCTTGCCGGCTACCGCGCGTCCGGCGGGGCCGCTGCCGGTCAGGGTAGCCGCGCGCACCAGCGGGTTTTCGAGCACCGCGTCGACCTGCGCGCTGGAGATCATCAAGGTCCGGAACAGACCCTTTGGAAAACCCGCATCCTGAAAAACGCTTTCGATGGCAAGCGCACAGCCCGGCACATTCGAGGAGTGCTTCATCACTCCACCGTTGCCGGCCATAAGCCCCGGCGCGGCGAACCGGAAAACCTGCCAAAATGGAAAATTCCACGGCATCACCGCGAGCACGACTCCGAGCGGCTGGAAGATGACATGGCTCTTGCGGGCTTCGGTCTTGATCTGTTCGGTCGCCAGAAACTGCTCGGCGTTGTCGGCGTAGTAGCCGCAGGCAGCGGCGCATTTCTGAACCTCGGCAACACCGTCGCGGATCGGTTTTCCCATTTCCCTCGCCATCAGATCAGCATATTTGCCGGCGTTCTTCCGCAATACTTCCGCTGCCTGGTGCATCAGGGCGGCGCGGCTCGAAAAATCTGTTCGTCGCCAATCGAGAAACGCGTTGTGCGCTCTGCTGATAGCCTCTCGAAGGCCGTCCTCCGTCATCTCCTGATAGCTCGCAAATGTCTCGCCGGTGGCGGGATTGATTGCTTTGATCGTCATCGCTTGAGCCTTTCGATCAGTGGTGCGAGGATGTTCGTCGCACCTGCAGCGCTGCCGGATCCTGTCAATTATTGGACGCGACCTTCTGATGGTTGACGCGCCAGATAGTGCCGTTGCTGTCTTCGGTGACAAGGAGCGAACCGTGCTTCGCGGCCGCGACGCCGACGGCCCGGCCGCAGACCTGCTTGTCGGAAATAACGACCCCGGTCATCAAGTCCTCGTATTCGCGGCGCGCCATGACGGCCATCAATTTTGGCGAGCGACTGTTCCACGCCGTAGACCATTCTGATCAGGATCAGCCAACGTAGCGGCAGGCTCCCTCTCTCCTGGGTGGTCGAGCGTGCCGAACCGTTCGGCAATCACCAATGGTCGATGGTTCGGTGGCAACGATGCTGCTGCTCAAACCAACTTGGAGCCGGCTCCTCAAGAATCCGTGCGCAATATTGCGTCGGCATCGGCTGAGGCGGTGTAGGCGTTGCTGAAATTGACGGTTGTCAAGGCGCATGTTGCATCCGGGTGTCACGAGAGTGAGTGCTGCCTTCGAAACCGATCAACTGTTCTGGGCGCAACAATCATCGCAGGAGTCGACCCATGGCGAAATCATCCATCACGGGCGCGGGGGTCAGGCTTCGCATTAACGGCTCCGATCATCTGTTGCAGATCGAGCCGCGGGTCACGCTGTTAGATGCTTTACGAGAATACGTGCATCTCAACGGTACCAAGAAGGGATGCGATCAGGGGCAGTGCGGGGCCTGCACGGTTCACGTCGATGGACGGCGCGTCCTCGCTTGCCTGACGCTTGCGTCCCAGGTCGAAGGGCTGTCGATCACGACGATCGAGGGTTTGGCAGTCAACGGCAGCCTGCACCCGGTGCAGGAGGCGTTTATCCGCCACGATGCCTTCCAGTGCGGATACTGCACGCCTGGTCAGATCATGTCGGCCGTCGCCTGTATCGACGAAGGCCGGACCGAGTCGGACACGAGCATCCGCGAATATATGTCCGGCAATCTGTGCCGTTGCGGCGCCTATCCGCACATTGTCGCGGCTGTACGCGAAGCGGCACAGGCGATGGAGTCTGATAGGGGGCGAGCACGATGAACAATTTCGAATATGTTCGGGCCACCGCCATTCCCGACGCGCTGGGGGCCATTGCCCGTCAGGCTGGTTCCCGCTTCCTCGCTGGCGGCACGACCATGGTCGACCTCATGAAATGCGGGGTAGAGGTTCCTTCAGCGCTCATCGACATTACGCGCGTGCGCGGACTCGATACCATCGAAGCTGGTCCGGCGAGCGTGCGCATTGGCGCTCTCTCAAAAATGAGCGATGTCGCCGATCACCCCACGATCCGGAAGGATTTCCCTGTTTTGGCGGAATCGCTGTGGCGCGGCGCTTCGGCGCAACTGCGCAACATGGCCACCATCGGTGGCAATCTCATGCAGCGGACACGCTGCAGCTATTTCCGCGAACCAGGGGTCTACGGCGCATGCAACAAACGCAATCCCGGTTCGGGCTGCGCAGCCCTTGAGGGCGTCAATCGCGGCCATGCTGTCTTGGGCACGAGTCCAGGTTGCATCGCCACGAATCCTGGTGATTTTGCGGTTGCTCTTGTCGCTTTCGATGCCACTGTCCATGTCGAAAACGGCAAACAACGTCGCATTCCGATCGATGACTTCTTCCTGTTGCCCGGTGACACGCCTCATGTCGAGCACCCCCTCTCGTCCGGTGAATTAATCGTCGCGGTCGAGGTTCCGACCTGCGCAGCGCTGCGCCGCTCGCACTACCTCAAGGTGCGCGACCGCGAATCTTACGAGTTCGCGGCGGCAAGCGCCGCTGTCGGCCTGGAACTGGAGGCGGACGGTCGCACGATCCGTGACGTCAGGATCGCGCTCGGCGGGATCGCCACGAAGCCGTGGCGGGCTCGGACCGTCGAAGAGGCGCTTGTCGGACGTACTTTCGACGAGCCCACGGTGCGGGCCGCCAGTCGCCTGGCCACCGAAGGCGCCGTCGACCATGGCGAAAATCGCTTCAAGATCGACTTGGCTCCCCGCGTCGTCGCGCGTGCGCTGCTGACCGTTGGAGGAATCGCATGATGGCTGTCACCAGTTCTGAATCGCCGAAGAGTAACGGAGCGTTTCTCGGTCGTCGCATCTCGCGTGCTGACGGCGTCGCGAAAGTCACCGGGAAAGCCGACTATGCCCTCGAACACGATTTGGCAGGTATGGTCCATGCGGTGATCGTCGAGAGCACCGTGCCGTCTGGGCGGATCGAAAAGATCGATCTTGCCGCGGCGCGGACGATGCCGGGTGTGCTCCGGATCTTGACCCATGCCGACGCTCTGCCGCTCAAGAGTTGTCCCATGGTTCCAGCCGGTAGTGTCATGGAGAGCTTCTTGCCGCTCCAGGACGATCGCATCCGGTACAACGGCCAACCCATCGCTCTCGTGGTCGCCGATAGCTTCGATCATGCGACTGAGGCTGCGGGCCGCGTGCGCATCGCCTACGAGACCGGGCTGGCTGTCGCCGACATCGATGACCCAACGGCCAGACCGATCGACGTCCCCGGGACCCCGGCATCTGCTGCGGACCGGGGCGACGTAAAGGGTGCGCTCGCGGGGGCAGCGGTGCAGATGGAGGCCGTCTACACCACGCCGCGCGAATATTCCTGTCCGATGGAGCCGCTTGGAGCAATAGCAGCCTGGGGCAATGACGGTGATCTGACCGTTTGGATGCCAAGCCAATGGGCAGAGGGCGCACGAAGGGCATTTTCCGACTGGTTTGCAATTCCGATGGAGAAGGTCCGCGTTATTTCGCCGTTCGTGGGCGGTGGCTTCGGAGTCAAGGTCACAGCTCACGCGGACTCGCTCCTTGCGGCAATGGCTGCGCGGGAAATGCGACGGCCGGTAAAGCTGGCGCTGCCGCGTCCGCAGAACTTCACCGGCAACGGCTTGCGGCCTGCGATACGGCAGAAGCTGACGCTCGGTGCCAGCGCAGACGGAAAGCTGCTGGCGCTCATTCACGAGAACACCAGTGAGACCTCCGTCGATGACGATTATGTCGAGGGTGGCGCGGCCACCGCCAAGGTCATGTATACCGTGCCGAACCTGAGCGCGACGCAGAAACTGGTGCGGGTCAGTTCCTTTACGCCGAGTTGGAAGCGCGCGCCCGGAGAAGCGATCGGCGCCTATGCGCTCGAAAGTGCGATGGATGAACTTGCCTACAAGCTCAAGCTCGATCCGATCGAATTGCGGCTACGCAACTATGCTGGCCAGGATCCTGAATCTGCGAAACCCTGGTCGACCCGCCGGCTCCGCGAAGCCTATGAAGCCGGCGCGCGGGCGTTTGGCTGGGAGCGACGCTCGCCGGAGCCGCGTTCTATGCGGGATGGCCACGAATTGATCGGATGGGGAATGGCCGGAGGAGCTTTCCCGAACGTGCATACGCCCGGCGAGGCGAAGGTCACCATTGCCGCCGATGGCTCGGTCGAAGTTGCATCGAGCGGCCCTGACATCGGTGGCGGTACCTACACTATCCTTGCTCAGACAGCCGCCGACGCGCTCGGCGTGCCGTTCGAGCAGGTGCGCGTTCGGCTCGGCGACACCAGCCTGCCGCGCGCACCGGTCGCCGGAGTCTCACAGATTGCCAATCTCCTTACCGGCGCCGTGGATAAAACCGCACGCGCTGCTCGCGAGGAGCTGTTGACGCTAGCGTCCAGTCACGCCGGGTCACCGTTCAAGGCCAAGCGAGTGAACGACTTCACGATCAAGGATGGAAAGATCGCACCGACCGATGGCTCCGCAGAAGCCGTCACGGTTGCCGAGCTGATGCGGATGGTGGGGCGTGATCGGATCGAGGTCACGCGCAACACCATGCCGGCCGACAAGGCGTCATCGGAAACAGAGCAGCGCGATGCCTACAATAGCTTCAAATATATGCGCCCATCGTCACCAAGTCATGCGACGTATGCATGGTGCGCGCAATTCGTGGAGGTTCGTGTCGACGAAGACTATGGAACCGTGCGTGTCCGCCGCATGGTCGGAGCCTTCGATTGCGGCAGGCTCTACAATCCCAAGCTCGCCGAAAGTCAGTGGAAGGGTGGTATGATCATGGGAATGGGAGAAGCGCTTCTCGAAGCCATACACATCGATCGCCGCTATGCGCGAATCACCAATAATAACCTTGCCGACTACGTCGTGCCGGTGAACGCTGACGTGCCTGATATCGAGGTCATTTCAGTCGGTGAGCCGGACTTTCACGCCAGCGCCCTCGGCGGCAAGACAGTTGGTGAAATCGGCGTCGTCGGCGCTGCTGCTGCCATCGCAAATGCGGTGTTCCATGCCACCGGCAAACGGGTGCGGGACCTGCCGATTACGATGGAGAAGCTGATGTAGGTGTGCGATCGGCTAATATTTAGAAACAGGCAAAACAAGGAGTTCAGTTTCGCGCGTCTCTGGCTTGCCTCTGTGCACCGGCGGTCTTCTTGCTGATCTGCAGCATTATCGTCGCCCTATTTTGTGCGATGGAGCGGGGTACGACGCATCGGCATCACGATGCCCTCGCTGCGGGACGGAAAGGGAGTTCGTCGCTCGAGCCCATGGCAGAGCGCAGCTTTGCAAACGGATTAACACTGAGACGAAAGGAGAGCGGCGCGCCATTACGCGTCGGTTGAACATGGCGATATTTTGCAAACATCTCTCGGTTATCCGTGATGTTATTCCGAGCGCCCTGGGGTGCGAAGAATGTCTGAAATTGGGCGACCCTTGGCTGCATTTACGGGTCTGCCGTAGCTGCGGCCATGTCGGTTGTTGCGATCAGTCGCCAAATCGACACGCAACAAAACATTTTCACGCGACAAGGCATCCGATCATCGAGGGCTATGATCCGCCGGAAGGGTGGGGCTGGTGTTACGTCGATGAAGTGATGTTCGATCTTTCGGAACGGCCCACCCCGCATCTTGGTCCGATTCCCCGATTTTATTGAGGTGCGCGGGGCGAGTGGACGCTGGCGCGCGGGTCGAGGCGGCCCGGGCCCTGAACCGCGAAAGGAATGCTAAGGAGGGATTATCGGACGAGGCCTCTTGTCATTGACGACGGTCAAGAGGCGCCGGCAGGTCAGGCGATCGTCAAAATGGTCTTGAAGCTTCGCCGGGCTATGTCTGATAAGATTGGCTTGGTCCGGTTCGCGACTTCCCCTCGCGGATAAGGTCCTGGGGGCTCGTGAAGCACGAGCGCCGATGTGGACGGGGCTGCTGGAAGGCACGCTCGATGTCGCGATGGGCAGCTGCACCGCTGCGCAACCCGTCCTGCAAAGCGATCGCGGCACTCTATTCGCAGTGCATTCGAAGAAGGTCGACGCGCTTCCGAACGTCAAGACTTTGCCTGAACAAGGCGCGACATCGAAGTTCTTCACCGTGAGCGGCTTCTCCGGCTGGGCGCTGCCGAAGGCCACGCCGCAACCGATCGTCGATCGGCTTGCGCAACTCTGCGTGGCGGCCAACAGCGATCCGAAGGTGAAGGAAGTTCTCGCGACTTTCGTGCTGGAGCCGACACTGGGCTTCAAGGAAACCAACGCGTTGTATCAGCAGGAATTGCCGATCTGGATGGAAAGCGCCAAGGCGCTCGGCCTGGAGCCCGTCTAGGCGAGTATTTTTCCTGAAACCCTGAACGCCGCTGGCGCGTATCCTGTTCACGGTGTGCGATCTCTGCGAGGATAGCCGCCGGTCAGGATCGTTCTCATGCGCGCGTTTATTTTTGCGATCGGACTTCTGTTCAGCGTCGTGCCCGGCGTGCGGGCGGCAGACGATGCCGGATCCGCGCAAGCGGTCATCAGTTCCCAGATCGAGGCGATTGGCCTGGACGATGCTGATGCGGCTTATTCCTATGCCGCGCCAGCCATCCAGGGATTGTTCACCCGGCCCGACATTTTCATGAACATGGTCCGCCAAGGCTATGCGCCGCTCGTTCGTCCAAAACGCGTCGAGTTCGGCAAGTCGGCGGGGTCCGACGGAAAGATCGCGCAGCACGTGCACATCGTCGACAGCGACGGGGTGGCGTGGGAGGCGCTCTATACACTGGAGCAGCAGCCTGACGGGACCATCAAGATCACCGGATGCTCGCTTCTGAAAGCCGATCAGGAAGCGTGAACTCGCTTCAGTTGAAATGACAGTTCACGCCGATGCGGACGATACCGCTATCGGCCGGTCTTTCCGACGCGCTCATAGGCTTCGACCAGATGACGGCGCATCAGCTCGGCGGCGGCGTCGCCGTCGCCGCGGATCATCTCTTCGAGAATGCGGCCGTGTTCTTTCCAGACGCTGATCGACATGCCCGGATGGCGCAGCACTTCGCCCATCGCGCGGCGCAGATGCCGCCAGTGCAGCCGCATGGTCTCGGCGATCAGGGGATTGCCCGAAAGATCGTAAATGAACGAGTGGAAGTCCATGTCGGCCTGAAGGCTGGCGCGGCTGTCGCCGGCGGCCACCAGCTTGCGGCCGTTTTCAACCAGTGCACGCCCTCGCGCGATGGATTCCTTGGTCAGGCGCGGCGTCGCCAGCTTGACCGCAAGCGGTTCGACCGCCGAGCGGATCTGGTAGATCGCCTCGAAGAAATCCGGATCGACCGCGGTGACGGTCAATCCCTGACGCCCCTGCGCAAGAAATCCCTGCGCCTTCAACACCGCCAGCGCGTGGGTCACCGGCTGCCGTGAGACATTCAGGCGCGCGGCGATGTTCTCCTGGGTGAGGCGCTCGCCCGGCTTGAACGTGCCGTCGCACAGGGCATCGAGGATCACCTCATAGACCTGATCGACCAGACTTTTTGGCGGGGCCAGGGACTCGAGCACTTCTCCTCCGATGGAATCATCGCTGCGCGGCAGCATGGTTGCTGCTTGACAGGGTGGGGTGCAAGCCGCATCCTGAGTTTAGAATACTGAATTCAGAATGCAATACTGACTTACCGTGGGGTGGTTCGCGCCGCCGGCGGCCGAGGGTGCAGCAAGCGCTCCGGGACGAAGAACAAGATCCGGGAAACGACCTGACAACAAACAAGGAGGATCGTCATGAAACTGACCCCCGCACAGCTCGAGCAATTCCGTACCGAAGGCTGGCTGTTCCTGCCTGAGCTTTTCAACGCCGAGGAAGTCGATGTCCTGCGGCGTGAAGCCGTGTCGATCTATGACGAGCAGCGCCCCGAGGTCTGGCGCGAGAAGAGCGGCGCGCCGCGCACCGCCTTTGCCGCGCATCTTTATAACGAGGCGTTTCGCCTGCTCGGCGCGCATCCGCGCATGATCGAGCCGGTCGAGCAGATCTTCGGCGAGAAGGTCTACATGCATCAGTACAAGATCAACGCGAAGTCCGCGTTCACCGGCGACGTCTGGCAATGGCATCAGGATTACGGCACCTGGAAGCGCGACGACGGCATGCCACAGCCGCTTGCGATGAACATCGCGGTCTTCCTCGATGAAGTGATGCCGATCAACGGCCCCCTGATGCTGGTGCCGAGAAGCCAGAACGCCGGCGACCTCAAGGCATCGCACGATCTTGCGACCACGTCGTATCCGCTCTGGACGCTGGATGAGGAGACCGTAACGCGCCTCGTCAAGGAGGGCGGCATTGTCGCGCCGACCGGCAAGCCGGGCGGCATGCTGATGTTCCACGGCAATCTGGTGCACGGCTCGGCGGGCAACATTACGCCGTATCCGCGCAAGATCGTGTACCTGACGCTGAATTCGGTTTCGAACTACATCCGCACGCCGACGCGGCCGGAGTTCATCGCGCATCGCGATTTCACGCCGATCCAGACCGTGGATGATGACGCGCTGGTTCGCTACGCGCGCAGCCATCGTCAGGCGGCGGAATAGCACTCCTCGTCATTGCGAGGAGCATTTGCGACGAAGCAATCCAGTCAATTCGAGAGTGGATTGCTTCGCTTCGTTCGCAATGACAAGATGACGGCCATCATTCTTCCAAGAGTTCGTCTCCATGAATCTGCATCACCTTCTCGAAAAGCGCCGCGTGGCGGGAAAGCCCGTGCGTGTGGCGCTGATCGGCGCCGGAAAATTCGGCTCGATGTTTCTCTCTCAGGTGCCGCATACGCCGGGCCTCGAAGTGCCGGTGATTGTCGATCTCGATCCGGAGCGAGCGCGGGACGCCTGCCGCACGGTGGGCTGGGATGATGCGCGGATCGCCGCCACCACCTTCACCAAGGATGGCGCCGCAGCGATCGCAGGCAATGTGGAAGTGATCGTCGAGGCGACCGGCAATCCGTCTGTCGGCATCCGCCATGCCCGCGCGGCGATTGCGGCGGGCAAGCATATCGTGATGGTCAATGTCGAAGCCGACGTGCTCGCGGGGCCGCTGCTGGCGGACGAAGCGCGCAAGGCGGGCGTGGTCTATTCGCTCGCCTATGGCGATCAGCCTGCGCTCACCGCCGAGATGGTGGACTGGGCGCGCGCCACCGGTTTCAGGGTTGTCGCTGCGGGCAAGGGCACCAAGTACCTGCCGATCTATCACGACGTGACGCCCGCCGGGGTGTGGGGTCACTATGGTTTGACCGCTGCCGAAGCGCAGTCGGCCGGCATGAATCCGCAGATGTTCAATTCGTTTCTGGACGGCACCAAGTCGGCCATCGAAATGGCGGCGATTGCAAACGCCACCGGCCTTGACGTTCCCTCGACCGGCCTTCTGTTTCCGCCGTGCGGCGTCGACGATCTGCCGCATGTGATGCGCCCAACGGACAAGGGCGGCGTGCTGGAGAAATCCGGCGTGGTGGAGGTCGTCTCGTCGCTGGAGCGGGATGGCCGTCCCGTGTTCCGCGATCTGCGCTGGGGCGTCTATGTCGTGCTGGAAGCGCCGAACGATTATGCGGCGGATTGTTTCCGTCAGTACGGATTGAAGACCGATTCCTCAGGGCGCTATGCAGCGATGTACAAGCCGTATCATCTGATCGGGCTTGAGCTGAACATCTCGGTGCTGTCGGCCGCGCTGCGCGGCGAGCCGACGGGGCAGCCCCAAAGTTTCCGCGGTGATGTCGCGGCTGTTGCCAAGAAAAATCTGCGCGCAGGCGAAATGCTCGACGGCGAGGGCGGCTATACGGTGTGGGGCAAGCTGATGCCGGCGGCCGAGAGCCTGAAGACCGGCGCGTTGCCCATTGGGCTCGCGCATCATGTCAAATTGACCAGGGACGTTGCGCATGGCGCGGTGGTTCGCTGGTCGGATGTGGAAATCGATGCCAAGAACGATGCCGTCGCTTTCCGCCGCGCGATGGAAGCAAAGTTCTCGCGCCAGGTTTAGCGCGTCACATGCGCCGAGACGGCGAGCCACTGGCCGCCGATCTTCGCCCACACATCAGTGTAGCGCCCGCCGCCCGCGCTGCCGTCCGGCATCACATAGCTCGTACGCGCGTGTATGATGGCCGCGTCGCCGATGATCCGGATCAGCACGTCCTCGGCCTTGAGATTCCTGATCGTGATGGGCCTGGCGGTCTGCTTCAGGAATCCCGCGCGATCGACCAGCGAGCGATCGGGATTCGAGCAGTAGAAGTCAGGCGCCAGGATTTCATCGAAGCGTTTGACGTCGCAGGTCTGCACCGAATTGATGTAATCGCGGTTGAGAGCAGTGAGGATGTCGTGATCCGAACTCATGGCAGAACCTCCGTCTCCGGCTTCGCTTTCGGCCCGATGGATGTGAACACGTAGCGCCATCCGATCAGCAGGCTTCGCAGGGTAAGCCATCCGATGATCAGATTGGAGAGCACAAAAATCGGCAGCGCCAGATGGGCGATGATGCCGGTTTCTCCGCGCTCAATGAACCGCAGCGCGGCGAGCGGCAGGGCCGAGACGCCGAAGCTGTAGGCCCAGGCCGCCAGCGAAAACGGCTGTTCGCGCAGCCATGGAATCAGCCGCAGCATCACCAGCGCCTGAAACAGCGCGTAGCCGAACAGCATGTGGGCGAGATGATCGGGCGGTCCGCTGGTCACGGCGAGATAGGCGACCGAGCCGACCGCGGGCGGCGCGAGATGAATTCCCATGGTGGCGCGGAGTGCAACCGGAATGCCATGCGCGAGCAGCCGCGTGAGGATGACCGATTCCATCACGATGATGGAGAAGAAGCCGACACCGAAGAACAGCAGTCCCGCGTCGGGATAACCGAAAAGGCCGCAGGCGATCGCGCTGACAAAACTACCGCCCACGGTCGGCATGTAAAGCACCGGGGTTGTGGTTTCGGTCGGCCGGCCTCCGATCCACAGTCCGCCGACGCCCCAGACAGTAAACGCAAGCTGTCCGGCCACGCCGCAGATAAACAGGCCGAATGCAATGCGCGGCAGGTACAGCGCGATTGACCAGGCGGCGATCATTGTCGTCATGGGAATGAGCACGACAAAGAAGGACTGGATGGGATGAACGATCTCGGCCATCGCGGCTTCGGGGGCCTGAATCCATTTCAGGATGTAGACCGAAAACCAGATCAGCCAGATGGCGGACGCCGTCAGGGCCAGCGTTTCGCCGATGACGCCCGGCACGCCCCAGACATGAGAGGCGGCACGCCAGCCGGCGCCAAGCCCACCGATGCCAAGAACCATGCCGAACATGGTCGCGGAGAATTTCGAGATGTCGATACGCACGGCTTGCCTGTTCTTTTTGGGATTGTCCGGAGGGCTGCTTAGGCCGTAAGGGTTTCTAGCAATCGGGAGGATCGATCACAATGGACTTCGCCCTGAACCCGCAGCAGGAATCCATTCGCGATGCGATTCTGAAAATCTGCGCCCGCTTCGACGACACCTATTGGCTCGAGAAGGATCGCACCGGCGGCTTTCCGCACGAGTTTTACGACGCGATGGCGCAGGCCGGCTGGCTCGGCATCTGCATTCCCGAGGAATTCGGAGGCTCCGGTCTCGGCATCATGGAAGCCGCCATCATGATGCGCGCAATCTCCGAATCCGGCGCGGGCATGTCGGGCGCCTCCGCGATCCACATGAATGTGTTCGGGCTCAATCCGGTGGTGGTGTTCGGCAACGATGCGCAGCGTGCGCGCATGCTGCCCGGCATTGTCGAGGGCCGCGAGAAAGCCTGCTTCGGGGTGACCGAGCCGAACACCGGACTCAACACCACGCAACTCAAAACCCGCGCGGTGCGCAAGGGCGACAAATACATCGTCAACGGCCAGAAGGTCTGGATCTCGACCGCGCAGGTCGCGCACAAGATTCTGCTGCTGGCGCGCACCACGCCGCTGGAAGAAGTGAAGAATCCGACCCACGGTCTCAGCCTGTTCTATGCGGATTTCGACCGCGAGCGGGTGAAGGTGCATGAGATCGAGAAGATGGGCCGCAAGGCGATCGACTCCAACGAACTCTTCTTCGCCGACTTCGAGATTCCGGTGGAGGATCGTATCGGCGAGGAAGGCCGGGGGTTCGAATACATCCTGCACGGCATGAATCCCGAGCGGGTGCTGATCGCGGCGGAAGCGGTCGGTCTCGGCAAGCTCGCGCTCGATCGTGCAGCGGCTTACGCGAAGCAGCGCATCGTGTTCAACCGGCCGATCGGGCAGAACCAGGCGATCCAGCATCCGCTGGCGAAGAACTGGATCGATCTCGAAGCGGCATGGCTGATGACGATGTCGGCGGCCTGGCAATACGATCAGGGATTGCCGTGCGGCCCCGCCGCGAATGCCGCAAAATATCTCGCGGGCGAGGCGGGTTTCGACGCCTGCCAGCAGGCGGTGATGACCCACGGCGGTTTCGGCTACGCCAAGGAATATCATGTTGAGCGTTATCTGCGCGAAGTGATGATCCCGCGCATTGCGCCGATCAGCCCGCAGCTTATTCTCAGCTTTATCGGCGAGAAGGTTCTGGGACTGCCGAAGTCTTATTGATGCACGCCATGCACGGCGCGCGTCTTGCGCATGACGCGCCGATACATTGACGACCACTGACATATCTGGTGACGTGCCGGCAACGTCGCGCGTCAGCGCTCGCAAAAACTTAGAGGAAGCCATGTCCGGATCGCACGATCATCATCATTCCCACGATCACTCGCACGATCATTCCCATGCGCACGGCGACGACCGCTGGAAGCATGACGGTGTGCGCGTCATTCCCGGCAATCAGCTCGACTCGAATGTGCCGTCCACCACCGGCATGGACCGCAAGGCTGCGATCAATTTCGCGCGGGTCGGCGCGCAGAAGCTGTGGGCCGGAACGGTGACGATCAGGCCGGACGCAAAGACCGGCGCGCACCATCACGGTCATCTGGAAAGCGTCATCTATGTCGTGAAGGGCAAGGCGCGCATGCGCTGGGGCGAACATCTCCAGTTCACCGCCGAGGCCGGGCCGGGCGATTTCATCTTCGTGCCGCCTTACGTGCCGCATCAGGAGATCAACGCCAGCCCCGACGAAGTGCTCGAATGCGTGCTGGTGCGCAGTGACGGCGAAGCCGTCGCTATCAATCTGGATATCGAGCCGGTGGAGAAGCCGGAGACCGTATTGTGGGTCGATCCGATTCACCGCGACCCTGCGGAGAAGGCCTGAAATCACCGGTATCCGAGGATGGATAAAAAGGAACGGTTCCAAAAACGCCTTTGAAGCCAAGTGTTTGCAGTGCGACATTCTGACTACTGACGAATATTGACAATCGTCAGTCGTTACTAGAAGCTCCCGGGATAATCCCAAGGGAGCTTCCGATGCGCCGCATCTCCGAATTCGCAAGCCAACGCAATGGCTTGGCCATTCTCGCCTTGATTATTCCTGCCCTGGCGCTCGGCGCCTGCAGCAAGGAGCAGGCCCAGGAGGGCGAGAAGGGGCGCCCGGTTCTGGTGGCGACGGTCCACTATCAGTCGCAGTCGCCGGAGCGCAGCTTCGTCGGCACCATCCGCCCCCGCATCGAAACCGACATGGGCTTCCGCGTGCCCGGCAAGGTGGCCAAGCGCCTCGTCGAGGTCGGGCAGATGGTCGATGTCGGCCAGCCGCTGGCGACCCTCGACGAGGTCGATCTCAAATTGCAGGCCGAGCAGGCCGAGGCTGAATTCCGCGCCGCCACCGGTGTGCTGGCGCAGGCAAGCGCCGCCGAGGGCCGCGCCAAGGAATTGCGCGCCAGGGGCTGGTCCACCGAAGCGCAGCTCGATCAGGTGAAGGCGGCAGCCGACGAGGCGCGGGCGCGCCTCAACCGCGCCGAGCGTTCGGTGGAACTCACCAAGAACAGCCTGTCCTATGCCCATCTGGTCGCCGATACGCGCGGTGTCGTCACCGCGACGCTGATCGAGCCGGGCCAGGTGGTGGCGTCGGGTCAGACCGCGATCCGCGTGGCGCGCTCCGCCGAGAAGGAAGCGGTGGTCGCGATTCCGGAAACCATGGTCAGCTTTGCCAAGACCGGCGAAGCGAGCGTGACGCTGTGGTCCGAGCCGAACAAGAAATATGTCGCCAAGCTGCGCGAGATCGCGCCGGCCGCCGATCCCGCAACGCGGACCTATCTGGCGAAGTTCTCGCTGCCCGGCGCGGATGATGCGGTTTCGCTCGGCATGACCGCGACCCTGACGCTGGCCGATCCGGTGACCGAGCGCGTGGCGCGGCTGCCGCTGTCGGCGCTGTTCAGCCAGGGCGACGGACCCTCACTCTATGTCGCCGACGCCAACACCGGCGCGGTCTCGCTGAAGCCGGTGGCGGTGAAGGCCTATGAGACCAACGACGTCATCATCACCAGCGGTGTCGAGGAAGGCGCCAAGGTCGTGGTGCTCGGCGTGCAAAAGCTCGACCCGGCCCAGAAGGTCCGTGTCGTTTCGTCGCTGTCGTTCTGATTTAACGCACAGACATACCGAGGGTCCGATGAAGCGATTCAATCTTTCCGCCTGGGCCGTGGCGCACCCGACGCTGATCCTGTTCTTCATCGTGATGCTCGGCATCGCGGGCTTCTTCTCGTACGAGCGGCTCGGCCGCGCGGAAGATCCGTCGTTCACCATCAAGGTGGTCATCGTCAACGCGATGTGGCCCGGCGCGACGGCCAAGGAAATGCAGGAGCAGGTCGCCGATCCGATCGAAAAAAAGCTTCAGGAACTGCCGTACTTCGAGAAGGTGCAGACCTACACCAAGCCTTCCTTCACCGCGATGACCCTGACCTTCAAGGACTACACGCCTGCGAAGGAAGTGCCGCAGCTTTTCTATCAGCTCCGCAAGAAGCTCAGTGACATCAGGAACGATCTTCCGCCGAACCTGATCGGTCCGAACATCAACGACGAATACGGCGACGTCGATTCGATTCTCTACATGCTGACGGGCGAGGGCACGGACTATGCCCAGCTCAAGAAAGTGGCTGAAGGCCTGCGCCAGCGCCTTCTGAAGACGGAGAACGTCACCAAGGTCAACCTGTACGGCACGCAGGACGAGCGCGTGTTCGTCGAGTTCTCGCACGCCAAGCTGGCGACGCTCGGCATCACGACGCAGGCGCTGTTCGATTCGCTGGCCAAGCAGAACGCAGTGGTTCCGGCGGGCACGGTTGAAACGTCGTCGCAGCGCGTGCCGCTGCGCGTCACCGGCGCCTATGACAGCGTCAAGGCCGTGGCCGAAACTCCGGTCGAGGGCAATGGCCGCGTGTTCCGCCTTGGCGACATCGCCATGGTTACCCACGGATTCGTCGATCCGCCGACCTATCAGGTGCGCCAGGAAGGCAAGCCCGCGATCGGCGTCGGCGTGGTGATGGCGAAGGGCGCCAACATTCTCGAGCTCGGCGAGAGCATCAAGAAGGCGACCGCGGAATTCATGGCGGCCGTGCCGCAGGGCATCGAGATCGAGCAGATCGCCGATCAGCCGAAGGTGGTCGAGCACGCGGTCAGCGAGTTCGTGCATTCGTTCGTGGAGGCGCTGGCGATCGTGCTGTTCGTCAGCTTCCTCGCACTCGGCTGGCGCACCGGTATCGTCGTTGCATTGTCGGTGCCGCTGGTGCTGGCGATCGTCTTCATCGTGATGAATGCGATGGGCATGGACCTGCATCGCATCACGCTCGGTGCGCTGATTATCGCGCTCGGCCTTCTGGTCGACGACGCGATCATCGCGGTCGAGATGATGGTGGTGAAGATGGAGCAGGGATGGGACCGCGTGAAGGCGGCCTCCTTTGCCTGGGAATCTACCGCGTTTCCGATGCTCACGGGAACGCTGGTCACGGCCGTTGGCTTCCTCCCCATCGGCTTTGCCAATTCGTCGGTCGGCGAATATGCCGGCGGCATCTTCTGGGTGGTGGCGATTGCGCTGATCGCGTCATGGTTCGTCGCGGTGATCTTCACGCCCTATATCGGCGTCAAGCTGCTGCCGAACTTCAATCATGGCAAGCATAACCATGATCCGCACGCGATCTATGAGACGCGGATGTATCGCGGCCTGCGCCGCGTGATCGAATGGTGCGTGCGCCGCCGCGGCACCGTCGTGCTGGCGACGGTCGGTGTGTTCGCGCTGTCGATCGTCGGCTTCGGTCATGTGCAGCAGCAGTTCTTCCCGCTGTCGGAACGGCCGGAGCTGTTCCTCCAGTTGCGGTTGCCGGAAGGCACCGCGTTCAACGTCACCAAGGAGAGCGTGAAGAAGGCGGAAGCGCTGCTCAAGGACGACAAGGACATCGCCACCTACACGACCTATGTCGGTCAGGGGTCGCCGCGTTTCTGGCTCGGCCTCAATCCGCAGCTTCCGAACGAGGCGTTCTCGGAAACGGTGATCGTTTCGAAGGACGTCGCGGCGCGCGAGCGCATCAAGGCGCGGCTGGAGAAGGCCGTGGCCGATGGCGCGCTGTCTGAAGCGCGTGTGCGCGTCGACCGCTTCAACTTCGGCCCGCCCGTCGGCTTCCCGGTTCAGTTCCGTGTTGTCGGCCCGGACACAACGACTGTGCGTGACATCGCCTACAAGGTGCGCGAGGTCATGCGCGGCAACGACAAGGTGGTCGATCCGCATCTCGACTGGAACGAGCAGACCCCATACCTCAAGCTTGCCGTCGATCAGGATCGCGCCCGTGCGCTCGGCCTGACGCCGCAGGACATTTCGCAGTCGCTGGCGATGCTGATCTCCGGCGTGCAGGTGACGACGCTGCGCGACGGCATCGAGAAGGTCGGTGTTGTCGCCCGCGCCGTGCCGTCGGAGCGGCTCGATCTCGGCCGTGTCGGCGATCTGACGATCTATTCGCGGGGCGGCGTTGCCGTGCCGCTGTCGCAGATCGCCAAGATCGAATACGCACACGAGGAGCCGATCCTGTGGCGGCGTAACCGCGACATGGCGATCACCGTGCGCGCCGACATCGTCGACGGTGTACAGGCGCCGGACGTGACCAATGCGATCTGGCCGAAGCTTGAAGGCATCCGCAAGAGCCTGCAACCGGCTTACCGCATCGAGATCGGCGGCGCGATCGAGGAGTCCGAAAAGGGCAATGCCTCGATCAACAAGCTGTTCCCGTTGATGGTGATCGGCATGCTGACGCTGCTGATGATCCAGTTGCAGAGCTTCTCGCGCCTGGTGCTGGTGTTCCTGACCGCGCCGCTCGGCATCGTCGGCGCTTCGCTGGGCCTCAACGTCGCGGGCAGTCCGTTCGGTTTCGTGGCGCTGCTCGGGCTGATCGCGCTGGCCGGCATGATCATGCGCAACTCGGTGATTCTGGTCGATCAGATCGAGACCGACGTCGAGCATGGCCTGACCCGGCGCGAAGCCATCGTCGAAGCCACGGTTCGCCGCGCGCGGCCGGTGGTGTTGACGGCGCTGGCTGCGATCCTGGCGATGATTCCACTGTCGCGGTCGGCTTTCTGGGGCCCGATGGCCATCACCATCATGGGTGGATTGTTCGTTGCAACATTCCTGACCCTGCTGTTCCTGCCCGGCCTCTATGCGCTATGGTTCAGGAAGAGTCTGGACGAACGGGGTGAGGGTGTGGTTCCGGCGCCCGCGCAACCGGGCCAGATCCGGCAAGCGCCGCCGCTGGCGACCGCCGCCGAATAATCGAACCTTGAGTATGACACTGACATGACTCTGCTTCACGACAACGATACCGATTCCGAAAAGAAGGCGTGCATTCTCGCGACTGCGGAGCGCCTGTTTCGCGATGTCGGCTATCTCAAGACCACGGTCGCGGATATCGCCAAGACGCTCAAGATGTCGCCGGCGAACATCTATCGCTTCTTCGATTCCAAGAAGTCGATCCATGAAGGTGTGGCGCGGCGGCTGATGGCTGAGGTCGAGGATGCCGCGGACGCGATTGCGGCCAAACCGACGCCGCCGCGGGAGCGGATGAAGGAATTGCTCGCCACGGTCAGTGTGATGAATGCCGAACGCTTCGTTGGTGATGCCAAGATCCATGAGATGGTCGCCATCGCAATGGAAGAAAGCTGGGATGTCTGCGATGCGCATATCCAGCGCATCGTCATGGCCATCGGCGCCGTGATTGCCGACGGTGCCAAGGCTGGGGTGTTCAACGTCAAGGACGTAGAGCTGGCCGCCAAGTGTGTCTGCGCCGGGATGCTGCGGTTCTTCCATCCGCAGATGATCGAACAGAGCGCGAAAAAGCCGGGGCCGAGCCTCGATCAAATGATAGACTTTATTATCGCCGGCCTTACGCTGGGCGCTCCCGACCTCTCGGGTGGCCAGCGCTAGTGGTTAGATTCTAACATTCGCATCGCGTTTCAGCAGGCATTCCTGCGAATGTTAGAATCAAAGAACCACTAGCAAAATATAAGTTTCTGGTGGAGTTTAGGATTTGACATTCGCTTTGGGGACTCGCTGCCAGCGGGGCGCGAATGTCAAATCCACTCCACCAGGCAAGGCAAAGCAGGTCATGGCTGATTTTCACTACTACGAACCCTCAAAAGGCCACGGCCTCCGGCACGATCCCTTCAATGCCATCGTTGGTCCCCGGCCGATCGGCTGGATTTCATCGAAGGATGCCAAGGGACACATCAATCTTGCGCCCTACAGCTTCTTCAACGCCTTCTGCTATGTGCCGCCGATCATCGGCTTTTCCTCGACCGGCTGGAAGGACAGCGTTTCCAATATTCAGGAGACGAAGGAGTTCACCTGGAATCTGGTGACCAAGCACGTCGCCGAGCAGATGAACATGACGTCGGCGAGCGTGCCGCACGAAACCGACGAATTTACGATTTCCGGGCTGACCAAGGCGCCGAGCCGCAAGGTCGATGTGCCACGCGTCGGCGAAAGTCTCGTCTCGTTCGAGTGCAAATTGACCCAGATGATCCAGCTCGAGGGCGCTGACGGAAAAAAAGCCGACGCCTGGGTCACCTTCGGCGAAGTTGTCGCGGTCCATATCGACAAGAGCCTGATCAGGGACGGCGTCTATCAGACTGCCGAGGCCTATCCGATCCTGCGCGCGGGACGGATGGGCGACTACGCCCAGATCCGGCCCGACATAATGTTCGAGATGATCCGGCCGCGGTAGCGGCGTTTTGGCTCAAGTCTTGGTGATTTTTGACCGTTTTCCGATTGTTCGGGAGGCCGGCGCGGAACGCTGCGCCGCTCTGCAGGTTATTGAAACATAGGAATTTTTGGGGGCTTTCGCTTTAAACGCGACACACCGCCGAAGCTATTTTCAGCACTGCCGCCGCTAGAATGAGGCATGATCTAAACGAAATCCACTCCCGCATTTCGGGTTCATGCCCTAGCATTTCAGTCCCGTGGTTACGCTGGCCTTTCCACAAAAGGATCGTCCCATGAGCTTCTCCTTCCGCCGCGATCTCATCACCCGTCCGATCTTCGCGTGGGCGCACAAGGCGCTGCCGCCGATGTCCGACACCGAGCGCGAGGCGCTCGAGGCCGGCGACGTCTGGTGGGATGCCGATCTGTTCACCGGCAATCCCGACTGGTCAAAGCTGCTGGCCTTCGCTCCGGCAAAGCTCACCGACGAAGAGACGGCTTTCCTGAACGGTCCGGTCGAGCAGCTTTGCGAGATGGTCGACGAGTGGAAGGTGAACTGGGAATGGCGCGACCTGCCGCCCGAAGTCTGGGAGTTCATCAAGCGCAACAAATTCCTCGGCATGATTATCCCGAAGGACTATGGCGGCCTCGGCTTCTCGCCCTATGCGCATTCGGAAGTGGTTCGGAAAATTTCGTCGCGGTCGGTGACGGCGGCGGTCACGGTGATGGTGCCCAACTCGCTCGGGCCGGGTGAACTGCTGATGCACTTCGGCACCAAGGAGCAGCGTGACAGGTGGCTGCCCGGTCTTGCGGAAGGCCGGGAGATTCCCTGCTTCGGGCTGACCAGCCCGGAGGCCGGCTCCGACGCCGCGTCGATGATCGACACCGGCATCATCTGTAAGGGCACGTTCAACGGCAAGGAGACACTCGGCCTGCGGCTGAACTGGCACAAGCGCTACATCACCCTTGGCCCGGTGGCGACGCTGCTTGGTCTTGCGTTCAAGGCCTACGATCCAGATCACCTGATCGGCAGCGAGGAAGAACTCGGCATCACGGTTGCGCTGATTCCGACTGACCTGCCCGGCGTCAGCATCGGTCATCGCCATCTGCCGGCGATGCAGGTGTTCCAGAACGGTCCGAACTGGGGCAAGGACGTTTTCATTCCGATGGACTTCATCATCGGCGGACAGGAGCGCATCGGCCAGGGCTGGAAGATGCTGATGACAGCGCTGGCCGCGGGCCGCGGCATCTCTCTGCCGTCGCAATCCTCCGCAGGTGCGGCGTACTGCGCGCGCGCCACCGGTGCCTATGCGCGCATCCGCGAGCAATTCCATGTGCCGATCGGAAAGTTCGAGGGTATCGAGGAGCCGCTGGCGCGCATCGCGGGCACGGCCTACCAGCTCGACGCCGCACGACGGCTAACCTGCGCCGCGCTCAATCAGGGCATTCATCCGGCTGTCGTGTCGGGCATCATGAAGCTGCACGCCACCGAGCGGCTGCGCATCACGGTGGATGATGCGATGGACATTCATGGCGGCAAGGCCGTGATCGACGGGCCGCAGAACTACATGGGCAATCTCTACCGATCGGTGCCGGTCGCCATCACGGTGGAGGGCGCAAACATCCTGACACGCAATCTCATTGTGTTCGGGCAGGGATCGGTGCGCGCGCACCCCTATCTGCTTAGCGAAATGAATGCGATCGGCGATCCCGACCGGAAGAAGGGTCTCGCCGATTTCGACGCGTCGTTCTGGAAGCATGTCGGCCACGCCATCACCAATACATTCCGCGCCTGGGGCCGGAGCTGGACCGGCGGCGCGTTTGCCCCGGCGCCCGAGGCTGGCGCCGCGACCGGTTACTACCGCCAGCTCTCGCGTTATTCGGCAGCGTTTGCGCTGTGCTCTGACATGGCGCTGCTGACGCTCGGCGGTGCGCTCAAGCGCAAGGAAATGCTGTCGGCAAGGCTCGGCGACATTCTCTCCGAACTGTATCTGCTCTCGGCGGCATTGAAACGCTGGGAGGACGAGGGCCGTCAGGACGCCGACTTCCCCGCGCTCCAATGGGTGATGGCGAACGGCATCCGCACCATCGAGAACCGTCTTGCGGAGGTGATCGCTAACCTGCCGAACCGCTTTGTGGGCGTGATCCTCAAATTCCTGATCCAGCCGCTCGGCGCCAATCCGCTCGGACCGTCGGATAAAGTTGTGCACCACTGCGCGCAAATGATCCTTGCGCCGGGTGCGGTGCGCGACCGGCTGACCGCGGGCCTCTATCATGGCAACGACGATGGTCCGCTGGCGCGGCTGGAGCGTGCGTTCCTGCTGGTCACCGCCAACGAGCCGATCGAGAAGAAAATGCATGCTGCAAAAATCCGAGACTGGAGCGAAGCCGTGAAGAAAGGTGTCATCACCGCCGACGAAGGCGCAAAGCTCAAGGCCGCGCACGATGCGGTCGCGCTGGTGATCGAAGTGGATGACTTTACGCCTGAAGCGCTGTCGCCGATCTATCACAAGCGGACCGAGGCGAAGCAAACCACGCCGGACCGGGCGGCAAGCTGATGGCGCGTCCGGTTTATATTGTTGACGGCGCACGCACGCCGTTCCTGAAAGCACAAGGCGGGCCGGGGCCATTCACCCCGGTCGATCTCGCAGTTCAGGCCGGGCGGCCCTTGCTGGCCCGGCAACCTTTTGCGCCCAATGCGTTCGATCAGGTCATTCTCGGCTGCGTCAATGTCATCGCCGACGAGATGAATCCGGCGCGCGTCGCGGCGCTTCGCCTCGGTATGGGCGAGCGCATGGTGGCGTTCACCATGCAGATCAATTGCGGCTCCGGCATGCAGTCGATCGACACGGCGTACCGCTATATCGAGGCTGGCAAGGCCGACATGATCCTGGCGGGCGGCGCGGAAGCGCTGAGCTATGCGCCCCTGGTATTTCCGCAGTCGGGCGTGCGCTGGTTCGCGAAATTTGCGGGCGCCAAGGACACGCTGTCGAAGGCGGCGGCGTTTCTGAAGGCGCGGCCTTCGGACTTCAAGCCGATCATCGGGCTTGAACGCGGATTGACCGACCCGATCACCGATCTCAACATGGGCCAGACCGCCGAAGTCGTCGCGCATCTGATGGGCGTGACGCGCGAGCAGGCCGATGCCTACGCTGTGGAAAGTCACCGGCGGTTGGCGAATGCGCAGGAGCAGGGATTCCTGAAAGGCGAGGTCGAGACCTCGTTCGCGCGCGACGGCAAGTTCTACGACCATGACGACGGCGTGCGGCCCGATTCGTCGATGGACAAGCTGGCAAGACTGAAGCCCGCCTTCGAGCGGCCATGGGGACAGGTGACGCCGGGCAATTCGTCCCAGATCACAGACGGCGCATGCTGGACCATTCTGGCCTCGGAGGACGCGGTCAACAAATACGGCCTCAAGCCGAAGGCGATCATCATCGACAGCCAGTGGGCGGGGCTCGATCCGAGCATCATGGGTTTCGGCCCGGTGCTGTCATCGGCCGAGCTCATGAAGCGCAACAAGCTCAAATTGCAGGACATCGAAACCTGGGAAATCAACGAGGCGTTTGCCTCGCAGGTGCTGGCGTGTCTGGCGGCATGGAACGATGACAAGTTCTGCCGCGAGGTGCTCGGTCTCGACGGCGCGGCGGGCGAGATCGACCGCACAAAGCTTAACGTCGACGGCGGCGCGATCAGCCTCGGGCATCCGGTCGGCACCAGTGGCAACCGCATCGTGCTTCATCTGGTCAACGCGATGAAGCGGCTCGGCACCCGGCGCGGCATCGCCACCGAATGCATCGGCGGCGGCCTCGGTGGCGCGATGCTGATCGAGACAGTGTAAGGGAACGGACATGGACTCACGCATCATGGATGTTCTCAAGGACCGCGTCCTCGAACTCGGACCGGAGCCGCAGGCTGGACCGTACAGGAACTTCAAACTGACGCGCGACAGCGACGGTATCGCCTGGCTGCTGTTCGACCGCGAAGGCACCAGCGCCAACACGCTGTCTGCGAGCGTGCTCGAAGAGTTCGAGACCGTCATTGCCGCGCTGGAGCAGGACCGCCCCGCAGGGATCGTCATTCGCTCGGCGAAGCCGTCGGGCTTTATCGCGGGTGCAGACGTCAACGAATTTCGCGGCGTGACCGATCCGCGCGAGGTCGAAAGCCAAATGGCGCGTGCCCATGCGGTGGTCGACCGGCTGGAAGCGCTCAAGGTTCCGAGTGTCGCGGTGATCCACGGCTTCTGTCTCGGCGGCGGCCTCGAAGTGGTGCTGGCGTGCAACACGCGCATCGCCATCGACAACGCCCGCTTCGGATTTCCCGAGGTGATGCTCGGCCTGCATCCGGGGCTTGGCGGCACCGCGCGGTTCACCCATCTCGTCAGTCCGCTCGAGGCGATGACGATGATGCTGACTGGCAAGACCATCGATGCCCGCAAGGCGAAGTCGCTCGGCCTGGCCGATGCGGTGACGCAGGAGCGGCATGTCCGAAATGCGGTGAAGGACGCGATCTTCGGACGGCTGCGGCCGCACAGGCAGGGCCTGCTTGCGAGAGCGATGAATCTCGGCCCGGTGCGCGGCCTTCTTGCCAACAGGATGCGCGGCGAGGCCGCGAAGACCGCGCCGAAGGATCACTATCCCGCGCCTTACGCGCTGATTGATCTGTGGGAAAAGCATGGCGGCGATCGCAAGGCGATGCTGGCGGCGGAGCAGGTCTCGTTCGCCAATCTGATGGTGACGCCGACCGCGCAGAATCTGATCCGCGTGTTCTTCCTGCGCGAGCAGATGAAGAAGCTCGCCGACGGCCGCAACACCGTGAAGCATGTTCATGTCATCGGCGCGGGTGCGATGGGCGGCGACATCGCCGCATGGTGCGCCTATCAGGGCCTGCGCGTGACGCTGGCCGACATGAAGGCCGAACCGATCGCCGGCGCGGTCAAGCGCGCTTCCGATCTGTTCGGCAAGATCATCCGCAAGAAGACCGATCTGCGCGATGCGCTCGACCGGCTGATGCCGGACATGACCGGGGAAGGCGTGCGCAACGCCGATCTAATCATTGAGGCGGTGCCGGAAAAGCTCGAACTGAAACAGAAGGTCTATGCCGGGCTCGAGCCTGTGATGAAAGCCGGCGCGATCCTTGCCACCAACACCTCCAGCATTCCATTGCAGGATCTGCGCACCACGCTGACGCACCCCGAGCGGCTGCTGGGCCTGCATTTCTTCAATCCGGTGTCACGTTTGCAACTCGTCGAGGTGGTGAGCCACGACACCGTCGATCCGCATGCATTAGCGACGGCTTTGAAGTTTGTCGGCGCCATCGATCGCCTGCCGCTGCCGGTGAAGAGCTCGCCGGGCTTCCTCGTCAACCGCGCACTGACGCCGTACATGCTGGAAGCGATGGTGATGCTCGACGAGAAGGTCGACAAGGCCGTCATCGATGCTGCTGCCGAGAAGTTCGGCATGCCGATGGGGCCCATTGAGTTGGCCGATCAGGTCGGGCTCGATATCTGTCTCGCGGTGGGCGACATGCTGCGCGCTAAGCTCGGCGAAGCCGCGCTCCCGCCAGCACCGGACTGGCTGCGCGAGAAGGTGAAGAAGGGCGAACTCGGCCGCAAGACCGGCAAGGGTTTCTACGAGTGGAAGGACGGCAAAGCGGTGAAGCTGCCGTCGCCGGTGCAGCCCACCGAGGAGATGATCGACCGCCTCATCCTGCCGATGTCGAATGTCTGCGTCGCCTGTCTGCGCGAAGGTATCGTGGAGAATGGCGATGTGGTGGACGGCGCCATGATCTTCGGCACGGGATATGCGCCGTTCCGTGGCGGTCCGCTGAACTATGCACGCACCCGTGGCGCCGCGAACGTTGTCGCGGCGCTGAAGGCGCTGGAAGCGAAGTTCGGCGATCGCTTTAAACCGGACGCCGGGTGGGATACGTTCGCCTGATACATATTTTCGTTCAGCTTCATTTGACGGATTCATCGATGGCAGACACGCCCGTTCACGCCGCGCCCGCCCCAGCCGCGCCAGAGGGCGAACTCTCCATTCGCACCATGGCGATGCCTGCGGACACCAACCAGAACGGCGATATCTTCGGCGGCTGGCTGCTCAGCCAGATGGATATTGCGGGCGGCATTTTTGCGTCCAAGGTTTCGAAGAGCCGCGCCGTCACGGTTGCGATTGAAGCCATGACCTTCCGCAAGCCGGTCAATGTCGGCGATGTGGTTTCGGTTTTTTGCACCACGGTTCGGCTCGGCCGCACCTCGATCACCGTCCATATCGAGGCGTGGGTGCAACGCCGGAAGGAATCGCAACTGATTCTCGTGACCGACGGGAACTACACCTACGTCGCTATCGATGACGAGGGCCGTCCGCAACCCATCGGGCAGCGTTCTCCATCCGTCAGCGTCTGACGAGGGATTCTTCCTCAAGACGTTAGGTAATTTTTCGCAACTGTGACGGTTGTACGAACTCGTTCGTCCCGTTTTGCTGCGCTGCACAGAACCGGCATTGCTATTTTGTCGCGCTGTCCCCGACGATCTTCCGGCCTATGCATTCCAGTTATAAAACTGTCGCGCGAAGCGCCTACAGGTTCGGCGCACTGCACACGCGCGAGTCACTCACCGTTTGTTTTCCGGTCATTTCGGGCTGAATACAGGCTCTCTGCTGTTGGCCCGGGATGTGCATACCAGATCGGTATGAGTCGGAAAGAGGCGGTGTGTTGAAGGCTTCAAGGGGCTGAAACCTTTTCAGCCCTTCGGGGTTATAGCGCGTGAGAAACCCTAAGGACGGGGCACGGGATAGAACATGTCGGACACCTACATCATCGAAGTCAGTTCGGAAGCCGCGGGTATCGTTGTTCGCGAGAAGTCGGGTTTTCGCTTCTTCGCGGCGGTGCATAAGTTCAATCCGCTTGATGGCCGCGTTTTCAAGAATGCACGTGAGGCCGAACGCGCCGCGACGCGGTTCCTTGCCGGGCAACTCGATCCGCTTCCTGCATAAACTCTTCCCAAAACGAAAGAAGGCCGGAGTGCAATCCGGCCTTCTTGATTCAGGATACGCGTGAGCGCGTTATTCCGCTGCGGCCTGACGGCCGAGCACCGGATAGTCGGTGTAGCCCTTCGCGCCGCCGCCGTAGAACGTGGCCTTGTCGAAATCGTTCAGCGGCGCGCCCAGCTTCAGCCGCTCGACGAGGTCGGGATTCGAAATGAACGGCTTGCCGAATGCGATCAGGTCGGCCTTGTTCTTGTCCAGCACTTCGGTCGCCAGCTTGAAGTTATAGCCGTTGTTGGCGATGTAGGTGCCGCTGAACCGCTTGCGCAGGCTGTCATAGTCGAACGGTGCGTTGTCGCGTGGACCGCCGGTCGCGCCTTCAATGACATGGATGTAGATGAGCTTCAGCGCATTGAGCTGGTCGACGATGTGGTCGAACAGCGGCTGAGGATTGCTGTCGGATACATCGTTGGCGGGCGTCACCGGCGAGATGCGGATGCCGGTGCGGTCGGCGCCGGCTTCGGCGGCGACGGCCTGTGCCACCTCGATCATCAGGCGCGCGCGATTCTCGATCGGGCCGCCGTAAGCATCCGTGCGCTTGTTGCTACCGTCCTTGGCGAACTGGTCGAGCAGATAGCCGTTCGCGCCATGAATTTCGACGCCGTCGAAGCCGGCTTCGAGTGCGTTGGCCGATGCGCGCTTGAAGCTGTCGATGATGCCGGGTATTTCGCCGAGTTCGAGCGCACGGGGCTCGGAGACGTCGGCGAATGAGCCGCCGACAAAGGTCTTGGTATTGGCGCGGATCGCAGAGGGCGCAACCGGCGCGCCGCCGTTCTCCTGCAAGGTGGTGTGGGAAATACGTCCCACATGCCAGAGCTGGATGTAGATGTGGCCGCCGCGCTCATGAACGCGGTCGGTGACCTTGCGCCAGCCCGCGACCTGTTCCTTGGTGTAGATGCCGGGCGTGTCCTGATAGCCCTGGCCCTGCTGCGAGACCTGGCTCGCTTCGGTGATGAGCAGTCCGGCCGAGGCGCGCTGTCCGTAGTACTCGATGGCAAGCGGATTGGGCACGAAGCCCGCGACAGCGCGGTTGCGCGTCAACGGAGCCATGACGGCGCGGTTCGAAAGGGTGACGGCGCCGAGCTTGTAGGGATCGAAGAGTTTGGAAACGGACATGGCTGCTTTTCCTGAGGGGGACTTCAATGCAGGTGCATGTAAGTATTCCGGCTCTGAAAACGCAAGTCTCGGCCGGTTGAAAAGTGCTGATTCAAGCAGGCTGAATAGCAGTCATGTGTTCCGTGTTTAAAACACAGGCGCGCGCCGCGAAGAACGATTTCCCTCGCCATGGAGGCAAGGCGATGCGAATCGTCTTCACGCCGTCAATGGGACGAAAGGAAAGCAGCGTTACGCTGCTTTCTTCATGATCCTTACGCGCCGAGGAAGTCGCGCTTGCCGAGTTCAACGCCGTTGTGGCGCAGGATGTCGTAAGCGGTCGTGCAGTGAAAGAAGAAGTTCGGCAGCGCCATGTGGTTGAGATATTCCTGGCCAGTCACCGTTCGTGTCGTGCCGGGTCCCGAAGGAAACGTAATCTCGCGCGTCCCGGCACCCTCGAATTTCGACGGCTCGATCGTCTTGATGTTGCTAAGGACCTTCTCAATTCGTGTCTGCAACTCGGCGAATGTATTCTCGGTGTCGGGGAATGACGGAAGTTCAAGCTGCGCGAAGCGTGCAGACGCGCGGACCGCGGCATCGCACGCCGCCATCACCTGCCGCTTGAGCGGATACATGGTCGGGTGCAGCCGTGCGTTCAGCAAAACATCAGGATCGATTGATTTTTCCTTCGCAAAGCCTTCGGCCTTGGCGAGAAATGCAGACATTGCCGTCAGTGTGTGGACAAAGACCGGAACGGAGCCGTCATAGAATGACATGGGGGACCTTTCGGGGAAAATCTTGCCGTGAAGCAGGCTGGCCCGATGTAGATGTTCTCTTTGTGCTTGCAAGTGCCGGCGGTTGACAATCAGCCGCCACGCATGCGCGCCAGCAATTCGGCGGTCGGCCATGAATCGGCCGGGAGGCCGTACTTGACCTGCATGGTCTTGATCGCGATGCGGCTTTGCTGGCCGAGAATGCCGTCGATCTTGCCGACGTTGTAGCCCTGCCGCGCGAGCAGTTGCTGCAATTCCTTGATCTCGTTGAAAGGCAGTTGCGCAACCGGCGCTGCAGGTTTTCGCATCGGACCTGCGCCTGCAATGCGGGTGGCGAGATAGCCCGCCGTGGTCGAATAGATCAGCGAGTTATTCCACTCGGTGTAGGCGGCGAAATTCGGATAGGCGAGAAACGCCGGCCCAGTGCGGCCCATCGGCAGCAGCACGGAAGCGGGCAGTTCGTCCTTCGGCAGCGGACGCCCGTCGGCATAGGTCACGCCCCAAGCCGCCCATTTCGAGCGTGGATGCTTGATGGTGAGATCGGCCTGATCCCACGGCAGGTTCGCGGGCACGCGGATTTCCTGCAGCCACGGTTCACCGCGCCGCCATTTCAATCCGTTCGCGATGTAGTTCGCGGTCGAGCCGATCACGTCCGGCGCACTGCGCAGCATGTTGCGATGACCGTCGCCGTCGTAGTCCACGGCGTAATCGAAGTAGTGGCGCGGCAGGAATTGGGTCTGGCCAAGCTCGCCGGCCCATGAGCCGATCATCTCTGAGGGCGAAAGATCGCCGCGGTCGATGATTTTCAGCGCAGCGATGGTCTCCTGCCGGAACATCTCGGAGCGGCGGCAGTCATAGGCCAGCGACACCAGCGAGCGCAGCGTCGGCAGCTTGCCCTGCACTGCGCCGAAGTCGCTCTCCAGCGCCCAGAATGCCGTGATCACCGCAGGCGGCACGCCGTATTCTTTTTCGGCGCGCGCAAAGGCCTGCGCGTAGGTCTGGATCAGTTGCTGGCCTTTAACCCTGCGGCCTTCGGATGCCATGCGGCCGGAGAACTCGGTGAAGATCTGGCCGAACACGCGCTGGCCCCTGTCGCGGTTCACGATGCCCTGATCGTAGACCATGTAGGGCGAGGCGGCGGCAATCGCGCGCTGCGACACGCCGGCGGCGACCGCGTCCTGCTTCAATTGGGCCAGAAACTGATCGAAGCTCTGGCCGCCATGGCAGCGTGCGCCGGATTGGGCGTGGGCGGGGGAGGCGAACGCAGCAGCGCCGACAAGCAGAACGCCAAACATGGAAGGAAAGCGCAGCATGAGAGTTTCCCCTGAATGTCATGGCCGGGCTTGACCCGGCCATCCATCTAAAATCTTCGTCGATTTGTGCTGCGATGGATTGCCGGGTCAAGCCCGGCAATGACGAATTGGATGTTGTTTACAATTCCCTGGCGTGGCCGAACGCAAGAGCGACACGCGGCACCCAGCTTCCGCAAAAGAAAATGCCCGGCTTTGAGGCCGGGCATTTCGTTGTTGTGATTGTGTCGAGCCGTTCGTTTAGCCGAACTGGTTCATTGTGTTGTGAGCGCCACCGGCCTTGAGGGCCGCTTCGCCAGCGAAGTATTCCTTGTGGTCGTCGCCGATGTCGGAGCCGGCCATGTTCTGGTGCTTCGCGCAGGCGATACCCTGGCGGATTTCCGCACGCTGAACGTTCTTCACGTAGCCGAGCATGCCCTGGTCGCCGAAGTATTCCTTCGAGAGGTTGTCGGTCGACAGCGCAGCCGTGTGATAGGTCGGCAGCGTGATCAGGTGGTGGAAGATGCCGGCGCGCTTGGCCGAATCCGCCTGGAAGGTGCGGATCAGCTTGTCGGCTTCGATCGCCAGCGGCGTGTCGTCATACTCCACCTTCATCAGGTCGGCGCGGTTGTACTTGCTGACGTCCTTGCCGGCCGCCTTCCACTCGTCGAACACCTGCCAGCGGAAGTTCAGCGTCCAGTTGAACGACGGCGAGTTGTTGTAGGCCAGCTTTGCGTTCGGGATCACCTCGCGGATGCGATCGACCATTTCGGCGATCTGCGCGATGTTCGGACGCTCGGTTTCGATCCACAGCAGGTCAGCACCGTGCTGCAGCGAGGTGATGCTGTCGAGAACGCAGCGATCGACGCCGGTGCCGGAGCGGAACTGGTACAGGTTGCTCGGCAGGCGCTTCGGACGCAACAGCTTGCCGTTGCGGCTGATGATCACGTCGCCGTTGCCGACGTTGGATGCGTCAACTTCGTCGCAGTCGAGGAAGCTGTTGTACTGGTCGCCGAGATCGCCCGGCTTGTGGCTGACGGCGATCTGCTGGGTGAGGCCGGCGCCGAGCGAGTCGGTGCGGGTCACGATGATGCCGTTGTCCACGCCGAGTTCGAGGAACGCATGGCGGCAGGCGCGGATCTTCGCGATGAAGACCTCGTGCGGCACGGTGACCTTGCCGTCCTGATGGCCGCACTGCTTTTCGTCCGACACCTGGTTTTCGATCTGCAGGGCGCATGCGCCCGCCTCGATCATCTTCTTGGCGAGCAGATAGGTTGCCTCGGCATTGCCGAAGCCTGCGTCGATGTCGGCGATCACCGGCACGACGTGGGTCTGGAAGTTGTCGATCTTGTCGATCAGCGCGGCTTCCTTGGCCTTGTCGCCAGCCTTACGGGCAGCGTCGAGCTCACGGAAGATGTCGTTCAGTTCACGCGCGTCGGCCTGACGCAGGAAGGTGTAGAGTTCTTCGATCAGCGCCGGCACCGAGGTCTTCTCGTGCATCGACTGATCCGGCAGCGGTCCGAATTCGGAGCGTAGCGCTGCGATCATCCAGCCCGACAGGTAGAGGTAACGGCGGTCGGTCTTGCCACCGAAGTGCTTCTTGATCGAGATCAGCTTCTGCTGGGCGATGAAGCCGTGCCAGCAACCCAGCGACTGGGTGTACTTGGTCGGATCAGCATCGTACGCCGCCATGTCCGCGCGCATCACGTCCGCGGTGTAGCGGGCGATGTCGAGGCCGGTCTTGAAACGGTTCTGCAGGCGCATGCGGGCAACCGCCTCGGCGGTCACGCCGTTCCAGGCCGGATGGTCCTTGAGGAGAGCCTCAGCCGCAGTGAGTTCCGCCTTGTAGGAAGACGGGCCTTGAATTGCCTGGTCGGAGATTCCGCGCGATTGATAATTCATGGTGGTGTTCCCTTGTGAAGTTGTCCCTGTTTCAACCCATTGCGCGGACATTCGCTAGAGGAATTGAAGATAGCTTGTCAGACTTTACAAACTTTCTTTGTAATGCTGTAATTAGTTTACATGAGAGGTAAATCAGCAGGGCAATCCCCATGGCAACAGCCACAATCCGCTCGGTTTTCATGGGTCCGCGCCTGCGGCGGCTGCGGCGCGATCTGGGGCTGACCCAAGCCGACATGGCGGCGGATCTGGACATTTCCGCGCCTTATGTGGCGCTTCTGGAGCGCAATCAGCGGCCGGTGACGGCGGATATGCTGCTGCGCCTTGCCCGTACCTACAAGATCGATCTCGCCGATCTCGCCGGCGACGGCGGCGCCGATCACACCGCGCGGATGCAGGCGGTTCTGAAAGAGCCGATGTTTGCCGACATCGATATTCCGCCGCTTGAAATCAGCGATATCGCCATCGGCTATCCCGGATTGGCGGAGGCATTCCTGCGGCTCTACACGGCCTACCGCGAGGAACAGCTCGCACTGGCCGATCGCAGGAGCCCCGGTCTGACAGGGGCTGCATCGCGCTCAGGGCCTGGCGGTTTGGACGCCAACGATCCGGTCGCGGAAGTCCGGCGGTTTCTGGCCGCGCGCCGAAATAACTTCGCGGATATTGACGACGCGGCAGAGCGCATTCTTCAGGGGCCGGCGGATCAGGCCTGGCTGATCGAGCGGCTGCGCTCGCGGCATAATCTCCGCGTCCGCCATTTGCCGCCCAATGTCATGCTCGGCTCGGTGCGGCGGCTGGATCGTCACCGCAAGGAAATCCTGTTCGATGACTCGCTCGACACCGCGAGCTTCAACTTCCAGTTGGCTCAGCAACTCGCCTATCTCGAATTCGAAGATGAGATCGGTGCAGCGTTAAAAGCCGGCCAGTTCACCACCAAGAGCGGCGAACTCCTGGCGCACCGGTCGCTCGCGAGTTACGCCGCGGCGGCGCTCATCATGCCGTATTCCGCATTCGTGAAAGCCGCGGAGACGCGCCGCTACGACATGGAAGCGCTGGCGCGCCAGTTCGGAACCAGTTTCGAGCAGACCGCGCATCGCATCACGACCCTGCAAAGACCGGGCTCCGAGAAGGTTCCGTTCTTTTTGATCCGCGTCGATCCGGCAGGCAATATTTCCAAGCTGCTCGACGGCGCCGGCTTTCCCTTTGCGAAGCACGGCGGAGCCTGTCCGCTGTGGTCGGTGCACGGGGTGTTCAAAACGCCGCGCCAGATTGTGACGCAGTGGCTGGAATTGCCTGACGGCCAGCGCTTTTTTTCCATTGCCCGCACCGTCACCGCCGGCGGCGGTTCGTTCGGCGCGCCGCGTGTGGAGCGCGCCATCGCCATCGGATGCGCGGCTGAACATGCGGAAAAGCTGATTTATACCAGCGATGACTCCGGGCCCCGCGCTGACGCGCCGACGCCGATTGGCGTCGCGTGCCGCGTCTGTCATCGTCCGACATGCGCCGCTCGATCCGAACTTCCGATCGGCCGCGAACTCCTGCCTGACGATTACCGGCGGCTCAGCGTTCCGTTCGGATTTTCGTCCGATTGAGAGTTCATCGCGCGACGGTCTCTTGAGCGCGAAGTTCGCCTTATTTTGCAGTACTTTCTGTGGCGATGACGCGGACCCGCGAACCGCCGGACTGGATTATTGCAAAATTTCCATTACAAAAGCCGCCGACGTGATTAGATAGTGTTCAGAGCAGTACACGACGAGAAGCGCAGCGGCTGAAATGCCGGGCATGACTGGAAGCCGATCGGTTTCCGAAACATGCTCCCAAAAACAGTCTGATGCGCTCAAGCTAACGAACGGAGACTCACATGAGCGGCGGCAGCATTTTCTGGGTGATCGGCGGAGAGTTCGGCTCGATGAACTTCCACAAACTCGTGGCGGGCTCGGCACAGGTTCAGGGCCCCTTCAAGACCCGGAAGGAAGCCGAGGACGCCTGGCGTGTCGTCTCCGAAGAGAACCGTCATCGCGGCAGCGTTCGCTTTTCCATCGTGGAAGAGCCGAACCGCTCGAATACCTGACACCGACAACTTCCGGGGAGGGTTCGTCTCCCGCCACAATTTACGGCCCTGTTCCGCTTCCGGACGGGGCCGTTTTCATTTTGGGACATGAACAACGCCATGAAACCACGCGCGAAACGGCCCGAGGCCTTGGCGCGGGAACAGGGTTACTGATAGATTAAGGGTGTCGAAACAAACCTATCGAACCCTAAGGTTTTCAGGTCATGGCGGAACAGAGCGTCCCGAGCGATTCAGCCGGCAAACTGAACCCGTTCCGGCTGCGCGACGCCCTGCGGAAGGCTCGCATCGAGGCCGCCGACCGCACCAGCGTGGTCGTCGATCTGCGCGACGCCGAAGTCGCCCGGCTGGAAATTCTCAACGACGCGCTCGATTCGCTGTTCTCCGAGATTCCGGCTGGGGTCGATCTGTTCGATCGCGGCATCAGCCAGGGCGACACGCCGCGGCTGTGGATCGACGCCGTCGCGCATATCGCGATGGGCCGCGACAAGCGCATCTACCGCTTCGTGCAGGACACCCGCTTCGGGCGCATTGTGATTGCCGAGTCGCACGACATCCCGGTGATGGTCGATGCGGTGACGGATTATATCGCGCGCCGCCTGATCGAACGCGAACATGCGATGGTGGTGACGCCGGCTCCCGCACCGGTGACGGCTGCCGCTATCCCGGCGAAGCGCCGCAGTGCTGTCTGGACCTTCGCGTTCGGATTCGCCGCAGGTCTCGCCGCGCTGTTCGGCTTCGCGCTGGTGATGGCGCTGCGCGGAATCTAGATCAGTTTCTCATCCTTGATCTCGCCGAGCATCATGCCGTCGGCGAATCCGCGCACGCGATGCTGGCAGCGCCACGCATCGCCATTTCGTTCGATTGAAAACAGATTGTAGGCGGCGGGATGATTGTGCCCGTGCGCCATTGCGGAGGCGGACGGCACGCCGATCGCGGGAATCCGTCCGCGCGGTCCGTCGAGCCAGACGGTGGCATGGCGGTGATCATGGCCGTGCAGTACGAGTTCGACGCCGTGGCGCGCAACCAGACCCAGCAGTTCATCGGAATCGCGCAATCGCGCCGCCCAGCGGCCCGGCGTCGTTACCGGCGGATGGTGGATCATCAGCACGCGAAACAGCTTCTCGGAGGCAAGCTTCGGCAGAAGTTTCTCGAGATCGCTCCGCTGCTGCCGCCCGAGCCGCCCGGTCGCCATGAAGGGTGCTGTGGGAACAGCAGTGGACACGCCGATCAGCGCAAGCGGGCCGCGCCGCCGCAGATAGGGGAATGTCGCTTCGCTGTTCTTCGCTGCGCCGTCGCCGCGAAGATAGTCCGCCCAGGCTTGCGGAAAATGGTCGCGGATGCCGCGCACATAGGCGTCGTGATTGCCCGGCACCAGCGACACATCCTCCGGCGTGCCGACGCTCTCCAGCCATCTGCGGGCTTCGGCAAATTCCAGCGGCAGCGCGATGTTAACGAGGTCGCCGGTGACGGCGATGTGGTCCGGCTGCTGCGCGTGCATGTCGGCCACGAGTTCGCCGAGCACTTCGCGGCGGTGGACCATGTGCCGCTTGCGCCGCCAGTTGAGATAGCCGATCGCGCGCTTGCCCACGAGTTCGCGCAGACGCGGCCGCGGCATCGGGCCAAGATGCGGATCGGACAGATGCGCGAGCACAAACGACGTCATAACCTTTTGTTACATGCGTTATCTCGAAATGTCATGATATTCAGAATGCCGCACATCGTCGTGCCAGGGCTCTTGACGCGGGCATGACGACTTTCTTGATGGTTTGCTGGACGTGGATCGCCGGATAATCCGGCCATGACGGCGTCGGGATTTCGGAACTGATTTTGACGAAGGACATCTCAAACGTTCGCATGAAAATCGAGCCTCTGCTCCGGCGCATGTTTCACGTCTACTGGCGCTTCGCCCGGGGCATGACGCTCGGCGTGCGCGCGGTCGTGCTCGATGGCGAGAACCGCGTGTTCCTGGTCAAGCACAGCTACGTCTCCGGCTGGCATCTGCCGGGCGGCGGCGTCGAGACCGGCGAGACTTTCCTGAGTTCGCTGAAGCGCGAACTGATCGAGGAGGGCCGGATCGAGATGACCGGCGAGCCGCTCCTGCATGGCCTGTTCTTCAACCGCCGGGTGTCGCCGCGCGACCATGTCGCGGTCTATGTCGTGCGGCAGTACCGGCAGGACCGGATGCCTGAGCCCAACCACGAAATCGTGGCCTGCGGCTTTTTCAGTGTCGCAGATCTGCCATCCGACACCACCCAAGGGACAAGGGCGCGGATCGCCGAAGTGCTGGATAACCGGCCTTTGACCGAGGACTGGATTTAACCGCCTCCGTCATTCCGCGGCGCGAGCGAACCCAGAATCCAGTCGTTCTGGATTCCGGGCCTGCGCGTGAAGGACGCGCATCCCGAAATGACGGCGGGTGAACTCGTGATTGGGCGGAGATTTCAGCTCAGTCGATCCGGTGGGCCGTAGACCGTGCCCACGCCAGATGCTAATTCGCGGTTCATCATGTCCGACCTTTCCCTGACCATCCTGGCCGAAACCCCCGGCGACGAGCAGGCCATCGAGCGCCTGCACGAGCGCACGTTCGGGCCGGGCCGCTATGCGCTCAGCGCCTATCGTCTGCGGGAGCATGTCGATCATCTGCTCGATCTGTCGTTCACCGCGCGGATCGGCACACTGATGGTCGGCTCGGTGCGGCAACTGCCGGTCTGCATCGGCAACACGCCGGCATTGTTGCTGGGGCCGCTTACCGTCGAGCCGCCGTTCCGCGATCGCGGCGTCGGCCGGGCGCTGCTCGACCGCGCGTTGAAAGATGCGAAGGCAAAGGGTCACCGGCTGGTGCTGCTGGTCGGCGACGAAGCCTATTACAGCCGTGTCGGCTTCAAGCGGATTCCGAAGGGGCAGGCGACGATGCCGGGACCGGTCGATCACGCCCGGCTATTGGTACACGAACTTGTCGAGGGCGCTTTTGAAGGCGTCAGCGGAGCGATCCGTCCCGACTGGACGTTTGCTCCCTCTCCCCGCTGAGCCGCACATCCGATGTCATCCCCGCGAAAGCGGGGATCCATACTCCCTAAAAGTGGAGGTGTGCGCGGGACGTTGCGCCTCTTTGCAGAACAGAGACGTCGATGGTTATGGGTCCCCGCTTTCGCGGGGACGACCCTATGGTGAGATCGCTCAGTACTTCACATTTGCAAACATGCGCACGCCGATGCCCGGCAGCAGGACCTGATCCTTGCTGTAGGACACGGAGTTGCGGATGTCTTCATTGAGCAGGTTGTCGCCGACAACACCGAAGGTGAATTCCTTCGCACTCCACCAGTCGCTCTTGGCGAGCTTTGTGGTGTAGCTCAGCTCGGCTCGCAGACGGTTATAGCCCGGTGTCGAGGTTTCGATGCCGCCGATGTCGTTCTGTGCAAACGCGTGCAGCAGATTGACCTTGGCCAGCCAGTTGGCGTCGCGATAGTAGACGCCGCCGCCAAGCCGCTGCGGCGGAATGCGCGGCACGTTGGTGCCGTCGGTGAAGGTGGCGCGCACGACGTCATATTGTCCCTCAATGCCGAACTGTCCGGCCCAGAGCGGCAGCACATCGTACTGAAACTGGAATTCGGCGCCGCGGAAGGTCGCATCCTTCTGCGAGTAGATCGCCTGATTGAGTTCGAGACCCGGGCCGGCCTGACACGTGACATCTTGACATGTATTGCCGGTCAGCCGCCGGTAGATGAAGCCGTCGAAGCGCGTGTAGTAACCGGTGAGTTCGAACCGGAACGGCCCGGTCGCGCGGCGCAGACCGACTTCAACCGACTTTGCGGTCTCGATGCCGAGATTCGGATTGCCGATATCGAAGGTCGTTGTCGCATCGTGGCCGCCGCGCGAGAACAGCTCGGCGGGCTTGGGCGCGCGTTCGGTGTACTGGCCGGTGATGCTGGCCGCCAGATTCCACGGAAGATTCTGGATCAGGCCGATGCTGCCGCTCTTCGGCGTGAAGTTCAGATTGCGCGGTGTCGCCGGACCGATCGCCGTAGGATCGACATTGAGATCGAACAGGTCCGGAACGAAGGCCGGCGTGGTGCCGCTCAAATTCACATGCTCGACGCGCGCTGCCACCTGCGCCTTGGTGATCTCGCTGAATTTGAACTCGTTGAAGATGTAGCCCGCAACCTTGGTGTTCTTGTTCGGGTCCCACAGGCCGTTGAGCGGGCTGCCCGGATCGTCGGGGCTCGGCGCGGTCAATTCCTGGTGCGAGGCTTGCACGCCGACCGCAGTGGTCAAGGCCGCAAAGCGCAGATTGAGCGGCGCGAACTGCACCTCGACGCGGCCTTCCTGCTCCTTGTTGGTGAAGGTCTGGCGCACGCCGTCGCTTGAAAAATCAGCCGGATCGGCAAGGCCGATTTCATTGTGCTTGTAGTCGGTGGCGCCAGCCCAGAACCGGATCACGTCGATCGCCTTGGTGTCGGGGTGATAGTCGCCCTTCACCGTCAGCTTGGTCTGCCGCGCACTGATGCGGGTGCGGTGGTCTTCGCCGTCCTCGCCGGGGATGTGATAGATGCTGTTGTTCTGCTGGATGGCTGCGCCGATGAAGCCGCCCGAGAAGAAATACGATCCACCGATCGATGCGCCGTCGGATTGTGTCGATGAATTCGGCTGCTTGCCGGTGAACGGCCGCGTCGGATCGAAGCGGTAGGGTGAATTCGGAACACTGTAGTCTTCGGTTTTGCGCGCAAACGCATCGGCATGGATCGCAACGTTGTTGCCTGCGGCATCGAGCAGCACCGCGCCTTCGCGTCCGAGATCGACGCTCGATAACGACGAGCGCGTCTCAAAGCTGGCGCAGGGATTTGACGGCGAGAGCTGCGGCGCCTGGACGTTGTAGCCGTAGGTCTGGATCGAGGGTACCGCGCTGCACGGCAGGGTATCGGGAATGCGGTTGTTGCTGGCGCTGACCACGCCGCCGATCGACTGCGATCCGTAGCGCAGCGTTGCCGGTCCGCGAATGACCTCGACCTGATTGGTCGAGAGCGGATCGATCGGCACGAAATGATCTTCGCCAAGATCGGACGCGCCGTTGCTGCCGATGCCGTTCTCGACAATGCCGACGCGATTGACGTCGAGCCCGCGGATAATCGGACGGCTCGATGCGCCGGGCGCGAAGGACGAGCCGGTGATACCGGGCTTGTTGTTCAGGAGATCGCCGAGCGTCGAAGCCGCGCTGCGCCGGATTTCCTCATTGGGCACCACGGTAACGGTGGCAAACTGATCGGTGACAATCGGCAGTGTGCCCGCAAAGGTTTCGGGGTTGGGCGCAGGGGCAGCGGCTGGCGCTGCGGCCGTGGTGCGGCCCGGCTGCGCGCTATGCCGATGCGGACGCTGAATCGGGCTCGGCGCCTGCACGACGATCTCGGGCAGCGTTTCGCCGGCGCCAGGGTCGGCCTGCTGCGACCGCGCGGCGCCGTTGACGAGAAGCGCCATGGCGACGGCGGAGCCGCCGGCCAGCGAGGCGCGAAGAAACTTGTACGACATGATGCTTTGATCCTGATGCCGCCTCCGATCCATCGTGTGGGACCGGGCGGCTCACCTCGAATGTCCCGCGATCACCGCTGCGCGGCGACCGTCGGGATCGGACAACGATTCGAGTCAGGCTTGCGGAGGTGCGCGGGAGCGGAATGCGCCGCGGCGGGCGTCGTCCGCGATGGTTTCATAATGGAAGGCGGTCCGGAGCGCCGTGACCGTCAGCGGCATCGTCAGCGAGGGTGGAACTGCTGCGACGAGGGTGTTGGCCATCGCCATGGTTGCGCAGATGGCGCACAGGTCGCGATGGACATCCTGGTCGTGGTCTGTATCGGGCGTCGATGCTTGCGACTGGCTCGCCGCGATACCGGCAACGGCGACATCGTGGTGGCAATGGCCGAACGACAGGCCGAGTTGCAGCGCCAGCGCGAACAGCGCCAGCAGCGACAATCTCTTTGCCTTCGATCGCAGCCAGTTCATGAGCCGATGCGCCCTACACTCATCCGGTTAGACCCATCCGGTCCGGTTCCAGATGTTATAATATAACATCGCTGGTCGAGGCCAGGGTGTCAACACAGGAGGCTGGAGGGCGTGGCCGAAAGCGGCGGCGCGCGACCAAAAGGACACAGGGCGCGGCTGTTACATGGCTGTCATGGTTGACCGAATCGTAACGAACGGCTGTTCTCATTCGCGCGAGGAGAGCGTGAATGCTCAAGTATTTTGAGAACGTCCGTCTTGTGCGAATGGCGGACGGTAAAACCTACAAGCTCATTCGGGATCTGGGCTTGGTCAAAGGCGGGAAGGGGCTTCGCTGCCACGAAGCGATCATGACCTTCCAGCTCAAGCTGAAGCCCGTCAGCATCCATGTTCCGCTATCGGAGCTGATCTCGATGCTGTCGGTCGCGGTGGCCCGGCGTTCGGCCGCTTAACTTTCCACCACGTCTGAATTTGCAGCCAGCTTGCTCATTGGCCCAGTCGGCCAATGGCCGAGAAACTAGCGGCCTTCGCGCAGCCAGGTGCTGGCGAATGCGCCGAGCAGCAGCAACAGGCCAATCAGGCCGGCAAAGATCGGCAGCACGCCGATGCCGCGCACCACGCTCGCATCGCGCATTTTAACGCCGAGCCAGCCTTCGCCGCGAAACACGGTCGAGGCGCGCACCGGCAGCACGCGCGGCAGATCGATGCTGCCGCTGTCGGCCACGCGGCGCGCATCGCCGCCGGTCGCCTGCAACAGCGGGCGCAGCGCTTCCGTTGTCGATGTGACTTCCGCGAATTCCTTCGGATTGACCGGGCCGACATTGATCAGCGCCTTCAGCGACCCGTCGGTGGCCTGCCAGAGGCCAAGCTCGTCGGCGCTGATCGAGGCGCGCCATTCGCCGGGTTCGCCGGCGTTCAGCGTCACCTGGCGCGTCACACCGGACGGCGAGGTAATGGTGACCGGCGACACGGTGTCGGCCATGGTCTGGCGCACCGCGACGAGATCGCGGCCCTCGACTTTCAGCCGCAGTGCTTCCTCGTCGAGATCCGGCTGCTTCATCAGCCAGTGCGACATCCGCCGCAGCAGATCGAGATGCGGGCCGCCGCCTTCATAGCCGCGCGCCCACAGCCAGATGTGGTCGGACAGCAGCAGCGCGACGCGGCCTTCGCCCTGTCGTGACAGCAGCAGCAGCGGCTTGCCGTCGGCGCCTTCCATGATCGGCGGGTTGGCGGGGTTGCGCGTGTCGATCAGGCGGAAGAAGCGGCTCCAATGCGGCGGCTCGCTGCTGGAGCCCTCAAGCCCACGCGTCACCGGATGGCGCTTGCCGATATTGCTCAGGCGCGCCGTGAAGGCCTGTTCGCTGACGCCGACCGGCTCTGCGGGGAGGATCGCATCGAGCGGCGTGCGCCAGATGCTGGTCGGGCTCGCATAATCGGGACCGGCCGAAACCAGAACCGCGCCGCCGTTGCGCACATAGCGGGTGATGTTGTCGAAATACGAAATCGGCAGCACACCTTGCCGCGCGTAGCGGTCGAAGATGATGAGCTGGAATTCGTTGATCTTCTGCTGAAACAGTTCGCGGGTCGGAAATGCGATCAGCGACAGTTCGTTGATCGGGGTGCCGTCCTGTTTCTCGGGCGGGCGCAGAATGGTGAAATGCACAAGATCGACGCTGGCGTCGGACTTCAGCAGGTTGCGCCAGGTGCGTTCGCCGGAATGCGGCTCACCGGACACCAGCAGCACGCGCAGCTTGTCGCGGACGCCGTCGATGGAAGCCACAGCGCGGTTGTTCACCGGCGTCAGCTCATCGTCGAGCTTCGAGGCCTCGATCTCGACAATGTTCGGCCCCGCATGCGGAATCTCGATGGTCACGCTGACCTGCTCGCCGCTACGCACCGCGCGCTCGCTCAGCACGTCACCGTCGCGCCGGACCACAACCCGGGCGCTCTGGTTGGTCACGCCCTGATCGTCGAGGCGATAGGTGATGGTTTGGGTCTGCCCGACAATGCCGAAACGGGGTGCGGCGACAATGGCGACGCGGCGGTCGCGCTCGTTGCTGCGTCCGGTGATCAGCGCATGCACCGGCGCATTGAAGCCGATGGCGGCGGCAGTGGCGGGAATGTCGTGCACCCGTCCGTCGGTGATGAGAAACGCACCGGCCACGCGGTCGGTCGGCACATCGGACAGCGCCGAGGTGACCGCCGAGAACAGCTTGGTGCCGTCGGTTTCGCCGTCGGCCTGTCCGGCCTCGACAACGCGCACCTCAAGTCCCTTGATGTCTTTCAGGCGGGCGACCAGTGCCTCGCGTGCCTCGTTGGTCTCGCGTGTCCGCTCGCCGAAATTCTGGCTCGGGCTTTTGTCGATTACGACAGCCGCGACCGAGGTCAGCGGTTCGCGCTCTTCGCGCGTGAACGACGGATTGGCTAGCGCCAGCAAAATCAGCGTGAGTGCGGCGACACGCACCGCTGCGCCGCGCGCACGCGCCAGCATCAGGACAGCCGCGATCACGACGATGGCAGCGAGGCCGACCCACAGCACGAGCGTGGGAACGAGGGGCGCGAATGCAATGCCATACTGCATATTATTGCCCCAGCCGTTCGATCAGCGCCGGTGCGTGCACCTGATCGGCCTTGTAGTTGCCGGTCAGTGTGTACATCACGATGTTGACGCCGGCGCGGAAGGCCATTTCGCGCTGGCGCGGATCGCCCGGCGTCAGCGGCAGCATCGGCAGGCCGTCAGCCCGCATCGCCCATGCACCTGCAAGGTCGTTCGAGGTGATGATGATCGGCGAGACGCCATCACCGCCGCGTGCGGGACGGTCGGCGGCATCCTCATCATCGCCGCGCGGCAGCGTCTCGACCCAGGTCTGGCCTGAGTTGAAGCGGCCGGGGAAGTCGCGCAGCAGGTAGAACGTCTTGGTCAGCACGTGCTCGCGCGGCACCGGCTCGAGCTCGGGAATGTCGAGCGATGAGAGAATTTCACGCAACGTCAGCATGCCGGGCGTCTGCGATTCGCCGCCGGGACCCGGCGGCGCCTCGATGGCGTCGCGGGTGTCGAACAGCACCGTACCGCCCTGCTTCATGTAGGCGTCGAGCTTGTTGATGGCGTCCTGCGACGGCTTCGGGGCGCCGGTGATCACCGGCCAGTACACCAGCGGGAAAAAGGCGAGTTCATCGCGCGCCGGATCGACGCCGACCGGTTCGCCGGCTTCCAGCGCGGTGCGCTGCGCGAGAAACAGCGTCAGGCCCGACAGGCCGGCCTTCACAATCGAATCCACATCGGCGTTGCCGGTCAGGACATAGGCGAGGCGCGTCTGTGCGACGGCCTTGATGGCGAAGTCGTCATTCGCAGGATTGCTTGCAGGCGGTTTCGCGGGCGCACTCTGGGCTGGAGCTTTGGGAGCCTGCGCATAGGACGGCGAGGGCACTGTACTGACAGATGCAAGCGCGAATGCGATGGCAAGCGCCGCCGCCGTCGCAGTGCGGCGTCTCAGCAATGCAGCGAGCCCGCCGCCAAGAATGGCGACGATGATCGCGTCGATCAGGAACAGCGCCAGCGCCGTGGAGAGCAGGATGCCGCGCAGGTCGCGCGGCTCGGCGTTGGTGTAGGTCGCGCGGCGCGCTTTCAGCGCGGACGTGTCGAGCGGGGCGAGCCGGTCAGCGGCAGCGAGCGCGTTCACTGCGAGCGGACCGTCGGCGGGTCCATAGAGACCGGGCGGATGATCGAGCGAGGCGCGGTCGCGGTAGTCGGCGCGCACCGGCTTTGCGGTGGAGGGCGGCGGACCGAACGCACCGAAGCCGTCGAGGGTGCGGATTGGCGCAACAGTCTCCGCTCCGGCCTCGGCGGCGACACCTGCGCCCACGTTGGCCGTGTAGCCCGACATATCGACGATTCGCCGCAGCATCTCGACAAAGGTGCCAGACAACGGCAGGTCCGACCAGCGCATATCGGCGCTGATGTGGAACAGGGCGAGCATGCCCCTGTCGCGATGTTCGCCGGTCACCAGCGGCGTTCCGTCGGCGAGCGACGCCCAGCTTCGCGAGGCCAGCGCCGGATCGGGTTCGGCCAGCACCTGACGCGTCACCGTAATATCCTTCGGCACGGTGAGGCCCGCGAACGGGCCATCGGCGGCGAACGACGCCAGCGGCTGCGGCTTCTCCCACGTGAGACTGCCGCCCAGGCTGCGCCCGCCGCGCCGCAGTTTCACCGGCACCAGATCGTCGTCACCGGCTGCCAGACGCGGCCCGGCGAAACGCACCAGCACACCGCCCTGCGCGATCCATGTATTGAGGCGGTCGCGGATGTCCGGCGTCAGCGTTCCGACGTCCGCGAGCACGATCATCGGCAGCTTCTGATCCAGAAACTGCCCGATCGCCAGCGCAGGCGAGCCGCGCTCGCCCAGCCGCACGTCGGCGAACGGCGCAAGCGCGCGCGTCAGATAAAAGGTTGAGGCCAGCAGCGGCTGCGCGGTGTCGCTGGTCGCGCCGGAGACAATGCCGATGGCACGGCGGCGCCAGCGCTTGTCGAGCAGTTGCACAGCGCCGGCCGAGCGCTCGCCGGAGACTTCCAGCCGCGTGATGTCGTTGCGCAGCTCCACCGGCAGGTCGAAGCTCGCCTCGGTCTCGCGATCCTGCGCGCCGAATGCAAACTTTGCTTCGCCGATGGGCGAGCCCTTCTGGTCCAGTGCGCGGACGAGTCCGGCATCGCCGCCGCCGCTTCCGGCGCGCAGCACCTTCACCGTCATTTTCGCGGCAGCATTCTCGGCCGCGACCAATGCATGCGCAGGCGGACTGCCGCTTTCGAAAATCGTCAGCGTGCGATCCTGAATCGTCTTCGTCAGGCCTTCGGTGAATTCGCTGCCGCGCCCGGTATCGATGCCGTCGCTGAGCCAGACGATTTCACTGTCGCCGGTCTTGGCGAGAAAGCGCGCCAGGGCGGGGAGCGCTTCGACGCGCTCGACGGCATAGGGCTTCGGCGCGAACTGGCGCAGCGCCACGCGCGCGGTGCCGGCCGGCATAAGCGTGATGTCGCGCGTCGCATCGGACAGCGGCACCAGCGCCACCGCGCGCCGGTCGGATTCCGCATTGGTGACCAGTTCATCCGCGGTTCTGATGCGTGCATCCCAGTTGGACGCGGCGCTCCAGCCGTCGTCGAGCAGCAGCACCAGCGGCGCGCTGGAGCGCGTCACGCCTTCGCTCGGATTCCAGACCGGACCGGCGGCGGCGAGGATCACCAGCGCAGCGGCGAGCAGGCGCAGCAGTGTCAGCCACCACGGCGTGCGCGACGGAGTTTCTTCCTTCGGCGCGATATCGAACAGCAGGCGCGTCGGCGGAAAATCGATGCGGCGCGGGCGCGGCGGCATCACGCGCAGCAGCCACCATAGTGCGGGAAGGCTCAGCAGGCCCGCCAGCAGCCACGGTTCGGCGAACGAGAGCGGCAGGCCCATCATGAGGTGCGCCCCGCTGTTATAGCGACGCGGCCGGCACTGCCTTTGGTGACCATCATGCCGCTGTGCAGATACAGCAGCAGTTCGGCGGCCGAGCGATCGGTGGTGTGGGTCGAGAACAGCCAGCCGAGCTTGCTGGTTTCCTCGCGGATCGCGGCGCGATGGGCGGCGACGCGCGCGGTGTAATCCCTGGCCCAGGTCTCGGCGCGTCCCGCGGTGATGACCTCGCCGCCCTCGGGCTCGACGAATTCGATGCGGCCGGAATAGGGGAACGTTTCTTCGGCGGGGTCGACGACCTGCAACAGCGTCCCATGCGCGCCGGACGAGGAGAGGCCGCCGAGCATGGCGCGGATGTCACTGAGGGGCGACCAGAAATCCGACAGCACCACGACTTCCGCGAGCGCGGACGGCACGAACGACGGCGGCAGGCTGGATCGGGTGGCGGTGTCGTGCAGGATCGCCTGCGCCATCTTGTCGACGATGTTGCTGCTCGAACTCGGCGACATCAGTCCGGGAATGCCGACGCGTTCGCCGCCGGACACCAGGAGATCGGCCAGCGCGAACGTGACCACCAGCGCGCGCTCGAGCTTGCTGTCGCGCGCGGTCTTCGAGGCGAACGCCATCGACTTCGAGCGATCGGGCCACAGCCACACGGTGTGCGCGGCTTCCCACTCCTGCTCGCGGACATAGAGATGATCGTCCCGCGCCGAGCGGCGCCAGTCGACGTTCTGCGAGGCCTCGCCGGAGACGAAGCGGCGGTACTGCCAGAAGTTCTCGCCGGTGCCGGCCCGGCGGCGGCCATGCAGGCCGTGGATGACGTTGGCCGAAATGCGCCGCGCTTCCAGCACGAGACGCGGCAGCGACGCGGCGAGCGAACGGCTTTCACCATCTGCGCGTCGGACTGCTTCGATCTCCCGGAGTGCAGGTTGCGGCCGTGGTGCCATCAGCCGATCCGTGATTTCAACTGCTTGATGACGTCGGTCACGGTGCGGCCCTCGGCACGCGCCGAGAAGGTCAGCGCCATGCGGTGCTTCAGAACCGGCTCCGCGAGATCGAGCACGTCGTCGATCGAGGGCGCGAGCCGCCCGTCGAGCAATGCGCGTGCACGAACCGCGAGCATCAGCGCCTGGCTGGCGCGCGGTCCCGGTCCCCATGCGATCGACTTGCCGATCTCGCCGCGGTCGTCGCCGGGGCGCGCGGACCGGACGAGAGACAGAATGGCCTCGACCACGGAGTCGCCGACCGGCAGACGGCGCACGAGGCGTTGCGCGGTAATCAGCGTCTCGGCGGTCATGGCCGCCTTCGCGGCGGTTTGTTCGGCGCCTGTGGTCTCGAACAGGATTCGGCGTTCGGCGTCACGGTCCGGATACTCGACATCGATCTCCATCAGGAAGCGGTCGAGCTGGGCTTCCGGCAGCGGATAGGTGCCTTCCTGCTCCAGCGGGTTCTGCGTGGCGAGCACATGGAACGGTTTTGGCAGATCGTGCCGCGCACCGGCGACCGTGATGTGCTGCTCCTGCATCGCCTGCAACAGCGCCGACTGCGTGCGCGGCGAGGCGCGGTTGATTTCGTCCGCCATCAGAAGCTGCGCGAACACCGGTCCCGAGATGAACCGGAACGAGCGCTTGCCGCTGACGCTCTCGTCGAGCACTTCGGCGCCGAGAATATCGGACGGCATCAGGTCCGGCGTGAACTGCACACGCTTGGCGTCGAGACCGAGGGTGATGCCAAGCGTCTCGACCAGCTTGGTCTTCGCCAGACCGGGAACGCCGATCAGCAATGCGTGACCGCCGGACAGGATCGTCACCAGCGCATTTTCGACCACGCGTTCCTGGCCGAAGATGACAGTCGAGACCGCCTCCCGCGCAGCGCGGATGTTACCCGCGATCTGCTCGGCCGAACGCACGATCACGTCTTCCAGTTTCTCGACACCTTCTGCGCCAGCCATATTCTTCGCTCCTTATCGGGCCGCACGAGGCCGCCTTCGGGGTTCCGCGGACTCACGCCGTGACTTCGGCCCATGCTAAACCGGCGCAAAGGCCATGTATTCTTTTATGTATTCGCCGATTTTGGCTGTCCCCACATTAGCGGGTGGGGGGCTTGAAACTCATCACGATGTGGCGAGTAATCCCGCCGCACTCAGGTATGATTTGTCGGCTATGTCATCGTTCCGGGTTTCTCAGCTTTCGGTTTCAAGGCGTGCACCAATCGTGCCAAACAGAAGCGTCAACGGTCAGGGCAAACAATGGCGAACCAAGGGCAGAAACAGGAGCTGAATCCGGTTCAGCGCCTTGACGGGCTCACCCAGGCGGCGCGCGGTGCTGCGGCGAAAGGCCTGCCGCCGGTTCATCTGTGGAATCCGCCGTTCTGCGGCGATCTCGATATGCGGATCGCGAGCGACGGCACGTGGTTCTATCTTGGGACACCGATCGGGCGTGCGGCGCTGGTAAAGCTGTTTTCCACAATTCTCAAGCGCGAGGACGGCAAGTATTTTCTGGTCACGCCGGTTGAGAAAGTCGGCATCCGCGTCGATGACGTGCCGTTTCTCGCCGTCGAGATGGAGAAGGACGGCGAGGGCGCAGGGCGAACGCTGAGCTTTCGCACCAATGTCGACGAATGGGTGCCATGCGATGGCGCGCACCGGTTGCGCTTCGAGGCCGCGGCAGACGGCGGCCTAACGCCTTACCTCCATGTGCGGTCGGATTTGTGGGCAAAAGTCACACGCGCGCTCTATTATGATCTGGTCGAGATGGGCGAGGTTCGGCTCGTCGATGGCCATGAGATGTTCGGGGTCATGTCCGGCGGCGAGTTCTTCTCGATGGCGGATGCAGCACAGGCGCGAGACCCTGTTTGAGACAAGAGGATTTGGGTTGACCAAAAGTGTTTTGAAGGACGCCGTATCCGCCGGCACCGCGGCTCCGCTCGATATGAGCTCCAGCGAATTTTTTCGCAGGGCGCACGAGCGGCTGAACTTCGACGTGCCGCCGGGATTGACCGACGCCGCGGTGCTGGCGCCGACGGGCGATTTCGGCACCGATGCGATGCTGGAGATCATTGCGAAGGAACGCCCGGTACGGCCGGCGGCGGTTCTCGTTCCGATCGTGGAGCGCGAGGTGCCGACCGTGCTGCTGACCAAGCGCGCCGAACATCTCAACGAACATCCCGGACAGATTTCGTTTCCTGGCGGCAAGATCGATCCGACCGACGCTTCGCCGATGGATGCGGCGCTGCGCGAAGCCGACGAGGAAGTTGGCCTCAAGCAGAATTTCGTCGAGCCGATCGGTTATCTCGATGTGTATGCGACCGGGTTCGGATTCCGCATCCTGCCGACGCTGGCGCGGGTCCGGCCGGGGTTTGAACTGACCATCAACACCAACGAGGTCGATGCCGCCTTCGAAGTGCCGCTGGCGTTCCTGATGGATCCGGTGAATCACAAGCTCGGCAGCAAGGAATTTCGCGGCATGCAGCGCTCGTTCTACGAGATGCCGTTCGAGGAGCATTATATCTGGGGCGCGACCGCAGGGATGCTGCGCGCGCTTTACGAGCGGATTTATCTTGCATGATCCGTCCCGTCCTCACCGAGATCGGAATCTTCCTTATTCCATTCGCGGTCTATGCGGCGTTTCTGATCGCAAGCCGTTCCGATGTCTGGGTCAAGTCATCGTGGCCGCTGCACATCGTCGGCAAACTGGCGGTGGCCGCGTTCGTGCTGGTTATCGTCAGCCTCATATTGCTGGCGCATTTTTCCGGCGCGCCTCCGGGGTCGACGTACACTCCCGCGCATATCGAGAACGGCAAGCTGATCCGGGGATCTGAGAAATGAACGCCCCTGATTCGCTGCGTGACGCTCCCTGGCTGAGATCGGGCGCGACGGCGCGGGTGCTGACACTGCTCAATTCCGGCGGCGAGGAGGCGCGTGTAGCAGGGGGCGCGGTGCGCAATGCACTGCTCGGGCTTCCGATCGGCGACATCGACATTGCGACCACGGCCGTGCCGGAGGAAGTGATCCGCCGCGCCAAGCTCGCGCATATCAAGGCGGTGCCGACCGGCGTCGAACACGGCACGGTGACGCTGGTGATCGAAGGCCAGCCGTTTGAAGTGACCACGCTGCGCGAGGATATCGAAACCTTCGGGCGCAAGGCCAAGGTGGCGTTTGGGCGCGACTGGACGCGTGACGCGATGCGCCGCGATTTCACCATCAACGGCCTGACGGTGACGCCTGACGGCACGGTTCATGACGAGGTCGGCGGGCGCGCGGACATCGCGGCACGGCGGGTGCGGTTTATCGGCGAGCCGTCGCAGCGGATTGCGGAGGACTATCTGCGCATCCTGCGTTTCTTCCGCATTCATGCTGCTTACGGTGAGGGCGCACCGGATCGTGCCGGATACGAGGCCTGTATCGCCGGACGTGACGGGCTTGCGGAACTGTCGGCCGAGCGCATTCGGTTGGAAATGCTGAAGCTGATGGTCGCGAAAGGCGCCGCCGAGGCGCTGGTGGCGATGGATGATGCCGGGCTGCTGCTGCGGCTCACGGCGGGGGTGGTCTATCACGGCGCTTTCGCCAACATGATCGTGGCCGAGCAGCAAATGGGCCTTGCGCCGGATGCCATCCTTCGCCTCGGTGCATTGGCGGTTGCCGTCACCGAAGATGCCAAGCGGCTGTCGCAGCGCTGGCGGCTGTCCAATGCCGAGACCAAGCGCCTCGATTCGATGGGGCATCGCTGGTGGCGCGCGGCGGGAATGGACGAGGCCATCGCGCAGCGGCGGCTGTATCGGCTGGGCGCTGCGCGCTACCGCGACCGGATGATGCTGGCCTGGGCGCGGGCGGGTCGCGATGCGGCTTCCCCATCGTGGCGTGAACTTGCAACACTGCCGGAGCGCTGGACGCCGCCGATGTTCCCGCTCAAGGCTGCGGACTTTATTGCGCGCGGTATCGCCGAAGGCCCGGCGCTCGGTCACGTGCTGACACTGGCCGAGGATGCGTGGCTGGCGTTGCAGTTTCCGCTGGATAGCGCGGCGCTCAAAACCATCGCCGATGACACCGTCGCGAAATTCACGCGGGATCATCGGCTTTAAGGTTGATCGCCGGGGCAATGCCCGGCGCCGGTTTAGCAGAGCCTCAGGCCACTTCCGACGTCTTCTTGGCGTGATGGTCGTCGCCTTCGTCTTCGTTCTCTTCGCCGTCCTCGTCTTCTTCTTCGTCCTCATCGTCGGACATGTCGATGTGGGCGAGTTCGAGAACGGAGGCTGGAAGCTTCTCGCGGAACAGATCGCCTTCCTCGCCGATCCAGACACATTCGATCATCTCGTCGGTCACCTCGGAAACGGTCAACGCCTGACCGCCTGATTTGAGAACAACGACGTCGCCTGCTTTCAGTCCCATGATCGGCTCCTTGCTGGTGTGAGGAGCGTTCAGCCTAGCCGTGGGTCATGACACGCCGACAAAGAGTAGCCGACAAAACGAAAAAGCCCCGGACAATGTCCGGGGCTTTTGATGTCCAGAAAGGCTTCGGTACTTAGCGAACCGCGCCGAGGAAGTAGCCGAGCACGTCGAACTTGTAGTTCAGGCCGACCTTGGCGGTGTGAATGCCGGGGAGGCTGGTCGTGGTGAACACCTGAGGGGCGCCGCCGTTGACGTTGCCAGTGGTGGTGATGTTGTTGTCGAAGCCGAGATAGAGGTACTCGGCCTTCACGCTCCACTTGGTGTCGAAGGCGTATTCCCAGCCGCCACCGATCGCATAACCGAGGCGGTATTTGCGCTGCATGGTGTCGATGTGGGTGCCGGGCGTTCCGTTGGATGCACCGGTTTCGAAGTCGACCAGCGCGGCGCCGCCCTTGACGTAGATCAGCGAGCGATCGAAGGCGTAGCCGAAGCGGGCAGCCCAGACGCTGTAGAGGCCTTCAGCGCGTGTCGTTGCGGTTGTCGTCGCCAGGCCAGCGTAGGTGGTTGCACCCTTGACGCCGATGTAGCCGGTTTCACCTTCGTAGCCGATTACCCAGTTCGGAGCGAACTGCCAGTTGTAGCCGCTGGTGTAGCCGGCGATGACGCTCGAGTCGTAGCTGTAAGAAGCGGCCGGGCCACCGAAGATCGGTGCGCCTGCGCCGGTCACCGGAACGCCGGTCACGGCATCCTTGGCGCCAAAGGCACCGCCGACGTAACCGCCAATGTAACCGCCGGTCCACGAGAAGACCTGCACCGGAGGTGCCTTGCGATAGATCGGCGCAGTGCCGAGATCGGCTGCGGAAGCTGCGCCAGCCAGGCCAACGCCTGCGGCAGCGAGGAGAAGTACAGCAATCTTGCGCATCTGAGCCCCTTAAGAAAACTTCGGTGGCAGTACGATTCCGCCACACCTATGAGCAGCAAAATACGTTGGGGGCTGTCCGGGCTCAAATGGTTTCCGGCCTGTTTGGTGGTATCCGGCACCGTTCTTTGCCGGGTGTGCTATCTCGGTGACACGTCAAAAGCGTCCAAAAGTGCCCGTTTCTTAAGCTTTCGTGAATTTCACCTGAGGGCGGAAGCCGTTACGGCCACTTCACCTCGGGCGGCATAGACGACAGGATCGAGTCGACGTTTCCACCTGTCTTCAGGCCGAAAATGGTCCCGCGGTCATAAAGCAGGTTGAACTCGACATAGCGGCCCCGCCGCACCAGTTGCTCCTGCCGATCCTTGTCGGTCCAGGCGTGTTTGAAATTCCGCCGCACCAGCTCGGGATAGATCCCGGCAAAGGCCCGGCCGACGTCCTGGGTGAAGGCCAGGTCGGCATCCCAGTCCCCCGAATCGAGCCAGTCATAGAAGATGCCGCCGATGCCGCGGGCTTCCTTGCGGTGGGGCAGATAGAAATACTCGTCGCACCAGCTCTTGTACTTGTCGTAGGGCGCGACCGCCGCGTGGGCGTCGCAGGCCGCCTTCATGGCGGCGTGAAAGGCGGTTGTGTCGGGGTCGTCCTGGGTCCGCCGCCGGTCCAGCACCGGGGTCAGGTCGGCGCCGCCGCCGAACCATGCCTTGGTGGTCACCACGAAGCGGGTGTTCATGTGGACCGCGGGCACGTTCGGATTGCGCGGATGGATGATCAGCGAGATGCCCGAAGCCCAGAAGCGCGGATCGTCCGCGGCGCCCGGAATCTGCGCCCGGAATTCCGGCGCGAACTCGCCGTGCACCGTCGAGCAATGCACGCCGGCTTTCTCGAAGAGCCGCCCGCGCAGCACCGACATCATGCCGCCGCCGCCGGGTTTTCCCGAATGGTCGGTGCGATCCCACGGCGTGCGGACGAAACGGCCGGCGTCGCCGGGATAGAGCGCGGACGGCGCGTCGGCCTCGAGTTTTTCCAGCGACAGGCAAATATCGTCACGCAGGTGTTCGAACCACGCGCGGGCCTTTTGCTTGCGCTCTTCGATCATTGTTACAGGCTTTTCCAATGGGATCGTCTCCGTTGGGTGTGTTTAACCCTGCGGGCCGAAATACGTGCAGCTTTCGTTGCAACTGTCGCGATGGACGCTGACGCGGGTGACCTTGCCGGCGTGCTGAACCCGCTCCCAGATGAAGCGCGTGAGGTTTTCCAGCGTCGGGGCACCCAGCGCCTCGACCTTGTTGAGCAGCTTGTGGTCGAGCATTTTCTGCACCTCGGCCATCCGCTGCTCGAGCACGCCCAGATCCGTCACCATCCCGGTCGCGGGATCGGGTATGCCGCGAATGGAAACCTCGGCGCGGAACGAATGGCCGTGAATTTCGTCACTGGCCTCGCCCAGCGTCGTGCCGGGCAGCGAATGCGCGGCCTCGAAACGGAACGATTTCGTCAATTCCCACATCGGTTGTGTCCGGTTTACCTGATACCAAGCGTCTTGTGTGTCTGGACGCTGAGCCGCCACTGCGGATGGCGCAAGCAATACGCGATCGCGGCTTGCGTGCTTTGCGCTATGTCAGGTCCGTCCATTGGCTGCAACGAGAACCGCTCGAATTCCAGACCCGCGAAATCCTCAGGTGTGTTCTCCGCCTGCGGATAAACCAGCTTCAGTTCGTGGCCCTTGCGGATGACCAGTTCCGATCCGGCCTTGGGGCTGACGCAGATCCAGTCGAGGCCGGGCGGCGGTTCGATGGTGCCGTTGGTCTCGATGGCGATGGTAAAGCCCTGCGCATGCAGCGCGTCGATCAGCGCGGTATCCACTTGCAGCAACGGCTCGCCGCCGGTCAGCACGGTATAACGATGACCCTCGGGCCCTTGCCACTGTGCGGCAATCGTCGCGGCAAGCTCGTCGGCGTTCGCGTAGCGTCCGCCGAGCGTACCGTCGGTGCCGACGAAATCGGTGTCACAGAACTGGCAGACGGCGCTGGTGCGGTCCTGCTCGCGGCCGGTCCAGAGATTGCAGCCGCTAAAACGGCAGAACACGGCGGTGCGCCCGGCATGGGCGCCTTCACCTTGCAATGTCAGGAAGATTTCCTTCACCGCGTAACTCAACTCGCCGTTCCTTCTGGCTTTGGCGTGGCTGTGCCCCTTGTCTGCCGGAGCGCCTCGCCCAGCGCCATCGCGACCGTCATCGCCACGTTGAGGGACCGCATTCCGGGCGCGATCGGGATGACCAGCCGCTCGTCGGCGGCGTTTACCACGTCATCGGTGACCCCGGCGGATTCACGGCCGAACAGCAGGATGTCGTTGTCCCGATAGATATGATCGAGATAGGGCGTTGCAGCCTTTGTCGAAAAAAGAAGCAGCCGGCCGCCGGATTTCGCCCGCCACCCCTCGAAGGCGGCCCAGGAATCATGGCGGACGATGGTCACCTGGTCGAGATAATCCATTCCGGCCCGGCGGAAATGCCGGTCGGAAATGGGGAAACCGGCCGGCTCGATGATATGGGCCTCGACGTCCAGGCAGGCGCAGAGCCGCAGAATCGTCCCGGTGTTTTGCGGGATGTCAGGTTGAAAAAGGACAACACGCATCGGGAGCGGCCTTCGGCACCGGTGGAAAACTTCAGGAAAAATCTCCGCCACAGGCGGTTTTAGTGCGTCGCACTAAATGTGCCGATAGCGGGCTTGCGCTCTCCCGGCAAGGGTGCCAATAGATCGATTCTAGATCGTATGTTCTGCCCGGTTGAGTAGGACAAGTGGTCATTCTGCCACCGCGGGGCCCGCGGGCACCGGCTTACTCTCCCGGCGCGTCCGTTGCGTCGAACGGGGATGGGTCCGCCGGTTGCAGTTCGGAAAGGGTTTGCAATCGTGACGTCTTCATCCTCGGCCGAGCCGACACGCCGTGATTTTCTTTATGTAGCGACGGGATCCGTAGCCGCCGTCGGCGCTGCGGCAGTGGCCTGGCCGCTGATCTCCCAGATGAACCCGGACGCCTCGACCATCGCGGCGGGTGCTCCGATCGAAGTCGATCTGACGCCGATCGCGACGGGACAGGACATCAAGGTGTTCTGGCGCGGCAAGCCGATCTACATCATGAACCGCACCAAGAAGCAGATCGACGAGGCGCGCGCCGTTCCGACCGCGAGCCTGCCCGATCCGCAGAGCGACCAGTCGCGCGTCAAGGAAGGCCACGACCAGTGGCTCGTCGTGATCGGCATCTGCACGCATCTCGGCTGTATCCCGATCGCCCATGAAGGCAGCTACGACGGCTTCTTCTGTCCGTGCCACGGATCGCAGTACGATTCGTCCGGCCGCATCCGTCAGGGGCCCGCGCCTGCTAACCTGCCGGTGCCGCCGTACTCCTTCGTCTCCGACACCAAAATCAAAATCGGCTGATTCTTAATCTGACCCGATTGAGTCGCTTCTTCTTTGTCAGGATCGCATCATGAGCGGACCATCGAACTACAACCCGCAAAACCCCGTCTTGAAGTGGGTTGAACGGCGTCTCCCGATCGGGGGACTGATCCACTCGTCCTTCGTTGCCTACCCGACGCCGCGTAACCTCAACTACTGGTGGACGTTCGGCGCGATCCTTTCGATGATGCTCGGCGTGCAGATCATCACCGGCATCATCCTGGCGATGCACTACACCCCGCATGTCGATTTCGCGTTCAAGTCGGTCGAACTGATCGTTCGCGACGTCAACTACGGCTGGCTGCTGCGCTACCTGCACTCGAACGGCGCGTCGATGTTCTTCATCGCCGTCTACATTCATATGTTCCGCGGTCTCTACTACGGGTCTTACAAGGAGCCGCGCGAGGTGCTCTGGATCCTCGGCGTCATCATCTACCTCTTGATGATGGCAACCGGTTTCATGGGCTACGTGCTGCCGTGGGGCCAGATGAGCTTCTGGGGCGCCACCGTCATCACCAACCTGTTCGGCGCGATCCCTTACGTCGGCGACAGCATCGTGACGCTGCTGTGGGGCGGCTACTCGGTCGGCAACCCGACGCTGAACCGCTTCTTCTCGCTGCACTACCTGCTGCCGTTCGTGATCGCCGGCGTCGTCGTGCTGCACATCTGGGCGCTGCACGTCGCAGGTCAGAACAATCCGGCCGGCGTCGAGCCGAAGACCGAGAAGGACGTTGTGCCGTTCACGCCTTACGCGACCCTCAAGGACGCGTTCGGCATGTCCTGCTTCCTGCTGTTCTTCGCCTGGTTCATTTTCTACATCCCGAACTATCTCGGCGATCCGGACAACTACATCCCGGCCAACCCGGCGGTGACGCCTGCGCACATCGTGCCGGAATGGTACTACCTGCCGTTCTACGCGATCCTGCGTTCGATCCCGAACAAGCTCGCCGGCGTTATCGCGATGTTCTCGGCGATCATTGTGCTGGCGTTCCTGCCGTGGCTCGACAGCGCCAAGACCCGCTCGTCGAAGTATCGTCCGCTGGCCAAGCAGTTCTTCTGGATCTTCGTGGCGGTGTGCATCGGCCTCGGCTATCTCGGCGCCAAGCCGCCTGAAGGCATCTATGTCGTCGCTGGCCGCGTCCTGACGTTCGCTTACTTCGCCTACTTCCTGATCGTGCTGCCGATTCTCAGCCGCATCGAGAAGACGCGTCCGCTGCCGAACTCGATCGCCGAAGACGTGCTGCGCAAGACGGGCAGGACGCCGGTGTCGGCCGTGATCGCGCTTGCCGTCGGCGGCATGCTGATGCTCGGCGGCATGAACAACGCGAAGGCCGAGGAGGGACACGGTCCAACCCCGCCGTCGCTGAAGTGGTCGTTCGCGGGTGCCCTGGGCAAGTTCGATCAGGGCCAGTTGCAGCGCGGCCTCAAGATCTACAAGGAAGTCTGTTCCTCGTGCCACGGGCTGTCGTATGTCGCATTCCGCAATCTCGCCGATCCGGGCGGGCCGGGCTACTCGACGGCGCAGGCTGCTGCGTTTGCCTCGGAGTACAAGGTCAAGGACGGTCCGAACGACGCAGGCGACATGTTTGAGCGCCCCGGCCGTCCGGCTGACTACTTCCCGTCGCCGTTCCCGAACGAGCAGGCCGCCCGCGCTGCCAACGGCGGCGCCTATCCGCCGGACCTGTCGCTGATCGCCAAGGCGCGTGGCTACGAACGCGGCTTCCCGCAGTTCGTGATCGACGCGCTGCCGGGTTTCTCATTCCAGGAGAAGGGCCCGAACTATATCGACGCGCTGTTGCAGGGCTATGAGGAGAAGGCGCCGGCCGGCTTCACGCTGCCCGAGGGGTCGTACTACAACAAGTATTTCCCCGGCCACTCTATCAAGATGCCGAAGCCGCTCAGTGACGGTCAGGTGACGTTCGATGACGGGTCGCCTGCGACCGTGCAGCAGTACGCCAAGGACATCGCCGCATTCCTGATGTGGGCGGCCGAGCCGCATCTCGAGGCCCGCAAGCGCCTCGGTTTGCAGGTCATGATCTTCCTGATCGTGCTGTCGGGCCTGCTGTACTTCACCAAGAAGAAGGTCTGGGCTGACGCTCACTGATCCTTCTTGAGATGAGAGTTGCGAAAGGCCCCCGCTGCGGGGCCTTTTTGCTGCGTGAATGCTTCATTGCAGCATGGTGCGCTCCACCAGTGATCCGGTTCTGACATTCGTATTGCTTCTCAGCCGCACCCCTTACGAATGTCAGAACCAAAGGATCACTGGAATCATAATTTGCCAGTGTCCTTTCGTATCCGACGTTCGCTCTGAAGGCGCTGCAAGGTGAAGCGAACGTCGGATACGGGGCACTGGCGTCCTTTCATCCACTCAACTAACCTTATCGATCAAGGCTGAGGGACATATGACGGGCGCACCGATCGACGGCATTCTGCTCAACATCAATCCGACGGGACAGCTTGTCCTTGGCGGCGTGCTGGCGCTGATCATCTACGGTGTGGCGCTTGATCTGCGCATCGGCGATTTCGTTGAAGTGTTCCGCCGCCCGGTTGCGCCGGTCTCCGGTCTGCTGGCGCAGCTTGCGGTGCTGCCTGCGGTGACATGGGCGATCACCATGCTGCTGAAGCCGCAGCCGAGCATCGCGCTCGGCATGATCGTGGTGGCGGCCTGTCCGGGTGGCAACATCTCCAACCTGATCACGCACATGGCGCGCGGCAACGCCGCGCTCTCGATCAGCATGACCGCGATGTCGAGCCTGCTCGCCATCGTGACCACGCCGCTCAACATCATCTTCTGGGCAGGACTTAACCCGGACACCAATGCATTGCTGCGGCAGGTGAGCATCGAGCCGCTGGCGTTCCTCGGCTCGACCATGCTTATCCTTGGCATTCCGATGATGCTGGGGCTGGCCACGGTGCATTACTGGCCGCGCCTCGGTCACCTGCTGCGCCGGCCGCTGCAGATCCTGTCGTTCCTGTTTCTGGTGGCCTTCATCGGCGGCGCGATCTTCACCAATGCGCGTTATCTGACGACCTTCGTGCAATCGATCCTGCCGTTCGTCATCCTGCACAACGCCATCGCCATCGGGCTCGGCTGGGGCACGGCGAAGCTGCTGCGGCTCAGCGACTATGATACCCGTGCGATGACCATCGAGGTCAGCATGCACAATTCGGGACTGGGTCTCGCGCTGATCCTCAACCAGTTCGACGGCATCGGCGGCGCGGCGCTGGTGGCTGCGGGATGGGGCGTCTGGCATCTGATTTCCGGATGGGCGCTGGCGGCATGGTGGAAGCGCCGCGATCCGCATTCGCGCGAGAGTCAGATCCCACGTACGGACACGGCGGAATGAGCGACGCCCACGCAGGACAATACGCCATGAACGGCGGCGTGCTGGTCACCGGCGCTGCCGGTTTTATCGGCAAGTCGCTGATCGCCGAACTGGCACGCGTCAATCTGAATTCGGAGATCATCGCGCTCGATATGCGCGAGGTTGTCGCCGATGAGCGGCTTCCCAACGTCACTTATCTGACTGGCGATGTCCGCGATCCCGCGCTCAGGGAAATTTTTCAGGCGCGCCGTCCGCAGACCGTGGTGCATCTCGCGTCGGTGGTCGCGGTCGGCGGAGATCCGCAGCGCGACTGGGAAATCGACGTGCTCGGCACCAAGAACGTGCTGCAAGCGTCACTCGATGCCGGCGTCGAGCATCTCATTGTCACTTCAAGCGGCTCGGCCTACGGCTATCACGCGGATAATCCGGTGCCGCTGCGTGAAAGCGATCCGCTGCGCGGCAATGCGGATTTCCCCTACGCGCGCAACAAGCGCGAGGTCGAGGAAATGCTGATCGAGTGGCACGACCTCTATCCCGATCTTCAGCAGACGGTGTTCCGTCCCTGCACGGTGCTGGGGCCCACGACCAACAACCAGATCACCGCGCTCTTCGAGCGGCCGGTGGTGATGGGCGTCAGCGGCACCGCCACGCCGTTCTCGCTGATCGCCGACAGCGATGTGGTCGACGCACTGGTGCAGGCCGTGCGGGAGCCGAAACCTGGCACCTACAATCTCGCCGGTGACGGCACGCTCAGCCTGCGCGAGATCGCCGAACTCAATCACCGGCCCTATGTTTCGATCCCGCCGTCGCTTCTGAAGTCCGCGCTGTGGCTGCTGCATCTGCTGCGCATCACCAAGCTCGGGCCGGGCCATGCCAAGTTCATCCAGTACCGGCCGGTGCTGTCCAACGACAAGCTGAAAGCCGAGTTTGGATTCACGCCGCGCTATGATGCGCGCAAGGTGTTCGAGCGTTATCGCGACGGCCGCGAGGAGCTGAGGAGATGACGACACTCGTCATCGGTGCGGGCCCCGCGGGCCTTGCCGCCGTCAGGAGTCTCAAGCAGGCCGATCTGCCGGTGAAGTGCGTGGAGAAGAACGCGGATGTCGGCGGGCAGTGGCTGTATGGCGCGGCGCCCAGCGCGGTCTATGCCTCTACGCATCTGATTTCCTCAAAGCGCACCACCGCCTATGCGGATTTCCCGATGCCGGAGGACTGGCCCGCCTATCCGGGCCACGAGCGTGTATTGGAATATTTCAAGTCGTTCGCGAAACATTTCGATCTCTATCCCTCGATCCGTTTCAATACCGAAGTCAGCAAGATCGAGCAGCGGGACGGAAGCTGGCGCGCCACCTTCGATAACGGCACCGCAGACGACTATGAAAGCGTCATCTTCGCCAACGGCCATCTCAGCGATCCCCTGATGCCGAAGATTCCGGGCGAATTCAGCGGCAAGCTGATGCACGCGAAGGACTACAAGACGGCCGACATCTTCGAAGGCAAGCGTGTGCTCGTCGTCGGCATGGGCAATACCGGTTGCGACATCGTTGTCGATGCCATTCACCGCGCCAAGCAGGTGCTGTGGAGCGTGCGCGGCGGCAATCATTTCGTGCCGAAGTTTCTCGCCGGAAAGCCGGCGGACGAGGGCAACCACAAGCCGAAGCGTTTCATCATTCCCAAACGCCTGCGCTCGATGCTGCATGAGCCAATCCTGCGGTTTCTGGTGGGGCCGCCGGAGCGCTTCGGCCTGCCAAAGCCCGAGCACCGGCTTTATGACAAGACTCCGATCGTGAACTCGCTCGTGCTCCAGCATCTGGGGCAGGGCGATGTCACATTGCGCAAGCCGATCAAGGAATTCCGCGGCGACACGGTTGTCTTTACCGATGGGCAGGAAGATCAGGTCGATCTGGTGCTGCTTGCGACAGGCTACGAGATCACGTTTCCGTTTCTCGAAGACCTCACCGAACTGAACTGGCAGCCGGAGAAAGGCGCGCCGCGTCTCTATCTCAACATCTTCCCGTCACGTCCGAACGGTCTTTATGTCGCGGGGCTGCTCGAAGGCGCCGGTGTCGGCTGGCCGGGCCGTGCTTTGCAAACCGATCTGATCGCGGCCTATATCAAGGCGCAAAAGGAAAGCCCCGATACGATCGCGGATTTCCGCGACAAGATCGCCGCCTATCACACACGGCCGGTCGCCAAGGATCGCGGGGAACACGGAATTTTCGTCGACTTCTTGCAATACAAACGTGATCTTCAGAAAGCCATCGCGAGCTTGAGCGTTGCTTCGACCGCGGTATAAGACACTCAAATTTCTCGGAGGACATCATGGGCACCACCATTACTTTCAAGCGTCCCGACGGCAAGGACGCCACCGGCTATCTCGCCAACGCCGCGCGCGGCAACGCGCCGGGCATCGTCGTCATTCAGGAATGGTGGGGTCTTCAGGATCAAATCAAGGGGCTGTGCGATCGCTTCGCAGTGGCCGGATTCGATGCGCTTGCGCCCGACCTCTACAATGGTGTGGTCGTGCCGTACCACGACACGGATGCCGCCAACAAAGAAATGGGCTCGCTTGATTTCATGGATGCCACGAAGCAGACCGTGCGCGGCGCTGCGCAATATCTCGCACGCAATGGCGCCAAGGTCGGTCTCACCGGCTTTTGTCTTGGTGGCGCGGTAACCGTGATCGGCTCAACTGTTATTCCGGAACTGGCTGCCGGCGTGGCATTCTATGGCATCCCGCCGGAGCAGGCCGCCAAGCCCGCCGACGTGAAAATTCCGTTGCAGGGGCATTTCGCCAATCGTGACGACTGGTGCACGCCGCAGGTGGTCGATGCGTTCGAGAAGGGGCTGAAGGCCGCCGGCAAAACTTACGAGTTCTTCCGCTATGACGCCGATCATGCCTTCGTCAACGAACAGCGGATGTCTGTTCATGACCGCCAGGCCGCCGAACTTGCCTGGGGCCGCGCCACGGATTTCTTCAAAAAGCATTTGGGATGAACGTCGCCATCTCCGACCTGCGGCAGCAGCCGGCGTTTTTCGACGCGGTTGCTGACCGCATCTGGCGGACATGGTGGAAGGAGCGGGGCTTTCCGGCGGATTACATCGCCGGACGCCTGCGCGAAAATATGAATCCGTCTCCGATCCCGTTCGCGCTGGTGGCGCACCGGGATGAGACCTTTATCGGTACGGCCTCGGTCATTGCCGCCGACCTTGAGGAGCGCCCGCAATACTCGCCCTGGGTAGCGGCGGTCTGGGTCGATCCGAAATACCGGATGCAGGAGATCGGCTCCGCGCTGGTCGCGCGCGCCGTCAGTGACGTCTTCGCGCTCAATTTCAGACGGGTCTATCTTTGCGCCGAAAAAGAACGTCGGCGTTTCTATACCCGGCAGGATTGGCTTCCAATCGAGGAGGACGTTGGCGAGCGACACCTGACGGTTTTCGTCAAGAGTTCAACACCGCCGAAATGAACTCGCGACTTGATCCTTGATGATACAGATGATTGAAACGGAATCGCGAACGTCGCTGATGCGGGCGACAGAATGATGAAATTTTGCGCCTGGCAAAGCCGCGATTTTCCGTTGTGTTGAAATTATACGTTATGCATTGTGCGTAGACTGGATTACCTCATGGCTCAGCCAGAGGCCGGCTCCGAACGGGGATTGAGGATGGCAGGCAACAAGGTAGTGCAGCCGGTGATCGGCATTCTTGCACTCGGTGCGTTGGGAGTCATTCTGTGGATCGCAACGCGTGCGCCACCTCTCACCGTACAGGGTGAAGTCACGGCGGACCGCGTCGATGTCAGTCCGCGTGTTTCCGGACGCATCATCAAGCTCGGCGCCGATGTCGGCAGTTCCGTCGAGAAAGGCGCGATGCTCGCTGAGCTTGAAAGCCCGCAGCTTGTCGCGGCATTGATCGGGGCAAAGGCCGCGCTGGGTGTTGCTGAAGCGGACCTCGCGCGCATCAACAGCACGCGGCCGGAAACTATCGCGGCCCGCAAGGCGGAGGTTGCTGCTGCCGATGCCGACGTGACGCTGGCGCAGGAAACCTACAACCGTCAGGCCGAACTGGCCCGCTCCGGCAACACGCCGCAGTCGCGCGTCGATGAAGCCACCCGCAATCTCGAAGCCGCGATCCGCAAGCGTGAATCGGCGCAGGCGGCGGCGCAGCTTGCCGAAACTGGCGCCAGCAAGGAGGAAAAGGCGCTGGCGGCCGCGCAAGTCAAGCAGGCCGAGGCGGCGCTCAACCAGCGCGACGTGGACGTCAAGGAACTGCATGTCGTTGCCCCGATCTCGGGGCAGGTGACGACACGTGTCGCGGCCATCGGCGAGAACTTCAGCGCGGGCGCGCCGCTGTTCTCCCTGATCGATCTGAAGAACGTCTGGTTCACCTTCAATCTGCGCGAGGACCTTCTCGCCGGTCTGAAAATTGACGACACCTTCGAGGTCACCGTGCCCGCGCTCAAATCGGCGGTGATTCCGGTCCGTGTCACCATGATCAACGTGCAGGGCCAGTACGCGACCTGGCGTGCGACGCGTGCGACGGGTGATTTCGACCTGCGGACATTCGAGGTTCGCTCTGTGCCGGTGAACCCCGTGGAAGGTTTGCGGCCGGGCATGAGCGCGATCGCGGCATGGGCCGCGCGAGGCCGCTGATATGTTGTCGCGCCGAAACCTGAAACCGGGTTTCTGGCTGGTGTTCTGGCGTGAATTGACGTGGCTTCGCCGCCGCAAGTTCCTGCTGGTCCTGTCGACCATCCTGCCGATCGCGCTGATGGCGGTGCTGACGCTGGTGTTCAGTGCCGGTCTCGCCACCCGTCTTCCAATCGCCGTGCTTGATCTCGACGGTTCGGATCTGTCGCGCACCATCATCCGCATGGTCGATGCAACGCCCGACACCGCGGTCGCGCAGCATGTCGGTGATCTTGCGGAAGGCCGGAAGCTTCTCATCGAGGGCAAGGTGCACGGCTTCCTGATGCTGCCGCTGCATCTGGAACGGGACGTCACTGCCGGGCGCCGTCCCGAGGTCGTATTTTTCTACAACACGCAGACACTGACCACGGGAAATCTTGTGGTCCGCGGAATCTCTGCGGCGTTGCCCACCGCCGCTGCGGGCATTCGCCTCTCGCTGCGGACGGGGCAGGGGCAGGCCTCTGATCTGGCACAGGCCGATCTGACGCCGATCCCGGTTCAGATTCATCCGTTGTTCAATCCGACGTTGAACTACGTGCACTTCCTGCTCGCGGCCCTGATTCCCAGTGTGCTGCAGATCATCGTCATCACCGCTTCCGCCTACTCCGTGGGATTGGACGTCGAGACCCCGCACCGGCTGCGCATCCTGCGCCGGCTTGGCGGGGGGCTGTGGCCAGCCATGGCGGGAAAAATACTGCCACTCACCCTCGTCTTTCTGGCCGTGCTCGGTCTGTCGGATCTGTGGCTGTTCGGCTATTTCGACCTGCCGTTGCACGGTAGCCGCTGGCTCCTCCTGTCGGCCGGGCTGTTGTTTATCCTTGCGTGTCAGATGTTCGGTGCGTTGCTGGCGCTTCTGTTGCGCTCGACCCCGAGCGCGATCAGCATCGCGACGCTGCTCACGTCGCCGGCTTTCGGTTACATGGGTATCGGCTTTCCGCGGCTCGCCATGAATTCCTTTGCTTATGGCTTTGGCGCGCTGCTGCCGGGCACCTGGTATCTCATGGCGCGCATCGATCAGACCGTGCGCGGTACGCCGGCCGACCTGTCGCTGAAGCCGATCCTGATCCTTCTCGCGTTCGTGGTGAGCCTTGTCATCCTGGCGGCGTGGCGGCTCGACAGCATGCGGTCGCGTACTGATCCTGCGCCATCAGGACCGTCGCCTGCGCTTGAGGGGGCGACGTCATGAACGCGCTGCTTGCCGTGTACTGTGACGAGTTCAGGCGCATCTTTGCGCTGAAGCCGGTGTGGTCGGTTCTGATCGGGGCGGTGCTGATCTATGCTGCGTTCTATCCGCAGCCCTATGTCAATGAGGCGCTGCGCAATGTCCCGATCGCAGTGGTCGACAACGACGGCACGGCCAGCAGCCGAGAGCTGGCGCGCCTGATCGACGCGACGCCGGATATTCATGTGGCCATGACACTGCCTGATTTTGTCACGGCGGAACGTGAAGTCTACACACGCAGGATTTTTGGCGTCCTTGTTATTCCGCAATACTTCGAGCGCGATCTTCTGCACGGCCGCCCGTCACCTGTCGCGCTCTATAGCGATGCCAGCTACTTCCTGATGCATCAGCGAATCTCTGCCGGCGTCACTTCGGTGTCGCGCACCTTCGGCGCACAGGTCGAAGCGACGCGGCTCGTCGGATTTGGCATTGATCCCGTGATCGCCTCGGCGGTCACCGATCCGCTGCCGCTGACATCGGTGCCGCTGTTCAATCCGCAGGGAGGCTACGCCACCTATGTGCTGCCCGCGGCGTTCGTTCTCATCCTGCAACAGACGTTGCTTGTCGCAGTCGGTCTGCTCGGGACGCTGCCGGGCGCCGGCCTTTCGTCCGGCGAGAGCGCCAATGCCGGCCCGGTCACGAAGGTCGTGGGCCGGCTGTTGGCCTATCTGACGGTGGAGGCGGTCGTTGTGCCGCTCTATTTGATCGCGCTTCCGTACTTTTATGGGGTGCCGCGTCTGGGTTCCTTGGCGGCGCAGTTGTTTTTCGCCATTCCTTTCGTCCTGTCGACCAGCGCGCTCGGCCTTGTGATTGCTGCGTGGCTGCGCAATCCGCTTATGGTTCAGCTCGTTCTGGCGGCCATCGGCTTGCCGTTCTTTTTCCTCGCCGGGTTCGCCTGGCCGGTAGAGGCGATCCCGCCGGCGGTTCATGCCGTTTCCTTTCTGGTCCCCAGCACGTCGGCCATTAGTGCGCTGGTAAGAATCGGGCAACTCGGGGCATCGCTCCACGAGGTCCAGCCTGCGCTTTGGACCCTTTGGGGGCTGACCCTGTTCTACGGAGCCCTGGCCGTCCTGATCGAGGCCAGAGCGACCCGGCCCCAAGATAGGCCCAAGGATAGGTCCGGGACGCCAGTCCCGGCCGCTGCGGAATCGTGACTTTGAGGCGCTTGACTTCGCCCGCTCCGGATGGTGTTTTGCCTCCATGAGCACCCTGTCCAGCCCGACCCGTCTCTGGTGGCGCACCTTCTAAAGGTGGCCGGTGCGATTTATATGAATTTCAATCGTCGAGGCCGTCATCGCAGAGCGACGGCCTTTTTCGTTTGTCCTGTGTGGCGTTCCTCCAGCAAGTCTCGTAAGAGGACCAGATGAACAGGACCCTTTTTTCCCTCCCCGCGCAGAGCGAATACCGGACGGCCCGCGGCCTCGATGTGGCTCGTTCCGTCGAGCATTTTACCGGCGGCGCGGCGCTGGACCGGCTGATCGACCGGCTCGACACCCGCCGCGGCGTGGTGCTGTCGTCGGGCACCACGGTGCCGGGCCGCTATGAGAGCTTCGACCTCGGTTTTTCCGATCCGCCGCTGCGGCTGGAATCGACAGGCACGGATTTCTTCATCGAGGCGCTGAACGAGCGCGGCAAGGTGCTGGTGGCGTTTCTCGCCGAGACCTTGAGCGAGCCCTGCGCCGTCATCACCGAAAAGAGCGCCACGCGCATTTCCGGTCACATCGTGCGCGGCGACGCGCCGGTGGATGAGGACCAGCGCACCCGGCGTGCGTCTGTGGTGTCGCTGGTGCGCGATATCATCGCGGCGTTTAACTCTCCGAGCGATGGATTGCTCGGGCTGTTCGGCGCCTTCGCCTACGATCTTGTGTTCCAGTTCGAGGACCTCGTGCAGAAGCGTGCGCGCGAGAAAGACCAGCGCGACATTGTTCTCTACATTCCCGACCGCATTCTGGCCTATGACCGCGCCACCGGACGCGGTGTGATCCTGAGCTATGAGTTTGCGTTCGGCGGTCAGTCCACCAAGGGCCTCGACCGCGAGACCTCTGAGAGCGTTTACGCCAAGACCAAGCGCGAGGGTTTTGCCGATCATGCACCCGGCGTCTATCAGGAAACCGTCGAGATCGCCCGCAAGGCGTTTGCACGCGGCGATCTGTTCGAGGCGGTGCCGGGACAGTTGTTCGCAGAGCCCTGCGAGCGCACCCCGGCGGAAGTGTTCCAGCGCCTGTGCAAGATCAATCCCTCGCCTTACGGCGCGCTGATCAATCTTGGCGACGGAGAGTTTCTGGTCGCGGCATCGCCGGAAATGTTCGTGCGCTCCGACGGCAAGCGGATCGAGACCTGTCCGATCTCCGGCACCATCGCGCGCGGCGTGGACGCCATCAGCGACGCCAAGCAGATTCAGGAACTGTTGAATTCGCAGAAAGACGAATTCGAACTCAACATGTGCACCGACGTCGACCGCAACGACAAGGCGCGGGTGTGCGAGCCGGGTACCATCAAGGTGCTGGCGCGGCGGCAGATCGAGACCTACTCGAAGCTATTCCACACCGTCGATCATGTCGAAGGCATGCTGCGTCCGGGCTTCGATGCGCTGGATGGTTTTCTCACCCATGCATGGGCGGTGACCGTCACCGGTGCGCCCAAGCTGTGGGCGATGCAGTTCGTCGAGGACAATGAACGTTCGTCGCGGCGCTGGTATGCCGGCGCGCTCGGCTTCCTCGGCTTCGACGGCAGTATCAATACGGGTCTGACCATCCGCACCATCCGCATGAAGGACGGTCTTGCTGAAGTGCGCGTCGGCGCGACCCTGCTGTTCGATAGCGATCCCGTTGCCGAAGAAAAGGAATGCCAGACCAAGGCGGCAGCGCTGTTTCAGGCACTGCGCGGCGATCCGGCGAAACCTCTGTCCGCCTTCGCGCCGGATGCCACCGGCTCCGGCAAGAAGGTGCTGCTGATCGATCATGAAGACTCGTTCGTGCACATGCTGGCGGATTATTTCCGGCAGGTCGGCGCGACGGTCAGCGTCACGCGGCATAATCACGCGCTCGATGTGCTGAAGAAGAACGAATACGATCTTCTGGTGCTGTCGCCAGGCCCCGGCCGTCCCGAAGATTTCGGTATCTCGAAATTCATCGGCGCGGCGCTGGAGAAGAATCTTCCGGTGTTCGGCGTCTGTCTCGGCGTGCAGGCCATCGGAGAGTATTTCGGCGGCAAGCTCGGGCAGTTGTCCACGCCTGCCCATGGCCGTCCGTCGCGCGTTCAGGTGCGCGGCGGCACGCTGATGGGCAATCTGCCGAATGAAGTCGTGATCGGGCGCTATCACTCGCTGTATGTCGATCGCGACGGTATGCCCGACGTGCTGCAGGTGACTGCCAGCACCGAGGACGGCATCGCCATGGCGATCGAGCACAAGACGCTGCCGGTGGGCGGCGTGCAGTTTCATCCCGAGTCGCTGATGTCGCTCGAAGGCAATGTCGGACTGCGGATCGTCGAAAACGCCTTCAGGCTGGGGCAACCCGGTTAGAACGTCATTGCGAGGAGCGCCAGCGACGAAGCAATCCATGCGTTGCGACCCAAGAATGGATTGCTTCGCTTCGCTCGCAATGACGAAAATGATTTTGTGGGATTAGCATCCGATGACTCTCTCTGATGATTTAAAGGCCACCGTCCGCGCCATTCAGGACTACCCGAAGCCCGGCATTGTTTTCCGCGACATCACGACATTGCTTGGCAATGCGTGGGCGTTCCGCCGTGCGGTCGATGAACTGGTGCAGCCCTGGGCCGGCTCCAAGATCGACAAGGTCGCCGGCATGGAAGCGCGCGGCTTTATTCTCGGCGGCGCAGTGGCGCATCAGGTCTCGGCAGGCTTCGTGCCGATCCGCAAGAAGGGCAAGCTGCCGCACACCACGGTGCGTATTGCCTATTCGCTGGAATACGGTCTGGATGAAATGGAAATGCACGCCGACGCCATCAAGCCTGGCGAGCGCGTCATCCTGATCGACGATCTGATCGCGACCGGCGGCACGGCGGAAGGCGCGGTGAAGCTGCTTCGCCAGATCGGCGCCGATGTGGTAGCGGCCTGCTTTATCATCGATCTGCCGGAACTCGGCGGTGCGGCCAAGCTGCGCGCCATGAATGTCCCGGTGCGAACACTGATGACCTTCGACGGTCACTGACAGATCGATCTTCAGCTACCAGAATGTGAATGAATTCAGATTTGTCCATTTACGTCATTGCGAGCGAAGCAATCCACCTTTGAGGAGAATGGATTGCTTCGTCGCAAGTGCTCCCCGCAATGACGATTTCAACAAACTCGATTATTTAAAATGGAATAATCCTGATCTATCCCAGCTTATGCAGGATCAGGTTCAGTTCCAGCTCGCGAAAGCGCGTGTAGTTGGTCCGCACCCATTGATGCAGCTCCGACGACTGGTCCTTGTTGTCGCGCAGATAGTGCGTGAACGAGAAGTTCAGGCGTCCGATAATTGATTTCAGGAATGCGGGCAGGGCCGCGACCCTGAACGGCCGTACGCGGCCGAACGCTGCGGGCAATTCGCCCCACAGCACATGCTCGTTTTCGACCGGCACGATCGCCGCATTCGGAAACGTCTCGCGCAGCATGGTCCAGGCGACGATGGACGCGCGGTCGCGATCGGGAATGAAAAGAACGATCGGATCGACGCCGCGGCGGTCCGCTTCCTTCATGAAGCCGATTTCTGCGATCATCTTGAAGAAATCGTCGAAGGCATGAAAGCCGAGATCGACGACCTTCGGCACGTTGTCGTTGACGATCAGCCGGTCCATCAGCGCCATCTGGCCGAAGGTGTCGCTGATCGCCGCGGTCTCGGTGATGCGCGGCAGATAATTGAGCAGCGAGGGCTCGCGCAGGTTGATGTCGAAGGCGATCACCTTGCCGCGCTGAAGCACCAGAAATTCGGTCAGCGCCCGCGCGATCAGCGTTTTTCCCACCGCGGGGCGGGGGGAACAGATGATATAGACAGGCGTGCGGCGCATCGGCGCGATGTCCGGCTGGTGTCTTGAATCCGGCGTCAGATCTCGCTGGTCGGCGCCCGCGACGTATTGGACTTGTCCTTCGAGCCGACGATCTCGGTCAGCTTGATGCGGTCGAATTCGCCCCACACATTGCCGAGCCAGTGGCGGACATAGCCGCGCAGCACGAACGAGTAGTTCGCGGGCTCGTCCTTGGTGCCCTTGTTGGCGACGAACTTGAGGAACGGCACCGAAGCGACTTCGACCTGCTCGTAAGCCATCTCGTTGAGCTTCGGAATCGTAATCTCGGTCGCGTTCTTGATGCGATGGAAATACGAATTGTAGGTCGCCTGGTCCCACTCGAAGAAGCTGGTGTTGTTGATGAAGTTCTTCACCAGGAAGTACTTCGCGCCGTCCATGAAGTTCGCGGTCTCGGCGATTTCATCCAGCGAGGCGATCGACGGGCCGAGAATATGGAACACGGCAAAGGTGATCTGGCCGGAGCGGGCGGCATCCAGAAAGCCGATGTCGCGAAGCGCCGCGAGGGTCGGGGACAGCAGTCCTGCGCGGACGTCGATGACGGTAACGCTGGTGCCCGACGAATTCAGCGTATCGAAAATCTTCATCTGATCGGACGTCGAGGTGACGTCGACGATCTGGGTGATGTCGGGATGAAAGCGCATCAGCGTACCGCGCGGCGATTCGGTATCGAAGGCGCGGGTCGGGATGTTGTTTGCGTTGAAATAGTCGAGGACGGTGCGCGAAACGGTGGTTTTACCGACCCCACCCTTGTCCGCGCCCACTACGATCACTGCCGGTTTCGCCATAAGACCTCTTTAACCCACCAAGCACGTCGAATTGACGACGCAGCTTAGCCTGCTTTCCGCCGGACCATGGCAGAATCGAGGGATAATTCAATTCTTGACCGGGCAGTTATGCTGAATAACCAACGGCTTCTTAACGGCGGGGGTTACCTGCGGCCCCATGGTCCGGGAATCGGGCCTGCCGGGGACGGCGCTGGCTGGGGGGAACTGCCCCACGGCCCCGCATGGGGCGCTTCCGGCCGGGTATCCGGGCTGGAATCCGCCGAGGGGCCGCCGCCATCACCGGCTTCCGCGCCGCTGCCGGGCAGAGGCAATGGGCCCGGGTCGCGCCCGCCGGCATATTTCACCAGCGCCTTGACCCGCGAATCGACCGACGGGTGGGTGGCGAACAGGTCCGCGAATCCTTCGCGCGGATTGTCGATGCACATTTCCATGACGGCGGAGGTCGCGCCCGGCAGTTCGCCGCGGCCCTCGATCTTGCGCAGCGCTGAGATCATCGCGTCAGGGTCTTTGGTGAGTTCGACGGAGCCCGCGTCCGCCAGCAGTTCGCGCGAGCGCGACAGGGCAAACCGTACCACCAGCGACAGGCCCCATGCGAGGCCGATCAGGGCGATCGCCAGAAGCACGATGGCGAACGCGCCGCCGCCCTTCTTGTCCCCGTCCGACGAGGAGGACGAGGACCGTCCGCCGCCGCCAAAACTCCAGTTGGAGTTGAAGAAGATGCGGAAGAACAGTTCGGCGAAAAAGCCGATCACGCCCGCGATGACCACGGCGATCACAAGCAACTGCACGTCGCCGTTGCGGATGTGGGTCAGCTCGTGCCCGAGCACCGCTTCCATTTCCCGGTCGTTGAGCGCATTCATCAGTCCGGTGGTGACGGTGACCGCATACTGGCTGCGGTTAAGGCCGGTGGCAAAGGCGTTGAGCGCGGGACTGTCCACGATCTTGAGCTTCGGCATCGGGATGCCGCGCGAGATGCAGAGATTTTCCAGCAGATTGTAGAGCCGCGGCTGCTCCTGCCGCGTCACGTCATGGCCGCCGGTGACGGCATCGATGATGTTCTGATGGAAGAAATAGGCGATCACGATCCATGCGGCCGCGCCGATGGTGGCGAACGGGGAGGCCTTGACGAGGTCGTGCGCCGCGAGGGTGAGATAGTCGTCGAACGGACGGTTGCTGTTAAGCGCCACCTCCGCCAGCAGCGCACCGGCGAACACCATCACATAGACGAGCAGGAACAGGCCGCCGAGCAGCAGCATCGAACGAAACTTGTTCGATGCGATATGCGTGTAGAGACCGTACGCGGCCATGACCTGGATTGTCCTATGTGGCTGTCGTTGCGAGGAGCGCAGCGACGAAGCAATCCAGCTCAAGCTCTGAGAAAAATGGATTGCTTCGCTTCGCTCGCAATGACTTATCTTCGCCGTCAATGCGGTGTCGTCAGAACTTGACCGATGGTGCCTGTTCGAGCTGTCCGCGCTGCTCGCCGAGATCGAAGAAGTCCTTCTTCGTGAAACCGAGCGCGCCGGCGAAGAGGGCAGCCGGCAACTGCTGAATGCCGGTATTGTATTCCTGAACCGCGTTGTTGAAGAAGCGGCGGCTGGCGGCGATCTTGTTCTCGATGTCGGACAGTTCGGTTTGCAACTGCTGGAAATTCGCGTTGGCCTTGAGGTCCGGATAGGCCTCGGACAGTGCGATCAGCCGGCCGAGCGCAGCCGAGAGCTGGCCTTCGGTGGCGGAGACCTGCGCCGGTCCCTGCGCCGACATGGCGGCGTTACGGGCTTTCACGACGTCTTCCAGCGTGCCGCGCTCGTGGGTCGCGTAGCCTTTGACGGTCTCGACCAGATTCGGGATCAGATCGTGGCGCTGCTTGAGCTGCACGTCGATGTCGGCGAAGGCCTGCGACACCCGCTGCGCCAGCGCGACCAGCCGGTTATAGGCGCCGAACACGAACAGGGCGATGACGACGATGACACCGAGTAAAATCCAGCCGGACGACATGAGAAAAGCTCCATGGGGACAACGAATGGCACGCAGCCTACCTGAAAGGCAGACGGCCGTCAGTGCCTGCGGCCGGGGTGCCGCGCTATTTGGTCGTCCTTGGGGAGATCTGGTTCAATGAAACGGTCAGGATGTTTCTTTCACCTCTCCCCGTCGGGGAGAGGTCGGCGCGCGATAGCGTGCCGGGTGAGGGGAATCGTATGTCAGCTTTGACATTTAACCCCCTCACCCCAACCCTCTCCCCAACGGGGAGAGGGAGTTAATCTTCCGATGCCGTGACGTCTGTTTGTGAAACGCTTACGGCTTGGCGATATGCCAGGCGCCGTTCAGAAAGCCGTCGCCGGTGGTGTCGCCGGGCTTGGTGTCCTTCGCAAAAGTGTAGAGCGGCTTGCCCTTGAGCGCCCACATCTTGCTGCCGTCGTCGCGGGTGACGATGGTCCAGTCACCGGACGGCTTGGCGTCGGCACCGGCCATCAGCGGCGGCCAGTTGGTCGCGCAGGGGCCGTTGCAGGCGGACTTGCCGGCGCTGTCCTTGTCGAAGGTGTAGAGCGTCATGCCCTTGGCATCGACATAGGCCTTGCCTGCCGGAGTGTCGGCGACCTTTGCAGCCTGGGCGAAAGCTGCGGTTGAGGCGAGCAAGAGAGAGACAGCCGCAATCGCGGCAAATGTTTTGGACATCGCTGGTGTACTCCTGATGATTTTTGCGTCGGACGCGAACGCGTCATCAGGACAAACTCCGACAGGAGAGAATTATTCCACGCCGATGCCGTTCTCGGGGAAAATCGCATCGCCCCAATTCCATTTCTTTGCGCGCTTGTAGGCAGCCTTGTCCCGATGCGGGACGCTTGCAGCCTCCATTATTCCCTCAGGCGTGCAGATTTTTGCCGTGACCGCTATCTTGGTCACCAGCGGTTGCGCCAGCACGCGCGCGGGTCTTTGCGCAGGCGCCGTCCGCGACAGAACCACGTAGGCGAATTTTTCATCCTCATAGGGAAGGTCCGCGCCCTTCAGGTGTTTATGCGCGCGCGAGCGTTGCAGCCGCTGCGTGAAGTGACACCAGTCTGGCCTGGTCAGCGGACATGCAGCATCGTGCGGGCAGGGCGCGATGACACGCGCGCCCTTCGCGATCAGCCGGTCGCGCAGATCGATGACGCGTGCATAGCCCGCCGGCGTACCGGGCTCCACGACCAGCAGCGTGTCGCGCGTTTTCGCCCACATGGCGTCAGCGAGGGCCGCACGTTCCCCGTCGCCCAGTTCGTTGATGACGTAGCTGGCGACAACGAGATCTGCTTCCGGCGCCTCGGCAAGCGCCTTGCGCGCATCGCCGGACTGGTAGCGCATTGCGGCAAGGCGCAGGTGCGGCTGTGCGAGTTCAGTTGCGAGATCGCGCAGGGCCACGTTTGCGTCGAGCAGTGTGAACGTCTCGAGCGAGGCGAAGGCTTCGCTCGCCGCCCACGTCGCCGTGCCCGGCCCCGCGCCGACATCGAGCAGGCTGGAGGGGACGAAACCCGGACGGATTTCCGTCAGGGCATTGAGGCTTGCGGTGATCGCGGCGTAGGTCGCCGGCATCCGTGCCAGCGCATAGGCCAGCGCGTCGGCACCTGTTCGGATAGTGCTCGAGCCGCCGCCATCGCGATAGGTGCGCGAGATCGTATCCGCGCGCTGTGCAGCGTCGTTGCGCGACAGGCCTTCGGACTTGCGTGTGAGGGCTGCTCTCAGTTCGGCGGGAAGATCGGGGGAGATCATGGCGGCGGGGCCTTTCGACCTGTCTTGCCGTCATCCTGAGGAGCGAGCGCTTGCGCGCCTCCAAGGGTGACAGCAATAACGCACTGCGCGCATCCTTCGAGGCTCGCCGCAAGTGCGGCTCGGACCTCAGGATGACGGACCTCCCTCAGAGGGGAGGGTGAAGCAGTCAAGCTACGTTCTGGTCGAGAACCTTCATCGCGCCGTCGAGATCGACCGACACGAGCTGCGACACGCCGCGTTCCGCCATGGTGACGCCGAACAGCCGGTTCATGCGCGCCATGGTGATCGGGTTGTGGGTGATGATGATGAAGCGCGTCTCGGTGGACGAGGTCATCTCATGCAGCAGGTTGCAGAACCGCTCGACGTTGTGGTCGTCCAGCGGCGCGTCGACTTCGTCCAGCACGCAGATCGGCGACGGATTGGTGAGGAACACCGCGAAGATCAGCGCCAGCGCTGTCAGCGCCTGCTCGCCGCCGGAGAGCAGCGACAGCGTCTGCGGCTTCTTGCCGGGCGGCTTGGCGATGATTTCGAGACCGGCTTCGAGCGGATCGTCGCTCTCGATCAGGGTCAGTTCGGCCTGACCGCCGCCGAACAGCTCGGTGAACAGCCGCTTGAAGTGAGCGTTGACCGTCTCGAACGAGGTCAGCAGGCGCTCGCGCGCTTCCTTGTTGAGGCTCTGGATGCCGGTACGCAGCTTCTTGATGGCTTCGACCAGATCGTCACGCTCGGTGGTGAGGTTGAGATGCTGGGCCTCGACCTCGCGCAGTTCTTCCTCGGCGCGCAGGTTGACGGCGCCGAGGCGCTCGCGGTCGCGGCGCAGCTTTTCCAGATCGGCCTCGACATCGGTCACGGCCGGAAGCTCGGTTTCCGGGGTGATCTCGGCGAGAGCGGCGACGCCGTGCGGCTCGACCTCCAGCATGTCGCGGATTTCACGTTCGATGTCTTCGAGGCGGCGGCGGGTGCCTTCCATGCGCTCCTCGGAGCGGGCGCAGGCCTCGCGTGCGGAGGACAGCGCGTCGAGCGAGGCGCGGGCCACGCGGTCGGTTTCCGCCATCGCAGTTTCGGCTGTGGCCAGCGCATCGGCGGCCATGCGGCGGTCGGCTTCGGCATGCTCGATTTCGCTGATCAGCGCGCTGCGCTTTTCGGCGAACACTTCCGGTGCGTTTTCGAGTTCGGCGCGCTCGGTGTTGACCTCGACGATGCGGGTCTCGACAGTCGCGATCTGCGACGCGGCGTTTTCCTTGCGGTTCTGCCACTCGCTGCGCTCGGCAAGGATGGCCTGCACACGGCGGTCGGCGAGTTCGGCTTCGCGGGCCAGCGCCTGCGCCTCGGCGCGCACCTGCGCGGCAAGACGGCGGTGACCGTCCATGTCGGCGCGGACAGTGGCGAGCTTTTCTTCGTTCTCCGCGCTCGATGGCAACTCCTCCAGAGCGGCGACGGCGGCTTCGTGAGCGCTGTGTGCCTCGGCGCGATCCGCCGCAAGGCGGGCGGCGCGTTCGTCGAGGGCCGAGCGGTGCGAGGCATGGCGGTTGATTTCGCGCTCCGCATTGGCATGGCGTTCGCGCGCGGCATTGGCTTCGCGCTGGGCATTGCGCGCAGCTTCACGTGCGGAGCTTTCGGCTGCGGACGCAGCCTTGAGTTCAGCCTCGGCATTTTCCAGTGCCTGACGCTTGGCGGCCGCATCGGCCCGCGCCTGCTCGATCTCGGCTTCGATGTCGACGAGACGGGCGCGCTCGGCGAGCCGCCGTGCCGCGCCGGTCGGAGCATGGGCCGCGGCGACGAACCCGTCCCAGCGCCACAGGTCGCCCTCGCGCGAGACCAGCCGCTGGCCGGTCTTCAACTGCGGTGCAAGCTGCGCGCCGCGTTCGCGGCTGACGATGCCGATCTGCGCCAGACGCCGCGCCAGTTCCGGCGGCGCGGTGACATGAGCGGCAAGCGCTTCGATGCCTTCGGGCAGCGACGGATCGCCTTCGATCACGCCGAAGCTGGACCAGCGCATCGGTGCGGTCGGATCGACCGGCGCGTCGAGATCGTCGCCGAGCGCGGCGCCCAGCGCCTTCTCGAAACCCTTGGCGACGTTGACGCCGTCGATGATCGGCGGCCACAGGTTCTTGGTTTCGCCGTTGACAATCTTGGAGATCGTCTTGGCTTCGGTCTCCAGCCGCTGCACGCGCTTTTCAGCATCGGCAAGCGGGGCACGCGATGCTTCCAGCCTGGCGCGGGCGCTGACATGCGCAGCCTCGCTGGCTTGCGTCGTGGTTTCGGAAATCAGCAACGTCTCCGCCGCCGCTTCCATTGCGGCCGCAAGTTCATCGAGGTCGCCGAGGCCGCCGGTCTCCGCGGCAAGCTTCTCGACTTCGCTCTGGACGTTGACGATGTCCTGATCGAGCCGCGCAAGGCGATCGCGATGGGTGCGGACATTGGCTTCGATCTGGTTGCGCTTGGCGGTGAGATCGGCGAGCGCGGTGGTCAGTTCGGAGAAGGTCCGTTCGGCCGCGGCAAGGGTCGCTTCGGCTTCGGCAACGCGTTCATCGGCGCCGCTGCGCTTTTCGACGCGCGACCTGATCTCGTCCTTGAGCACGCTGTCTTCGGACTCGAGCCGCGCCAGCGCGACGTCGGCGTCGGACAGTTGCCGCTGCTCGCGTTCGATGTCGGCGGCGAACTGAGTCAGGCGCCGGTCGAGTTCGGTGACGCGCTCCCTGGCGCGCGCTTCCTCGCGGTCGAGCATTTCGCGGGCATTGGTCAGGCGCTGCAAACCGGCAGCGGCGCGCGCTTCGCTCTCGCGCAGGCCCGGCAGTTCGGAGGCGCGGATCGCCTGAATGCGCGCGGCTTCGGCCTGCTGGAGGGTGCGTTCGGCCTGTTCGCGGACGTTCAAGTCGTGGGTCTGGCCGGCCTCGGCGACATCGGCATGGGACTGAATCCAGCGCAGGTGAAACAGCATGGCCTCGGCCTTGCGGACCTTGGCGGCAACTTCGCGATAGCGGATCGCCTGCCGCGCCTGCTTCTTCAGGCCTTCGATCTGGCTCGCCAACTGGCCGATGACATCCTCGACGCGGGTGAGGTTGGTCTCGGCCGCCTTGAGGCGCAGTTCGGCCTCATGACGGCGCGCATGCAGACCGGCGACGCCGGCGGCGTCTTCCAGCACGCGGCGGCGCTGGTCGGGACGCGCCTGAATGATTTCACCGATCTTGCCCTGGTGGACGAGGGCGGGCGAGCGTGCGCCCGTGGCGGCGTCCGCAAACAGGATCTGTACGTCGCGCGCGCGCACATCCTTGCCGTTGATGCGATAGACCGAGCCGGCTTCGCGCTCGATGCGGCGGGAAATTTCCAGCATGTCCTGATCGTTCACGGCGGACGGCGCCGAGCGATCGGAATTGTCGATGGTCATCGCCACTTCGGCGTGATTGCGTGCCGGGCGGTTGCCGGAGCCGGCGAAGATCACCGCGTCCATGTCGGCGGCACGCAGCGACTTGTGCGAGGTCTCGCCCATCGCCCAGCGCAGCGCTTCGACGAGATTCGATTTGCCGCAACCGTTCGGACCGACGACGCCGGTCAGGCCCGGCTCGATCAGAAAATCGGTCGGCTCAACGAAGGACTTGAATCCATGAAGGCGAAGACGGGTGAGTTTCATGCAATCGGTGCTCTGTTGGCCGGGGAACTACCGGAGTCGGAATTATCCAGCCGGGGCAAGGTCATAGCAGGCCTGTGCCAGTATAACTGAGTCGCGGAATGCGCCTCGAACTGTCCGCACAATGGCGAGGCCGGCCCTGCAGGGCAACCGGCCCGCACGGCTTTTCCCAAGGGATTTAAAGGGATTTCCGAGGGATTTCAGTGTGTTTCGGGCGAATGGTCCGTGGAACCGGACCGGTTCCGCCCGCCACGCTTAGCTCTTCAGCAGCGGCTTGATCATCTTTTCGAAGGCTTCGAACGAGGTCTCGCCCTTCACCACGGTTCCGTTGACGAAGAAGAACGGCGTCGAGTTGACCTTGAGCTTGGTGTAGGCGTGCTCGCGCACATCCAGAATGCCCTTCTGGATTTTCGGATCGCTCTGCACGCAGTCCTTGATCATCTGCTCGCTGAAACCGGCCTGCTTGCCGACGCGGTTGATGGTGCCGAGCGCGTCCGAGGCCAGATCGTTCTGCTGCTTGAACAGGATGTCGACGATCGCGAAGTATTTCGGCGCATCGTCCTTGGCGACGCAGCGCGCCAGCGCCGAAGCGGCGAGCGCCACCTGATCGAGCGGGAATTCGCGGAAGATGAAGCGCACCTTGCCGGTATCGATGTAGTTGGTCTTGATCTGCGGGAACACGTCCTTGGTGAACGCCGCGCAATGCGGGCAGGTCATGGAAGCGTATTCAATGATGGTGACGGGGGCGTCCTTCGAGCCGAGCGCCATGTCGCCGAGTTCGCCGGCCTGGTTGATCTCGGCGGCGGTCTGGGCGCTGGCCGGGCTGAAAAACTGCCACGGCGAAAGGCCGAGTGCGGCAGAGGCGCCAGCGAGGGACAAGGCGGCGGTGAAGGTGCGGCGCGTGATGTTCAACGGTCTGCTCCGGAAAGTCGTGCGAACGGCGTTGTCACGCCTGATGGGGAACGTTTCGCTAGCTTGAAACCATGATTGTGGCAATGCCGGGCCGAAGCCAGGCGCCGTCACGTAGGGCTCAATTTCGCTTGATCGATGCGCCAAGCCGCGCCAGCGCCGCGCGCAGATCGCCGTCTTCCACGGTGCCGAGCGAGGCCTCGACCTCGGCGACGGCGCTCGGGTCGGGCGCTTTCCGGACCCGGGGCTTCGGCCGTTGCGACAGCGGCGCCTGACGCAGCGCGATCCGGCCCACCGCGTTCCAGCCGAAGAAGCGGTTGACCCGCTCCAGAATGACGTCGGAGGTATGCTGGATCTCCAGCGCCATCGGGCCTTCGACCCGCAGCACCAACGTCGCCGGTTCAGGGACCTGGTTCTCGACCGGCCGCGGCCACTGGATCTTCAGAGGTTCCGAATGGGCCGCCACTTGGGCGCCGACGATCTCGGCCCACCGCGTCACCAGTTCGCGCGAGGCAAAGCCCTGCTTGGCGAAGACATCGTTGATCGCACTGCCGAGCAGTGCGGATAACGGCTTCGCGGTGAGGGGACCGGGCTTGTTCATAAGCGGGTGTCGTCGGTACATATTGTCCCATGACCTTATCAGGCGCTGCCGCGCGGCGGAAGAAATCTCAGGACCGTGCTGAAGCCGATCGCCCGGCGCTGTTGCTTGCCTGGTACGACCGCCATCGGCGGCAACTGCCGTGGCGCGCACTGCCGGGCCGCGCCAGCGATCCCTACCGGGTGTGGCTGTCGGAAATCATGTTGCAGCAAACCACCGTGAAAGCGGTCGGGCCATATTTCGAGAAATTCACCGCGCGCTGGCCGACGGTGGCGGCGCTCGGCGCGGCCTCGCTCGATGATGTTTTAAGAATGTGGGCGGGGCTCGGCTACTACTCCCGCGCGCGCAACCTTCACGCCTGCGCTGTCACGGTTCTGCGCGACCATGGCGGCGCATTTCCCGATACCGAAGAAGGCCTGCGCACGCTGCCGGGCGTCGGGCCCTACACGGCGGCTGCGATTGCCGCGATCGCATTCGACCGTCAGACCATGCCGGTGGACGGCAATATCGAGCGCGTGGTGTCGCGGCTGTTTGCGGTGGAGGAGCTGCTGCCGAAATCGAAGCCGCGAATTCAGGAACTGGCTGCGACGCTTCTCTGGGATTCACGCGCGGGCGACAGCGCGCAGGCGCTGATGGATCTCGGCGCCACCATCTGCACGCCGAAGAAGCCCGCCTGCGCGCTCTGTCCGCTCAACGACAACTGCGCCGCGCGCGAGCGCGGCGATCAGGAGACATTTCCGCGCAAGGCCCCGAAGAAGACCGGCGCGCTGCGGCGAGGGGCGGCGTTCGTGGTGACGCGCAGCGGCGAACTGCTGGTTCGCACGCGGCCGGAAAAAGGACTGCTCGGCGGCATGACGGAAGTGCCGACCTCCGAATGGCTGGCCGGTCATGACGACAGGGATGCGCGCGAACAGGCTCCGGCCATCAATGTGCCGCGCTGGCATCGCAAGGCGGGCGTGGTCACGCATGTGTTCACGCATTTCCCGCTCGAGCTTGTGGTCTACACCGCGAGCGTTGCCGCGCGCACCCGCGCACCACAGGGCATGCGCTGGGTGCCGGTCGCGACGCTGAAGGATGAGGCGCTGCCGAACGTGATGCGCAAGGTGATCGCGCACGGATTGGGCGATTAGCCGGTTCCTGAATCGCAATTGTCATTTTGTGGCTTTACACTCGTGTGTTATTTGGCAGGCTCCGTGAGCCGGCCCTGCTCGTTTCCCGCAACATAGGACGAGGAACAAATGCGCCAGTTGTCATTAAAGTTAGCGGCATGTTTTTATTTTTTCATTCTTGGATCTCATTTCGCGTCGGCGGGGCCAGCGGAAGATGCGGCGGGCGTTGTCACGAAATGGGAAAAGGCATTCAACGCGGGTGAGGTGGATGACATCGTCAGGATGTACACGACCGAGGCGACGCTGTTTGGTACGCTGAGCCCTTCGATTTCGTCGGGCCCTGAGCCGTTGAAGGCCTATTTCGCCGCGAGCGCAAAAAATCGCACGCAGGTGAAGCTTGTCGATGCGCCGACGGTAACGAAACTTTCGGACAGTGCCTTTGTTCTTGCCGGGATTTACGAATTTTCGGGCACCAGAGCCGACGGCCAGAGTTTTTCAGCTCCGGCGCGCTACAGCCTCGTTGTTGTCGATAGCGGCGGCCAATGGCGTATTGCGCACCAGCACTCATCGCCGCGACCGAAGCCGCAATGACGCTGCCAGAGTCGTGCATGCTTGCGATAGACGTGATGCTCACGTTTGATCCGCCGGACAAGCCGCCCCGCGTCAGAAAGGCCGGATAATTCCCACGCGCGGAATCGCGGTCAGAACGATGGCGCAGGCAAGCGCACGCTTGTCGTCTTCTGCAATCAGCGCGACCGGACCGCTGGCGGGCAACTGCTTGACCGCATGCAGCATCAGCATCATGCACACCGCCCAGCTCGAAACCCAGCGCGCGTAATCGAACACCGTCACACAGATCACGAGATAGCCGAGGCTGATCAGCACCAGCGCGGCCAGCACCACGCGGCGGTGATGAGGTGATGTCAGCGCGCGGATAGAGTCGCGGAAGTATCTGATTAGCGGCGCATGGAGCGCGATCAGGATCGGATACGCCCATGCGGTCGACAGATTTGTCGGCATGGTCTTCCACGTCTCGCTGATCTCATCAGGCAATGTCCTGAACCAGATGTAGGCAAACGACAGCGCGTCGGTTGCGGCGCCGCCGTTGCCCATCCGGCTGCGCAGAAATTGCGAAAACTCTGCCTGGGACACCGGAACGTTGCCGTAGATCTGAACGGCGACGAAAACCGCCGACACAAGTCCCGCCATCGCAGCACCCACCGCGATGTCGGGCTTTGATGGATGGCCGTTGCAATAATACCGGATCACGACAACCGCGGCGATGGCCGGAACATAAAGCAGCATATGGATGTGGTGAATCAGGATGAGCGCAATCGAGCCGCATGCCGCCAGCACGACAAAGGCGATCGAGCGCGCCGGGATCAGCAGCATCACGATCGCGAACATGCATCCGTAGATGTCGAAATAGCCTATGGTCTTGACGAAGTTCTTCAGGAAGAACGGCGAGCCCATGATGAAGACGAGCAGCGGCGCGCTCGCCTGCGAAAAGTCGAATGTCTTTTTAAACAGGAGCAGATAGAGCCCGGCGGTCGCAAGCAGCGCTGTGCCGCCGAGCACGTAGACCAGCCACGGCGGGACACGGTCGGCGCCGAGCGAGACGATTGCGCCGATCAGCGCGCGCTTGGTGAAACCGAAATGATAGCCGACCAGGAGATGGACATACTCCATATCGGGGACGTCATGGACGATCTTGTAGATCGCGTAACCGATGATGATCGCGGCGTTGATCGCAACCAGCTGCCGCCAGTGGATGAAAGCGCGGCTGATCCCGGGAACCTGCCGCGCCTCCTGATTCATCCGGCGCTCGACAGGAACGATGTCTCGGGTTTCGGCACGATCGGCGGCTTGGCGTTGAGCGCGTCGACCTGAAAGCCCGCGACGCGCTTGTAGGTGTTGGCAACGTCTTCCAGTTCCTGCTGCGACATGACCTCGGTCACGACATTGAAGCCGTTGGGCGCTCGCTCCTCGACCAGTTGCATCACCTGCTCAGGGCCGTTGCGGCGGTTGAGCTTGACGAGTTCGGTGGTCGCGGGACGGCGCTCGGCTTCATAGGCCTGAAGCGCGGTTGCGGTTTCGCCGTGCCTGAGGATTTCCCGTGTCAGCACGCGGGCGTCGAGAATGGCCTGCGACGCGCCGTTGGAGCCGATCGGATACATCGGATGCGCGGCGTCGCCCATCAGCGTGATGTTGCCAAAGGTCCAGCGGTCGATCGGGTCGCGGTCCACCAGCGGATATTCGTAAGCGTGCGCGCAATTGCGGATCAGGCCGGGCACGTCGAGCCAGTCGAACGTCCAGTCCTCGAACCAGGGCAGGAATTCGTCGAGCTTGGCTGCGCGGTTGTAGTCCTCGCGACGCCACGAGTAAGTCGGCGGCAGTAGCCGTTCGGCGATCCAGTTGATGCGGAATTTGCCGTTCGGCAGCGGCGCATTCGAGATCGGATAGCAGACGAACTTCAGAACCTCGTGGCCGGCCATGATCATGGTGCGGCCGGAGAGAAACGCGTCGCTCTCGGTGATGCCGCGCCAGAGAATGCGGCCGTTCCAGATCGGCGGGCCTTCGTCGGGATAGAGCCTGGCGCGAATGGCGGAGTGAATGCCGTCGGCGGCGATCAGCAGCGAGCCATCGTAGGTGCCGACATCCTTGCCGGTGGCCTTGTCGATGAAATTCGCCGATACGCCTTCGGGCGAGTCGGTGAAGCTCGTGACATGATGACTGTTGAGCAGATTGTCCGCGCCGAGACGCTCAACCACGGCGTCGAGCAGGATCTGGTGCAGCGTGCCGCGATGGATCGAGAACTGCGGCCACTTGTATCCGGCCTCTATCCCGCGCGGTTCGCTCCAGATCGGCTTTCCATGCTTGGAGAAGTACGACAGTTCCTTCGTCCTGACGCCGGCGGCATCGAGCTTGTCGAGCAGGCCGAGTTCGATCAGTTCGCGCACTGCATGCGGCAGCACATTGATGCCGACGCCGAGCGGCTTCAGTTCCGGCACGCTTTCAAACACGCGGCACGGAATACCGATCTGGTGAAGGCTCAGTGCGAGCGTCAGCCCGCCGATCCCGCCCCCCGCGATAAGAACCGTCATGATAAGCTCCTGTGACTGACCTGCGTCATGACATGGGACACGATGAGCGTGCAACTGCGAAAAAAAGTATGGGACTAACGCGGGGCCTTTCCATCAATCCGCCCTAAACTTTTTCCTATTCCGAGCATAATGGTTCGCAGCCAGATCGAACCGGGGTCCATCTGCGCGCGTGTCGGATAGAACATGAATTGTTCGTCGATCCCCGGATCGAGCGGCGGCGCGACCGTCGTCAGCGACAGTTGCTTCGACAGCGCGGCGATCAGACGCCGCGGCACGAAAGCGACGAGGTCGGTGCGCGCGGCGACATGCAGCGCTTCGATATAGCTCGGGACCACAAGCGCGATCCGCCGCTCCTGGCCCTTGCTGCGCAGCCAGGTGTCGATCAGGTCCTCGCTCTGCCCGCGAATGATGACTGCGACATGCCGCGCCTTGAAGAACGTCTCCTTGTTCTTCAATCGCGCGCCCGCAGGATGTCCGCGCCGCACCGCCAGCGCATCGGAGTCGGTGTAAAGCAGTTGCCGGTGAAATCCCTTGAAGGCGTCGCCGATGCTGATCACCGTGTCGATGGTGCGGGCGAATTCGGCGGTGAAGATCGCCGGTCCCCGCCATGGCACCACGTCGATCCGCACATGGGGCGCGATAGCGTCCAGCCTTTTCATCAGCGGCGGCATCAGCAGTTCGACGGCGAGGTCCGGCATCATCAGGCGGAAGTGCCGCTCGCTGCGCGCCGCATCGAACTCATCCGGCATGAACAGGCCGCGTACCTGATCCAGTGCCTGCGCCAGCGGCGCACGTAGCGCCTGCGCGCGCGGCGTCAGTTCCATGCGCGCACCGGTGCGCACCAGCAGTGGATCGCCGAGCACGTCGCGCAGCCGCCGCAATGCGTGGCTGGCGGCCGGTTGCGACAGGCCGATCCGCATCGCCGCGCGGCCGACATTGGCCTCGAGCAGCAGCGCGTCGAGAACGACCAGCAGGTTGAGATCGAGCGAGGCTAAATTCATCTGGCGAATATACACTATACGAAGCATCGATTGGAAGAATACCGATGCCAGGCCCATCATCCCTCCATCAACTCAAGCACAGGATGGAACCGATGAGTGCCGAAGCCAACAAGAAACTGATCCAGCAGATTTTCACCGACAGCGCGAGCCGCAGCGGGACGACCTTCATCGATCATCTCGCGGACGATGCGGTGTGGGTGCAGACCGGCCAGTGCTCATGGTCGGGCAGCTTCAAGGGCAAGGATGCCATCACGAACGGCCTGTTCGCGCATTTGCGAGCCTTGCTGGCGGATCGCCCGCGGACGCTGGCGTTCAACTTCATCGCCGAAGGCGACACCGTCGTGGTCGAGGCAAAGGGCGACAATGTCACAAAATCCGGCGATCGCTACGACAACGAGTACTGCATGGTCTGGCGTATTCAGAACGGCAGGATCACGCAGATCAAGGAGTACTGTGACACGGCTCTGGTCGAGCGGGTGCTCGGTCCGTTTCCGAAATCGCAACTACGGGCGGCTGTCTGATATGCAAAACGCCGCGCCGGTGTTGCCGGCGCGGCGCAATATCCAGAATTCCAGAACCTCAGCCCGCCGCCATCTCGCTGCGGATTTCGGCGCGGAGTTCGTCGATCAGCTTGAGACCCTTCTTGGTCTCGACGTGCCAGAACGACCAGCCGTTGCAGGCTTCGGCTCCCTGAGCCAGCGCGCCCATGCGATGGATCGAGCCGACCTTGTCGCCGAGCATGATGGCGCCGTCGGCGCGCACCAGGGCGGCGTGCTTCTTCTTGGAATCGACCAGCTTGGTGCCGGGCACGATCATGCCGCGCTCGACCAGTTCGGAGAACGCGACACGCGGTGCACCGCGTGCGGTCATGAACGGAGCCAAGGTCGCTTCCGGCAGCGGCTCGATGGCGGCGATGCGCGCTTCGGCGGCCGTTGCATAGGTCTGATCACGCTCGAAGCCGACATAGCGACGGCCGAGGCGCTTGGCGACAGCGCCGGTGGTGCCGGTGCCGTTGAAAGGGTCGACCACGAGGTCGCCGGGCTTCGATGACGAGAGCAGCACGCGCGCCAGCAGACCTTCCGGCTTCTGCGTCGGATGAACTTTCTTGCCGTCGCCGCCCTTGAGCCGTTCGTCGCCGGTGCAAAGCGGGATCAGCCAGTCGGAACGCGCCTGCACGTCCTCGTTGGCCGCCTTCAGCGCTTCGTAGTTGAAGGTATAGCCCTTGGCGTTCTCGTCGCGCGCCGCCCAGATCATCGTCTCGTGGGCGTTGGTGAAGCGGCGGCCGCGGAAATTCGGCATCGGATTGGTCTTGCGCCACACGATGTCATTGAGAACCCAGAAGCCGAGGTCCTGCATGATCGCGCCGACGCGGAAAATGTTGTGATAGGAGCCGATCACCCAGATCGTCGCCGACGGTTTCATGATGCGGCGGGCCGCAAGCAGCCACGCCCGCGTGAAGTCGTCGTAGGCGGCGAAGGAGGAAAACTTGTCCCAGTCGTTGTTGACCGCATCGACATGCGATTCGTCGGGGCGCTTGAGGTCGCCCTTCAATTGCAGATTGTACGGAGGATCTGCGAAGATCAGGTCGACCGAGCCGGCCTGCATCTTTGACATCTCGGCGACGCAATCGCCGACGACGATATGCGAACTGGGCATTTCAAATTGAGTGCGGGGCGCCTTTGCAGACGCCCCGCGACGCGACACTACCATGACTCAAAACCTGACTCAGGCGACGCAGTCGGCGACGCGGGACCAACAAATCCGACTGTCATCACCATGAATGCCCAAGGTAAAAATCGGCTTAATCGCAAAAAGGTTTGTGACGAATTCGAAATTGATTCCGAAGCGTCGCGCGCATCGCGAATTGCAAGACGCACATGCGCCGCTGCAACGCAGTCAACGGCTGGAATTGCCGGTGCAGCGCGTGTTTCACCGCGGAATTCAGCCCGCATTCATGTCACGGAGTGGAAACACATCGAAATGCCGCACTAGGCAATTTTTGCCGGGCGCGGTATGAATCGTTAACAGATACTTTGCGGCTCCGTTGCGTGTCGCCATGACGCGCTTGCCGGTTGAGGAGATTTCCGATGCGTTACGATGACTTTCGCCGCAGCGACAACATCGACGACCGCCGCGACGAAAGCGGCGGTTTCGGCGGCGGAGGCGGCGGCGGTTTCGGATTTCCGATGGGCGGAGGCGGCGGACTGGGCATCGGCACCGTCATTGTGCTCGGCCTGATCGGCTGGGCGGTCGGAATCGATCCGCGCATCCTGATCGGCGGCGCGGAAATTCTCACCGGCGGCCAGCAGGCTCCCACCTATCAGACCGACCGCCGCACCAGCAGCCCGCCGAAGGCCGGAGCGCCGACGGACGAGATGGGCAGCATGATCGCCGGCGTGCTGGGCGAAATCGACGACCGGTGGAGCGAAATCTTCTCGGCCAGCGGCCAGACCTACCGCGGCCCGCGTATCGTCCTGTTCCGCAATGCCACCAATGGCGGCCGCTGCGGCATGGCGCAGTCAGCCATGGGCCCGTTCTATTGTCCGCCGGACAAACAGATTTTCCTCGACACCGGATTCTTCCGCGAGGTCGAGACCCGGTTCCGCGGCTGCTCCGGCAATGCGTGCAAGTTCACCGCGGCCTACATCATCGCGCATGAAGCTGGCCACCACATCCAGAACCTGCTCGGCATTCTCGACAAGGCGCGCCAGATGCAGGAGCGGGCCGGCAGCAAGGCCGAGGCGAATGCGATCCAGGTGCGCGTCGAACTGCAGGCGGACTGCCTCTCCGGCGTGTGGGTCAATCGCGAGGAGAAGAAGCGGCCGGGCTTCCTCGAAGCAGGCGACATCGATGCTGCGTTGCAGACCGCGTCTGCCATCGGCGACGATACGCTGCAAAGGCAGGCTCAGGGCCGCGTCGTGCCCGACTCGTTCACACACGGATCGGCCGCACAGCGCAAGCGCTGGTTCATGACCGGCTACCAGCAGGGCAGCGTGCAGGCCTGCAACACGTTCGCGCCCGGTGTTCAGCTCTAGTTGGCAGGATTCGTCATCCTGAGGTGTGAGCCTCAAAGGATGACGGCGTGTTGCCGTCGCCCCTCGAGGGTCGGCGCAGGAATCCCCTCGCACCTCGGGGTGACGGCTCAAGGAATAGAAACGCGATGTCCTCAATCAATGAAACTCAGCAGTTCATCCCGCTCAATATCGCGGTGCTGACCGTGTCCGATACGCGCGCGCTCGCCGACGATAAATCGGGGACGACGCTGGCGGACCGGTTGACGGCGGCCGGCCATCGTCTTGCCGCGCGTGACATCGTCACCGACGACGTCGAGGCGATTCGCGCAAAACTGAAAGCATGGATCGCCGATCCCGGCGTCGATGTGGTCATTACGACCGGCGGCACCGGTTTCACCGGTCGTGACGTGACGCCGGAAGCGGTCGAGCCGCTGTTCGAGAAACGGATGGATGGTTTCTCGATCGCGTTTCACATGCTGAGCCACGCCAAGATCGGCACCTCGACGATTCAAAGCCGCGCCACCGCCGGTGTTGCCGGTGCGACGTTCATCTTCTGTCTGCCGGGTTCGCCCGGCGCCTGCCGGGATGGCTGGGACGGCATTCTCGCGGCGCAGCTCGATTACCGCACCAGGCCGTGCAATTTCGTGGAGATCATGCCGCGGCTGGACGAGCACTTAAAGCGCGGCAAGGCGAAGTAGGACCGGCAACTATCGTCGGCTGAGAGTTTTTACCAGCCACGCAAGGACCGCGCGCAAGGCGTGGCGACGTGCTGCAAGACGAAGGCGCTTCGCGTCAATCTTGTGAAACGCGATGAGGTCCGGCGTGATGCGCCGCGCTGGTTCGCGACGCGAGGACATCACAGGTCAAGCTCCCAGGTCTCGCCGATCAGGTCGTGACCGAAACTGTGGTGCGGTTCGGTCGCGACATGCACGAATCCTGCTTTCTGGTAAATGCCGCGCGCCGCAAGCAGCATGCTCTGGGTCCACAACGTGATCTTGCGGTAGCCGCAGCTCCGCGCGAAGGCGATGCACTCGTCCACTAGCCGCTTGCCGATCCCGAAACCGCGTCCCGCCGGATCGATCAGCAGCAGACGAATCTTCGCCACGTCATCGGTGTGCGTCACCAGAAACACCGAACCGACCCGCTGGCCGTCGATCTCGGCGATCCAGCAGCGCTCGCGGACGGGATCGAAATTTTTCAGGAACTGCGCGGCGATTTCCGCGCAGAGGCCTTCGAATGAAATGTCCCAGTTGTATTCGCGGGCGTAGAGGGCGCCGTGCTGCTGCACGACCCAGCCCATGTCGCCGGGCCGGTGGGTGCGAAGCGTCACCTCGGGTCGCGTGGCTGTATTATCCAGCAACCGCTCGATCGTTGTCATCGCGGCGACAAGGCGCTGCCCGCCGCCCGCCGGCAATGCCGCGATCATCTTGCTGACTTCATCATGGGACGCGCGTTCGAGGCGGGAGAACGCCTGCTTGCCCTTGGCGGTGAGCGCCAGCTCGAATTGCCTGCGGTCGGCGGGGACTGGCTTGCGCGTGATCAGTCCCTGTTCTGTAAAAGCCTGAACGATGCGGCTGAGATAACCGGCGTCGAGGCCGAGTTCGGCGCCGATCTCCTTGGCGAGGGCGCCACCGCGATGCGCCAGTTCGAACAGCACGCGGGCCTCGGTCAGGGTGAACGGGCTTTCCAGCAGATGCTGTTCGAGCACGCCGATCTTGCGGGTGTAGATGCGGTTGAACCGCCGGACTGCGGCGATCCGGTCGTCATTCCCGCCATCATGAAGGGTGTCCATGGGCCAACATGCCTCGTCCTGGTGTGACGGGCATTCTGGCATGATTGTTGACGGGGTCAACTAATAAGTTGACGGAGTCAAATATTATCAGGCGGCGACGAAAATCCGGGTCCGCAGCACGGCGCGGCCGGTGCGGCCGAGCTTCGAGATCAGTTTAGCCTCGGCCCGGCGCGCGGCAGGGGCATAGCCGCCGACCCGCTCATAATGATCGCGGGAAATCAGCAGACCCTGATCGGTGGACGGGCCGGCAATAAAGCGCGCGAGCGATTTCACCCCGTCGCGCACCGTTGCGTCCTCATAGGGTGGGCGCGCATAGCGGAAGATGCCGGCCCGCTGACGGCCGCTCAGGGACACGCTCTGAATGAACTGCGAGGTCTCGTCGATCCAACCGGAATCCAGCACAGCGCCCGGAAGCAGGAACAGCAGCCAGGGAGACCGGCTTTGCTCGGCGCCCGCCGCGAGCGCCGCAGCGCGCGAGCCCTCGAACTTCAGGAAATTGCACCCGGCAACATCGGCCACCCGCTCGATGGTGTCGGTCTGCGAGCGATCGACCAGCACCACGTCCCGGATGATGCCGGCCGCGGCGCCCGGCACCAGGGCCGCAAGGGTGGCAACAACGGGTTGCTCGACGCCTTCGGTTGGAATGACAACGCTGATCATGACTTGGTGAAATACGTGATCGCCGGACGACAGATGCGGCATCGTTATCATCTTGTCACACTCAGAACAGCCCGTCCGGTGCAGCTTTTTGCGGCATTCATTAACGGCTGCGATCCGGGAACGAGCCCTCGCGAAGCGGCACACCGGAGGGCGGCCTCCGGGAAAAGAATCTGTGCGGGGACGATATTGAAGTTCTTGTTTTGTTCTCGTGTGGTGCTATGTTCTCTCCATGAGCCATGCATCCCATGCCCTCAAACACCCGCCGGTGACGCCCCCCTCTGATCCGGCGGGTGGTCCTTCTCCCTTTGCCGAGATCGAAGTGGCGATCGACAGCCAGCGGCGCAGGGGCCGCGGCGCGCAGTCCAACGTCAGCGGGCGCTATGAGGCGGAAGCGCGCGTCACCTTCGACGACGGCTGGCAGAGCCTCGAAGACCTGCCTCCCTTCAAGACCACGGTCGCGGTCGATACCGCGCGCAAGGTCATCACCCGCAACGACTCGCCGGACATCGGCTTCGACCGCTCGATCAACCCGTACCGGGGATGCGAGCACGGCTGCGTTTATTGCTTCGCGCGTCCGACCCACGCCTATCTGGGATTGTCGCCGGGGCTCGATTTCGAGTCCAAATTGTTCGCCAAGCCCGACGCCCCGGAACTGCTCCAAAAGGAACTGTCCGCGCCGGGCTACGAGCCGCGCATGATCGCGATCGGAACCAATACCGATCCGTATCAGCCGATCGAGCGCGAGCACAAAATCATGCGCGGTATTCTCGAGGTGCTGGAACGCACCGGGCATCCGGTCGGCATTGTCACGAAATCCGCGCTGGTGACCCGCGACATCGATATTCTGGCACGGATGGCGAAACGAAATCTCGCCAAGGTTGCGATCTCGGTGACGACGCTGGATCCGAAACTCGCGCGCACCATGGAGCCGCGCGCGGCGACGCCGCCGAAGCGGCTGGAGGCGCTGCGCCAACTATCGGAAGCCGGCATTCCGACCACGGTGATGGTCGCGCCCGTCATACCGGCGCTGAACGATTCCGAGATGGAGCGCATTCTGGACGCAGCAGCGCACGCCGGCGTGAAGGAAGCGAGCTACGTTTTGCTGCGGCTGCCGCTCGAAGTGCGCGATTTGTTCCGCGAGTGGCTGATGGCGAATTATCCGGATCGCTATCGCCATGTCTTCACCCTGATCCGCGACATGCGTGACGGCCGCGACTACGACTCGCAATGGGGGACCCGTATGAAGGGCACCGGGCCGATGGCCTGGATGATCGGGCGGCGGTTCGAGATCGCCTGCGAGAAACTCGGCCTCAACAAGCGGCGCTCCAAGCTGACGACCGCGCATTTCGCGCGGCCCAAGCCCGCAAACGAGCAACTGGATCTGTTCTGACTGCAAAGGGCGCTGTGTTATGAGTCTCCCCAAACCGGTTGCGCGATTCACCGTCGTGACGCTCGGCGTCAGCGACATGCGCCGGAGCATCGCGTTTTACGAGTCTCTGGGCTTTGAGCGAAAGCTCCAAGTGACAGGCGAAGAAGTCGCGTTTTTCGACACCGGTGCGACGGTTCTGGCGCTGTATTCATGGGACAAGCTGGCGCTGGATGCCGGTCTGCCGGCGCAGCCGCAGCCCGCAGGCTTTCGGGGAATCACCCTGGCGTGGAACTGCCGAAGCGAGAGCGAAGTCGATGACGTGCTGGCGTTCGCTGTCGCTCAAGGCGCGCGGCTGCAAAAGGGCGCGCATCGCACCGGTTATGGCGGGTATTCGGGATATTTCACCGATCCCGACGGCCATCCGTGGGAAGTTGTCATTGCCCCCGGCATTGAGGTCGGGGATGACAGGCGTGTTCATCTGCCGGAATAATAGTGGGGATTAGCGGTTGCGCGTTCTACTTTAAGAACGCAAGCATAGCCGCATGAGTCGAGCGAAGCCCTCCGCAGTTCCAGTTGCTGCAAAGAAAGCAAAGCGAACCGGTGTCATTGCCGTTACGCCGCCGACCTTTCGCCGTGAGCGCGCGCTGATCAAGCGCGGCGTCTGGCCGGTGGCGGGTTGCGACGAGGCGGGGCGGGGACCGCTGGCCGGTCCGGTGGTGGCCGCCGCCGTGATTCTCGATCCGAAGCGAATTCCGAAGGGCATCGACGATTCCAAGCGCCTGACACGGGAGCGCCGCGAGGAACTGTTCGAGGAAATCTGCGCGACCGCGCTCGTCTCGGTGGCGATTGCGCCGCCGTCGCGGATCGATCGCGACAATATCCTGCGTGCATCATTGTGGGCGCTGGCGCGCGCGGTGCGTGCGCTGCCCGAGGCACCGAAACATGTCTTTGTCGATGGCCGCGACCGGCTGGCTGTATCCTGCGACTGCGACGCGGTGATCGGCGGCGACGGCATTGTGATGTCGATCGCTGCCGCCTCCATTGTCGCCAAAGTCTCGCGGGACCGGCTGATGTGCCGGCTGGCGCAGGATCATCCTGGCTACGGTTTCGAGCAGCACATGGGGTACGCCGTTCCGGCCCATCTCGAAGCGCTCGACCGGCTCGGGCCGACGGTCCATCACCGCCGCTTTTTCGCGCCTGTCGCGGCGTCGCGCCGCAAGCACTTTGGGGAAGACGATATCCAGGCGCCCGCGCAAATCGAGATGCTCATATCGTCCGACGAGGCCATCGCGGCGCTCTGAGCGGTTCGGTTGCCTGATCGCTTCGTGCACTCTATCAGTGACGGGTTCCTCGCGAGGCCGGTTCAAACTTTTTATGCGCTTCACATCCCTGATCGTTGAACTGGTCCGCGCGCGGCCCCGCCTGATCTTCTGGCTTGTGGTGCTGGCGCAGGCGGCGCTGTGGCTGTTCCTGCCATGGCTGCTGTATGGAAGCCCGCCGGGCGAGGTGGCGACGGTGCTGGCGTTCGGCCGGGAGTATCAGGTCGGCACCCATCTCGGTCCGCCCGCGGCGTTCTGGCTCGCCGATGTCGCATTCCGCCTGTCCGGCAATCACATCTTCGGCGTCTATCTGCTGTCGCAGCTGTGCTTCATCGTAACGTTCTGGGCGCTGTTCGCGCTCGGCCGCGCCATTGTCGGCGCGCAGCAGGCGGTCCTTGCGGTGCTGCTGACGGCGACCATCACCGCTTTCGCCTTTCCCGGCGCCGAGTTCGGCCCACTGATCCTGGCCCGGCCGCTCTGGGCGCTGACGCTGCTCCATACCTGGCAGATCGTCGGGCAGGGGCGGCGAAGGGCGTGGTTCATGCTGCCGGTCGAGATCGGTTTGCTGATCCTGACCACCTCGGCGGCGCTGCCGTTGCTGATACTGCTGGCCGGCTTTGTGCTGGCGACGCAGAAGGGCAGGCGTGCGCTGCTCTCGACCGATCCGCTTTATGCGGCCGTCGTGGTGTTCGTGGTGGTGCTGCCATATCTGGTGTGGGTGCTGCGCGCGGACGTGACGGTGTTGCCGTCATTGCCGGCGGTGGCGCAGTTGCAGGACCGGCTGCTCGGATGGGCCGGACTGCTGGCCGGACTGCTGTTCGCGCTCTCCGGTGTGGCACTGCTGCTGATCGCCAATTCGCGCTACTTCGTCCGCAAGGCGGACGATCCGCCGCTGATCTTCCGTCCGCCGCTCGATCCCTTCGCGCGGCTTTATGTATATGTGTTCGCGCTCGTCCCGCCCTTCGCGCTCAGTTTCATCGCCGCGCTGTTCGACCGGGATCAGATCATCGGCGGCGACGGCATCGCGCTGCTGCTGACCGGCCTCGCCATCGTTGTCGCCGCCAGCGACCTGATCGCGCTGCGGCGGCAACAGCTCCTGCGCTCGGTCTGGCTGGTCATCATGGCGGCGCCTGTTGCCGCAATCCTCGGCATCACTTTTATTTTGCCCTGGATCGGAAGCGCCGAGGTCAAGACCTCGCTGCCGGCCAGCGAGATCGGACGTTTCTTTGGCGAGAGTTTTGAGCGGCGCACCGGCCGTCCGCTTGCTGCGGTGGCGGGCGATCCGCAGATCGCGACGCTGATCGGCTTCGCCGCGGCGTCGCGCCCGCATGTGATGCTCGATGCAACGCCGCAGCTGACGCCATGGATGACGCCGGCGCGCTTCAACGAGAGCGGCGGCGTAGTGGTCTGGCGCGCCGCCGATACCGCGGGCACGCCGCCCGACGACATCCAGAAACGTTTTCCCGGTCTCGTGCCGGAAGTGCCGCGCGCCTTCGAGCGCACGGTCAGAGGCCGTCAGCCGCTGCTGCGGATCGGCTGGGCCATTGTGCGGCCGCGGCCGCGATAACAGCGAGGCGAGATGAGCGAACCGTTGCAGACGTCACTGGAAGCAATCGTCGATCGCCGGTTCGGCCTCACCCAAAACGGCACGAACGTCCGCACCGAGTTCGTCGCGGGGGTCACGACATTCCTGACCATGGTCTACATCGTGTTCGTCAATCCGGTGATCCTCGCGAACGCCGGCATGGACAAGGGCGCGGTGTTCGTCGCGACCTGTCTGGCAGCAGCGGTCTCCACGTTCGCGATGGCGTTTCTGGCGAATTACCCGATCGCGCTTGCGCCCGGCATGGGCCTCAACGCGTTCTTCGCGTTCACCGTGGTGCTCGGCTACAAGTACACGTGGCAGCAGGCGCTGGCCGCGGTGTTCTGCTCGGGCGTGATCTTCCTTGTGCTGACGTTTTTTCGCCTGCGGGAATATGTCATCGACGCCATTCCGCGAAACCTGAAATTCGCGATCTCCGCCGGTGTCGGACTGTTCCTCGCGATCATCGCGCTTGAGCAGGCCAAGATCATTATCGCCAGTCCCGCGACGCTCGTCACTGCGGGACCGCTCGGCATCGCCCATCCCGCGCCGGTGCTGTGCCTTTTGGGTTTTGCGCTGATCGTGGCGATGAATGCGCGGGGTATCGCCAGCGGCACATTGATCGGCATTCTTGCGGTATCGTTGCTCGGGCTGCCGCTGGGATTGACCAGCTTCAACGGCGTGGTGTCGCTGCCGCCGTCACTGTCGCCGACATTGCTGCAACTCGATTTCTCGCGCGCCACCGAACTGACGTTCCTGATCGTGGTGTTCAGCTTTCTGTTCATCGACGTATTCGACAATGCCGGAACGCTGATCGGCGTGACGCATCGGGCTGGTCTTCTCGACAAGGACGGCAAACTGCCGCGCATGAAGCAGGCGCTGATGGCGGACAGCTTCGCTGCGATGTTCGGCGCGCTGATCGGCACCTCGACCACCACGAGCTACATCGAAAGCGCATCCGGTGTGGCCGCCGGCGGGCGCACCGGGCTGACGGCGGTGTTCGTCGCGCTGTTCTTTTTGCTGGCGCTGTTCTTCGCGCCGCTGGCCGGCATGGTGCCGGCCTATGCGTCAGCCGCCGCATTGCTCTATGTCGCCTGCGTGATGACACGCGGTCTTGCGGACATGGCATGGGACGATGTGACCGAATACGCGCCCGCAGTGGTCACCGCGATCGCGATGCCGCTGACCTATTCCATCGCCACCGGCATCGGGCTCGGCTTCATCACCTATGCGGTGATCAAGATCCTTGCCGGGCGCTTCTCGGACGCGAAGCCCGCGGTGATGCTGCTGGCGCTGGTGTTCGTTGTAAAATTCGCGGTCGGTTAGAGCGCCGCCCGCCGCTGCGTGAATGCAGCGACGGCCAGACCTGCCAGTGCCAGCGCGACCGCCGGGAAAATCACGATGTTGACCATCGACCAGCCATGGCTTGCCAGCAATTGGCCGGATGAGAACGAGCCGATCGCCACGAGGCCGAACACGATGAAGTCGTTGAAGGCCTGAACCTTCTTTCCTTCCTGCGGACCATGGGTTGCGACGATCAGCGCCGATGCACCGACGAAGGAGAAATTCCAGCCGACGCCGACAACGAATAGCCCGACCCAGAAATGCATCGCGGTGATGCCCGACAGGCCGATGATTGCGGCGGTGGCTTCAAGCAACAGGCCGATGACAGCGACCTTGGCCGCACCAAAGCGCGAAATCAGCGAGCCGGTGAAAAAGCTCGGCCCGAACATTGCAACAATGTGCCATTGAATGCCGAAATTGGAATCGCTCAGCGACAGTCCGCAGAACTTCATTGCCAGCGGAGCCGACGTCATCAGGAAATTCATGCATGTATAGGAGACAGCGCCGCAAATCACGGCGGCGATAAACCGGGGTTTTCGGATAATCTCCGTGAGCGGCCGGCCTCCGGTCATCTGCGCAGCGACAGGCTTTGGCGCATTGACACCGGCCAGCACGGCCATTGCGATAAGCGCGACGACGGCCTGAACCAGAAAGCTCACTGCGAACAGGTGGGGCTGCCACAGATCCATGGTCCACTGCACGAGTTGCGGACCGAGAAAACCGGCGAAAACGCCGCCGGCCATCACCCACGAAATCGCCTTCGGCCGGTAAGCGATGCTGGCGCTGTCGGTCGCGGCAAAGCGATAGGATTGCGAGACCGCGCCATAGACACCGCCAAGAAACGTCGCGAAGCAGAACAGTACAAATGAGCCGTAAAGGATGGCGATGGCGGCGATGAGTCCGCATAGCGCGCCGCTGCCGGTGCCTGCGATGAACGCCGCGCGTCGGCCGTAAGCCTGAGCGATCATGCCCGTCGGCAGCGTGCCAGCGGCAAGGCCGAGCGTGTAGATCGACAGCGGCAGGGTCGCGAGCGAAATGCTGGGCGCAAGCTGCGCGCCGACAATCGAACCGGTCGCAAACACGACAGCGGCGTTCGCGCCGGTCAAGGCCTGCGCGGCCGCAAGGCGGCGGACATTCGCCCGCGCCACCGTGTCGTCGATTGCCGCGTCCGCAGTATGCATATTCACATTAAGCGCCCCGAACGGCTGCGTAATTGCGCAGCACCCATGGCTTATGGCCTGAACCGGTCGCCTGCGTCATCAGCATCCACTGCATGGCTGTGGTGTGACATCATCTGATCGGGATTGCGATCGAGGGACGCCCGCTACCCATTCGGTGTATTGCGGCCATTCTGGCGTGATCGATATGAACAGTTCAAAGGAGAAAGCGATGTCTCACCTTGGAAGCTGTTTTTGCGGCGCAGTTAAACTCGAGGTGACGGGGTCACCGGAGGCGATGGGTTACTGCCATTGCAACTCCTGCCGAACATGGTCCGGCGGGCCAGTCAACGCCTTCAGCCTGTGGAAGCCGGAAGCTGTGCGGATCGCGTCGGGAGCCGAGTATGTTGCGACGTTCCAGAAATCTGAAATGAGCCAGCGTCAGTATTGCTCGAAATGCGGCGGACATCTGATGACCAATCATCCGCCCATTAGCCTCGTGGACGTTTTCGCTTCGACGATCCCGACACTTGCGTTCATCCCTGGCGTGCATGTGAACTACGCCGAGACGGTGATGCCGATGCGGGATGGTTTGCCCAAGTTGAAAGACTTCCCGGCCGAACTCGGCGGCTCCGGCGAGATGATCGCGGAATAGCGGCTTGTGTTAGCCTGCGGCCAGTGCCTTCTGCACGGCGCGCAGATCCTGCCAGGTCAGCCGCTTGTAGATCGGCTGCCGCAGCAGGTAGGCCGGATGGAAGGTCGCCATCGCCTTGATCTTGCGCGTGCCGGTGTCGTAGTCGAACCACTTGCCGCGCGTCTTCATGATGCCGTCCTTGAGGTCCAGCACCGCCTGCGACGAGGGCTTGCCGAGGCACACCAGCACGTCGGGATTGACCAGTTCGATCTGCCGCCGGATGAACGGGAGGCAGATCTGCGTTTCCTGCGGCGACGGATCGCGATTGCCGGGCGGCCGCCAGGGAATGATGTTGGCGATATACGCTTTGCTGCGGTCGAGGCCAATCGACGCCATCATCAGGTCGAGCAGCTTGCCGGAGCGTCCGACGAACGGAAGCCCTTCGAGATCCTCGTCGCGTCCCGGCGCTTCGCCGACAAACATGATCTTCGCTTCGGGGTTGCCGTCGGCGAACACCAGCCGCGTCGCGGTGGATTTCAGCGCGCAGCCGTCGAAGCGTTCGAGCAGCGCGCGCAACTCCTGCAATGATGCGGCCCTGGGCGCGATCTCGCGGGCCGATGTGATCGCCGCGTCGGGCGCGGGCGCGGGGTCAGCGAGCACCGGCGCGGGCGCAGGGTTCGCAGTGCGGAACAGCGCGGGCCTGGCGGCGGGCTTTTCCTCGACCGCAGCCTCTTCCGACAGGCGATTGACGGGGGTTTCCGACAACGCGCAATCCACTCCAGCCTCTAGATAAAAGGCGAGAAGTTCGCGGGCGGAGGGCATGGGTTCGGGTGCGGTCACGGTGGCCAATCTAGATCGGATCGCGGTGCAGCGAAACGGGGTTGTTCTTGCGCCAAAAATCGGGAAGAACGATGATTAGAAACATTCTGAACCACCCAATTTTGAGATGACAGCATGAGCACCGAAGAGCTTCCGCCGCGCGAGTCCATGGAGTTCGACGTTGTGATCGTCGGCGCAGGCCCGTCCGGCCTGAGCGCCGCCATCCGGCTGAAGCAGATCAACCCGGATCTCAGCGTCGTTGTCGTCGAAAAGGGTTCCGAGGTCGGCGCGCACATTCTGTCCGGCGCGGTGATCGATCCGGTGTCGCTCGACAAGCTGGTCCCGGACTGGCGCGAGGACGCCGATTGCCCGCTCAAGACCCAGGTGAAGGACGACCAGTTCTTCTGGATGACGGGTAGCTCCGCGATCAAGCTGCCGAATTTCATGATGCCGCCGCTGATGGACAACCATCATTGCTACATCGGCTCGCTTGGCGACGTCTGCCGCTGGCTCGGCCCGCGCGCCGAAGCGCTCGGCGTTGAAATCTATCCGGGCTTTGCCGCGGTTGAAGTTCTTTACGGCGAGAATGGCGAAGTGCGCGGCATCGCGACCGGCGACATGGGCGTCGGCCGTGATGGCAAGCCCAAAGACAGTTTCACCCGCGGCATGGAGTTGCTGGGCAAGTACACGCTGTTCGCGGAAGGCGCGCGTGGCTCGCTCACCAAGCAGTTGATCGCGAAGTTCGGCCTCGACAAGGATCGCGAGCCGTCGAAGTTCGGCATCGGTCTGAAAGAGGTCTGGCAGATCGATCCGGCCAAGCACAAGAAGGGACTGATCCAGCATTCGTTCGGCTGGCCGCTGAACATGTCCACCGGCGGCGGATCGTTCCTCTATCACTACAACGAGAATCTGGTCGCGGTCGGCTTCGTGGTGCACCTGAATTATAATGATCCATATCTGTCGCCGTTCGAGGAATTCCAGCGCTTCAAGACCCATCCCAAGATCAGCCCTGTCTTCGAGGGCGCCAAGCGCATCGCCTACGGCGCGCGTGCGATCACCGAGGGCGGCTACCAGTCGGTGCCGCGCCTGACCTTCAAGGGCGGCGCCCTGATCGGCTGCGCGGCGGGCTTCGTCAACGTGCCGCGCATCAAGGGCGTGCACAACGCGATGGGCACCGGCATGCAGGCGGCAGAACATGTCGCCGCTGCGCTGGCTGCGGGCCGCGCCAATGACGAGATCGTCGAGTACGAAAACACCTGGCGTGATTCAGCCGTCGGCAAGGACCTGTTCAAGGTCCGCAACGTCAAGCCGCTGTGGTCGAAGTTCGGCACCGTGATCGGGGTCGCGCTCGGCGGCCTCGACATGTGGACCAACACGGTGTTCGGCTTCTCGCTGTTCGGCACCCAGTCGCATGCCAAGCCCGATCGCAAAACGCTCGATCCTGCGAAGGCCCATCAGCCGATTCCGGGACCGAAGCCCGACGGCAAGCTGACCTTCGACAGGTTGTCGTCGGTATTCCTGTCCAACACCAACCATGAGGAGGATCAGCCGATCCATCTCAAGGTCGCGGACATGAACCTGCAAAAGACCTCCGAGCACGATGTGTTCGCGGGTCCCTCGAACCGCTATTGCCCGGCGGGCGTTTATGAGTGGGTCGGCGAGGGCGCGGATTTGCGGTTCCAGATCAATGCGCAGAACTGCGTCCACTGCAAAACCTGCGATGTGAAGGACCCCAACGGCAATATCACCTGGGTTCCTCCGGAGGGCGGCGGCGGGCCTAATTATCAGTCAATGTAAGCACGATTGCGCGAGAACCGCTGATCGCCACGATTGCGCCATACTAGATAGGCTCGTCGGCCGCCTCGCATCCTTGCGGATGCGGGCCAAACAAGCCATTGTCCCGGTGCTGCTGACCTGACCGGTCGCACCCTTAATCAATCCATGGAGCCGGCGAGCGTGATCCTCCAACGTCGTTTCAGCCGCGTGGCCGTCGCCACTTTCGCGTTCGCATCGGTCCTTGCGTCCGCCGGTCCGATTGCGGCCCAGACCCGCACCAGCGCCAGCGAAGACACCAAGCAGGGAACGTATCCGAGCGGGCGTGACCTGCTCGGCCTCACGGTATCCGGCAGCTACCTCGCCGCGCGTCACGCCAGCGTCGATCGCGACGCGACCGCGGCTGCGGCATTCTATCGCGCGGCGCTGCGTTCGGACCCGAAGAACAACGAACTGCTCGACCGCGCCTTCATCGCCTCGCTTGCCGACGGCGACATCGACGAAGCCGTCAAGCTTGCCGACCGCATTCTCACCATCGACAAGAACAATCGCGTCGCGCGGCTGGTCGCGGGCGTGCGCTCGCTGAAGCAGAAGCAATACGGCGCCGCGCAGCAGAACATCAATCAGTCGGTCCGCGGGCCGATCACCGATCTGGTAGCGACTCTGCTGTCGGGCTGGGCGAGCTACGGCGCGGGCAATACCCAGGCCGCGATCAACGCCATCGACAAGCTGGCGGGTCCGGAATGGTATCCGATCTTCAAGGACCTGCATTCGGGCATGATCCTGGAACTGGCCAACAAGCAGAAGGAAGCCGGCGTCCGCTTCGAGCGCGCCTACAAGCTCGACGACTCGGCGCTGCGGGTGTCCGACGCCTATGCGCGCTGGCTGTCGCGCAACAAGGACGCGGCCGCGGCTACCGCCATCTATGAAGGCTTCGACAAGAAACTCGCGCGCCACCCGCTGGTGGTGGAAGGCATTCGCGAAACCAAGGCCGGCAAGAAGCTTTCGCCGCTGGCTGAAAACCCGCAGCAGGGTGCGGCCGAGGCGCTCTACGGCATCGGCGCTTCGCTGACGCGCCGGGGCGGCGAGGATCTCGCACTGGTCTATCTCCAGCTCGCGCTCTATCTCAACCCGAACCATTCGCTTGCGCTGCTGTCGCTCGCCGATCTCTATGAGTCGGTGAAGAAGCCGCAGATGGCGATCAAGGTCTATGAGCGCGTGCCTGCGACGTCGCCGCTCAAGCGCAATGCGCAGATCCAGCTCGCCACCGATCTCGATGCGGTCGACCGCACCGACGAGGGCATCAAGATCCTGAACGCCGTGGTCGCCGACGATCCCAAGGATGTCGAGGCCATCATGGCGCTCGGCAACATCCAGCGCGCGCGCAAGAAGTTCGCAGATTGCGGCGAGACTTACAGCAAGGGCATCGAGGCGCAGTCCGGCGCCGAGAAGCAGAACTGGGTGCTCTATTACTTCCGGGGCATCTGCTTCGAGCGCTCGAAGCAGTGGGCGAAGGCAGAGACCGATCTGAAGAAAGCGCTCGAGATGCAGCCCGAGCAGCCGCATGTGCTGAACTATCTCGGCTACTCGTGGATCGATCAGGGCGTCAATCTCGATGAGGCCATGAAGATGATCCGCCGCGCCGTCGATCAGCGGCCGGATGACGGCTACATCGTCGACTCCCTCGGCTGGGCCTATTACCGCATCGCCGATTACGAGAACGCCGTGAAGCATCTCGAACGCGCGATCGACCTGAAGCCGGAAGACCCCACCATCAACGATCACCTCGGCGATGCCTACTGGCGCGTCGGGCGGACGCTGGAAGCGAAATTCCAGTGGGCGCATGCCCGCGACCTCAAGCCAGAGGCGGAAGAGCTTCCGAAGATCGAAGCCAAGCTGCGTGACGGCCTGCCCGAGGACACGTCCAACGCGGCTGCCGCCGAGAAGAAAAAGGAAGACGGCCGGGGCGGCTGATCGCAGTTCTGCGGCTCTTTAAATACGTCCTTCGATTGCCGGACTTGACCCGGCAATCGATCTTCCTTGATAAGCATGGCCTATCGCATGGCTGCGCGGACGCGCGGACGGCGCAACGCTGGCTGGAATGGCAATGCTGACTGAAACCGCCCGCGCCAAGGTCAATCTCACCTTGCGCGTCCTCGGCCGCCGCGCCGACGGCTATCATGACCTCGAAAGCCTGGTGGTGTTCGCCGACTGTGCGGACACGCTGACACTGACGCCGGGGCCCGACCTGACCCTTGCGACCGGTGGCCCCGGTGCGCAGGACTGCGGCGAAATGTCAGACAATCTGGTGGTGCGCGCGGCGCTGTTGCTTGGCGAGCGCATTCCGGGGCTTACGCTCGGCCGTTTCACGCTGGACAAGCATCTGCCCGTCGCGGCCGGTATTGGCGGCGGCTCGGCCGACGCCGCGGCGGCGCTGCGGCTGCTGGCACAGGCCAACAATCTTGCGATCGACGATCCGCGCATTGTCGATGTCGCGCGCGAAACCGGCGCGGACATTCCCGTTTGTCTCGCCTCGCGTGCCTGCACCATGACCGGTGTCGGCGAGAATTTGTCGATGCTCGACATTCCCGCGATGCCGTGCGTGATGGTCAATCCGCGCGTGGGCGTCGCGACCAAGGATGTGTTCACAGCGCTTGGCCTGGCTAAGGGCGAACTCCTTGCCGGTGTCGGTGATGTGATGCTGTCGCCGGGATGGCCGGCGAAGGGTGCGTCATTCGATGAATGGGTCGAGGCCGTTGGCCATGGCACGAACGATCTCGAAAAGCCGGCGCTGAAGGTCGAGCCGATTATCGGCGAGGTGTTGTCGGCATTGCGCGCAACGGAAGGTGTGCGGCTGGCGCGGATGTCGGGCTCCGGCGCGACATGCTTTGCGATCTTCGAGACCATCGGTGACGCCGGTCAGGCCGCGAAAGCGATCTCAAAAGCTCATCCCGGCTGGTGGGTCCACGCCGGCGTGCTGAGCTAGCGCACTCCCGTCATTGCGAGGAGGGTCAGCGACGAAGCAATCCAGCTTCGCGCATGCTAAGCATTCTGAATGGATTGCTTCGCTTCGCTCGCAATGACGACAAGGCGTCTTAGTGCGACCTTGCCAAACAGAAAGCAACCACCTGCTCGAGCGCGCTCTTCATCGGTGACGACGGGAACAGCGCCAGCGCATCGACCGCCATCGCGCCGTAATGCTGCGCACGGCTCATGGTGTCTTCGAGTGCGCGATGCTTGGTCATCAGACCGATGGCGTGATCGAGGTCGCCGTCGCCGATTTCGCCCTTTTCCAGGGTGCGGACCCAGAATGCACGCTCGGCATCGTTGCCGCGGCGAAACGCCAGCACCACCGGCAGCGTGATCTTGCCTTCGCGGAAATCGTCGCCGACGTTCTTGCCGAGCTTTGCGGCCTTGCCGCCATAGTCCAGCACGTCGTCAATGAGCTGGAAGGCGATGCCGAGATTCATGCCGAAGGAACGGGACGCGGTCTGCTCCGCCTTGGGGCGGTTGGCGATCACGGGGCCGACTTCGCAGGCCGCGGCGAACAGCTCTGCGGTCTTGCCGCGGATCACCGCAAGATATTCGTCCTCGGTGGTCGCCGTGTTCTTGGCTGCCGCAAGCTGCATCACTTCGCCCTCGGCGATAGTGGCGGCGGCGGAGGAGAGAATGTCGAGCGCGCGCAGCGAGCCGACCTCGACCATCATGCGGAACGCCTGGCCGAGCAGAAAGTCGCCGACCAGCACGCTGGCCTCGTTGCCCCACAGCATCCGTGCAGAGAGCTTGCCGCGGCGCAGTTCGCTTTCGTCCACCACGTCGTCATGGAGCAGCGTCGCGGTGTGCATGAATTCCACGGCGGCGGCGAGCTTGATATGTCCTTCGCCGGTGTAGCCGGTGAGGTTGGCCATCGCCAGCGTCAGCATCGGCCGCAGGCGCTTGCCGCCCGACGAGATCAGGTGGTTGGCGACCTCCGGGATCATCGTGACTTCCGAGCCGGTTCGCGACAGAATCGTGCTGTTGACGCGTTCCATATCGGGCGCAACAAGCTCAACCAGCCGATCTATCGATGGCGTCGAGTGGCTCTCAAAGGGTACAATAACCGCCACGTCCGGTCTCCGGATGAATGTAAGGGCACAATAGAAACTGCCGTGCGGCGCGGCAAGAGCAACAACGGGCGCCCGGCGTCCCGTATCCACCCCCGGGAGACACTGCCTTGAAGGAATTGGTGCGGACCAACGATGCGGTGCTGGTGTCCGCTGTAGGCGCGTTGCTGGATGGCGCCAATATTCACCACCTCGTGCTCGACAGTAACATGAGCATCATGGACGGATCGCTGGGCGTGCTGCCCCGGCGCATTCTGGTCCATGAGGACGACGCCGTGGCCGCGCGCCGTCTGCTCACCGAGGCGGGTCTCGCCCATGAACTGCGGGACAATGACTGACCCCGCCCGTACTGAAATTCCGGAAGTGACCGAGGACATGTTTCTCGGCGGCCAGTTGCGGCTGCGCCAGCCGAGGCGCGGTCACCGCGCTGGTCACGACGCGATCCTGCTGGCGGCGGCGACGCCGGCGCAGCCGGGCGATCGCGTGGTGGAATTCGGCGCAGGTGTCGGGACTGCCGGGCTCAGCGTCGCGCGCCGTGTCGCCGGGCTCGATCTGGTGCTCACTGAGATCGATGAAACGCTTGCGGCGCTGGCGCGCATCAACGCCGAGGCGAATGGCATCAAAGCAAACGTGATGGCGTTCGATGTCACCGCGGACGCCGATGTTTTCGCGGCATCTGGGCTGGGTCCCGACACCGCCGATGTCGTCCTGATGAATCCGCCGTTCAACGATGCCGCGAGGCATCGCGCATCGCCGGACCCTGCGCGGCAATCAGCGCATGTGGCGGCGGCCGACACGCTCGAGAGATGGACCCATGCGGCTCGGCGCGTGCTGAAATCCGGCGGCGCACTCACGCTGATCTGGCGGGCGGATGGATTGGCGGACGTGCTGGCGGCATTGGCGCGGGGCTTCGGCAGCGTTGAGATTTTGCCGGTCCATCCCACGCCGGGCGCACCGGCGATCCGCGTCCTGGTGGGCGCGGTCAAAGGCGGACGCGCGCCGATGGCGCTCCATTCCGGTGTGGTCTTGCTCGACACGAATGGGGAAGCGGGTCACGAGATTCAGGCGGTCCTAGGCGGCAAAGCCGCTCTGCCGCTGGCGAAGGTATCGAGAACCCGCTGAATGCCCAGCAGGCAGGCAGCCTGCTTATTGGGTTACCGATTTTGGCTCGGTTTCGGGAGCCTGGGTGAAGTGGATGGCGGCGAAAAGGGCGCCAATCAAAAGGATTAGGAGATAAATCTTCATTTCTGCACCTTAGTGGCTGCGCCGTTGCAGCCTGCGTATCTGCTGCAATGCAAAGTGCGTTCCAGTTTCTTGTCGCGCTCCGGCGAAGAACCGGAGAAGTTCGGAAGAAATCCCGTCCCCTCAAACATTTAGACGGAATTCGGGCACAAAGGACGTGCTTAACGATTGTCGAATGCGCTCTGGGCTCGTGATGCCAGTTACCGAATAATAAACTGTGAACATGAAGGATGTTTCATGGCTGAGAATGACGGCGATAGTCACTTTGCCGAGAGGTTGAAAAGCTTGTTGCCGGCGCGCTGGCGCGGCGGCGCGGTGGTGCCGGTGGTGCGACTGTCCGGCGTGATCGGCGCGGTGACGCCGTTGCGGCCGGGCATGTCGCTGGCGGGTGTATCCCGGACGCTGGAGCGGGCGTTCTCGACCAAGGGCGCAAAGGCCGTCGCGCTGGTGATCAATTCGCCGGGCGGCTCGCCGGTGCAGTCACGGCAGATCTATCAGCGCATCCGCCAGCTCGCCGCCGAGAAGAAGCTGCGGGTGCTGGTGTTCGTCGAGGACGTGGCGGCGTCGGGCGGTTACATGATCGCCTGCGCGGGCGACGAGATTTTCTGCGATCCGTCCTCCATCGTCGGATCGATCGGTGTGGTCGGCAGCACCTTCGGATTCGTCGACCTCATCAAGAAGGTCGGCATCGAGCGCAGGGTCTACACATCCGGCGAGAACAAGTCGCAGCTCGATCCGTTTCTCCCCGAGAATCCCGATGACGTTGCGCGGCTGAAGGCGATCCAGCGTGAGATTCACGACACCTTTATCACGCTGGTGAAGGACAGCCGCGGCGCACGGCTCAAGGCCGAGGGTGATTATCTGTTCACCGGCGAATACTGGGCCGGCGAACGCGCGGTGAAGCTCGGTCTTGCGGACGCGCTCGGCGATCTGCGCACGGTGCTGCGCGCACGCTATGGCGAGAAAGTGCAGATGCCGGTGATTGCGCCTGCGGCGGGGCTTCTCTCCGGGCTTGCGGGCCGCAAACCGGGCGCGGGAGTGGCGCTGCCGGGTTTTCCAGGTTTTTCGGAAGACCTGATTTCGGCGCTGGAAGAGCGCGCGATCTGGGCGCGCTACGGATTGTAGGACGGGAGACCGATCATGCCGCCGCTGATCCTGATCGCTGCCGGAATTCTGGGTGGCGCAGCGCTGGTGCGCCTCGCGATGCGCGAGGGCAGGCGCATCAATCGCGAGCTTGATGATGCGCGCAAGGCGAAACCCGCCGAGCAGGAGCGCATGCCCAAGCTGCGGCGCGATCCCGACACCGGGACCTATCGTCCGGGTTAGGCTGTCTTGAAAATCAGCCGTGCCCGCGCACGTCGTTGATGGTCATGATGCAGAGCGCAGCCATGATGGCCGCGGCGGCCAGAACCTGAAAGGCAATCATTGTCGTCCCTGTCGAACAGCACCGCCGGTTGAAATCCGGCCGTTGGTTGCAATGACGCTTGCTAGCGGTGAGTTGCTAACGAACTGCGGACGCGGGCAGGCGGCTTGCCGGGGCGGTTAAACCGGCGTTCGGGGGATCGCTAAAATTCAGCCGATTCCGGCAGGAATTGCCCCCATAAACAGGCTATCGCCTTGATTCCGTTAGCCTGCGCCGATACGGTCCGCGCGCAAATCATCCCATTCCAACGCCCGAAGATTTCCGATGGATTCCCTGCCTCCGCACATGCGTCCCGAGCGCTCGTTTCAGGGCCTGATCCTGACATTGCAGCGCTACTGGGCCGACTATGGCTGCGTCATCCTGCAGCCCTACGACATGGAAGTCGGCGCGGGCACGTTCCATCCGGCGACCACATTGCGCGCGCTCGGACCGAAGCGCTGGAACGCGGCTTACGTGCAGCCGTCGCGCCGCCCGAAGGATGGCCGTTACGGCGAGAACCCGAACCGCCTGCAGCACTACTATCAGTTTCAGGTGATCCTGAAGCCGTCGCCGCCGGACCTTCAGAATCTCTATCTGAAGTCGCTCGAAGCCATCGGCGTCGATCTCGCGCTGCATGACGTGCGTTTCGTCGAGGACGACTGGGAGAGCCCGACGCTCGGGGCGTGGGGCCTCGGTTGGGAGTGCTGGTGCGACGGCATGGAAGTTTCGCAGTTCACCTACTTCCAGCAGGTCGCCGGCGTCGAATGCGCGCCGGTGGCGGGCGAACTTACCTACGGTCTCGAGCGTCTCGCGATGTACGTGCAGGGCGTCGACAACGTCTACGATCTCAACTTCAACGGCCGCGAGGGTGCCGACAAGGTGACTTACGGCGACGTGTTCCTGCAGGCCGAGCAGGAATATTCGCGGCACAATTTCGAGCACTCCGACACCGCAATGCTGTTCGAGCAGTTCAAGATGGCCGAGAACGCCTGCAGGAAATATCTCGAAGCCGGATGGAAGGATGGCAAGCGCGAGGCGCATCTGATGGCGCTGCCCGCTTACGACCAGTGCATCAAGGCCAGCCATGTGTTCAACCTGCTGGACGCGCGCGGCGTGATCTCGGTCACCGAGCGGCAAAGCTACATCCTGCGCGTGCGCGAACTCGCAAAAGCCTGCGGCGAAGCGTGGGTGCACACCGAAGCGGGAAGGGCGGAGTAACGACAATGCCCGATCTTCTCCTCGAACTGTTCTCCGAAGAAATTCCCGCGCGCATGCAGGCGAAGGCGGCGGACGACCTGCGCAAGATGGTCACCGACAAGCTGGTCGCTGAAGGCCTTGTCTATGAAGGCGCGAAAGCATTCGTGACGCCGCGCCGTCTCGCGCTCACCGTGCACGGCATTCCCGCGCGTCAGCCGGACCTCAAGCAGGAGCGCAAGGGGCCGAAGGTCGGCGCGCCGGATGCTGCCGTGCAGGGCTTCCTGAAAGCCGCTGGCCTGAAATCGCTCGATGAAGCGAAGATCCAGCGCGATCCGAAGGGCGATTTCTACATCGCGCTGATGGAGAAAGCCGGACGTCCCGCGATCGATGTGATCGCGGAAATCATCCCGCTGATCATCCGCACTTTCCCGTGGCCCAAGCAGATGCGCTGGGGCGAACGCTCCGCGCGGAACGGCGCGCTGACCTGGGTGCGCCCGCTGCATTCGATCATTGCAACCTTCGGTCCCGAAACCGAAGAGCCGGAGATCGTGAAGTTCGACGTCGCCGGCATCGAGGCCGGACAGACGACCTACGGTCATCGCTTCATGGCGCCTGCGCCAATCGAGGTTCGCCGCTTCGACGATTACGTGTCGAAGCTGGAAGCCGCGAAGGTCGTGCTCGATCCCGAGCGCCGCAAGAACATCATCCTCGAGGACGCCAAGGAGCTGGCCTTCGCGCAGGGCTTCGAACTGGTCGAGGATCAGGTGCTGCTCGACGAAGTGGCCGGACTGGTCGAATGGCCGGTGGTGCTGATGGGCTCGTTCGACGAAGAATTTTTGTCGATCCCCGGCGAGGTGATCCGCGCCACCATCCGCAACAACCAGAAGTGTTTTGTTGTACGCGACCCCTCACTCCCTCCCCCCCTGCGGGGGAGGGTTGGGGAGGGGGGTGAGCAACAAGATCCGATGCGCGACGGACCCCCACCCCTGACCCCTCCCCGCAAGGGGGAGGGGAGCAGACTTGCGCCGAAATTCATTCTCACCGCGAATGTCGAAGCCACTGACGGCGGCAAGGCGATTGTCGCGGGCAACGAGCGCGTGATCCGCGCGCGCCTGTCGGATGCGAAGTTCTTCTACGAGACTGATCTCAAGACGAAGCTGGAAGATCGGCTGCCGAAGTTTTCGCAGATCGTATTTCACGAAAAGCTCGGCACACAGGCGGAGCGCATCGATCGTATCGGACAACTTGCGGTAAAGATCGCTTTGGCGATCGGCGCCGATACCCAGAAAGTTGCGCGAGCGGCACTCCTTTCCAAGGCGGACTTGCTGACCGAGGTTGTCGGCGAATTCCCCGAAGTGCAGGGCCTGATGGGCCGCTACTATGCGCTGGCGCAGGGCGAAGACGTGTCCGTCGCCGCTGCTATCGAGGATCACTACAAGCCGCAAGGTCCCGCGGATCGTGTGCCGACCGATCCGGTCGCGATCGCCGTTGCGTTGGCGGACAAACTCGACACGCTGGTTGGTTTCTGGGCAATCGATGAAAAGCCGACTGGATCAAAAGATCCCTATGCACTGCGTCGTGCAGCGCTGGGTGTGATCAGGTTGATCATTACAAATAATCTTCGGATCCCGTTAAGCGGAATGGTTCATCAGGCGCTGGGTGGGCACGTTATTGGCGGTCTTGATAGCGGGGATATAGATTTGCTTCCCTTCTTCGCCGATCGCTTAAAGGTTCAGCTACGCGATCAGGGTGCGCGGCATGATCTGGTGGACGCGGTGTTCGCGCTTGAAGGTCAGGACGATCTGTTGATGGTCGTGCGCCGTGTCGAAGCGCTCGGAAAATTCCTCGACAGCGACGACGGCAAGAACCTGCTTGCCGGCACCAAGCGCGCGTCCAATATCCTTGCCATCGAGGAGAAGAAGGACAAGCGCACCTTCGACGGTGCGCCGGATGCGTCGCTCTACAAGCTCGATGAGGAGAAGGCGCTCGCCAGCGCCATCGCGCAGGTGAATGCCGAGGCGAGTGCTGCCGTCGCCAGGGAAGACTTCGCGTCTGCGATGACCGCGATGGCCAAACTGCGTCCCGCGGTCGATGCCTTCTTCGACAAGGTGAAGGTCAACGACGACGACGCGAAGGTGCGCGAAAATCGCCTCAAGCTCCTGAACGAGATACGCGAAGCGACGCGCGCTGTGGCGGATTTCTCGAAGATCCAGGATTGACCGCGCGACAACGCCGATGTGCTCCCTCGCCCCGCTTGCGGGGAGAGGGTTGGGGTGAGGGGCGAGTTCTATCATGAACTCTCCATTGGGCCCGCACCCCGAGCCATCGGTGGACATAGGGGCCCACCACACCCCCGAAAAGGGGCGAGGGGAAAGAGGCGCGGCCGTCATGTGTGCTGTCCGCGCGTTTACCCCTCGTTAACCATGTTCTGTAAGGTTCCGGTAACTTCCGTTAACGGCCGTTAGCGAATGCCGGGGCCTGCATGACATCGATCAACGGTACCAATCCCTACGCCCAGTATGGCTCCGCTTACGCGCGTGCCGCCGCAACGCAGCCGTCGCTCGCCGATACGCTTAATGCGGCGGAAGCCGGCAACAGCAACCCGCTCGATCCTAACGCAGCAACCAATCTTACCCTGTCCGATGCGGCGAAAGCCAAGCTGGCGAGCGATGCGAAGACGCCAGATTTCACGGCGGTGACCAATGACACACGCGCCGCGCTGGACAAGCTCTATGCCGCCGCGAAGGTGACGAGCCCGCTGGGCGCTGACGGCAAGACCACCATCGATCTGTCGTCGCTGGACCGGCGCTCGCTGTTTGCGATCGCCACCAACAGCGGCGGCAAGTTCACGCCCGACGAACAAAGCGCCGCGTCCGGCGAACTGACCAACCGCTTCAACGCCGCGCTCGCGCCCGCCGCCGCGGCGACGTCGATGACCAGGAACTACACCGTGGTCTACAAGGCCGCGCTGGATTATCTCGACGGCGCAAGCAGTGAAGAGAAGGCCACCGCGGCATGGTCGGCGCAGCGTGCCGCCGTGCAGAAGGGCTATGACGCCGCAAAGCAGAAACCCGACACGGCGCCCTCGGTTTCAGGCGATCCGGTCGCCAGCTATCTCGCGAAATATCCTGACGGCGCGCCGGTTGGCACCACCAAGACGTTCGGCACGGTCGCGACCGACGCCCGCGCTGCGCTGGATGCGCAGGCCAAGCTCGCGGCCGAGAACAAGACCGAACTGGTCTACGATCCGTCGCGCAAATTCGGACAGCTCGTGGATTTCTCCTCGTTCGACAATCGCTCGCTGTCCGCGATCACGCTCAATCAGGATCAGAAGTTCTCCAACCAGGAGATCTACGCGGCCAAGAAGGAACTGGATTCGCGCAACCGCGCCAACATCCTCTCCTCTCTCAAGCAGAGCCAGCAGAGCGGCGATCCCACCCAGCTCAGCCTCGGCATTCTTCAGAGCTATTCCGCGATGAGCGATGAAGAGCGGCAGGCGTCGGGCTGGTCGCCGTCGTTCCGTGACAACGTGCTCCAGAGTTACAAATCCACCAGCAACATCCTGTCGATCATGAACGGCGCGTAAACCCGCAACAGATCGATAGCAGGGCGTCAACGTCATCCTGAGGTGACAGATAAGCGCGAAAAAACCCCGCCCGGCGGGGGGCGCCGGGACGGGGCTGTTTGTTTGAGCGGAGCGGCGGGGACAACCTTTCCTGCTCAAACGGGGCCGAAGCTGCTTTAATCGATCACCTGCATCACGCGGCGCGTGCGCGGTTCAACCAGAATCGGCCGATCGTTCACCACCGTGTAGCGATAGCTGGTCGCGCCGTACTGCTGCGGCACGTCGTAATAGGTCACGCCGCTTTCCGGCAGGATGGTGCCGACGCGCACGGGCGACTCGATCGCATATGACGGCACGCGCTCCTCGACAATGTACTGTCTGAAGCGCGGACGCTCCTCCTCGGTGATGATGCCGACGCTGGGGGCGAGGCCGGTTGTCACGCCTTCCTCGACAATGATGCGCTGCTGGGCCTGAGCCGCGAGCGGCATCGCCGTGGCAGTGGCCAACAGCACTGCTGCGAGAAGGGGATTACGCATGGCTTTCTCCTCAATTGATAAGGAGCCTGATCGCGCAAAGCGGCTTCGCTCTCGTCAATCACGCTCGGAAACCGGCACGGGCCGATCAACCAGCGGTGACAATCGCTTTTGCCGATCATCGTTCCTGACGGAATGTGATTTCACCGGGGCATTTTCGTGGAGGTGACGCGGCTGTGCGCAGTCGAAGTTTGATCTGTCATGGAACCCACTGCCGATCGAAGCCGTTGGCTGTTGCGATGCGCGAGTCGAGGAAAAATTTTCGTCTCGCTTCGCGCTCGTTCAATCCTTTGTCCTTTTCCTTCCGTGCGGGAGACCGAAATGTCCGTCAGCGTCGCCAACATTCAGCCCATCGTTGCTCTCATCGCCGGTGTGCTGATTCTCGTCATGCCGCGGCTGCTGAATTTCATTGTGGCGATCTATCTGATCCTGGTCGGGATCATCGGACTGGGCCTTATTAAGTAACGGAATATTTCAGATTGTTACACGCTGGGCTCAAAACCCCGCCATTTGCGCGATTCTGTAACAATCTGTAACCGTCCGTGATCGAAAACGCGGATATCGGCCGGGAGTCGCTTGCGCCTCAACGGGCAACCGTGGTGTAACGCCGCTGCCGTTTCACTCATGCAGCGTCTGGAAGCCATGGCCAAAGCCTCATCGAAGAAATCCGCCGCGAAGTCCTCTCCGAAATCAGTGTCCAAATCCAAGCCGGCCGCGAAAGCGAAGCCGGCTGCCGCAAAACCTGCCGGCAAAGCCGCGGCGAAAGCTGCCGCCAAGACATCCGCTCCCGCAGTGAAGAAGATTACGAAGCCCGCAGCGAAGCAAACCGTTCAGGCCGGCAAGTGGGTCTATACGTTCGGTGACGGACGCGCCGAGGGCAAGGCCGGCATGCGCGATCTGCTCGGCGGCAAGGGCGCCAATCTCGCCGAGATGGCCAATCTCGGTTTGCCGGTGCCTCCCGGTTTCACGATTCCGACTTCGGTCTGCACGTATTTCTACGCCAACGACAAAACCTATCCGAAGGATCTGAAGGCGCAGGTCGAGAAGGCGCTGGTCACGGTCGGCAAGATCGCCGGCAAGACCTTCGGCGACGCGAAGAACCCGCTGCTTGTGTCGGTGCGTTCCGGCGGCCGCGCCTCGATGCCCGGCATGATGGACACCGTGCTCAATCTCGGCATGAACGACACCACGGTGGAAGCGCTTGCGGAACTCTCCGGCGACCGCCGTTTCGCCTATGACAGCTATCGCCGCTTCATCACGATGTATTCGGATGTTGTGCTCGGCTTCGAGCATCATCACTTCGAGGATATCCTCGACACCTACAAGGACAGCAAGGGCTATTCGCTCGACACCGAACTGACCGCGGACGACTGGGTCGATCTGGTCGGCAAGTACAAGGACGCGGTGGCGCGTGAAACCGGCGCAGATTTCCCGCAGGACCCGCACGCGCAGTTGTGGGGCGCGATCGGCGCGGTGTTCTCGTCATGGATGAATGCGCGCGCGGTGACCTATCGCCGCCTGCACGACATCCCTGAGTCATGGGGCACCGCCGTCAACATCCAGTCCATGGTGTTCGGCAACATGGGCGACACCTCGGCGACCGGCGTTGCCTTCACGCGCAACCCGTCGACTGGCGAGAAACGGCTGTACGGCGAATTCCTCATCAACGCGCAGGGTGAAGACGTGGTGGCGGGCATCCGCACGCCGCAGGACATCACCGAATACGCGCGCAAGGAATCCGGCTCCGACAAGGCGTCGATGGAAGTCGCGATGCCGGACGCGTTCAAGGAACTGACCCGGATCTACACGCTGCTCGAAAAGCACTACCGTGACATGCAGGACATGGAATTCACGGTGGAGCAGGGCAAGCTGTGGATGCTCCAGACCCGCAACGGCAAGCGCACCGCGAAGGCCGCGCTGCGCATCGCGGTCGATCTCGCCAATGAAGGCCTGATCACCAAGAAGGATGCGATCACCCGGATCGATCCGGCCTCACTGGATCAGTTGCTGCATCCGACCATCGATCCGGTGGCCAAGCGCGATGTCATCGCCACCGGCCTTCCGGCATCGCCCGGCGCCGCCGCCGGCGAGATCGTGTTCTCGTCAGACGAAGCCGCCAAGCTTCAGGCCGATGGCCGCAAGGTCATTCTGGTGCGCGTCGAGACGTCGCCGGAAGACATTCACGGCATGCATGCCGCGGAAGGCATTCTCACCACCCGCGGCGGCATGACCTCCCACGCGGCGGTGGTTGCGCGCGGCATGGGCAAGCCCTGCGTATCCGGCGTCGGCACAATCCGCGTCGACTACGGCCGCGGCATAATGACCATCGGCAACCGCAGCTTCAAGGCGGGGGATGTCATCACGATTGATGGTTCACTGGGCCAGGTGCTGGCCGGCCGCATGCCGATGATCGAGCCGGAACTGTCCGGCGACTTCACCACCCTGATGGGCTGGGCCGATCAGGTCCGCAAGCTCAAGGTCCGCACCAATGCCGATACGCCGGCCGACGCGCGCACCGCGCTGAAGTTCGGCACCGAAGGCATCGGGCTGTGCCGCACCGAGCACATGTTCTTCGAGGAAACGCGCATCCGCACGGTGCGCGAGATGATCCTTGCCGAAGACGAGGGCTCGCGCCGCGCGGCGCTGGCCAAGCTGCTGCCGATGCAGCGTGCCGACTTCGTCGATCTGTTCGAGATCATGAAGGGCCTGCCGGTCACCATCCGTCTGCTCGATCCGCCGCTGCACGAGTTTCTGCCGCATTCGCAGAGCGAGATCGAGGAAGTCGCCCGCGCCATGAACACCGACGCCCGCAAGATCGCGGACCGCGCGCGTGAACTGGCCGAGTTCAACCCGATGCTGGGTTTCCGCGGCTGCCGTCTGGCGATCGCCTATCCGGAAATCGCCGAGATGCAGGCGCGCGCCATTTTCGAGGCCGCGGTTGAAGCCGGCAAGCGCACCGGCAAGCCGGTCGGCCTCGAAGTGATGGTGCCGCTGATCGCGACCCGCGCCGAGTTCGACATCACCAAGGCGCGCATCGACGCCACCGCGGCCGCGGTGATGAAGGAAACCGGCGTGAAGCTCAACTATCAGACCGGCACCATGATCGAACTGCCGCGCGCATGTCTGCTCGCGGGCGAGATCGCCAAGACCGCCGAGTTCTTCTCGTTCGGCACCAACGATCTGACGCAGACCACCTACGGCATCAGCCGCGACGACGCTGCGAGCTTCCTCGGCACCTATGTCGCGCGCGGCATCCTCGAGATCGATCCGTTCATCTCGGTCGACCGCGACGGCGTCGGCGAACTGGTGAAGATCGGCGTGCAGCGCGGCCGCAAGACGCGGCCCGGCCTCAAGATGGGCATCTGCGGCGAGCACGGCGGCGACCCTGCATCGATCACATTCTGCCACGAGACCGGCCTCGATTACGTGTCGTGTTCACCGTACCGCGTGCCGATCGCGCGCCTCGCGGCGGCACAGGCGGCTCTCGGCAAGGCTGTCGCCAGCCAGGCGTAGGTTCGCTGGCGATCACGGATTGCGTGACTCCATAACGAGTGTCGTCCCCGCGAAAGCGGGGACCCATACTCCCTGAGGCTTCGATTCCACGTGTGATGTTCGTATCGCTCCTTCTTTGATGACCACGACCTTTGGTGGTTGCGGGTCCCCGCTTTCGCGGGGACGACATTGTGGGTGCGGCGCGATTGCGGCTCGCGCAACCGGACCTGCGTCAATTTGCGTTCACTCTTTTTGTTGACGCGATCTTTACCACCTTGCTGGGGGCGCTGTTTACCAACGCTTTCGATGTGATCGCGCGTTTTCAAGCACGCGCTTGCGTGTTGCGCGCGGGACGCGGCGATTAACCCCCCGGCAACTTTAATTCGATACCAACGAAATTGATCGAATTGCACTGAATGTGCGGTTCGGTTGCGTGTGTATAAGCGTTAGTTGCGTGAGCGTATCGATGTCTGTGTTGCGTAACGGGTCGAAGGGCGCGCGGTTCGCGCCCTTCGGCTTTGTTCTCTGTCTTCTGACAGTGAGCCCGACCGAAATCGGCTATCAGGATCTCGCGTCACTGCTGGCACGCCAGCCCGGCGTCGCAGAGCGCTGGCAGGAATACATCTTCGCGTCGTCGCGCCGCATGTTGCAGGTCGCGTCCTTCAATCTGCCCCGTCCGATCGGCACCAGCACCCGCGAAGCACCCACGTATCGTCTGGCCAGCCTGGACAGCACGGGCGTGGATTTCACCGGCTCGGTCAGCCGCGATCCGCTCGGGCCTGTGCTGCGTCCGCTGCAAAAATCGGATTTCCCGAAAGTGGTGCGCTCGTCGAAGGGCGACCGTCTTCCGCTGTATGTTCCGGAGATCGCGGCCCCCATTGCCGCGCCGCAGCCGCAGCCCGCGCAGGATCAATCAAATTCCAACGCATTGGTGCGGGGCGCGAAAACGGCTGAGGCGGATGCTCCCGCGGTGAACGCAGCAGCGCCGCTCGATGCCGAACTCGAAGCCGCGCTGAACGCGCCGCGCCTGCAGCAATATGAATCCTCCGTTTCGCTTCAGGACCTTCCCGCCGACCATCCGCTGAACGCGCCGCGCGCGAATGCCGATCGGGACGGCGTCGCCGCCACGCCGGAAGCGAGCCGCGACGGCTTCTCGTTCCAGACCGCGACCCTGTTCTTCGGCAATTCCTCGCTCGGCATGACAAGCGGATCGCTTGAGCGCTGGCAGCCCGGCGAAGAGCCGATCATCGTGGTGCCGGGTATCGATCCCGACATGAAGATGCCTGCGGCGGTGCCAAACCAGTCTTCAGCCCCGTCCGCTGGCGGCGAAAGCGTCGCGAGCAAGGGCGAAGTCACCGGCGAGTATCAGCGTCCGCGGACACCGGCGGAACGCCTCGGCCTCGATGCCAAGACCCGTGCCAAGTCCGAAAAGTGCCTGACCGACGCGATCTATTTCGAGGCGCGCGGCGAAGCGGTGCGCGGGCAGATCGCGGTGGCGCAGGTCGTCCTGAACCGCGCGTTCTCCGGCTACTATCCGAGCACGGTGTGCGGCGTCGTCTACCAGAATTCGCACCGTCACCTGTCCTGCCAGTTCACCTTCGCCTGCGACGGCATTCGCGATGTGGTGAAGGAGCCGGATATGTGGGAACGCGCCAAAAAGATCGCGCGTGAAAGCCTCGACGGACGGCTATGGCTGCCTGAAGTCGGCAAGTCGACCCATTACCACGCCTACTGGGTTCGCCCGTCGTGGGTGAACGAGATGAAGAAGATGTACAAATACGGCGTGCATACCTTCTATCGTCCGCGCGCCTGGGGCGACGGCAAGGACGCGCCGACCTGGGGCACGGCGGCCGAGACGGCGGCGATCTCCGCGAAGCTTGCCGAAGCGGCGAAGAGCTCGGCTGAGATGTCGAGCGCGAAGTAGTAAGTTGATCCAACCGACTTTTTCACCTCCCCCCGAGGGGGAGAGGTCGGATCGCGATAGCGATCCGGGTGAGGGGGTTCGGTCACTCACGTCTGATATCTAGTGCCCCTCACCCCAACCCTCTCCCCATCGGGGAGAGGGAGCGCCTCGTGCTCGACGCAAGTGTCACGCGTCGATGTCCAGCGCGACATCGAAGTTCGGTGCGGAGTGCGTCAGCGCGCCTGCCGACACATAATCGACTCCGGTCTTCGCTATCTCGCCGATGGACGCCAGCGTCACGCCGCCGGAGACTTCCAGCACCACGCGTCTGTCGGTGATCGCGACCGCCTCGCGCAGGGTCGGGATGTCCATGTTGTCCAGCATCACCACGTCGGCGAGGCCCGTCGCCAGCACCTCGCGCAGTTGATCGAGCGTATCGACCTCGATCTCGATCTTGACCAGATGGCCGACATGGGCCCGCGCGCGCTCCAGCACCGGCTTCACGCCGCCAGCGACCGCGATGTGGTTGTCCTTGATCAGAACGGCGTCATCAAGACCGAAGCGGTGGTTGAAGCCGCCACCGCAGCGCACCGCATACTTTTCGAGCGCGCGCAGCCCCGGCGTGGTCTTGCGGGTGTCGCAGATGCGCATCTTGGTGACGCCGGCATGGCGGATGTAGTCCGAGGTCAGGGTCGCGATGCCGGAGAGACGGCCGACAAAATTCAGCGCGGTGCGTTCACCTGCGAGCACGGCGCGCGCGGGGCCGGAGATCGTCAGCACATGGACGCCCTTGGCGACGGCATTGCCGTCGTGCACATGGGCCTGAATGTTGATGTCGGGCGAGAGGCGCTGAAACACCGCCACGGCCAGAGGCAATCCCGCAATCACACCGGCCTGCCGCGCAACGAGAATCGCGTGGGCATGAACCGCGGGCGGTATGGTTGCAACCGATGTGACGTCGCCGCCGCGGCCGAGATCTTCGGCGAGCGCGCGTGCCACCGCATCGTCGATGGCCAGCGGCGACAGGAATGCATCCGGGTGCATCAGGGTGGCAGGATTGAGAACGTCGCTGATGCTCAAGATCAGGCTCCCGTCGAAGTGCGTTTGCGAGGCGCGGTATCGGCCACCATTGCGGCGATGTTACGCGCCTCGTCGAGCGTCGTCACGGTGCGATGCCGCTGTGCCGGGTCTTCCGCCGGGTAATCTGACCGATAATGCGCGCCGCGGCTTTCGCAGCGCGACCATGCGGAGGCGGCGACGATCAGCGCGGTGGTCGCCATGTTGCGCAGCGCGATGTTGCCGGTGGTCTGCTCGATCACCGTGAATGTGCGGATGGCTTCCGCCAGGTCGTCGCCGTCGCGGACCACGCCGACATGCGAGCTCATCATTGCGCGCAGATTGGCCTCGCGGAGCGGCGGCATCGCACTGTTGCGCGAGATCATCCCGTCGCGCGGACGCCCTGCCGCGGCGAGGGGATTGCCGTTGATGTCGTCGGCAATGCGCGCGGCATAGACCACGGCTTCCAGCAGCGAATTGGAGGCGAGGCGGTTGGCGCCATGCGCGCCGGTGGATGAGACTTCGCCGCCGGCCCAGAGCCCTTTCAGCGAGGTGCGGCCGTGATGATCGACCGCGATGCCGCCCATGTGATAGTGCGCAGCGGGCGCAATCGGGATCGGCTGGGTCGCCGGATCGAGGCCCGCCGCGATGCAGCTCGCGTACACCGTCGGAAATCTCGCAGCGAATTTTGCGCCGAGCGCCTTTGTCGCGTCGAGGAATGCGCCGCGCCCGGCGGCGATTTCATCGAACACCCCGCGCGCGACAATGTCGCGCGGCGCAAGTTCGGCAAGCGGGTCGCGCGCCAGCATGAAGCGCTCGCCCTTGCCGTTGATGAGCGTCGCGCCTTCGCCACGCAAGGCCTCCGTCGCCAGCGGCGCGGGATCGCGGCCGGCCATGATGGCGGTCGGATGGAATTGCACAAATTCCGGATCGGCGATCACCGCGCCGGCGCGGGCGGCAATCGCAAGACCCGATCCGCTGGCCTCAGCCGGATTCGTCGTGACAGCATAAAGATGTCCGATGCCGCCGGTGGCGAGCACGATGGCGCGCGACGGCACGATGACCGGCGCGGCCACCGCGTCACCTGCCTTGCGCAGTTGCAAGCCGGTGACCGCATCACCTTCGGTCAGCAGGGCTTCGGCGACATAGCCTTCGATGACATGGATCGAGGGTGTCCTGCGCACCGCTTCGATCAGCGCCGCAATGATGGCCTTGCCGGCGCGGTCGCCCTGCACATGCACGATGCGGCGCGCGGAATGCGCCGCCTCGCGGCCAACGGCCAGCCTGCCTTCGAGGTCGCGGTCGAACGGCACGCCGTATTGCAGGAGATCGTGGATACGCGCACCGGCTTCGCGGGCCAGTCCGAGCGCAACCTCTTCATCGACGATCCCGCCGCCGACGGCAATCGTATCGGCGGCATGGGATTCGGCGCTGTCGCCGTCGGCAACCGCCGCCGCGATGCCGCCCTGCGCCCATGCGCTGGAAGCGCCTTCGCCGAGCGGCGCTGCGGAGATCACCGTGACGGGGCGTGGCGCGAGCTTCAGCGCGCAGAACAGGCCGGCAAGACCGCCGCCGACGATGACGACGTCGGAAGACTGCGAAAGATTGTGAGAAGGGGATGTTGTCATGTTTGCCCTACCTACCGGCACTATGTGCTCCCTCTCCCTTTGGGGGAGAGGGTTGGGGTGAGGGGGCTCGATAAATAGTCATGAGCACCGAACCCCCTCACCCGGCGCTACGCGCCGACCTCTCCCCAACGGGGAGAGGTGAACGCAGAACAGCTTTCAAAAGCCACGCCTCTCAGTTCTTCAGATTGATCATGCGCTCCACCGAGCGCCGGGCATTGCCGATGATCGCCGGATCGATGGTCACTTCCTCACGCATGTAGACAAGGCTGTCGAGAATCTTCGGCAGCGTGATGCGCTTCATGTGCGGGCACAGGTTGCACGGCTTGATGAACTCGACGTTCGGCAGTTCGGCCTGCACGTTGTCCGCCATCGAGCATTCGGTGACCATGACGATGCGCTTCGGCTGATGCTTGCGCACCCAGTCGATCATGTGCGCGGTCGAACCGGTGAAGTCTGCTTCGGCGATCACATCGGGCGGGCATTCGGGGTGTGCGATGATCTGCACGGACGGGTCGGCTTCGCGATAGGTGCGCAGTTCGTCGCCGGTGAAGCGCTCGTGCACCTCGCACGCGCCCTTCCACGCGATGATCTTCACGGTGGTTTTCGAGGCGACGTACTTCGCCAGATACTGGTCGGGCAGGAAGATCACGGTGTCGGCGTTCAGGCTCTCGACCACCTGCACGGCGTTCGACGACGTGCAGCAGATGTCGACCTCCGCCTTCACGTCCGCTGACGTGTTGACATAGGCCACCACCGGTACGCCGGGAAAGCGCTCGCGCAGCAGGCGCACGTCCGCGCCGGTGATGCTTGAGGCCAGCGAGCAGCCGGCCCGCGAATCCGGGATCAGCACGGTCTTGTCAGGGTTCAGAATCTTTGAGGTCTCGGCCATGAAGTGCACGCCGCACTGGACGATGACCTTCTCCTTCACCTTCGTCGCCTCGCGCGCGAGCTGCAGCGAGTCGCCGCCGATGTCGGCCACGCAATGGAAAATCTCAGGCGTCTGGTAGTTGTGCGCCAGGATCACCGCGTTGCGCTGCTTCTTGAGATCGTTGATCGCCTTGACGTAAGGCGCCATGAACGGCCACTCGATCTCGGGAATGACGTTCTTCACCTTGGCGTAGAGATGCGCGGTAGCGCGCTCGACCTCGGGCGTCCATTCCAGTGACGGCATCGGCAATGCGCGCGCGCGGTCCGCGTCGGTGAGGACGGCACGGGTGACGCCCACCGGCTGGCGGTGAATCGGATTCCCGAAGTCGTCGGGACCGTAAATTCCTGAGATCGGCATTGCAGCCTCCTTGAATGCCTAATATGCTCATTTTGAGCATATTAGGGCCTTGAGAAATCCGGCCTTTTGGGCCGGCGTTCCAAACTCGGGCTCCCTTGAGGGACGACCGCTTCAACCTGCTGTCGTTCCCCGCTCGCGAGACGGTTACTTATTCTCATAACGAGCAAAACAAATATAGCAGGTCATCCGCCGCCTCGCCAGAGGCGCGCCGGGAAAATCCCGCATGGCGGGAATGCGTCCGCCGGTCGCTCAGCGATGTGACGGTAGATGCGGACTTATTTTCACTGTGGGCATGATCCCCTCTGAAAACCGGTTCCCACTTTTCGGGATCATGCCCGAAGGGGCTTGGCAAAGCGGACCGGAGCCGCCAATCAGGGGGCCGGATTTCAACCGCACAAGAAGAGACGGAGAGAAAAGTTGGCAACGTTCAAGGCAGTCAGAATCGACAAGGCTGAAAAGGGCACCACGGCGGCGCTGACGCAGTTCGACGAGGCGGAGTTGATGGACGGCGACGTCACCGTCGCGGTCGAATGGTCCACCGTGAACTACAAGGACGGCCTCGCGATCACCGGCAAGTCGCCGGTGGTGCGCCGCTTCCCGATGATCGCCGGTGTCGATTTCGCGGGCACGGTTCTGGAGTCGTCGCATGCGGGCTGGAAGGCCGGCGACAAGGTTGTTTCCACCGGATGGGGTCTCGGCGAAACGCACCTCGGCGCCTATGCCGAGAAGGCGCGCGTCAAGGGGGACTGGCTGGTGCGTTTGCCGGACGGCATGACCACGCGCGAGGCGATGGCGATCGGCACCGCGGGTTTCACGGCGATGCTCTCCGTGCTTGCGCTGGAGAAGCATGGTCTCACGCCGAAGGACGGCCCGGTGATTGTCACCGGCGCAGCCGGCGGCGTCGGTTCGGTTGCGGTGGCGCTGCTCTCCAAGCTCGGCTTCCAGGTTATCGCCTCGACCGGCCGTGCCTCCGAGCATGATTACCTGCGCGGCCTCGGTGCGTCGGAGATCATCGACCGCAACGAGTTGTCCGCACCTGGCAAGCCGCTCGGCAAGGAGCGCTGGGCCGGCGGCATCGACAGCGTCGGATCGACCACGCTAGCGAATCTGCTGTCGATGACCAGGTACGGCGGCGCGATCGCGGCCTGCGGTCTTGCCGGCGGTATGGATTTGCCGTCGTCGGTGGCGCCTTTCATTTTGCGCGGGGTGTGCCTTTTGGGCATCGATTCCGTGATGTGCCCGATCGGCCCGCGCAAGGCCGCCTGGGAGCGGCTGGCGAAGGACCTCGACCATGCAAAACTTGCTGAAATGACTAAGGAAATCGGTCTCGCCGACGTCTTCGACGCAGGCCCGAAAATTCTCGCCGGCCAGCTTCGTGGCCGCACTGTGGTGAGAATTTCCTGAGGATGTTCAGACTTTGCCAACCATGATGCGCCAATGTTGCCATGGTTGGTATGGTAATCAGCGAGTTAAGGCGTAAACCGCCGGGCACCTGGCCCGGCGGGTTCACTTGATCCGCAAGTTCAGTCAGTTGGAGTAGCCCGTATGCTCGTGCGCATCGTTGTTGGAGCCCTGCTTGCCGGTTCGGTTGCAGGTCCGGTGTTGGCCGAAACCCTGAACGCAGACGAAGCTCGCAAGTTCGTCGCCAACAAGATGTTCGCCTTCACGTGCTTCGACGGCACCAAGGGTGTCGGCAAGATCACGTACGATGGCGCAGCGGCAGGCGCGGTACAGTTCGGCGGCGCCGGCGAGACCCGCCATATGCGGCTGCCGAGCAATACGCTTCAGGTGCGCGGCCAGCAGATCTGCGCATCGATCAAGGGCATTCCCTTCGAGCCATGCTTCAACCTGAACAAGACGGACAATGTCAGCTTCCGCGGCTCGGTCTCGGGCATGGGCTTTGCCTATTGCGATTTCCGCAAGCACGGCAATGCGCGCGTGTTCCTGGCGCAGTCGATCTCGCGTCCGCGCTCGCTGCGCGCACCCGGTGTGACCCAGTCGGCGGATGCGACCCCTCGCGCCGAAGTGCGTCCGGCTTCGGTTCGCAGCGAACCGGCACTCGAACTGCGCCGCTCCGCCAGCGAGTAATTATTCCTGCAAAGAATTCTGATCACGCCGCCGGGCTACCTTCAGCCGGCGGCGTCTTCGTTTGCCGGAACAGGATGCGCTGGTACAGCCATCCGATCGCCACCAGCACGAGGCCCAGACCGATGAACGAGAACGCGCGGTAAGCTCCGGTCAGGTTCGACATGTCGATCAGGAACACCTTGAGCACGGTGAGGGCGATGATCACCGCCGACGCAAGGCGGGCACGTTGCGACGGCAGCAGCAGGCCGATGCCGAGCAACACCACGCCGAACA